>Ga0209742_10000098_pt1 | contig 47840 bp, 42 predicted proteins | sample DeeMarSeWOR38_10_FD_187462 | JGI IMG/M metagenome (GOLD analysis project Ga0209742, IMG submission 187462) | Marine sediment microbial communities from White Oak River estuary, North Carolina - WOR-3-8_10 (SPAdes) (version 2) | ecosystem: Environmental > Aquatic > Marine > Intertidal zone >...
CTTCAATATCCACCCCAAGCAGGCGGGAGGCCTCAATTATATTTACTCCTTTCGGCACCTCGCCACGGCGGCCGGAAGGCTGGAATATCACCATAACTTTTTCATCGCCCATTTATTTTCTTACTCCTCTTATATTCCCGGTTTTCATTCTTTGGTATTGCTCCCGGTTCCTGGCGGGACACGAGGGTTCCTCAGCATGCTGTCAAACACCGTCAGGATCCGGATACAAAACTCGTTGTCAGTGCATGAAGTACACAGCTTCACCAGGCAGAGCCGTAATTTCAGGCCATCCTGGATATTTTGTCTGATGCAGGCCATGATCCTGCGTATCACTTATCCAGGACTACTCGGGGACGTCTCCTTTCTGGAATTTCCGCAGTGAACTGATCATTTTTATGCCCTCGGACACGGCGTTGCCAGCTGATTCCGCATAACCGTCGGCCCCGAAAAGGTTTGCCACGTCACGGGTCAGGGGCGCTCCGCCCAACATGATAAGGCAGTCCGGATTCTTCTCTTTCACCATGGCAATGACTTTTTTCATGCCAAGCATCGTGGTCGTCATCATGGCCGACATGGCCAGAACGTCAGACTTGGTGTCGAGCTGCTTTTCCACAAACTGCTCTAAAGGTACATCACGGCCCAGGTCATAGACCTCCCAGCCGGCGATATCAAACATCATCTTCACCAGGTTCTTGCCGATATCATGTACGTCACCCTGAACACTGCCGAGAACCACCGAGGCCCGGGGGCCTTCCTGGTCAATTTTGACGTGGGGTCTTAAGATATCTAGTCCAGCGTAGAGTGCATCTGCGCACATCAATACTTCGGGAACAAAATATTCATGGGTATCAAAAAGTTCGCCAACCCTTTCCATGCCGGCCGCAAGACCATCCATTACACCTTCCATGGGCGTTATCACGTCCGGATTATCCAAAACCTTCTGGGCCGCTTCCTTGCACCCGTCTTCATCGTATTCAACAACTGCTTCCTTCAATTCGGTCAAGATTTCTTCTTTAGTTGCCATGTCAGTTTCTCCCTCAAATTCGTTAAATTCTTTTTGTGGCAGGTGTGGGTTTCCTGCCGTATTCTCGAACAGTCTGCACATATGTTTCCATGTTTTCTTTTCTGACGTCCGGCCAGATATCACACCCGGGCCAAACGGAGTCAACACCGTTATCAATGCATTTTTTTATGACCTCGGCGACCGCTGCTGTGTCTTCCAGGGTGGTCAGAGTCCCGTACGGATCAAAATTGCCGAGAATTAACACTTCGTTGCCCAGTTTCTTGCGGGTTTCTGCAATATTATTTTTCTGGTCAACGCTTATGGCATCAGCACCGCATTCGTGCATCATCTCAATAATCATATCAGTGGAGCCGCAGATATGATTTACCGATGGAATCGAGATGGCATCAAACACCCTGGTGAGATTGGGCTGGATAAGCGTTTTCCACATGCGCGGCGAAAGGAGATCGGTCCCTGACCCCATTTCCCTCACAGTGATAAAATCGACCCCTAGACTCTCATAATGTTTGGCCAGATCAATGGTAACCTTGGTCACCTGGCCCAGGAAGGCTTCAATCTGCTCCGCTTTCTTTTTCAAGCCTTTCAGCAGGATATCAAGCTCCATTATCTGTCCTGCCAGCGTGAAAGGACCGAGGACCCAGGCACCTAGCGCCAGATCCGGTGCATCTTTTTTAAGTATCTCAATGGCCTTGTCGACCACCGGCATTCTGCCTTTGCTCATAAAATCGGCCGGGATATCGATCTCGTCCAGATCCTTCCATTTATTCGGTACTGTAGGATAAATAATGCCCTCGGCGTTATCATAGAGGGAAACACCCCGTCCCATGGCCTCGGCCACGGTCGCCATGTCAAAAGGGACCACAACCGCGTCCAATCCCCACATTTTGGCGGATGTAAGAGCCGCACCGGCCATCAACGCAGCATCATTATGAATCTTCGCAAACTGTGTCCCCATTTTTTCAATGGCCTGCACAGTAACCGCGCCCTGACCGCTGAAACACGGCATCCTGTCCACAGGTTCACGCCTGAACACTTTTTGAACTCTTTCTTTTCCTGTAAGTTCCGTCATAACTCCTCCAATTTTGAAATTTTTGAGCGTATAAAGAATCTCTTGCATAAATTATTTTTGTAAAAAGCCTTTCCGGACCAGTACTGCCTTGATTGCCCTTTCAAGTTCGTTGGGATGCGGAACACTTGTAAATGCCACATCGCCATCTATGAGAATGGTCGGAACCGGCAGCATCTTCCCGGCCCTGTTGCACAAATCGAGAAACCGCTGGGCATTCTCCCTGTTTCCCTGCCGTATCACCGTCTGGATATCAATCATGTCGCCAAATACATCAACAATCATATCCACGGTATTGATGGCATAATCGTAGAGCACGCAATGGACACGTTCACAGATTATTTCAACAAGAACAGGCGCTTTGCCTGAAGCTACACGGGCTTGAACCGGCTCATACTTTTCATTTTCCGGGCTGCCTTTTTCACATCTGTTTTCTTTATTACTACTCATTACATCTGCTCTACCGCCTGCCTCTTGCAAGAATTTAAAGTGACGTTTTCAACTGCTCCACGAACTCGGGAAACAGTTTATAAAGCGGATGGTTCTTGTCTTGCGGCAGTCTTCCTGTCTGGCTGAAAACCGCAGTTGCCTGAAAAGCATTGGCCATTGCCACTGCCGGCATAACTCTTGACGCACCGGCCATGGGGCCGGAAAATATCATGTCATGATAAAGAAACGCGGCAAGTGACTCAAGGGCTGCATCTGCAGCCGCCCAACCTTTAAATCCCCAGCTTTCTCTAGCATGTTTCCACATGTATGAACCGTTGCTTGGAGCACTGCCGGTGGGGAAACCCCATTTTTCCTTGATCAGTTTATTTGCCATACCGCATAATGCTGTGGCCGGGCCGTTCATTACGGAAGTATCCACAAAGACACTCTCAAATTGAGCCCCGGTATTCTCAATGGCATCCAGGAGTTTCTGGGTTCCTTTGATCCTGCCGGACGGCATCTGGTCTTCCTGGTCATAGGCGACAAGCAGAACATGCTTGACCCCGATCTGGGCAATTTCGCGTATTTCTGTTTCCAGATCCTGCTCCCAGACCGTGAGGCTATTGTAGAACATGCGATCCAGCAAACCTTTCTCAGCACAATATGCCGCCCCTTCCAGTTTCGGTTTCATCACCCAGGCATCAATGCAAAAGGGCATGTCGCTGACTGAAGTCACAAAGTCAATATAGGTCTTGAATTCCTCACCTGTATTGGCAACTATATCGGCCATGCCGGGGACCCCGGTTTCCTGCCAGAGCCTGTCCTGGTTCCGGAGAAGTTCTGTTGCCTTTTTCTCGTCAAACCCTTCTTTGCGTTTGCCTTCAAAAACCTTGTCCCCTTTCTGAAAGATTGATGAACAGGTAACTGTAGGATACTCTCCGGGTTGTCCTCCAAACTTGACGCCACCCACTTCGCAAACTTTTTGCTCAGTTGTAAATTGAAACATCCATTCCTCCTTGTCTGCATTTTCCATGGTTCTTGCAACTTCAACCCTCCACCAAGAAATGTGACAAAGGTCATCAGGCCAACCAAACACCTTTACAGGTGAAATCAGGTGAGAGAACCCACGACACATTTCTTCAATTTAATAATGTTTATCAAAATGGCTTCTCCTTTGTAAATCGTCCAAAGGTTGATTTTTTCACAAAAAAACCCAAGGGGGGCAAATCCCTTGGGTCTTAAATATCAACGATGCCATAATCGGCGGCTATCGGAATCTTACAACTAAAAAATTATTTGCAGGGTATCCTCAAGAAAATATTCCTCGTAGGGTTTATACTTTATTGCCGGGAGGAAAAGTTGGCGTGTTAGTTGCTTGCTCTGAATAAAATCTTCAAAAACTCAACCACCTCTGCCGCGTCTTCCGCATAGCCATCTGCCTCAATAATCTCAGATGATTTTTGGGCGTTAACTCCTGCGCCACCTACAATAACCTTAACCTGTTCCCTTAATCCGGTGTCTTTCAATCCTTGAATAACTTTTTTTGCTTCTTCGACACCAGCATCAGTCATAATTGATATGCCAATGAAATCTGCCCCCTCTCGGGCCGCTTGCAAAAACACTTCTGTGGACACTGATTTGCCTAAGTCCTTTACATTAAAGCCATTGGCTTCCAGGGTCATGTGGACAATGTTCTTGCCAAAATCCTGCAGATCGCCACTGGCCAAACCAATTACCCCCCAAACTTCCGGATCTGTTTCCATAGAAACAATTTGATGTTTAATCTTTGCAAGTGCATCTTGAAAAATAATGGAAGCTTTGTACAAATCAGGATACAGATGGTTTTTTTTTCCATAACGTTCTGCGACCTCTTCCAAACCGGGGAAAAGTCCATGCATAATGATTTTTTGGGGTGGTACTCCTTCAAGTATGGCCTGTACCGTAAAGGAAATTGTTTCCTCCTTATCAAGGGCGGCTAAAGTTTTTGCGATTTGTTCTAATACCATTCAATTTTCCTTTAGTTAAAGATTTCGCCCTACACAGGGACGGAATAAGTTACTCTATCCGTTATCGCGCCATGCTTCTAAAAAAACATGTTCACTATACTGCGTTATAACCTGGCTGATGTATTGAAATTCCTCCCGCCGCTTTGCTGCAAGCAGGGAATCTGAAACAGATAAAGGGGCTAAACTTTGGTTGATAATCCAGGCTGCAGGTGTAATGCCGGCTCGCTGCAGATCCTGCTGCAGCTTTGCCGCCTCAAGGACAGGAGTTGCCTCCGGAAGTGTTATTATAAGGATTTGTGTAAATACAGGATCTCGTAAACGGGGCAGCAGTAGACGAACAGCTGTCGGCAGGTCCTGCATTGATCGGGAGACCTCCCGGTGATAAGCCTGGGCAGCGTCCAACAGAAGAATAGTGTGGCCGGTTGGAGCTGTATCAAGAACCACGAAACCATCTTCAGCCAGATCGACCAGCCTTGCAAATGCCTGAAAAACAGCTATCTCATCGGTGCAGGGAGAACGAAGATCCTCCGCGAGAAGTTTTTTGCCTCCGTCGTCCAACTGCGAACCGACTTCAGCCATAATTTTTTCCTGATATGCCCTGGTTTCCTCGCGGGGGTTAATGCAAGTCACGGTGAGATCATCAAACCTGTCCCCTAGGGTAAAATCAAGGTGCGCGGCAGGATCGGTTGTTGCAAGGTGCACTTTATGGCCCTGTGCGACAAGATTCAACGCAATCTCTGTCGCCAGGGTTGTTTTGCCTACACCTCCCTTGCCCATTGTCATTATCAGCCCCTTGCCGGGAAGTGCCATCTTCGGGAAGAATTCGGCAAATGGAGGAGGCAGTTCACTCTGAAAGGCAACAGTATTCTCAAAACTTCCTGCAAGTGTTTTTCCTTGAAAAATATCGCGAAAGTCCAGCAGTCTATCAAGGCCTACAGGGGAAAAAGGCAAAAGCGGCACTTCAATGACCTGTAGGGATTGCAAGCAGGCAGGCAGCTGTGCAAGAGCCTTAATACCCTTGGATTCCAAGGCGATCGCGACAGGATCAGCAGAAGATGCCTGAAACAGACCGTTAACAATTAATTTCTGATTCCTTATACCTATTTCACGGAGTTCAAAACTAGTGCGGTCAGCCTCATTAAGGCTAGTTTTTTCCGCCCTGCTTACAATAAATATGGTTGTTTGATCCTCATCCATAAGGGTCTCCACCGTGTTTTTGTAGAGACCGTGTTGCTGCTTCAGGCCGGCAACAGGTCCTAAACAGGAGGTCCCAGTCGTGTTTGTATCCAGAAAATTGTCCCAGGCCGAAGGAAGTTGCAAAAGACGAAGAGTATGACCGGTTGGGGCCGTATCAAAAATTATATGGTCAAACCCTGCAGCAATGGATGAATCTCCCATGATTCCTGCAAATTCATCAAAAGCAGCAATCTCCATGGTGCAGGCCCCGGAAAGTTGCTCCTCCATGCTGACAATTGCTGCCTCAGGTAATGTATCTCTGTATGGAGAAACTATTCGCTCTCTATAATGGTACGCTGCATCTTCCGGATCAATATTCACGGCCAATAAATTATTGACCCCCGTTACCTTCGTGGGTGAATGACCTATTATGGTCCCAAGGGTTTCATTCAGATTAGAAGCCGGATCAGTGCAAACGAGCATTACCTGTTTCCCGATGCCGGCCAGCGTTATTGCTGCCAGGCAGGAAAGTGACGTTTTACCCACGCCCCCCTTGCCTGTAAAAAATACAAATTTTGTTAAATCGTTTACAAGTTCCATAAAAATTATTTCATTATATACCGACAAAATTAGCTAGTTCATCCCGTTCAGGATATTTATTCTGACTCACAATTCTGCCTTCTACCACGACAATTGGAAGACAGAGTTTTCCAGCCAGGGTCATCGCCTGCCGCACCAACTCGCAGGCAGCAAACTTGTCCGGCTGCTGGGCCAGGTTATACCGTGCAATCTCAACACCATTTTCTTTCAACCATTCCAGGTCTGCTGCAAAACGAACCAGGACAGGATCAACACTGGGGCCACATATTCCGGTTGGGCAACATAAGGGAGGATCATATATTTCAATTTTTGACATAAAAACCCCTTTTCATTTCATGTGCTGATCTGCGCTGTTCAGCCTTAAGCAAAACATTCTGGCGTGTTCTATCGTTCATCTGCTGCCATTGAGAAATTTCATCCAATGACCTGAAGCAACCCAAGCAGATTTTTTCATTATTCAAACAGCAGTTTTCAATACAGGGTGACTCGACAAGTTCATCCATTTAATTCACAAATATGACCCGTATTTTATTAATTTCAGGCTTCCTTTCATATTTCAGCCAGATGATTTCAACACTAATCTGAGAGCAAAACAAATATCATCCATTTGGAAATGTATGGTTACCAATGTATTATTGCAGAACTAATCAAAAACATGATTTCTCTATACCTCAAGCATTGCATTGGATAAAGAACAGAATAAGAAAATAGAATTATAGCGAATTATTTTGATATTTATCTGGAATCGGAGTGACCCTTGCGACATGCCCCAAAGGACTTTCATCAACCAGCATACGACAGCCGTAACTCTCTTCAAGTAGTTCTTTATTAAGCACTGACCTGGGATCACCGGTTTTAACAACACGGCCCTCCTTTAGCAGAAGCAGCCTGTGGCCATACATGGAGGCCAAATTTAGATCATGGGAAACCATGATAATTGTGGTTCCATGTTCCCGGCGGAATTTTTCCATCAGGTCCATAATTTTCAACTGGTGGGCAGGGTCAAGGGCGGTTGTCGGCTCATCAAGCAGGATGATCTCAGGCTGCTGGCAGATGGCCCGTGCAATGATGACCCGCTGCAGTTCACCACCGCTGAGCTGAAAGAGTTTGCGCTCTGACAGGTACGCAACATCAGTAAATTTCATTGCTTCCTCAGCAATATTAAAGTCATTTTTCCCTTCCATGCCAAGAATACCGAGATGGGGAGTGCGTCCCATGATAACTGTGTCTGCTACCGTAAAGGGAAAGCCTACCTCGATATGCTGTGGAACCATGGCTATGATCTGAGAAAGTTTTCGCCGCCTGTATTCTGAAATATTTTTATCTTTGACTGAAACCGAACCGCTTTGTGCATTTTGCAGACCTGAGAGAACCTTTAACAAGCTGGTCTTCCCGGCACCATTCGGTCCTAAAATTACAAAAAATTCTCCTGCTGACACAGAAAATGACACGTTAGATAGAATTAATTTATCTCGAAAATTCAATGATATATTATTAATATCTAGAATTTGCATTATGTCCTGCTCCTCAGCAATAATACGATGAAAAGCGGCGCTCCGATCAGGGCGGTAATAATGCCGACCGGCAACTCACCGGATGAAGGGAGAACCCTGGCCAGAAGGTCACACAAGATAAGGTACGAGGCACCACCCAGGAGACAGGATGGAACAAGCAGCCGATGATCCGGCCCGAGCAGCAGTCTGAAAATGTGGGGAATAACTAAACCGACAAATCCTATCAGGCCGGACAGGCTGACAATGATGCTGACCATCAGCGATGTGATGATAAGAAGCAGCAGAACGATGTTTTTTACATTAATTCCCATGGCTGCTGCTGTTTCCCGGCCAAGAAGGAGAAGATTCATCGGGCGGGCTAAAATGAAAATCACAACAAAACAGGGCAATACCAGAAGCAGGACCGGCAGCTGTTCTTTCTGCATTGTGGCCAGGTCACCCATCAGCCAGTAAAGTATATGCTGCACCTGGAATGAACGGGTCATGGAAATGAGAAACATGATGACAGCTGCACAGAAAGCATTCATCATGACTCCGCCAAGAAGGAGAGAATCCCTGCTGAGCATGGTATTTCCCAGGGTGGTGCCTGCAAGTGTTGTGACAAATGCCAGAACAAGCAGGCTTCCTGTAAAGGAAAAAATCGTAACCCCGGGAAAATAGGACAGGCCTATGAGCATTGCCAGGATAGCACCAATTGCCGATCCTCCGGATATGCCAAGAATATATGGTTCTGCCAGGGGATTGCGCAGCAGAGCCTGGAATACCAGGCCTCCCAGGGCCAGCGTGCCGCCGACAAAAGCAGCAAGAATTACCCTGGGCAACCGTATCTGCCATATGATCGTTGCAGCCGCATTGTCAGGTCCGCTCTTCCCTGCCAGGATCGCCAGGGTATCCCTGAAATGCATGCCTGATGACCCTGCGGAAATTGCAATTATCCCGATCACTATGAGAACAGTACCCAGCACAAGTGTGGTAAGGACAATTGTTTTGCCAATGGGCGTATTCATTCTTCTGTTTTTTTAATAAATAGTTCAGGATGAATTATTGCCGCAATAACCTCGAGTCCGTCAACCAGCCTGGGAGTTGGTCGGTCAAACAGTTCTGCATCCACCACAAATATCCTGTCGTTTTTCACCGCAGACAAGAGGTTCCATCTTTTCCAGGAATTTACAAGATATTCCGGCGCCAATCCTCCTGCCATGGAACTTATCAGAACTATATCCGGCTGCAGTACGATGATATCCTCCCAGGAATAACGGGGATAGGAAACATCCCCGGCTGTTGTGTTGATCCCTCCAGCCAGTTCGATCAGTTCATGAATGAATGTATCGGTGCCTGCTGAAAAGAGCGGTTCAGCATCAATCTGGAAGAAAACACGCGGCTTGTAACTTCCCCTTTTTACCTGTGCCTGTATCCGCCCTATTCTTTTTGCCATGTCGGAAACAAGGTCTGCTGCAGCCTGCTCCGCATGCAAAAGGGAGCCGAGCCTGGTAATGGTATCCATTATCTGTTGCAGATTTCGCGGATTAACAACATATACCGGAATGCCGAGACTGACGATTTTATCCACGATATGTTTTGGATTGCCATCTTTGGTCGCCAGGCAGAGGTCGGGTTTCAGGGCAACAATTTTTTCTATGTCAAGACGAACATATGAGCCCACCCTGGGCAGGGCTTCTGCCTCTGGAGGATAGGTGCTGTACTGGGTTACGCCAACTATTCTTTCTTCCTGTCCCAGATCATAGATGATCTCGGTGATGCTGGGGGCCAGAGCGATGACCCTGGAGGGATTATCGGGTACCTCGAGAGTCCTGCCAACCTGGTCCGTGACCGGTCCTGCAAAGGTGCCGCCTGTACGCAGCAGGAATATTAATGACAGGGTAAGAATTATATGAGTTTTTCTTGGCATGAAAAGAAACAGTTGCACATTGTTATTTAAGTTTGAAGGTTACCGGAACCCTGACCCGCATCGGTATCTTCTCTTCCCCCCGCCTTCCAGGTTCAAAGCTCCACTGCCGCACTGATGCTGCAGCAGCCCGGTCAAGAGATGTAAAGCCGCTTGACTTTTCAATTTCCAGGTCATCTACCCTGCCATTTGTGTTAACAAGCACCTGCAGGACGACCGTTCCCTCCTGTCCTCTTTTTCTCGCCAGGCCGGGGTATGCCGGTGGAACATTCAACCGGTAACGGGGATAGGCCATCTGCAAGGTTCCCGGCAGGGTTGCCCCGTCATTTTCCTGGACTGCAAAAGGTTCTGCTGCTGTGGCAGGAGGTTCCTGAACATCTGCAGCTTGACCCGGGTCAGGCAAAAATTCTTTTTTCCTGTATTCCGAGCTCTGCGCTGCAGGCCTTGTCGTTTCAGCAGCAGGCTGTTTGGCGGTTTTTTCCATCACGGCCGGGTGCTCAAGTGGATTGTCAGCTATCTCTTTTGGCTTGGGAACCTTGTGCAAAACAGGTTTTCCCGGTTCTGTCTCAGCTGCTGGTCGTTTACCCAAAATTTCGGCTGCAGTTTCTATTTGTTCTTTCTGGACCACAGGTGTTTCAACCATGCTTCTCTGACCCAGGAAAATACTGACTGACCTCGAAAATGACACCCTTGGCACAAGAACCGGTTTCAGGTCAAATTCAAAGTTAATAAAGCCGAGGTGGAGAACTAATGCCAGTAGAGTGGCAATAAGCATTCTGGATCGGCTACTTAATGGTGCCAGACTGTAATGAAACATTTGATATACCTGCATTTCTTATAATATCGAGGACGCGGTACAGTTCCTGATAGGAAAGTGCTTTATCTGCAAAGAGGTCTACTTGAACAGCTTTAGTATCGGCTGCCTCGAGTGTCTTTTCCAGCAGAACTGCCTGCAATTTTTCCAGGGAAACATTCGTATCATCAAGGAAAATTTCTCCAGTTTTGTTGACTGTGACCGTCAGGTTCAGTTCAGTATGAATTTCCGCTGTGGACGAAACCGGCAGAGACACCGGCAGGCTGCGGTGCACGGCCATGGAAAGCATGGCATAGATAAAGAAAACGAGAAGGAGAAAGACGATGTCAATCAACGGCAGCATCTCAATACGGGGCTTCTTTATTCCCAGATATCCGCGCGGCACCTTCATGGTCCGGATGCCTCCTGTTTGCCTCCCAGCTTTTCATAGACGATCTCTAGGCTGGTGGCATATTTCTCGATGTTGAGCACTGCCTTTTCCACTTTGGAATTAAAAAAATTGTAGGGAAAAACTGAGAGTATGGCAATGGCGAGACCGGCTGCCGTGGTGATCAGGGCCTGGGCAATACCGGCGGTCACAGCCTGTGGCTGGTCTATCCCGGCAGTGCCCAGTGCCTCAAACGAACCAATAATGCCAATGACGGTTCCGAAAATACCCAGCAGCGGCGCCACGGTGATCATGGTATCCAGAACCCCCATATAGCGCCGCATGTTTCTTATTTCTTCAGCTGCAGTGGCTTCCATGGCCTTGGTCATGGAAAATTCCCGGTGCAGTATGCCGCTTACAAGGACCCTGATGATGAAGTCCCTTGAGCCTGAAACCCTGGTACGCACCCCTTCCCAGTCGCCCTCTCGGCAAAGCTCCAGGACATCTTCGATGAGTTTCATATTGCGGTTCATGTCAACAGTGATCCAGAACAGCAACCGTTCAATAATCACGGTCAGCACCAGTAGGGAGCAGGCCAACAAAGGATACATAATTGGACCGCCTTCAAAGAATATCTGCAGCATGTTCTTATCCCAATGATTGTTTCATAAGAAAACTTTCGTATTTTTACAGCCACTAGCCATTGTTAATATTTATATTCCAGTTTTCCCAATACAGACCTTCCTGCACCAGGATATCCTTCCACAGTGGTGGCAAATGTATTGTAGTCGGTAAATGAGTCCAGATAGGTATCGTACTCTTCGTCAAACAGGTTCCTGCCCGACAGCGTTATGAATAAGTGCTCACTTATCTCCTGTACCAGTTTCATGTCAAAGGTCCAATAACTGTCCATCTTATATGCCACAGTTTTTGTGTTCGGATAAAAACCGTCTGTTTCGGTCCGGTAGGCCACCCTGTCACCTGTATAGCGGGCAACTGCTGAAACGGTCAAACCAAAATCCGTAAAATAGGTGAGTCCACCTTTGAACAGGTGCTGCGGTGTATAAGCAGCCCTCCTCTCAACCCAGTCATACTCGAAATTGGGCGGGAAATCAGGGGGCCAGCCATAGTCCATTACCGTGTACGCCCTGCTTTCCTCCTCGGCATCAATATACGTATAGTCCAGACCAAACTGGAGGTTGGCCAGCAGCCGGAACTTCGCTCCTGCTTCAAAACCGTCCCCGGTAAAAGAGCGCAGATTGACAGGGGAATAAATACCATTTGAGTCCGGTTCCCATTGGATTTTGTCGTCAATTGTCCAGTGAAAGTATGAAGCAGAGAAAAATATACGGTCATTTTTCAAGGACTGTTCCCACGTTACGTCCGAATGCCACCCGGTTTCCGGAAGGAGATCGGGATTACCCTTGCTGAATCCGTCATCCGGCCAGAAAAGATCATTGGGAGTTGGTGCCTTGAAATGCTTGCCGCTGCTTAATTTCAGCGCCGTATTCTGCCAGGGTGTCGCTACAATACCAAAACGCGGCAGAGTTTCATTGCCAAACTCTGAGTTGTCTTCATAGCGCAGGCCTGCAAGAACTCTTAGAGGTGAAAAGAGCTGGTACTGCAATTCTCCGTAAATACCTGTACTGTGAAGGTCTGCATCAATAATCTTCCTGCTGTTTTCAAGCCTCTGGCCTGATCCACCCAGATCAACACTTTCGTTTTCCCAGTCATAATGGATATATTCTGCACCCAGGAGCAGAGCGCTTTTTTCTGAAAAAGCGATATCCATGTTCCCCTCTATCTCGTATACCGTGTTTGTTGTCCACGATTCAGCGCCTGGTAATGACACAGGATCACTGAAGCTGTTTACATACCGCAGATAGTTATAATTCTCCGCTGATGTAATATCGGCCAATACAGTTATGTTCAGCATATCATTTAACCTGCTCTTTGCGGTAAGGACAAGCAGGCCATCCTCATCCCCTCCCCTGTCAAGCAGACTGGCGGACTCACTGTTGTAGACAGCTGTACCATCAACAAAATATGTCGCCGTATCTTTTGGAGGCTTAACCCCAGGCCGGCCGAATTCCCGGTCAATGTACTGGCCATAAAGGCTCAGGTCCAACTTTTCACCATTGTCCAGAACAAGGTTCAATGAAACATCCTTGTGATCAAGGTCCGAGTTTGAACGGAATCCCTCTGTTTCATCATAATTGGCTGTCAGGTAATATCCCATGTCATTGCTGAAAAACAGGCCGTTTTCAAAGCCAAGATGATAGGTCTGCTCGGTACCTGCGCCACCCCCTACCACAAGATCCACAACATCCCGGGTCGGTCTCTTGGTAAAAATATTAACGGTGCCGCCCATGGCACCGGTACCGTAAAGCAGGGAGCCAGATCCCTTGACCACCTCTACATTGGCCATATTGTTGAGCGACAGACGACCGACTTCGGCAAGACCGAGGGAGGGCGAGTTGATATTGACACCGTTGACGAACACCTGGGTGGCCTCCCCACCCATGCCGCGGATATGAATAGTCTGCGCCGCGCCGCCGGAATCACCCTGGGTGCGCCAGTCAATACCAGGATCATTTGCCATCAGTTCACCAATGCTTATGGCTGGGGCCTCCTGTATATCATACAGATCATAAAGGATAACTGTATTGGGAATATCTTTTCTTGTTTCCTCTGTTTTGGTGGCACTAACAACCACTTCGTCCAGGGTTTTCATATTTTGTTCTTCAGCCTCATCTGCCACCGATAGAGAAGGAAGTAGCATCAGGGCAGCAACTGTTGAATTAAGGATAGTTTTTTTCATTGAATGCCCCTCCTGTCTGAGCGCAACATGAATTCCCGCATGGCAACCTGAAAACCATCCCAGTCCTTGATCAACAGAAGAGTCATCTTCAAATGCACCTGTTCCTGCTTCATTTCCATTCTCCTTGAAAAATTGTTCATCAAGAGCCCGGGCAAAAAAAATCCCCGGACCGATTTCCATCGACCCGGGGATTTCCCTTTTTATCCTCTAGATCACATGCTATACCTCTGTCCGCGGAGGTATATAACAACAACTTCAGGCAGGTCTTCTGACTTCCGGATCATCCTACTGGCCGCGCCTTCCCATCCGTCTCAAGCGGACAGTGACATGCTGCGGTTTTCGTCCCCGGTTACAGCGGCGGGCCCGTTTCCGATTTACACGGAATTCCCTTTTACGCTCTTTACCGAGCACCTGAATTAATTAAATTATTTACTTGAATATTTGCGTTTAATCAAGAGTTCTTATTATTTCCTGCCAAAGCGCTCCATTATCCGGACAGTATATCAGTATATACAAAACCACCACGCGTTACGGTTTCACCCACACAGACATTTAGTTTGTTTTTAAACATGGGGCCATCATACGCAAAACTGTGAAATTCACCTTTTTCTCCGCATGGATCTATGGTGTCTGGAATTTGCTGGAGAAAGTTGCTGTCATACTCATGCCCGGCAAATTCCGCTGGGAGATATCTGGGATCAATGCACGTAATTTTTGCCCGGAGGCCACTGTTAACCATTTCTTTTGACAGTTCATCTGTTGGTATTCCCCACAGCGGGAAAAGTGGTGTAATTCCTGTCCCAGCCAGACTCTCTTCCCGGTAGCTGCGTATCTCCTCTAAGAACAGATCGCCAAAAGCAATTGTGGTAATTCCCTGGGATTTTACCTGATCAATAAAATCAGCCATAATTGTTTTGTATCCCGAATCGCTGCACGGGTCTGGAATCGGAATCAGCTCAAGGGGCAGCCCTAAGTTTTCCGCCTGTTGGCTAATTAACTCAATTCTTACTGCATGCATCGCGCCACGGTCAAATTTCATATTAAACGTGCAGAAAAGGCCAACAACTTCTATATCCTGCTGTTGGCGGAGTACATGAAGAGCCCAGGCGCTATCTTTGCCGCTGCTCCATGATAATAGTGTTTTCTTTTTCATTTTATCTGCAAACGTTCAAAATTGGGATTCCATGCCAAATTGGAATCATAATTCTTTATGATTCCTAAAAAGGGCATATTCATTTGATTTATTTTTATTTTTAGCTATTAATCTTTTTCTGTATATCGTCCAAAGGATGATTTCTCACAATAAAGAAACTATCAGGAGACATTAAGGCAGTTACAAAGACCACCCCCAAAATTATTTCCAAGCATGTGTGATTACGAGGAACTGCTTAATCAGTACAAACAAAAATCCCCGGACCGACTTTCATCGATCCGGGGATGTCCCTGTTATCCTCGAGATCACATGCGCTACCCCTTGTCCACGGGGGCATACAAGACAACAATTTCAGGCAGGTTTTCTGACTTCCGGATCATCCTACTTGCCGCGCCTTCCCATCCTTCTCAAACGGACAGTGACATGCTGCGGTTTTTGTCCCCGGTTACAGCGGCGGGCCCGTCTCCGATTTTCACGGAGTTCCCTTTTAAGCTCCTAAACGAGCTCCTGAACTAATTAAATTCATACTGGATTTGTTTTTTATTGTAAAGCAGTTTCTCTCTGTATTTGTTCCTATTGAAAAACAGAAATATGCTTCCCGCCATTGACTTTTCAGAATGCTGAAAACCAAAGAGATGGCTCCTCTCGGGATTAAGAATTGTCAGGTGGATTGTGCTGAATGACCCTGTGCAATGTTTCGGCCAGTTCTTCCACCTCATAAGGCTTGGGCAACATGGCATCAAAACCATATTCTTTGAAGTTGGCCAGGATCGGGTCAGTGGCATAACCACTTGAGACAATGGTTTTTGCTTTCGGATCAAGCTTCTTGAGTTCCAGTACGGTTTCTTTGCCGCCCATACCACCAGGAATCGTCAAGTCCATGATGACTGCAGCATATTTCTCCCCGTTTTCCAGTCCCTTTTGGTACAGATCAAGGGCTTCTTTTCCATCACTTGCCGTCTCGACAGTATAGCCAAGATGCTGCAGGAGTCCAGTTGCCATCTCCAGCAGAAATTCTTCGTCGTCCATGAGAAGAATTCTGCCCGAGCCTTTGATGATACCGGGATGAGTCTCACCCTTATCAGCAGGCGGCATGGTTTTCGCTGAAACAGGGAAGAAAATGTTGAAAATGGAACCCTTGCCGACCTCAGAGTCGACCGTAAGCAGACCTCCATGCTTTTTGATTATAGAATAAGCAGTTGGCAGACCAAGACCGGTTCCGCTTCTCTTGGTGGTAAAAAAAGGATCAAATATTTTGTTCAAATGTTCCGGCGGGATTCCACTGCCATTATCCTGCACAGAAATTTTTACGTATCTGCCCTTAGGCAGCGGGAGGGAAGAAGCATCCCGGATCAGGAAATTTTCTGCCTCCAGCCTGCAGGAGCCACCATCTGGCATACTCTGGTAAGCATTGATAACCAGATTATGAATCACCTGGTTTATTTGACCAAGATCTGCTTCAACAGGCCACAAATTTTCTTCAATCTGATATTCACATTTCAGTTTTGCCCCCCGCAGGGCAAAATCTGCAGACTCAACAATGGTATTGGAAAGGTCAACCGTCCTGGTCACAGGAACTCCCCCCTTTGCAAAAGTCAGAAGCTGCTGTGTAAGATTTTTTGCCCTCATAACGGCCTTTTCTGTTTCTGCAAGCCTCACGTAGACTTTACCCTCAGGCTCTGCAAAGGCTTTGGCTAAGGAGATATTGCCGAGAATTGCCGTAAGCAGGTTATTAAAATCATGGGCCATGCCTCCGGCAAGGACTCCGGCGGACTCAAGCCGTTGGGCTTTTTGAATCTCTTCTTCAAACTTGATCCGTTCCCGCAGGTCCCTGAAAATTCCCTGGATGATTTTTCTACCTTCCAGTTCCATGATACTGGTGCTTATCTCAACGGGGATCCGGCACCCATTCTTGTGCAGCACATGATAGGTAATGTCAGGTGAAGAAAGGTAGCTGGTAAAATTCTTGAACAACCAGTCATACTTTTCTCTCTCATCTGGGGGATGTATTTGTGAATGATGCAATCCGATAATCTCATCAAGCGGCCGGCCAAGAAGCTCAATCCCTTTCCTGTTGACGTCAATTATTTTGCCGCTTTCATAATCAATGACAATAATTGCCTCACTGGCTGTTTCTATGAGTCCGCGATATTTTTCTTCAGATTCACGCAATGCCTTTTCAACCAGTTGCCGTTTTTCAATGTCGGCCTGCAGCTGCAAGTTGGCTTCGCGCAATTCTGCGGTGCGTTCATTAATCAACCCCTCAAGCTGGTCACGATGGCATGACAACTCTTGTTCCGCCTGATCCCGGGCGATCATATTTTTATTTAACCTGTAAAGTGTGAGACAAACAGCTATGAGTAAAATGGAGGTGACAACAATTACAATGGCTGATGAATGGCGTACGAGTGTTTCAATATTTTTGCGGTGTTCCGTAATCTCAAAATAGACCTCGCTGGCACCAACTATCCTCTGTCCGAATTTGAGGGGAACATATGTTTCAATGACGTCAACAGTCATTACCTGGCCTTCAGCCGTCTTGTTATTCTTCTTGACGATTGTGGTGAAGTCAGTTCCTTCTGTTACTACTGGCTTGAAATACTCCTTGGTATTGATAGTGCCGATATCGTCAGGATCAGTAGAGTAAATAATTTCACCGCTCGGGGCAAAAATCTTCACCTTCTCACAACCAAAATCAAAAAGCATTTCATCAATTTCAGCCATGATAGCATTTGTCATATGTTCGTATCCCAGATCCTTTTCAGGTTCCTCAATATAATTGATAAGATGATTTGCCAGCTGCCTTGCAGAATCCTCTGCATCGGTGAGAAGATGCCTGGTGAACGAGGGATAGAGATAGAGAGAGGTATAAAGCGGCAGGAAGAGAACCGCAATGATCGATATCAATAACATTGATATGAGAAAGCGTTTGCGGGCCATTAAAAATATTCCTTAAAGGTCATTTTCCTGCAGGAAGAAAAATGACCCATGTAACTTCGTGCTGTGAATGGATAATTCATCAGAAATTATTGCATGCCATACTTCAAGGTTTTTTCTGCCGAATCTTATCATGATTTTGCTGCATCAATACAATCTCATTGCTATTGTTCTTTTTCAAATCTGGCAATTTTCTGCAGCATATTTTCCGCATCGGCTTTTTTCTGGCTTTCCTGCGGCAGGAGAGAAACCGCTTTGGAAAAATGGGACTTGGCACTCAGCAGGTCCCCTTCGTACCAGTAATAGTAGCCGTAGTAGTAAAATCCCTCGTCCTGCTTGTTTAACCTGGCCTTGAGGTTGGCCATCTGGTAATACAATTTTGCATAATCTGGCATCATGGCAAGCAGTTCTTCATACAAGCCAGACGCTTCCTGCAATTTGCCAATTTTTTCATAGGCCGAGGCCAGATAAAAACTTGCGTATGCATTGCTGCTCTCTGACCTTCTGGCGTTAAGCAGAAGGTCTACTGCCTCATTAAAATTCCCGGCCTTCAGATAGATAATTCCCAGATCCGCCTGTAAAATTGATTTGTCTGGAAAAAAGGCCATGGTTTTACGTAATGACTTTTCGGCTTTGTCGTATTCAGCTGCAGCAAGATATGCCTGTGACAGAACGTAATGAGCCATGGCTGCTGCCTGGGAGTTGGGCTCCATGGCAGCGATCGCACCCTGGTAGTAAGAGATAAGCTCTATGGGATCCTTGCTCAGAGCAAGTATCCTGCTTTTGAATCTCAGGAAGGGAAACTGGTCAATTTTCACATATGCTTTTTTCTCACTGAAAAGGATGAGGTCCTGGATATAACTCATGCGGACATCGGGTCCGGGATGGGTCAGAAGATAAGGCGGCACATATCCCATGCGATAGCGGTTCATGGTGTGTATTTCGTGCAGCATGTTTACCATTGCACCGGGATCAAGATTTTGTACCTGCATCCATTTAAAAGCCAGACGATCAGCCTCTTCCTCATCAAGACGGCTGAAGGAAAGGGCTGCTGATTGCCCGGCAGCGGCAGACCCAGCTATGATCGCCTCAGAAAGAGGCCCGGCGCCAAGGGCAATTCCCAGAAGCACACCCAGCATGGTTGCTGCGTTTATTTTAGCAGACTTATTAATTCTGTCTGCCAGATGCCTGCTAACCACATGACCTATTTCATGGGCCATGACTCCGACTAGTTCTTCTTCACTGTCAAGGGATTCAATCAGGCCGCTATGAAAAAATATGAGTCCTGACGGGGCGGCAAAGGCATTGAGTTCCTTGTTGTTGATAACAAAAAAATGATAATCGAAATATTGGGATCCCGCCACTGCAAGGGTTTCCCGGCCTAACTTATTTATATACTCAATGACATCAGGCTCGTCTATGAGTCTAAACCCCCTGCGCACCATGGTGAGAAGCTGCTCACCAACCTCTCGCTCTTCCCCTACTGAAAAGGCAAAGGCAGGATCAACCCTGTAAAGATTCTGATGAAAGCTGGTACTTATGAAGAGGATCAGAATTAGTTTTGTCAAATTTTTCATCTGTTTGCTTTATAGTTTCTACTGTATTGAAAGCCATTCCACAACACGATCCAAGCCCTCGGAAGTTGACACCCGCGGTGAATAGCCAAGATCGTGTCTTGCCTTTTCAATTGAAAACCAGTGGGATTTCGCAAGCTGTTCTGCTAAAAAACGGGTCATTTGCGGTTCCTTCTCCATACTGAACCACATGTATATCCCCTCCAGAAGTGTCCCGAGAGCATATGCAGTCACAAAACTGATTTTTTTCTTCACTGGTTCAATGCCAAGGCGGACAAAAAGTTCATTTATCCAGTTCCAGAGATACACCGGTTCGCCCTGTGATATAAAATAAGCATTGCCTGCAGCAGTTGCAGAGGAATTTAAATTTTCTGCAGCAAGTATATGGGCTTCTGCAACATTATCAATGTATGTAATATCCACCAGGTTGCAGCCATTACCTATAATTCTCAATTGTCTGCGTTTGCCCCTTTCCATGAGCCGGGGAATGAGATGAGGATCCCCGGGGCCCCAAATAAGGTGAGGCCGAATGGCACATGTTTTTAGCACTTCTGAATTGGCAGCCAGCGCCATCTCTTCTGCCAAGGCTTTACTTGAGGCATAATAACATAAAAATCTTCTGGCATAAGGGCTTGTCTCATCCGCACCATGCAGGTCGCTGCGGTCAAATACAACACTGGGCGTTGATGTGTAAACCAGCGATGTCACACCGCTGGCAAAACATGCCCCCAAAACATTCCGGGTCCCCACTACATTGGTCTGTTCAAATTCCAGTTTCGCACCCCAGATACCAGCCTTGGCAGCAACATGAAAAACTGTGTCATATCCCTGCATGGTGCGGATCAGGAGATCACTGTCAAGTATATCCCCCTGGAACTGGCGTACCGCGAATTTTTCAAGGTGCGGATAGTAATTGCGGCCGAATACAGCCACTTCGACACCTTTATCCACCAGTTGCCGGACAATGGCTGATCCGAGAAAACCCCCTCCGCCTGTGACAAGAGCTTTCATGATTGTTCCTGGTCGTTGTCTTCTTTAATGGAGAGTTTCCCCCTGGCCCATCTGCCAAGTTTTTCCCTGAAAATCTTGGCATTATGCCTGATATCTACAGGAAAGTCAGGATGGATTAAAAAATGTTTTATTGGCCTGCTGATCTCATTGTTCAGTGCAATCTGCCGTAATTCTGCAGTGAGTTTTTCCCGCTGTCTTGTTTTTTCATAGAGTTCAACAATGATGACCGGCACCTGTTTCCCAGCCTGCCCGATGCCGACAAGGGCCGATCTGCTGACGGCTGGATGTTCATTAAATAATGCTTCACAGCACACCGTATACATCACGTTTGCTCCTGTTATAACCCGGTGGGCTTTGCGTCCGCAAAACCATATCCTGCCTTTTTCGTCAAAATATCCCAGATCACCCATACGGTGCCAGAATTCATCACCTTCTTTAATTTTAGCCAGATGATTTTCCCGGTCATTGTTATCATATCCCCTGGTGACCACCGGGCCCTTGACTACTATTTCTCCTGTCTCGTTATCCGGCATCAGCATTGATTCATCCCAGATTTCAATGGGTTCGTCAGATGTCTTTATTATTCTTATGGTAATGTGCGGCAAAGGTTTTCCGACGCAGACCCCCTTCCCTTTCCTGGTTTTTTCCCACGTGTCAGCAAGTATTTCCCGTGCTGTTATGGAGGTTATCGGCAAGGACTCTGTGGCCCCATAGGGGGTATGGATCTCCGCATCATGGGGGACAATAGAGACGGTTCTTGCAAGCAGCTCTCCCGACACAGGCGCTCCGGCCATGAGAACAGTTTTTACTGATGGCATCTTGATATTATGTTCGAGACAATACCTGCTGACAACATTCCAGATCGCCGGAGATCCAAAAGAATAGGTGACCCTGTATGTATTGATTGTCTTGACGAACTTGGCAGGGTCGACCCGGGCAGGCTTTGCCGGGTTCATTTCCGGTATAACAGAACAGGCACCCAGCCCGGTAGAAAAAAGAGCAAAAAGGGGAAACGCCGGCTGATCGATATCGGCGGGCCCGATCTGGTAGTATTCCCTGATAAGTTTCAGCTGTGCCTGAAAAATGGAATGCTCGTATCGTACACCTTTGGGAGGGCCGGTGGAACCAGTGGTAAAGAGTATGGCCGCCAGGTCATCAGCCTGCATCTCGGCTGTTGGAAACGGCTGTCCATCTAATGAATACTTTCCGGCTTTTTCGGCTGAAAAAGAAGGCCCAAACAGACCAAAAGAGGGGCCTATACATACGGAAATGCGCACAGTTTTGAAAGCCCGTGAAACAATGAGTTTGAAGAGATGAGCCTTGAATATGCCTATGAAGACCTCGGGTTTTACCTGTCCGATGCAGCGAAGCAGGTTCCTGTATCCCATGCCGGGATCGATGAGAATGATAACCGCCCCGATCTTAAAAAGCGCAAAGGTAAGTGCAATAAACTCAAGGGAAGGTTTGACCATCAGCATGACCCGGTCACCTTTCTTAACTCCCCGTTCAGATAAGCTGTAGGCAAAACAGTCTGCAGTATTATCCATCTCCTTGAATGTCCAGGAACGGTATCCTCTGCCTCTCTTGCATATCAAGCCGGGTCGGTCGGGATAGATTTTGGCTGTATCCGGGAGCGTTTGTGCAATGTTGTGATTCATTATGTGATACATTTCCGGAAAAAGGAAGAGAGCAAGGGAGCAATTACCGCAAAGGCATCTTCAAGAACGTAATGGCCGGCATCATGAAACAAATGGCTTTCCGCGCCGGGGAATCTTTGTAACCATTCGTTATAAAACTGACGTGTAAAACAGAAATCCCTGCCACCCCACAGAATAAGCATGGGCTTATTCTGCAGCATTTTCAGGCCATTCTCAATTTCCGCCAGGGTCTGCCAGGACGCATCTTTAGTGGTCAGAGGAATATCCTGGACAAAGCGCAGGATAGCTACCCGGTGAGCCCAGGAATCATAGGGTTCGAGATAGCCGCGGGCAACTGCGGGCGCCATAGGATTTGCAACTGCCATGGTCAGAGCAGCACGGGCAAATCCATTGAAACCACGAACAATGATATCGCCCAGCAATGGAATGCGGCATATTCTTATCCTCAGGGGCATCCTTTTGGCGGCAAAGGCTGCCGTGTTCATTACAACAACTGATTCAACCCGAGCCGGAAAGCGGACAGCCAGACCCATTCCTATGGCTCCTCCCCAGTCATGAACAACCAGGGAAAATTTGTCTATCTCCAGGAGTGCAAGAAGGGTTTCCAGGTTATCAATATGGGTTTTCAGGGTGTAGGGGTAGTCCAACGGTTTATCGGAAAAACCACAACCCATATGGTCAGGCGCAATGACCCTGTAATTTTCCTGCAGGAGAGTTGCGAGATTACGGTAATAAAAAGACCAGGTCGGGTTTCCGTGCAGCATGACAATAACTTTTCCCTGGCCCTGGTCCAGATAGGAAATGTCATGCCCCTGGATGGAAATTTTTTTAGCAATAAACGGATAAAGAGTTTGGTCCGGCATAAAGTGCGTTTTTTATTAAAATTAAAATCATTTTAAATGGTAACGCAGCACCATACTAAAATCCAGCCAGAAAACCAAACTTCATCAGCATGGATCCTGTCCCTCCCAAAATACTGGTGATGGAACATTTCTTTATATGGGGGGTGCAATAGTTACGATGATGCGCATGTTGGTCGTTGCTCTGACTCCATGCGGTTCCCGTATGTCAGATATCAGGATATCACCTGTCTTGGCAGGGATAGCTGCATCATCCTTGCCAAGGAATTCCCCCTCCCCTTCTATAACCAGAATGGATAGCTGGCCATCAAGGTCATGGGAATGGACGGGAAAAACGACTCCGGCGCCAAGATTAAAATTTATTATCCTGAAATAGGCTGAATCGTGCACCAGAAATTTTTTCATGTGTTCCGGGTGAAAATTCCTTGCCGGGTCCAAATCAATTTTCTTCATCATTGCAGTTTCCTCATTTGATATTTACAGTCCCATTAATTTGTATGTTTGTTTATAACATGCTCTTTGCGCCCAGCTCCTTGACTTATATCAATGGCATAAAAAAATATAGAGTGTTCTGCCTGGAAAATAACGGGCAGCCATTAGGCTGTTCTTGAGGCGATGCTGGAAAAATTCGGATTCAGATATTATTTAACAAGCCAGGTGAATGAACGGCTGCGAAAAATCAATTGTGTCTTATACCGGGGAATAAGAAATGGTTTTATTTTTTAGGTTTGGAGCTGGACTGCAGATACAAGGAATAAATAAATAATCCGAGTCCGACCAGTGCAGCAACAGCTGCCACAGGCCAGGGTGTTCGATAACTGCCGGTTTCCAAGGCATTGACCACAAAAACTGCGGCAATAAACATTACAACATAGCTCGCTTCCCTGAAATTACCTGGCGCTGTTTGGGGTTCTTCTGCATGCCCCTGGTTACGGATTTCCTTCTTGATTTCTTCACCTGGCAGCTCAATGCTTTCAATATTTTGCTGGTTATCATCAGTTGTATCAGTCATTATAATCTACCCTGTCATTGTACTTGATTTTGTGCACGGATCTTATTCTCCAGGTCAGCATATAAAAAAAAACCACTAAAACACAAGGAAATCATTATCATCTGCGCCAGCTAAACCAGTTCTCAATTCATGAGCTATTTATTCTTCACAGCAATAGATTCGTTCTCTGCACAGGCCATATTTCATTTTTCTTTTGAATTTCCATTTAAGCAGCAGCCGATTCACATAGGTGAACGGGGACTTGGCAACTTTCGCTCGACCTGCAAGGGTGGCTGCAGGATCAAAAAGCAGGTCAAGCAGGTGGGCGGTGGGGCCAACTCCAGCGAGAAAATGAGCGCAGCCGGCACAGTAGGTTATTATCCGTTTACCACCAACCTCGGGCTTTCGCATTTTCGCCCAGTGCCCTGCCAAGTCAGGTGCTAAAAAATGGGCTCCTCCTCCTTCACCGCAGCAAAGCGTTTTTTTGGCGTGATGTTTCATCTCCGCATATGAAAGACCGCGTGCCCGGATAAGTTTGCGGACAGAATTCTGTATATTGTTTTCAAATCTCGTAACGCAGGAGTCCTGGATCGTCACTGCTTCTGCAGGAAAGAATGATTCTGGCTGCCAATACTCCCTGGCAAGTATTTCATAGACGGTTCGGATGGTGAGCCCTTTGCTGTACTGGTTAAAGACAGCATAACAGCTTGGGCAGGCCACCAGGACATTTTTTATACCATGCCTGATAAGGTATTGCTGCATTTCAGAAAACATGGCATGAAAATAGGCAGAACGACCGAGATCGTGGGACGGCTTGGTACAACAATCAAGAACAATGCCCAGGTTCGGGATAGAGCCCTGCAGGTGCTCGAAAAGCTGTATAACGCGCTGCGGCCTTGAACCTGCCAGGGCGCAACCAGGAAAAAGTACTGTGTCGCTGCCTGCCGGCAGCCCATAAAATGAATAGCGTTTTGACGTGCCCCGCTTCTCAAAATTAAGCAGAAGCTTCTGTTTTGTGAAATCTATATTGCCGCTTGCCGTAGCAAAGCGCCGCATTTCAAGAAACATCCGTCTGGGATCTATCTTTACAGGACAGACCGCGGTGCACAGACTGCAGAGGCTGCACGCAAATGGCATTGTTAAGGCATGTTCATTCTGGGGCTGCCAGTTTTCGGCTATCTTTTTAGGTGTGCCGTATTTTTTAAGGAAAGCACATTGTTTGACGCATATCCCGCATTCAGTACACTGCTCCGAAATTTCCCGGATTGAATTATCGAAAGCCAATTTATCCCGGCTGTTTTCAAAAAAAGCTTTATCGAGCTGGTTTTTAATCATGTTTAGATTTCGTTTAACAAAAAAGAAGCAGCCGCAGGAAAATCCCGCGGCTGCACATATTTCGTGTATGATGTAAAGTCAGGACTACTTCTTATACCATTTGCCTGAATCATCCTGCAGCCATTCGCCGGGTGCCGCCTTTTCAGCTATCTGGATGGCCCGCCTCTTACCGACAAGTTCTGCCGTGGTTCCCTGTTGTTTGGCAATGGCGCTGTATACCGCCTGCCGGTCATTATTTTCGGCGGTAACCACATCACCCATTTTTGCAGGGGCTCCAGGGACGAATTCCAGAAATCCCTTGTTGTTCTCGCCGACAATATTGTCTGCTTTCATCTGCACGATGGTGGGCAGTCTTTCCTGCATCCTGGCCTTGATGTCGTCAGCACCGGCAAAACACATACCCTCAGTAGTGAAAACCGCTAAAACAAGTAAAGTAATAATTGCATAAAATATTCCATATTTTCTCATGGTCGGTCTCCTGAATGTTTAAACGTATGATTGTGTGTCACGATAATCTATTTAATTTCCTTTGCAGATTCATCAATATCAGAGAAGAAATCATCCAGGGCCCTGTCAACCCTGATGTTGACATCGATGGTAATGTGGATCGGCTTTATTTCAACAGGAGCCACCTCAACCTGACTCCGGGTTTCCACTTCATGCTTGGTGCAACCCGAGGCTATGAGCAACAATAGTATTGACGCTGTACACAGTAGTTTTTTCATACAGTTCTCCCAGAATTCAGTTACGTTGACAAGGCATGAAAAAATTTATCCAGTAAGTAGAAGTATGTCATTTTTCTCCAACAAGCAAGAGCCGGGCACTTTTATTTGCCGGTATCGTCGAATGCGCTATGTGGAAAGGAGCCGTTCAGCTACTGTTTTAATTTTAGTAGGCCCTGCAGATGACCGCAAGATATTTTACGATTCCATTCTATTTGATTTTTTTCATCATATCCTGAATTTTTCCGCTGTATCCTAAGAACCTGTTCAGGGGCAGGCGGAAATTCACATCCAGCCGTATGGGTTGCATAATACCCTGTCCGCTGTTTTCTATCCGTTGCAATGACCCGCTCTGGCTGTCATATTTAAAAGGCAGGGACTGCACGGGTTTGCCGTCCATCTGCATCTGCATGACCAGATCCTCACCCTCGGTATTCAATATAAGTTTTACCCAGTTATACTGAAAATTTTTCAGAGCTTCTGCAGCAAAATCCACCTGAGCGAATTGTGGTGTATTTTTAGGGATTCCCGCTGCAAGCAGATCAAAGGCTGAGATCTTGACACTGCCACCCTGGCCCGGACTGGAATAGAGAAAACCGTCCTCGAAGCCGATGGTCTTCTTGCCGACCAGCAAGGGTATCCTGCCGCTTACAGTGCCTTCTCCTTCGGCATCACTTATTCCAAACTGGTGCAGCAATTCAGTCAACTTGAGCCGGTCGCAGAAAATGGGAACGACAAACTCCTGCCTATCTGGAGAACGCCTCACCGAGTTGGCGAAAACACGTCCCCCGGCCCACTGGACAACCCCTTCTTCCAGGAAGATCGAGTCCAATGATTCCAGCTGCCAGACGAGTTTTCCTTTACTGAAAGAAAGATTGCCAATGGATGCTTCCGTAAAAAGCAGGGTCTGGGCTGGTGCTGTGCGCAGGTCCGGCAGCGCAGGTATGAGCATGTTGAGTTCAACGCCCTTTATGGTGTACTTTTTTTCCGGGAATTCAAATAAGCCGTTTCTGACTTTGATCTGCATCCTGCCCTTTAAATTGTCTGCTTCAAATTTCAGGGAGGTGTCCACACCCAGTTCACCGCTGAAATAAGAATTGTTCAGTGACGGATCAAATTTACCGAGGTTTACTGGTGCAAAAGGCGCTGTATCTGACTGTAGAACAATTTCTCCATAATAGGTCTGACCTGTAAATCCTGCCTTGGCGGAAAGCCTTGGGTCGAAACCCGTAAGCAGGCTGCTTCTGATGTTCCCGTCCATGAGATACATCATGTTCTTTAGTTTAATGGCAGCCTGGAAAGAGCCAAGATCTATGTTCTTCCAACGTATCTTGGAAGTCTTTATCTTTCCCGCCATTTCCCTGTTGGTTTGCGGCCAGTACCATGGAATATCTCCTTCTATGGCAGACAATTCAACGGCACTGTCCCGTTCTTTGATTTCAGTATTGCGCAGTGTAATTGTCCCTTCTGCCTGCAGCGCTTTCATTTTATTGATCAATTGAGGCTCCATCACACCCAGCAGGGAAATATCAGACTTGCCGCTCAGTCCGTTGTTTTTAATTTGCGTGCTGCCAAGGTCTATACGGAAGGAGGCACTGGATGTTCCGCTTTGATCCTGATCTTCCTGCCAGGTATAAGTTGCCTGCAGACCTGCTTCAGGTATGGTTATTTCTGCTCCGTCATAATTTAGCTGCACATTGGGAACTGCAAGCGACACCTTGACATCTTCGGCCTCTGCAGTTCCTTGTCCCAATAAGGCAAAGGACGGAATGCCGGACAGCAGACTGATGGTATCGGACTGCAGATGAAGATGACCGGATTGTCCGCCTTGCTGCTTTTCTGTCAGGCTCTTGAGTTCAGCCTTCCAGGCTCCTGATTTATCATGTGCAAAAATAAATTCGCCCCGCAGTTCGGAGCTGCTTTTCAGAAACTGAATTGTACGTGCACTTTTCTCGGCATTCGCGGGTTCCATTATGCCTAATACAATAGTTCCTGAACTTTGAACGTTATCCTGCTCCTGGATTAGAGAAGCGTTCAATTCAAGGGAGGCTGAAAGCGGTTCGCTCATGAAACCCTGTGCTTTAACCAGCAATTGCTGCCCATCGTTTTCAAGTTCCAGGCGAATAGCATGCTCGACGTCTGGACTTATATGTCCCAATTGGACAGGTGTTTTCCCGAAATAAAGCAAATCGGGACCAACAGTCAGAAGTGCTGACGCAAGCTGAAATGGCAGCAGGCCGATCTCTGCTTCCCCTCTGATTGACGAGTTACCGAGATTAAGATTAGTCCCTTCCACGCCTGATAAAACTAAAAATTTATTCAAGTCAAGAGGATCTGCAGAGAGTGTGAGAATGCTTTTTTTGCGGGGCAAATCAATGATTCCTGCCAGGGTGATTACTTCTCCCAGGGGCATTGTCTGCAGGTGCAAATTATAGACGGACATGCTGTCTTCGTCATTTTTTCTGCTTAGCTGCAGATTGAAAGGGAGCAGGAGGTCCTTTCCGGCATACCTGATTTTAACGAGACCGTTGCTGATCTGTAAATTCCCCAGCGTAAGCGGGAGATTGATCGCTGTTGCTTGCTGCGGCACTGCTTGTTCAGCCCGGGAAGATTTAAGGGGTTCCAAGTCTACGCCTGGGATGAGAAGCCGGCCGGCAGAAATTTCCAGGCAGAGGGTAAGGCCGTTTATCTTAATTTGTTGCAGGTTTTTTGCCAGCAGGGAGGACAGCGAATAATCTGCATGGATCGAGCCGATGCTGACCGCAGGATTTAACGTGTTACCAAGGACTATCTCGCCGATATCTGCAGCAGAAAAACCGACATTGTAAACCTGGCCTGTCAGGGAGCTTGACAGTTGACGGCCAAGGTCGGGCAGAATCTTTTTTTCAATATAACGGGGAAGAAAAAAGGAATAGGAAAAAAATCCGGCTCCAAGCAGAAAGAGCAGCAGAAAGAATAAGAACACCAATGGATTGCGTTTGAGGAACATCTTCTCCAGGGGGCGGATCTATCTTATATGCAGGATTTATGTAAAAAGGTTATGAGGTTAATATTTACTTCTTCAGGCTGAAAACAGCTTTTAAAATGAGCAGGAACCACGGGATGCCGTGCATGAAAAAATCAAACCAGTCTATGGGGCGTATCAGGCGCCCCTTGACCAGCATCTGCAGCTTTTCAACAAAGTGGGGCGGATTGTAGGGGGCCAGTCCCAAGGTCAGGCAGGCAATAATAAGCAGCCCCCAGGGAAGAGAATCCAGAAATCTTTCCATAAATTATTTGCCTTATGCAATATAGTTAAAAATTCTATTTCACTTCCGCCTGCAGGCTTGTCAAAGGACTGCTCAAGGTATGAAGAAAAGCCTCAAGCAGGTCAAGCTCTTCATCCGTAAGACCTGCATGCCCCAGTTCAGGATTCTTTGCCTGGCTCTGGTAGAATTTGAGCACTTCACGAACAGTGGCAAATTGACCTGCATGCATATATGGCGGGCGTTCAGTCACGTTGCGCAGAGTCGGCGTCTTAAAAGCCCCTTCATATTTTTTGTTGGAAGTGTCAATAAACCGGAGTTCCGGGCAGTCATTGGGATGGGCGTCACTGTATTTGCCCAAACAGTTGAATTGGCTGCTGAGCACCTGGGTAATTGCTGATGCCCGCCCCATATCCGGAGCAACATTTTCCCTTGGGGGCAAGCCAAGATTATGGAAATCACTGTTGGTGAACATGGGGCCGTTGTGGCAGTTCGTACATTTGGCCCTGCCAATGAAAAGGCGCAAACCGGCTGCTTCAGCATCGGTTAAGGCCATGCGGCTGCTTAAAGTCTCTCCCGCAAGTATCTGTTCAACATAGCGGTCGAAAGGTGAGGGCTGCGGCAGAATAGTGCGGACAAACGCTGCAATGGCCTTGCCCATGTTGACATACACCTTGTTTACCTCTTCTCTCTGGTCCGGGGTCATCAGCACCCAGGCCTTTAAAGCATCAGGATCATCCAGAGCCGGTCTGGCATGGTGCGGGAAGGTTTCTTCCATGAAGTCTGGCAAAGGGCCGAAAATTCCTTCGTATTCAGTGCGGTAGTACTTGCTGATGATATAGGCACTCATGGTGCGTGAAATGCCGTGTTCCAGTTTATTCTCAATAGGTCCCAGTGCCTGCGACCACAAACTGTCGGTACGACCATCCCAGAAAAACCAGCTGTTGTATGCGACACCGATCAATGGCATGGATCTTCTCGGTGTGGTATCCATACCGTGCGAAAGCGGGAGATTATCGGTAAAAAAATAGTCTTCCCTATGACAGGTTGCACAGGAAACCTTTTTGTTGCCGCTGAATTTATCCTCGAAAAACAACTTTTTCCCCAATGCAGCAGCCCCGGGATTGTCAGAGTACTTGTTGGACGGGTCAACAGGCAGAGGCCCCAGTGAGCCGATCCACAGGGAGCGCAGAATGGATTTTTCCTGGTCCGACCAGTCATGCTGATCCATTGACCAGGCCGCACCCGGAGCGTTAAGAAAAACAATTACAAATATAATGCTCGATGTAATCAGTGTCCCAGTGGCTCGGATTAAATAGTTTCGCATATCAACCTCTCAATCAATTTTTCCTTTATAGAATATTCAGGTTAAAGGAAACACTGTCGTGTACATCGTTGGCGCGGACACTTATGGTGACAACCCACCACCCCGGCATGGTAAACTTCATGCCGTCCACCCTGTAAAGCCCGCCTGCGCCAATAGGTGTTATTTCAGGCTGGGTTGGCAATCCATGCCCGTGCTCAGGCATATCACCAACTACCGTGACCACAGCATCATTTACCGGCTGCCCTCCACTGTCAGTGACCGTCAATTCCCAACTGTGAATCCTGTTTATTCTGATCTGGCCGCCAATACTTTTGTACATCACCTTAAAGGCATCGTTGGCAGTCATTTTCGTGGTGGAATAGTCCAGGTCCTTTGGTGGCGGGGCATGCATCATGGCATGCTCATGGCCCATGGCCTTAACTTCGGGAAAATCAAAGACAGCGGTATCTTCCTTATCATCCTTGGCAATTTTTACCTGCAGCTGCCAGTGTCCGGTCATAGAAAAAACAACGTTGTCAATTGAGTAGAGACCGCCTCCTCTTTCAGTGACAACAGGCTTTTGCATAACACCATGTCCCATGCTTGGCATCCAGGGTGTAACTGTCAGTTCTGCCTGCGCTACGTCCCCGCCCGTGGCATGGTGTACAATGATTTCCAATGTGTTGACTCCCATTTTCACATTCTTCACCGGAATAACCAATTCCAAGCTGTAAAGTTTGTTGTCAGTTAACTTTGTCAAGCTGTCATCAAAATGTCTTGTTATCTTAACATCTTCATGCCCATGCTCCTCTGCCATTCCCTCCATGTGGCCAGCAGTTTGTTCTTTTTGGGCCGCACATCCGGGCAGGAAAAAAAACAGAGCAACAATTACAAACAATATCCTTTTCATGGCATCCTCCCTCCATAGTTGATGAAAACGGTTGCAGAAAATGAAAAGCAGAAATCAGTGGTTAATCTATTTAATATAACTATAATTATTAATGATAGAATACAGATAAGTAAAGCTCTTATGATTAATTTATATTAATAAATTGATAAAACCCTGAAGACCGGGAAACAAATGAACCATTGCTCTTGATAATAACCCTGGTATATAAAGAAGTGATAAAGCTTAGGTAAAGACCGTGTAAACAATAACATGACTTTCTGCCAGCAACTGACAGATCATATTGTTCGGCATGAATGGAGAAACGGAGATTCTTTCCAAGTGGAAAGCGCTGGAAAGGAGGGCATCATAATGGGAAAATTTACTAAGGTTTTCGGTATTATCGTCCTGTTGTTCGTTCTTGCAATCGCAGGCCTTATAGCCTTTGTCCACTACTATCTTACTGAAGAACGCGTCAAGGCCCTGGTCATACCTCAGGCAGAAACAGCCCTGGGCAGGAAAGTGAGTATCGGTGAGATAAAGATTGGTTTGCTGTCCGGCATCACTATCCGTGATTTTCTAATCAAGGAAGAGGACAAGGAAAGCAACTTTGTAAGCACCAAAGCTTTTGTCCTCAGCTACGAACTCCTGCCCCTGCTGCAGAAAAAACTGATCATCAGTGAAATCCGCTTTGATGAACCGGCTGTCCAGATAACCCGTGACAAAAAAGGAATATTCAATTTCTCCACCCTGGCAATTCTCTCTGATAAACCGCAAGAGAAGACCGAGGAAAAAGCGAAACCTGCATCAGCAGCCCTGCCACTGGCGCTGACAATCAACCAGATAAAATTGAATAAAGCACAAATCAAGATCCGTGACCAGCTGAATGAAATTCCAGCAGTTGATGCCACCAGCAGCGCCAGGCTCAACGTTGCCCTGGGGCGTTCCATGACCGATCTGCTCTACAACGGTTCTTTCGATTTTGATGCGGCAGTTGGCTATGGCGACTCGCAAACCAGGTTTAACGGCAAAGGCAATATCAGCCAGAAAGATATGGCTATTATTCTTGATACGAATCTGGACGGAGAACTGGTTCATACTGAGGCTGATGTGAAAAGCTTCATGCAATCACCCAATGCGACCATTGCCATCAGCAGTAAATCCTTAAATATTGACAAACTCCTCGGGATAATTTCCGGTTTGCCAAAAGACCAAGCAGACAAAGCGCAAAAACCCCGGCCCGTCAAGAGCAAATCCACCGATGTCATTGCCGATTCTCTGCCCCCCGGTTTTGTTGCCCAGGGCAGCGTCAAAGTAGACAGGGCACTTTACAAGGGGCTGACCGCCAATAATTTCTCTCTGGCTTTTGACCTGGCTGAAGGAATACTCTCTGTCAAAGAACTTTCTGCCCAGGCATACGGGGGCAAACTTGATTCCAATATGAATGTTGACCTGAATCAGCCTGATCTCGTCTATAATGGCAGACTTGGATTGCAGTCGCTGCAGGCCGCTGATTTGAGTTCCGCCTTGGCAGAAAAACTTGCCGGCATGTTTACCGGGTCGCTGCAGTCCGCCGTTACCTTCAAGGGGACCGGAACCACCTGGGAGCAGATCAGCAAGGTCCTTACCGCAGACGGCTCCTTCACCCTCACTAACGGCAGCATCAAAAACACACCTGTATCAATGTCAATAGCTAACCTCCTTGGCCTTCAGGAACTGGCAAATATCGCCTATGAGAATATTTCAGGCACCTTTACAATTATAGAGGGAGGCAAGGTCAAGATAAAGACAGATCTTCAGGGTGCTGATCTTAATGCTGAAACCGAAGGCATAATAGGACTTGACGGCAGTCTTGACCTGCCCCTGACTTTTCATTTTTCACCAGCCCTGGCCGATAAGCTACGATCCCGGGCATCTTTTGTTAAATATCTTTCTGACGAACAGGGGACCACCACCCTGCACCTCAAGCTGGCAGGCAACCTGAAAAGCCCGCAGCCCACCCTGGACATGAAAGGCGTACAGGAACAGCTGCAAAAATCTTTACAAAAAGAGGTTATCAAACAGCTGGATGGTTCCGGGCAGGATTCCGGAGAAAAATCATCGCCTGAAAACATCATCAAGGGCTTGTTTGGCAGATAATCTTTGCTGCAGCGGATATGAACGAAACACAAAATGAATACAGCCAGGAGAGTCCTGAACAGGATATCTCTTTGGGAGAAAAAATCTCCCCGATATGGCAAAGATTCTGCGACTGGGTCTGGCAGAGACCGAAACAAGGTGATGGTTTGCTTCAACCTTTGTTGCGTGGAATATTGCGTATTATTTTTATTGTGGCGCGCGAATCACAGGACGATCGCATCACGCTGCGGGCCAGTGCCTTGACTTTTACTGTAGTGTTGTCACTCGTTCCCATGCTGGCCCTTGGAACTGCTGTTCTCAAGGGCCTGGGTGCAGGAAGCCAGATGCGCCAGGCAGCCTATAGTTTTATTGAACAATTTGAACCTGAGGTCCCTGAAGCTGCCATAACTCCTGATGCCTCCTCCAGACTAGATGATCATCCAGCAGAATCCACCCCTCCTGCCTATGATCAAACTGAGCAAGAATCACAGACAGAGGAATTCAAGCGTATAGGGGTAACTTCCCATTTACGGCTGGCGGTGGACAAAATTTTTGATTACGTGGACCGGACCGATTTCACCACTTTGGGCACCTTTGGTATTATCGGTATGGTACTTGCAGCCTTGAGCGTTCTGGGAAGCATTGAACAATCAATGAATGCCATCTGGCAGACAACGACCGGCCGGGCCCTGGGACGAAAAATTATTGATTATATGGCCCTGATGATCCTTTTGCCCCTAAGCATCAACCTGGCCCTGGCCGCCACAGCTACCCTGCAAAGCCCTGCCCTGCTGTCCCAGATACAAAATATTCTGCCCGTCCTCTGGCTTGAGAGGTTTCTTTTCAAGACATTGCCCATTGGGATGCTTGTTATAACCTTTTCATTACTCTATCAGTTTCTGCCAAACACGAGGGTTGGATTCCTGCCGGCCCTGGCAGGAGGGCTATTTGGTGGACTTACCTGGTTCTGGGTCCAGATTCTCTATGTTAAATTACAGATCGGGGTTGCCAGGTATAATGCCATATACGGCTCCTTTGCAACCCTGCCCCTTTTCTTACTCTGGATTTACGTAGCCTGGGTCGTCTTTCTTCTCGGTGCCGAGGTAGCCTTTGCCGTCCAGGCAAGGCGTCAGTACCAGTGGCGAACCTTAGCGCTTACCCCTGCAGCGCGGCTGGCAATGGCCTTTGATATTATGGAAGCTGCGCTTGAAGATTATAGAGCCCGCAAAGTAACGGACAGGAAATCACTGGCCCAACTCCTCAATCAAACGGAAAAAACGGTTCTTTACATTTTAAATGACCTGGTCAATGGCGGCTTGCTCCGCAGGGTAGAAGGCAAACTGGAAGGATATGTCCCTTCAGGGCCATTGACTGAACTCAAACCATCAGAGATCATGGATATTATCTTTGGCAAAGATCTTCCGGATGTAAAGGGATGCGACCTGGCCGGACAGGCTCTTGAGTCCGCCCGCAGCTCGCTTGACCGTTACAACTTGAACTGCCAGGAAATCGCCATCCGCACTACACAAAGAAAAAAGGACGCACATTGTGGAACATCTTGAACCCATCATAAATACAATTGCCCTGACCATGGGGGTAGCGTGGGCCAGTGGCATAAACCTTTACGCCGCAATCCTTGTGCTTGGTGTTCTTGGTGCGACAGGCAATATTACCCTGCCCACCGAACTGGTGATACTGACCGATCCTTTGATCATTGCAGCAGCCGGCGTCATGTATGCAGTGGAATTTTTTGCCGACAAGATCCCAGGGGTTGACAACGGCTGGGATGCCATCCACACGTTTATCAGGATTCCTTTAGGAGCCCTTCTGGCAGCAGCAGCAGTGGGTAGTGATATGAATCCTTCCATTGTCATTGCCGCCGCCCTTTTGGGAGGCAGCCTGGCAGCCTCTACCCATGCCGCCAAATCAGGAGCCAGAGTGCTCATCAATGCCTCTCCTGAGCCTGTTAGCAACTGGCTTGCATCCCTTGGCGAAGATGCAGCAGTTCTTGTCGGACTCTGGACCGCACTCCATTATCCGCTGCTCTTTATCGGTTTTATCATTGTCTTTATACTCCTGCTGATCTGGCTGCTCCCAAGGATCTGGAAAGGCGTTCTGAAGATACTTTCAATGCTTGTAAATCTTTTCAGGCCAAAGCAGGACATCCGGCAAAATGATGAACCATTCAATAAATGATTATTCTGCTAATTTTCTTCGTGACAATTCAAAAAATCTGAGTTAACAATTACATATTATTCAAAGAAATATATTTCGACCCAATTGGCAACAATTGACAAATTGAAACTTTTGTTTCGTATCAAGTGGCATTTTTACAGCCGCCAGTTGTTTTTATATAACTATGTGGTCCGTTTTTTTATTGGGCATCCCTTGTTAGGTTACATTATTTGAAACTTCAATGAAAAGGAGAGGGTTATGAGATTAAAACGTTTGGTCACAGGTCTGTTGGTATTGCTCCTCGGTCTGCTCCTCACAGGTTGTGCCGGCCTATCAACTAAGAAAACATATGACATAACCTGCACACCCAAGGATCTCAGTGCAATGCTTAAAAGTGGTGAGTATCAGAAGAAGGTTGATAACTTCCTGATCATCAGGGACGCATCTTCCTCCATGGCTGATAAAGTAAGCAGGGCATATTGCGCCGAGCCCACAAAGCTGGAGCTCTCAAAAGAACTGATTAAAGGTCTTAACAATTCTCTTCCGGATGATTTTGATGTCAATGCGGGATTGCGGGTTTTCGGCCCGGTTTATGCTGAAAAGGGCCTTGTATACGGCATGAGCAAATACTCCAAAGCAGGCCTGGAAGATGGACTTCTCTCCGTAAGCGGTACAGGAGGCGTTACCCCTCTTGCCAATGCCATTACACATGCCACGAAAGATCTTTACGACATGCCGGGTAATGCTGCTGTGATTATTTTCAGCGACGGCATGAATACTGACCCGGCAGACCCAGTTACCGCTGCTGCCGCAATGAAAGAAATGTACGGTGACAACGTCTGCATCTATACTGTTCTTCTCGGCGATGACCCGAAAGGTAAGTTGGTCATGGAAGGGATCGCGGCAGCAGGACAATGCGGTTTTGCCACCACTGCAAACAGTCTGCATACCCGAACCCTTGCCGATGCCTGCTCCACCATTGAACTCGTTGATGGAATGGGCGATTTTGTCACCTCTGTTTTCGTGGAAAAGGCTCCTCCAAAGGTAGTACCTAAAATAGTTGAGCTTGACAGCGATGGGGACGGCGTCCCAGACAGTCTTGATCAGTGTCCCAATACCCCGCCGGGTATGAAGGTTGACCGTGTTGGCTGTCCAGTGGCTCTTCCCGAAAAGGTTTCAATCCACCTCCTGGTGCAATTCGATTTTGATAAAGCTGTAGTTAAGCCCCAGTATCACAGCGACATCGAAAAAGTGGCTGACTTCCTGAAAGCCTACCCCAAGACCACTGGTGTACTGGAAGGACACACCGACAGCATCGGCACCGATGAATACAACATGAAGCTTTCCGAAAGAAGAGCTGAAAGCGTGAAAAAATACATTGTCGAAAAGTTCGGTATTGATCCAAGCAGGCTTTCGACAGCAGGTTACGGCGAAACACAACCCGTTGCCAGCAATGAAACAGATAAAGGCAGGGAACAGAACCGCAGGGTTGTGGCAACAATCGTTACCATTACCATGAAATAATTATTTCGGTTTCAATAGCAAAAAAGGGCGGTTACTCAGGGTAGCCGCCCTTTTCTTTTTAGCAGTCATCACCCTTTTAGAACCGAAGGTTTTGCCACACGTATGATCTGGTTTCTACTGTCCCTGGCAGCAGCCATTTCCATAGCTGCCCGGGATGTATCAATCAAAACCTATGAAGACCTTGCTCCTCCGGAAATTGCCCTACTCGAACTTTTCTGGGCTGTGCCATATTTCCTTCTCGGCTTTATTCTCGTTGAGACACCTTCTTTGGACCAGACCTTCTGGTGGACTTTCATCCTCTCCATCCCCCTTAATATTTCAGCCTATGTTCTTTATCTCTACGCCATAAAATTATCACCTATATCGCTGGCGGTTCCTTTTCTGGCATTCACCCCGGCATTTATGATATTGACCGGTTTTTTCATCCTGGGCGAGACCATAAATATTTGGGGCGGTGTGGGAATAAGCCTTATTGTCCTGGGGGGATATGTCTTGCACTGCAAAAAAAAACAGGCAAACTTTTTTACACCTTTCTCAGCTTTTTTACATGAAAAAGGCTCCTGGTTCATGCTTATCGTGGCTATTCTTTTTGCTTTTGCGGCAGTTATCGGGAAAAAGGCAATTCTTCATTCCTCTCCGCTCTTTTTTTCTTACACTTTTTTTCTGGTTTTCAATATAACGGTCCTGGCGGGTCTTCTTCTGGGCGGCAAGAAGGACTGGAAGAAAATTCTTCGTAACACGCCGCGCGGGATATGGCTCGGCAGTTTACTCATGATGCACATAAGTTTCCATGGCCTGGCAATTGCCCTTTCAACCGCAGTGTATATGGTGGCTGTGAAAAGAAGCAGTATCCTCTTCAGTGTCTTTTTGAGCTGGTTCATTTTAAAAGAAACAGATATCCGCTACCGCGGTTTTGGGACTGTATTGATGTTTGTTGGCATGCTTTTCATAACCATACTGGGATAACAAAACTGGCTTACTGAAAAACACTACCCATTGTACCGTCGAATTTTAGGTCCAGATCCCTGCAATTATTTTTTTTAGGTTCCAAAATCCCGTCCTTTCTGGATTTATTAAAATTCAAATCAACATACAACATATTGTGGTCTCTTTTCCTTTGACACACAAGTTTGATTGTTCTATATTTTCACTTCCTTCATATTAAAGAGTTCATCCAACTCACTGACGGGCAATATTTTTTTGTTATTTTTTATAATATTTCCAAATAGTTAATTATATTATTTGGATTTTTCTTTATCGGAAGAAGAACCTGCATGACGCAAAACTACACTTAATGTTTCTTAAGTAAGGAGCCTGGAGAATGAAGCTGCCGATCAACCGTGAAGATGCTATCAAGGAATGGAATAGATTTGAAGATTATCTTGTGCGTGAACGATACGCTGTGCGGGACCCCAAAGCCGGGAAACCGGCGGAAAAAAATCTATCCGATGTTTTAAAACGGATCAGCAAGGAATTCTCATACCCGGGTATTGCCAAAGCCTTGGCAAACATGCAGTTCATTACCGCCACTCCCTTTTTAATGAATGGCGGGAATCCCCACACCCAGCGCAAAGGGTATTACTCCTGCTATCCACTGGGCAATGTTGAAGACTCGACCGAGGCCATATTCAATATGGAACGTGACCTGGTTACCATCTTCCAGCATTCCGGCGGCGGCGGCATTGATGTCTCAGGCATACGACCCAAAGGATCTCCTGTAGACAATGGCCAGGGAACTGCTTCAGGACCTGTATCATTTGCCAAGGGCTATTCCCATCTTTCCGCCCGCATCAGCCAGGGTGGCAAAAGACGTGGTGCCCTTATGATCCAGGCGGACTGGGACATCAAGGATATCAAGGAGCTCATCACCTTTAAAGGTGATAACCCAGGCATATACACCGGCTGCAATGTTTCAGTCAATGTTACCAGTGATAAATTTTGGGACGATGAGGAATTAATCCAGCTGATAGCTGAATATATCTGGAAATCAGGGGACCCGGGGCTTCTCTTTACCCAGAAAAGCCTGGATAATACCCCGGTGCCCAAAAAATACAACCCGGTCTTCTCCAATCCCTGCGGTGAATATCTTTCTACCAAGGACACGGCATGCAACCTGTTGACAGTCAACCTGCAGAAGTGCCTTGATGAAAAATTTGGTGATTTTCTGAATAATGTTTATGAGAATGCCAAATTGGCAGCAATTGCAGGCAATGAAATCCTCGACATGGGTGGATTTCCACCAATTGAGCGCATCAAACAGAACACCCTGAAATTCAGACCTATTGGCATTGGTTTTACCGGTTTGCAGCATGCCATGAATTACTATGAGATCTCGTATGCTGATGAACTTGAGGCCCCCAAGTTTGCCAAGGCAACACAGCTTGCCCTCATGCTCGGATCAATGCAGGGCAGTCTCGATTATGCCAACTATCACAAACAGAAAACAGGCAAAAACCTGGAGGTCCGTGAATGGAACCTTGACTATGTTGAAAGAATAGCCCAGGAAGCGAAGGAATTCTGCGGTCAACTCCCAAGAAAGGGCACCTGGCAGAAACATGTCAAGAGAATATTTGATACGGTCTTAAAACAGGGAGGCCTCTTTAATTCCGTTACCACCTCACAGGCCCCGACCGGCTCCATTTCTCAGTTGATGCGGGTTGCCTGTACAGGGGTGGAACCGTATTTCTCCATGATACAGTCACGCCGCGTAAAGGATGCTGACGGTTCCTGGAAGGAGTTCACCCTGGTACCCCTGGAATTCTACGATTATGATGCGAACAAACTTGACTGGGTTGAGAACCAGACCGCCCACAACATAACCCCGCTCCAGCAAATTCGGCTCCTTGAGGCGTGCCAGACCTTTAATCATACCGCCGTTTCCAAGACCATTAACCTACCGGCTTCCACAACCGTGGATGATATCAAGGAAATGCTTTTCATTGCCCGGGACAGCAAGCTCAAAGGCATCACGATGTTCCGCGATTCCTCCATGACCGGTGTCCTGAGTGACTCAGCGGCCAAAGCAGCTGAAAAACCGGGCAGACCCTTCTCGGAACTTCCACAGCGTTATGGCAGCACTTTCAAGTTCAGTGGTCCAGCCTCTTTATATGTAACTGCCAACAAGGGTGAGAATGATCATGTGCGAGAGGTCTTCATCAATACAACCAAGTCAGGTTCAACCATTCATGGCATGTGTGAATCGCTTGGCCGCGTTATTTCTGTTGCTCTGCAGCATGATTACCGGCTGGTGGGAAAAATAGCACGGACCCTGGAGGATATCTCATCTGATTCGGTATGGTCCAGCAGTTCACTTGGAAGGGTTTTCTCCATCCCTGCAGCCCTGGCCAAGGTGCTTGACAATTGTGCCCCTGAGACCAACGGCAAGGAAGATCCGGACCCCTACGAAGAACCGTCATCCTATTCTTCATGCCCGGCCTGTGGAAAACTAACCCTGCGCCGCAGCGGTGGCTGCAGCCAGTGTGTCAGTTGCGGCTACTCGACCTGTTAAGGTTTTGCAGGAGAAGGAATTCGTACTGTGCGAAATAATCCGCCAAAGCCACCTGCAAATGTACCGGAGGCCCAGAACACCTCGGCCTGCCTGAAATCGGTAAACCAGTTTCCCCCTGGCTCGCGTCTGTCAGCGGTATAAACATATCCCTGCCGAAGGTTAACACACGGGTGAATAAATGAGCCCTGTTTTTCCTTCTACTCTCCCCGCAAGGGACAATGTTTTAGCTATCGTTGGCAGACGCCGGTCAGCATCAACTGATATCAATGCCTGATAATTGCCAGATGAGCCCGATTTTTATGTCGAGAACGCTTTCCTTATCCTGTAGCCTTTCTGGCAGTTGCGAAATGAACCGCCAGGATTGTAAATTCTCTTAAAGAATCATCCTTTTTCATGATTCCCAACAGATCAGCTTCAGCAATTATTCGGCCTTCACAGCGTAAAAACACCTGCTGCAGATAATAATTTTCTTCTATGGCTTCCTGCAGCAGTACAGCTGGTTCAGTAAAAGAAGCATTACTTTAAATTTAAAACCATTCTATATTATAAAAATGTGCACTCAGTATTATACTTTTTTCTAAAAATATGATTTTAAACTATGATGCAAGCACCTTAATCTGTCTAAAGAAAAATTACATACACAACACTGTTTTCTTGACCGAAAGAATATTTCTTCACCATGAACAAGATCCAGCAGCAAATCCTTGCCTGGTTCCAGGATAATGCCAGAGACCTGCCCTGGAGAAAAACATATGCCCCCTACCATGTCTGGATATCTGAGATCATGCTGCAGCAGACCCAGATGGACAGGGCGGTTGATTTCTTCAACCGATGGGTTGCGCGTTTCCCTGACCTGCGCAGCATTGTTGGTGCAAGTGAGGAGGAAGTGCTGAAGTTATGGGAAGGCCTGGGATATTACGCACGGGCCAGAAATATCATCAAAACTGCCAATATTCTTCTGGCTGAATACAAAGGAAAGCTTCCAGCAGAGCATGATCTTCTCCTCAAATTGCCCGGTATTGGAAAGTACACAGCCGGTGCAATCATGAGCATCGCCTTTAACAAGGAGTATCCTCTGGTTGATGCCAACATTCAGCGTGTCTTTGCCAGGCTTTTTAATCTTACCCGACCGGTTGATGATAAGAAAATATATGATTTCATCTGGCAGAAGGCCGCAGAATTGCTGCCCGCCGGCAAAGCCCGTGAATTCAACCAGGCGTTGATGGAACTCGGAGCCCTCGTCTGTATTGCCAAAAATCCGCGCTGTAAAATCTGCCCGATAAGAAAAGAATGCCTGTCTTTCAGGTTAGATCTTGTTGCGCAGAGGCCGGTCCTGAATACCCCCCCGAAAACGATTTTTATTGAAATGGCAACCGGCATTCTGGAGCATGAAGGCAAAATCCTTGTCCAGAAACGCAAAGCAAAGGGAGTCTGGGCTAACCTGTGGGAATTCCCCGGTGGCCGCCTGGAAGCGGGCGAGACCCCGGAAATGGCCTTGGTGCGGGAATACATGGAGGAGACAGAACTTGCTGTCGGCAACCTCAAAAAGATCACAACAATTCAGCACAGCTACACGGTCTACCGCGTCACCCTGCATTGCTATTTCTGTTCCTCAATGGATGACAGGGTTGAACCTGTTCTTCATGGTGCCCAGGAATATCGCTGGCTGAAACCAGAGGAATTGTCTAATTTTGCCCTGCCAGCCGGTCACCGGAAGCTAATTGATTACCTGCAGGGTGAAAAGAGGTGGTTTTTCTAGTTGTTGTAGTGGATTTTGGTTCACTTTTCCAGTAGAATTAAATTTCATCAAAAAACCTTATTTCTGCGCAAACAGAAAATTTTTTGTAACGCGCTGTATAAAACGCACCATTGGGGTCATTCTTCAAGGAGAATGCAGAAATGCCGAGGGATATACCTGTTGGAAACGGCAAACTTCTCATCTGCTTCGACCAGCATTACAACATACGTGATCTCTATTTTCCGCATGTAGGGCAGGAAAATCATGTGCAGGGCGAATACTGCCGCCTCGGCATCTGGGTGGACAACCAGTTTTCCTGGGTTGGTGCAGACTGGAAAGTTGATTTGGGATACGAGGAAGACACGATGGTTACCCGTGTGTCCCTCTATCATAAGAGTCTGGGTGTACTTCTCACATGCCGTGATATGGTTGATTTTCACGAAAATCTCTATGTGCGCGAGATGACAGTAGAGAATATGGTACCCCAGGATCGACGAATCCGGCTTTTCCTCAGCCACAACCTTGACATATCAGGCAACAGTATCGGCGATACTGCCGCCTTTGATCCAGACACCGGCGGTTTGGTTCATTATAAAGGATCACGCTATTTTCTGATTGGCGGCAAAACTGAAGAAACTGCAGGCTTGGATCAGTTTGCCGTGGGTCAGAAAAACATTCACGGCAAGGAAGGAACCTATATTGATGCTGAAGACGGACTCCTGTCTGGAAACACCATAGCCCAGGGTTCGGTTGACTCCGTCATAGGGCTGCATTTGGACATTAAGGGATTGGCGCAAAAAAAGGCCTATTACTGGCTGGCTGCCGGAGAAAACTGGAATGATGTGCGTCTGCTTGATGGCCGTGTTAAATACAAGCATCCCGCAGCACTCATTAAGAGAACCTCTGACTACTGGCATCTCTGGGTCCATAAGGAAACACTGTCCCTTGATGTTTTGCCGCCTGCGGTAGCCAAACTTTACCGGAGGAGCCTGCTGGTCCTCAACACCCAGATAGATTCCCAGGGTGGTATACTGGCCGCAAATGACTCCGACGTTGTCATGTTCAACCGCGATACCTATTCCTATATCTGGCCGCGTGATGGAGCGCTTGTTGCCAATTCCCTTGATGTTGCCGGTTACCCAGAGATTGCTCGGCGCTTTTATGAATTTGCGGCTCGAACAATTAACAAGGATGGCTATTTTCTGCATAAGTATAACCCTGACGGAACGTTAGCCTCATCCTGGCACCCATGGCACGAAAACGGACAAAAGCAGCTCCCCATCCAGGAAGATGAAACTGCTCTTGTAATCTGGGCTTTGTGGAACCATTTTGTCATTTACCGGGATATAGAATTCATAAAGCCTTTTTATCGCACTCTTATAAAAAACGCTGCTGAATTCATGTGCAGCTACCGTGATAAGGACACGGGATTGCCGGATGCCTCTTATGATCTTTGGGAAGAAAGGCGGGGCATGCTCTCCTTTACAACCGGTGCAGTTTTTGGCGGCCTGACAGCAGCTTCCCTTTTTTGTACGGTATTCGGAGAGGATGAACTTGCAGATCATTATCAGCGGGTGGCCTCAGAGATACGGGATGCCGCTTCAAAGTATCTCTGGCGCCCGGAAATAAACAGTTTCTGCCGTATGGTTTCCAGGGACAACAAAGGGAATCTTGTCTATGATGAAACCTGTGACGCAAGTCTCTGGGGTCTTTTTGCCTTTGGTCTTTATGATGCCGATGACAAACGCATAATTGACACTATGAAAGGACTGCGCGATAAATTATGGCTCAAGACCGAAGTGGGCGGTCTGGCACGTTATAAGGGCGACCAGTACCACCGGGTTAATGCAGAATTCCCGGGCAATCCCTGGTTTATCTGCAGTCTCTGGCTTGCCGACCACTTGACAAATACGGCGAAAAACGAAAAAGAGCTGGCAGAACCTTTACAAATTCTGCAATGGGTTGCTGATCATGCGCTGCCCTCAGGAGTTCTGGCGGAGCAGGTCCATCCTCTCACCGGCAAGCCCCTTTCTGTTTCGCCCTTGACCTGGAGCCACGCTACCTTTGTGGCGTCCACAAGGAGAATTTTGCGCAAAATCTCCAGAATTCACCGATGCCCTGAATGCGATCACTCCACAGATGAAATCATTCCGGGTGATGACTGGCTTGCAAAACTGTATAACAAAGCATGTGATGCCATTCACGGCATTTGCACTGTTAAATAATTATTCGGGATAATTTTTATGGCACTGAAAATAGGTTTCATAGGTATAGGCATCATGGGGCAACCAATGGCCGCAAATATTCTCAACGCCGGTTATGAACTCATGGTCTACAACCGGACAGCGGGAAAAACAAAAGCAATTGCTGATGCAGGTGGGCGTGTTGCTTCTACGCCTGCAGAGCTGAGCGATTGGTCTGATATTATCATTCTCATGCTTACCGGTTCTGAGGCTATTGATGCTGTCCTCTATGCTGGCGAAGGTATCCTGTCTTCCTCACCAGCAGGCAAGATTATCATCAATATGAGTACGGTGTCTCCTGCCTACAGCCGCACCCTCAGTAAATGTCTTGCGCCGAGCATTTTCATCGATGCCCCGGTTTCTGGTTCAAAACAACCTGCCATAGAAGGGACATTGATAATCCTGGCAGGCGGCCCTCGAGAGTCAGTTAACAGTGTTGAACCATTGCTGCTCAGCATGGGACGGAAGGTCATTTATTGTGGTGAGGCCGGGCAGGGATCTGCTATGAAAATGACGGTCAATCTTCTCCTGGCAGTCATGATGGAGGGGTTGTGTGAATCCCTGAACCTGGCCAAGCAAATGCATCTTGACACCGGCCTGGTGATAGACTCCATTCTCGCCGGACCGCTTGGCTGTGGCTTGTTCAACCTCAAAAGTGATATGCTGAAGCAGGATGATTTCCCGGTGCAGTTTCCCTTGAAACATATGGCAAAGGATTTGCGATACGTCTTGCAGACTGCCGATGAAGCAGGTGCTGCCGTACCTGCAGCGCACACCGTCTTTCAACTCTACAGGCAGGGTGTCGGTATGGGAAACGGTGATCTTGACTTTACTGCGGTGAGAAAGACCCTGGATGCATTAAATGACCAATAAACACTCTATACCCGGAAATTTCCCCATGCAGGATAATTCATACAGCGCCCTTGTTGTAGAAGAAATAACACCCGATAACTACAACCGGGAGGTTCGCCTAAAACAAATGGCAGAACTCCCACATGGTGAGTTATGCATCAGGGTTCACTACTCTTCACTTAACTACAAGGATGCCCTGTCCGCCTCAGGAAATCGCGGTGTCACCAAACGATATCCGCATGTACCGGGCATCGATGCCGCCGGCGTTGTAACCGAAAGCAGCAGCCCTAATTTCAAATCTGGTGATCAAGTCATTGCCAGCGGCTTTGACATCGGCATGAATACTCCTGGTGGATTTGGGCAGTACATAAGCATACCGGCAGAATGGGCACTCCACTGTCCAGAACACTTGACCCTGCGCGAAAGCATGATCTATGGTACTGCCGGTTTTACCGCCGCCCAGTCGGTGGAACGGCTGGTAAGCTTTCCCATAAAGCCGGGAAAGGGGGAAATTCTTGTTACCGGCGCTACAGGAGGTGTTGGTTCCATTGCCCTCGCTTTATTGGCAAATTTGGGCTATAGCGTCAGCGCAGTTACTGGTAAACCAGATGCGGAAAAATTCCTGAAGCGCCTTGGTGCATGTGAAATCATTTCCCGGCAGCAGGCTACAGACTCCACAGGAAAACTTTTACTGAAAGAAAAATGGGCTGCTGTGGTCGATACTGTAGGCGGTGAAATCCTCTCCACTGCTATTAAATCAACTGCCTATGGTGGTGCTGTTACCTGTTGTGGCAATGTCGCTTCAGCCGATCTGTCGCTTTCTGTTTATCCATTTATATTGCGCGGTGTTTCATTGTTGGGTATAGATTCAGCAAAGTGCCCCATACAAACCAGAAAGAGAATCTGGGAAAAACTTGCTGAAGAATGGCGTCTAGAAAACCTCGATTCTCTGGTAACTGAATGCAAGCTGTCAGAGCTTCCCGTTTTTATTGAGTATATGCTTCAAGGCCGCCAAACCGGCCGGGTGCTTATAAACCTGCTTTAATTGGTATTAAGGGACAGCAGACTGTCCTATAAACAACAAAAACATAAAGGAGGTGCAAAATGTCCGGAAGTGTTTATAAGGTGATCGAATTGGTCGGGACAAGCGAGAAATCCTGGGAAGAGGCTGCAAAAAACGCTGTGGAAACAGCCGGCAAAAGCCTGAAGGACTTACGGGTGGCAGAGATTAAAACGCTTGATATGCGTATCGAGAACAACAAGGTTATGGCCTACAGGGCAAAAGTTAGTCTTTCTTTCAAATACCATATGGACTGATACTGTTAATTCTCATTTCCAGGGAACCCTTTCTCTCACGGGTTTCCCTGGAAATATTTGTTTAAGCCTGTTCGGTTCACTGATTCTTCCTTTCCTCCTCTCTAAAATTCTTAAATATCTGGGCAATAGAGTTTTTATAAATTGCAGAAACTGTTTTATATTCTTTTTTAGCCGCAGCTTATGTTGCACATTTTTAGTTGCGGGTTGAAGCTGGAGTTGCGATAGTACTTCAATGAAGTCCCACCCCACAAAAAAACAATCCTGGTTCGGTTGGTGCATGTATGACTGGGCCAACTCGGCTTTTGCAACGGTAATCCTGTCTGCAGTTCTACCCGTCTACTTTGTTGCCCTGGTGCCGGAGGAAGGAGCCCGCATTTCACTCCTGGGATTCAGTCGCACCTTTCGGGCCACGGCCTTGTGGGGATACGCGGTATCCGGTTCCATGTTGGTAGTGGCAATTACCTCACCCTACCTCGGCAGTGTAGCTGACAGGTTGGGTATGCATCGAAGATTTCTCTTTGTGTATTGTTTCATAGGCGCCCTTGCTGCATCATCCCTTTATTTTGCTACACCAGGAAGGTATTTTCTTGCCGCTTTTCTATTTATGCTTGCCAATATTGGGTTTGCAGGGGGAAATGTTTTTTATAATGCCTTTCTTCCCAAGCTTGCGGCAAACCATGAACTGGACCGCCTCTCCTCGCGTGGATTTGCCTATGGCTATATCGGTGGCGGTATAGCACTGCTCCTTGTTTTTGGTATGATCCAGGGATATGCCTTTCTCGGCTTTGCTGATAAAGGTGCTGCAAGCCGTGCCGGTTTTCTGCTCACGGGAATGTGGTGGTTTTTCTTTACTGTCCCGACCTATCTTTATGTCCGTGTTCCAGCAAGCCCCATAATGGTTGACAGGCTTCACAGGGGCATGCGAGGATACTTTAAAATATTTGCTGAAATCAAGAAGTACCCT
>Ga0209742_10000099_pt1 | contig 47660 bp, 36 predicted proteins | sample DeeMarSeWOR38_10_FD_187462 | JGI IMG/M metagenome (GOLD analysis project Ga0209742, IMG submission 187462) | Marine sediment microbial communities from White Oak River estuary, North Carolina - WOR-3-8_10 (SPAdes) (version 2) | ecosystem: Environmental > Aquatic > Marine > Intertidal zone >...
GAAAATGCGCTGGATGCCGAAAGCACCCGGGTGATCATCGAAGTGGAAAAGGGCGGCCAGACCCTGATTCAGGTTTCCGACAACGGCATCGGCATGCCGCGGGACGATGCGCTTCTGGCCATTGAGCGTTACGCCACCAGCAAAATATCAACCGATGCCGACCTGTTTGCCATCCGCACCCTGGGATTCAGAGGCGAAGCCCTGCCCAGTATCGCCTCGGTATCGCGCTTTTCACTGGTCACCCGCGACAAATCTTCAGACAGCGGCACGCAGATCATGGTTGAAGGCGGCAAAGTAAAAAGCGTCACCGAAGTCGGTGCGCCGCCGGGAACTCTGATTTCAGTCAGGCAGCTGTTTTTTAACACGCCGGCGAGAAGAAAGTTTTTAAAAGCCATCAGCACCGAATTAAGCCATATTGCCGAAGCCGTTGCCCGCATGGCGCTCGGCCATCCCGCGGTACAGTTTCGACTGATCCACAATGATAAAGTCGTCAAAAACTGGGTATCTGCATCGCGGCATCTGGATCGGGTGGCGGACGTGCTGGGCAAAGAGGCCGGCCGGGATCTGCATGCCGTCGAAGCGAATCGCAACGGGATTGCGGTTGCCGGCTGGGTTTCATCCCCGCGCACGACGCGCCGCACCTCAAGGGGGATTTATATCTTTGTCAACGGGCGCTATGTGAGCGATCGCACCATTCAGCATGCGATCTTCGAAGGTTTTTCCCGGCGTCTGGTCAAGGGGCAATTTCCGGTCGCGGTGGTCTTTATAAGGGTTCCTTTCGACGAGGTGGATGTCAACGTCCACCCGACCAAAAATGAGGTGCGCTTTGCAAACCCCCGCCAACTGCATGAAGCCGTAAAAAGCGCTGTGGCCCAGACGCTGTATGAAATCGATCGGGTCAACTGGCTCCCGGGCGGGGGTTCCCAAAGTCCGGTCTCTGATAAATTGCCACAGATCGCCGAGCCGGCTGCAATCTTTGCTCCTGTGTCAGGAGAGGGTGTTAAATATGAATTCGGAATTGAAAGCAGAGGACAGGAGCCAGGAGCCAGAATCCAGGAGCCAGAAGCCAGTAACCAGATGCCAGGAGCCAGCGACCAGCAGCCGATGTTTGACGACAAAGGCTTCAGCGCTTTAAGGGTGATTGGCCAACTCCACAACACCTACATTGTATGCGAGTCGGATGCCGGCCTGGTGCTCATCGACCAGCATGCCGCCCACGAGCGCATTTTTTTTGAAAGGCTCAAGCAAAGCCGCAGCGATCGCCCCTCTGCCGCCCAGAAACTTCTGGTGCCCGAGACCCTTGAGCTAAATTTCAGGGAAGCCGAAATCCTGGAAAAAATCCTAACGGATTTAAAAGCCCTGGGATTGGAGATCGAGCCCTTCGGCAAGAATACGTTTGTGATCAAGGCGGTGCCGGCGTTGCTTTCCGGCCAGGACCCCAAGCCGATGGTTCGCGAAATCGCGGAAAAAATGGCCGCCGGGGATTCGGCGGCGGATCTGCAACAGGCCCTCGACGAGTGCCGGGTGGTGATGGCCTGCCATGCCGCCATCCGGGCCGGCCAGGCGCTCGGCGCCGGGCAGGTCAAGGGCCTGCTCAACCAGCTGGATCAATGCGAAAATCCCTCCCATTGCCCCCACGGGCGGCCGACCTGGGTCCGGTGGGATTTGAGCATCCTGCAAAAATCGTTTAAGCGCATCGTCTGACTGCGCGGAAGCCGCTCCCACAAACCCATACAGCGTGTTCTTTCCAGATTGGCGGATTAAAGAATTTAAGGCATTAGACTCTGGCCAATAAAAAAGCCCCGGGCCAAGCCCGGGGCTTTGTATGACTGAAAGAATTATGCAGCGATTAGAAGTTCAACTGCAGCCTGTGAAAAATAGACCAGGCGGCGTCATCGTTGGAATCGGCTCCATAGATTGAATCAGCATAATCTTTGTAGTAATCGCCTGTGAAGAGGACAGCGCCGATCACCGTGTAGGTCAGGTTGTCGTAGATATTCCAGGTTGCGCGAACATCAACCTCGACACCCGCATCATCGGATATCCCGCCGGGCGCTTCGAGCGCTTCGGCGTAGGCGACCATAAGACCCACGTTCAGTTTTTCCGTCAGGTTGGTATCGGCACCGCCATACACCGACCAGAAACCATCGTCGTTGCCGCTGCCGCTGGCGAAGTTTCCGACACCATACAGCACGCCAGGATTGCCGGCGTTACCCGTGGTTCCGAACAGGATGTACATCTTTTCCCAGTCGGCGCCGACAACGCCGTTTTCGGAATCGTCGTCAGTCGGATCGTCGTCGCCGGTGACATAGGCAAAACCCAGCTGAACTGCGGCCGGACCCAGGTCATAGGTTCCTTCCGCATTGAAGGCATAGCCCTTGTAATCCCCACCGGCTGCGGTATTGCCAAGGTCGGCCCTGAATTCAGCCTGAAGGCTGAGGTTGCCGAACTTGCCGGTAAAGAAGGGATCAACAACAAACTGCTCTCTGGTGTCAGGACCCGCAGCGTCGTCTCTGATGAAGACCTGCAAACTACCGAGGGTCCAGTTTTCCTGCGGATAGACCAGGGCGATCGCATAGAGATCGTTGTCGGCATCGCTGTTATCGTAATCAGCAACAGTACCACTTCCGCCGTCTCTTTCAACGTTTTTCTGGATCACGCCCACGGTGGTCAGGGGACCGAACTTGCCGGTGTACTTGATCCGCCAGGCGTCGTCTTCGCTGTCTGCAAACGCGGTGCCGAAGGCGGCGGTCAGCTGCTTGCCGACTTCAAGCAAACCGTAGGGGGTGTTGATGACCATCCAGGCGCGCTCCCAATCCATGCTGTCTTCATCACCACCGGTTTCGCCGCTGCCCCACACGGTATTGAAAATACGCACGCGGCTTCTCATTCTCAGGGTATCGGATACCGTCACGGTTGAGTTGACTCTCCAGCGGAAGTCATAGTAAGCGTTGTAACTATCATCGGTATCATTCCCGCTGTAAGCTTTCTCAAGATACCCGCTTGCGCGCATGTAGCCGTCCAGGGCGACGTCCACGGCCATGGCCGGAACGGCAAACAGCAGCGCCACGCCCAGGACCATGGCTGCCAAAGTAAATTTTTTCATCAGTTTTCCTCCTTAACGCAATTGTTAGCCTATTTTTTCATCTGTATAAAAAAATTCCTTCCAAGCCTCGGGCTGTCATCCCGCGATGCGAACAGGCATCACCCCCTTCATCTGGTATTGGCCCTCACTGAAGCCGGGGTGCAGCTGCACCCCGGTCTCCCCTCCCGCTTCGGCGGTTCTGCAGGGGGGGATGAGAGATCAGCGCACAGTTTCATATATGCACCCGTAATTGTCAAGTATTTTGTCACAAAGTTTGTAATTTTGCAAGCTTTTCCTGTAATTTCAGACAATTTTCGTTAAAATGCAAAGTTCCGGTTGAATCATTCGCCTGTTATCGCGCCACGAAGATCCAAAGGTCCACCAAGAACGCTCAAACCTATGCTCTTCTTGATCTTCGTGCACTTCGTGGTGATAGAACTTAAAGCCTAAAGGCAAAATATGTATTTAACCACGAAGATCACGAACAAGCACGAAGAACGATTTAATAAATATTTTTTAAAACTTTGTGAACTTCATGGCCTACGTGGTGGATAATTTAAGCCCGTGTTACTGATTTTTTTCCGCTTCCGGGGCATCCGCTTTTGCGCCTTCAACCATCAGGGACTGCAGCTCGTAGGCAATGAGCGCACTTTTGGCTTTGGCCACCACCCCTTCGCGCTCGCTGACCACCGCAGCCACAAGCTCGGGCTGCCCGTCGTTGTCAATGTCCCCGATGGCATAATCGCCGAAGTAGCCCGAGAGCTTGCGGGTTTGCCAGTTTTCAGAAAGCCCGAAGCCGTCCCACGAAAGGGACACGAACTGGCCGCTGCTGTATCGGCGGTAATTACTCAAGACATGCCCGCTGATCGAATGGTTTTTGACCACCGTCACCTCGGTTTTGCCGTTCTGATTGAGATCGGTGACAAAAATTCGCTGGGGCAGAAAAATGCGCTTGCCCGAGCCCGAGTCCGGGTACCTCATAATGAAGTTTTCGCTGCCGCCAAAGCGCTCGTCGCTTTTCCATTCTTTTTTTCCGCCGACCGTCTGAATGCGGAGGCGGTCGTCCGGATCCAGCGACACCACCATCTCCGAGCCGGTATTCATCACGTCCCCCAGCGCAAACTCAAAGACCGTCGCGTTTTTCGGCACAGAAAGCCGGTCGGTCGGCTCGTATGTTCCGTTTTGCCAGGCCATCTCATAGATGCCGGGGAAGAAAATATCCTGGACGCCGCTTTTCTGCCCCAGAAGAACCTGCCCGCGCCCCGGCAGTTCCTGCACCCGGAAATACCATTTTTGCCTGCTGGCAACGGTTTCAAAATCCGCACCGTTCCACTCAAGGACAAAGGAGTCCAGGTTTCCGGAGTTCGTGTTGATGCAGGTGACAAAGATCTCGGCCCTGCCGTCCTGTTTAATATCGGCGGCATCGACCCAGACAAAGCGTTGTTGCTTCTCGCCGGTGATTTCCTTGAGCGTTAAAAGCCGGCGGTCCTGGATTCGTAAAACGATGATTTTCTGGGTGGAGATGATAATGGTCTCGACGGCGCCGTCCCCGTCGACATCACCCAGGGCAAGCCCCTGGATCTGCACATCGAAGCTGCCGCTTCTCCAGAACTCGGCGGTTTCCCCGGCCGACCGGGTGGTGATAAACGGTGAGGAACCTGCCTGACTTTCGCCCCCGGCCAGGGCGCCTTCTTGCAACAGCCGTTCGGGGTGGGCATAAATGGAGGGGGTTTCCCGGGGCTTTTCCTCTGCGGGCTTAGCGGCAGCGGTCTTGGCCGGCGGCAGCGGCTGCGCGGCGGGTTCCTGACCGAATACCTTTGCGTTGATTTCTGCGGCAATGTCATTGATGCGGGGGATCACCTCGCCCATCGCCTGACTCTGATCAAAAAAGGCCAGGGGCGGCTTCTGGCCGGACAGATCAATCATTTTTGCGTCGAGGCTGACACTGCTGCCGAATACCGTCAGGCTGCCGTATAGAACAAAATCGGCGTTGAGCTGTGCGCCGATCTGGCGGGCCGCCGGTTCAGTGACTGCTGCGGCGCCGGCCACGCTTTCAACGGCTTCTTCGACGGTTTTGCGGCCCAGCACCTCCACCTGGCCTCCCCGGGTCAGGCGCGTGGTGAGCATGTCAAAAATGCCGTCCCTTAAATAGGACAGATCCTTTTCCGCATTGATTTTAAAGGGCAGCAGTGCAATCCGTTTGGGCTCGGCCGCATGAGATGAATTAGTGGTCAATGCTGTTGCTACAATTAACCATATCAAGATCATCAGAATTGTTTTATATTTTAAAGGCGATAGGAGCATATCCCTCCCTTAATTTATTCCTGTCATGCCGGACTTGATCCGGCATCCAGTAACATAGCACTTTGAAAGAGCAATGGATTTCGGGTCAGGCCCCCAAGATGACAAAAAGGCTAATTTTCATCGCTTGCGGATTACGACCCAGCCCGATTCGCAAGAATGACCGTATACCTTTTGCTATTTGACGAAAGATTTATGTTCAATTCATATTTCTTATGTTGATATTAGAGACCAATTGCCAGCAGCTTTCGTTATCCGGTCTCGAGTTTCTTTCTCAATATTTCGTTGACCATTGCGGGATTCGCCTTGCCGCGGCTTTCTTTCATCACCTGACCGACAAAGAACCCCATTAATTTGGTTTTACCGTTACGGTAGGCTTCGACTTCCGCCGGACTGGCGGCAAGGACCTTTGCGATGATGTCTTCGATGGCCTTAGAATCCGATATCTGAACCAGCCCCTTTTCCTCGACAATCTGCCGGGGCGGTTTGCCGGATTTGGCCATTTCATCAAACACGGCCTTGGCGATTTTACCGCTGATGGTTCCGTCATCCACGAGCTTGAGCAACCGGGCGAGGTCTGCGGCGGATATGGGCGATTGGTCGATGGATTTTCCTGCGGCATTTAGCAGGCCCAGCAATGAGCCCATGATCCAGTTGCTGACCGGTTTGGGCTGATTAAAGCCCTCCAGACAATTCTCGAAATATTGCGCCAGCTCCCGATCCGAAGTCAAAATCCCGGCGTCATAGGAAGGCAGCCCGTATTGCGCGATAAAGCGTTTCTTTTTTTCATCCGGCAGCTCCGGCAGGCTTTTTCGAATGGCTTCCATCCAATCCTTATCAACCACCAGGGGAAGCAAGTCCGGATCCGGAAAATAACGGTAGTCATGGGCTTCTTCCTTGCTGCGCATGGAGGTTGTCACGTTTTTATCCGGATCCCACAGCCGGGTTTCCTGAGCGACCGCCCCGCCGTCCAAAATGATTTCCCTTTGCCGGTTGATCTCATATTGCAGCGCTTTTTCCACATGCTTAAAAGAGTTTAAATTTTTTAATTCCGTGCGGGTGCCGAATGCGTTTTCGTTTTTCGGCCGGATGGACACGTTGGCATCGCAGCGGAAGCTGCCCTCCTCGAGGTTGCCGTCGCAAATTCCCAGATAACGCACGATGGACCGCAGCTGCCTGAGATAGGCGCCGGCCGCTTCCGGAGACCGTATATCCGGCTCACTGACGATTTCGATCAACGGCACCCCGGTTCGGTTGAAGTCGATCATGCTGACCGGTCGGTCCGGATCGTGGCCCAATTTACCGGCATCCTCCTCCATGTGGATTCGGGTGATGCCGATTCGCTGGTGGTTGCCGTTTACCTCAATCTCGACAAATCCGTGCTGCGCAATGGGAAGTTCATACTGCGAAATCTGATAGCCTTTTGGCAGGTCGGGGTAAAAATAATTTTTACGGGCAAAGCGGCTTTCGCCGAGGATTTCGCAGCGGGTCGCCATCGCCATGCGCAGGGTGTATTCGACCACCTTTTTGTTGAGTACGGGCAGTACTCCCGGCATTCCCAGGCAAACCGGACAGGTGTGGGTATTGGGAGGGGCCCCGAATTTTGTCGAACACCCGCAAAAAATTTTTGTCTCTGTTTTCAGCTGGGCATGAACTTCAAGCCCGATGACCGGTTCAAATTCCATTGCTTTTATCGTCTTGAAACAGGTGACGCTGCAAATTTTAACCGCTAATACTCCCACAATAGTAAATTAATAGTCAAGCCATTTTGTCTGATGCGTGATGGTTTTGCATGCATCGCATTTGAAAGTAACGATATATCTTGACCTTTATGACCAGGACAATTATTTTTAGCGATATAAAAGAGGCCTTGACAGAACTCTTAAAAAACTAGAAACTTTATCGCTTTGGAGAAAAAAATTATGGAAAATTGGATGAAATCCCGCAAATGGGCGGTATTGCAGATACCTGCATGGATTCTGATGATTGGCCTGCTGGCCGGCTGTGCGTCAAGCCCTGAAGCCCGCCAAAACCTGGGAACCTTGCGGCTGAGCAGCGAGGTGAGCCAGATTTTTGAAACCCACCAGGTGCTTCCGAATCACCGCTACTACGTTAGCGGGTCTAATACCAGACCCGATGCGATCATCGGCATCGATCAAAATTACAGCCTCGACACCCGGTTGTGGAAAGAGGCAGCGGACCTGAGCTCTGAACAACTCAGAAAATGGGTCGATCAAATCAACGGATTCCGTCCTCCGACAAGGACACTTGGCTCCGCCATTCTGAGCGCCAACGGGGAGCAGGTTGGCGTCTGGTATTCTCACTTTAATTCTACGACGGTGAGAGTGGAGGCCAACAACCAAATCATGGTTTTTCCACCTAACCAGTCACGCCGACCTCCCACATCTAAAGGGTGGACAGGCACCGGTGGATTTTAAGGTCGAGCTTCGCATAAAAATTGAAAAAATGCCTTTGGATGATCGAGGAAAAAGTCATGATAAAAATGAAACCTTGGAAATGGGCGCTCATGCTGCCGGCGGCTTGTCTGCTGATGGTTAGCCTGCTGGCCGGCTGCGCGTCAAAACAGGAAGCCCGCGGGAACAACGGAACCCTGAAGCTGAGTCTCGAGGTGAGCAGGATTTTTGAAACCTACCAGGTGCTTCCTGAATACAGGTACTATTATACCGGCTCTGTTACCAAACCCAATGCGATAATGGGCATTGATCGAAATTACACCCTTGATACCCGGCTCTGGAATGAGGTCGTAAATCTGACCCCCGAACAACTCAAAAAACGGGTCGATCTAATGAACGGATTTCGTCCTCCGACGCGCACCTTTGGCGCTTACATTCTGGACGGTAGTGGAGAGCAGGTCGGCATTTGGTATTCCCCTTACAATGATGCGCCAGTGGCAGTGCAGCCGGACAAGCGCATCCAGGTTATCCCCCATACGAACTTTCGAAAGGCTGTAGAATAAAAAACATTTTCATGGCGTGCCGTAAATTCATCGGAGACTGCACGCAGAGCTGATTGGGAATTGCAGCTGGCACGGATGACATCGATGTCGTTGCCAAAGGTGCCCACAGCTTTAACGGTGATACCGTAAATGGAGGAAAAAATCATGATAAAGATGAAACCCTGCAAATGGTCGCTCCTGCTGCCGGCGGCAGGGCTGCTGATGGTTAGCCTGCTGGCCGGCTGTGCAACGAATCCCGAAGCCCGCCAAAACCTGGGAACCTTGCGGCTGAGCAGCGAGGTGAGCCAGATTTTTGAAACCTACCAGGTGCTTCCGAATCACCGGTACTACTACAGCGGGTCCAGTACCAAACCCAAGGCGATCATCGGCATCGATCAAAATTACAGCCTCGATACCCGGCTGTGGAAAGAGGCAGCGGATCTGAACTCGGAACAGCTCAAACGCTGGGTCGATCAAATACTCGGATTTCGTCCTCCGGTACGGACCTTTGGATCCTCCATCCTGAGCGCCAGCGGGCAGAATGTCGGCATCTGGTATTCCCCCTTTGATTATACGACGGTGAAGGTGGAAGCCGACAACCAGGTCATGGTTTACCCGCCCTCCGAGGCACGCCGGCCTTCCTTGCCTAAAGGTCTGAAGGGCGCCGGTTTTGATTAGGGCCGGGCTTTCGCATAAAAATTGAAAAAGTGCCGCATGATGAATTTCACCGTCGCTTTGTTGACGTGAAAATTCTGACGGCCCTCTGAAAAATAAGTCCGCCCGCTGAGGGGCTGGTAGATGGTTGCCATTTCGAAAGCCGGAAAATAAAAAACATTTTCATGGCGAACGGTAAATTCATCGGCAACGGCCCGCAGGGTTGCCTTGGAATTGCAGCTGGCGCTGATGACGTCAATGTCCCGGCGGAAAGTGGCCCACAGATTAACCGGCGACACGGTGATTAAAATTTTGCAGTTCGGGTTGGCGGCGGCCATAATTTCATGAATGCGTTCCAGATTTTTGAGATTATCCCCGTAGCGGCTGACCCGGAAGCGGTAGCGGCTCATGTCGCCGCCTTCCTTTACATAGGGCCCGGCCGGCAGACAGATCACCGAGCCGTCGACGGTGTCCTGCCAGATTTCGGTCAAGCCCAGGGTTAAAATTAAAACCTCGGCCTTTTCAAGGGCCTTGCGGGAATGTTTTCGATGCTGCTCGAAATCTTCCTCGGCTTCTTTGAGGGTGTCGTACAGGATGACCCTGCGGTAAGGCTCCTGGATTTTTTTGGATTCCGGCGCCATCCACCATCGCAGGTCCGGATTCCATTGTTCGAAAGTGTACTCAAAAATCTGACGCATGCAATGGGTACTGTAAACCCGCTCCCAGGCAGCACTGGCGTGCAGTGATGCCGGATGATAGGTTTCTTCGGTGATGTAGTTGAAATCGCGCTGAATGAGACGGCGCTTAATTTCGCGGGCAAAACAGGAACCCATGGACGCGATGGGCGTTGACGGTGAAATTGTAAAGCGGCCCGCGTCGGGCGCCGGGAAATTGCCGTCCACCGGCGGGTTTTCAAAAGAACCCGGCCAGACCTGCCAATTTTCGAATCGTTGTCCGGGATGCACATCTGAGCGTGCCATTATTTTTTCCTTTACCTGGATGTAATCGAAATCAAAATCGATAATCTAAAAATAAGTCAGAAATCAGTCTTTTGCGAGAGTGTTTCGTATTTGGTGTTTCGTGTTTAGAATTCTAACAAATGGATTTAACCCACATACTAAACACGAAACCCCCGAAAAGTTCCACCCACTTAATATAATTCAATTTTTTTCTAAAACCAATTTGTTACGTCATTTTTTTAATCCTTAATCCCCGCTTTCTGCAACAAAAATTTTGAAAGGCCCTGCACTCAATGGTTCCCATCCAGCCATTTCTTGACAACAACCGCCGGGTTCTTTTATATTGATTCATTTTATAAACGACCGTCCAGACCACACGTCAACAGCCGAACACCCCTGACGCGTGTTTGTAAAATTATTTACCGCATGACGAGATGATTTTATGGGGTTCGATAACCATACGACGATGACAGCGGCCCAGCTGGAGGCGGGTATTGCCAAAGCCAAAAGATACCCGCATGCCCACGTGCACAGGGGGGATTTAATCATCTCGCCCGAGGCCTTTGAGTCGCCGGGCAGAGAAACCAACCTGATTATCAGCCGATTTGCCATTATCGATTGCACCGGGACTGTCCGTATCGGCCCCTGGTGCAACATATCGGCGCGCACCCGGATTTATACGCATGACCATATTCATATGGGCCGAACACCGCTTTTTGAAACCGAGGCCCGGTACGGCGTTTTATGGCAGGACAAAACCATCGGTGCCGATGTCTGGCTGCATGACGGCGCGATCGTGCTCTATCAGGTCACCCGTATACCGGACGGGGTCGTGCTGGGAGCCGGGTCGGTATTAACCAAGAATCCGGGACCTTATGAGATTTGGGCGGGGGCGCCGGCCCAGAAGATCGGTGTCAGAGATGATGTGGCCCCGGCGGCCATCGAAAAGCTGCTTGCACAAAACGGCCAGCGGCTGCCGGAAAAGGCTTAACGGCGATTTTACACCACGAAGCGCCCAAAGTTTACAAAATTATAATATATTCTCTCTTTGTTCGTGATCTTCGTGGTGTTATATTTCTTTCTTGCAGGTTTAAAGGCGACTTCGGGCGGGGACTTTAGATAACATTTTTGACCGGGAGCATGGATGGGTCGCAATTCGACATATAATATTATGATGTACTCCCACGACACTTACGGCCTCGGACACATCCGCCGCACCATGGCGATCGCTGCGCATCTGCTGGGACCGCGCGTAAATATACTCATTCTGACCGGATCACCCATTGCCGGCCGGTTTTCGTTTCCCGAGCAAATCGATTTTGTGCGAATCCCGGGAATGATTAAAAAAACCAACGATGAGTATCTTCCGCTTTCGATTAAGATCAATGCCAGACACGCACTGGATATTCGCAAAAATATCATCACCGCCACGGCTAAAACCTTTCAGCCGCAACTTTTCATCGTGGACAAAGAACCGCTCGGGCTGCGCAAAGAGGTGCTGCCGACCCTCAAGTGGCTTCAGCGTTCCCGTCCCGATACACGGGCTATTTTAGGACTCAGGGACATCATGGACGATGCCGCCACGGTTAAGCAGGACTGGCGGGAAAAAGGGGTGTATGAAATTCTGCAAAACCTGTACGCCGAGATCTGGGTGTACGGCAATCGGGAGTTTTATAACCCGATTGTAGAATATGATATCGCAGAATCGATCAGCCAAAAAATCTACTTTACGGGATATATCCCGCGCAAGGTTCCCGGCCCGGAGGCGGTGCGAAATATCCGCAAAGAGCTCGGCATCAAGCCGGCCGAAAAGCTGGTGGTGGTGACAACCGGCGGCGGGGGAGACGGATATCTCGTTATGCGTACTTATGTGAACATGCTTGAATCGGCTTCAAAACCGCCGCCGTTTAAAAGCGTGCTGATCACCGGACCGTTTATGCCTAAAAACAAGCGCCGCAAAATTTTTAAACGGGCCAGAAAGCTGGGCGTGCGTGGCTATCATTTCTACCGGCAAATGGAAAAAATTTTTGCGGCTGCCGATCTGGTTGTCTGCATGGGAGGCTACAATACGCTTTGCGAAATTTTAAGCCAGGGAACCCCCAGCCTGGTGATCCCCCGTGAGACGCCGCGCAAAGAGCAATTGATACGGGCCCAGGCATTCAAAAGCCACAATCTGGTCGATTACATCCCGTGGAGCGAACTGTCCCCGCAAATTTTGCTCAAAAAAATTCTGGCCTTGCTGGGAGCCCCCGAATCTTACCGGGAGGCGATTTCGCAATTCCGCATGACCGGAATTGAGACCATGCAGCAGCGCCTTCACGACTTCAGGTCTAAAAAGTCATGAAATCTCCCGGTCAACCTTTTCTGGGAATGATCCTGAAGGGCTATCCCCGGATTTCTGAAACCTTTATTTCCAATGAAATCCTTTTGCTCGAGAAACTGGGTTTTCCCATCCACCTGTTTTCCATGCGCCGGCCCCGGGAAAATTTCACCCATCAAAGCGTCAACCGGATTCAAGCCGCAGTCGACTACCTGCCCGAAACCCTGTTGAGACCGCTGCCGCGCTTGATGGCCCATAACTGCCGGCTGGCAGCGCAACAGCCCCGGATCTATGCACGGGCCTTAAAAATTGCATTTCATCGCTTTTTAAGGACGCGCAAATCGGCGACACTCAAACATCTGTTTCAGGCCGGCTATCTGGTCCAGCGTTTGATGCCCCGGCGGCGGATCATCCACCTGCACGCCCATTTTGCCCATTCTCCGGCATCGGTGGCCATGTTTGCGAGCATTTTAAGCGGGCTGCCGTTCAGCTTTACCGCTCATGCCAAAGATATTTATACCTCGGATCCCAGGCAGCTGAGGGAGAAAGCGGCGCTGGCAAAATTTGTGGTCACCTGCACCGAATACAACCGGCGCTACCTACTGACGCTTTGCAACCGCGAGCCGAGTGGGATTCATCGCATATACCACGGCATCGATACCCGGCTTTTTTCGTTGAGCCCGGATCGGACTTCGCCAGTAGAAACCCCCTATCGAATTTTGACCGTCGCCCGCCTGATTGCCAAAAAAGGATTGCCAACGGTCTACGCGGCCCTGAAGGCCCTGAAAGATAAGGGGATTGCCTTCGAGCACACCCTCATCGGCGATGGCGACGATCGCGGAAAAATCTTGAGCGTGATAAACGATCTGGGCCTGACCGCCCATACGCGGTGGCTGGGCACCCAGCCCCATGAAGTGGTGGTGGATTATTACAAACGGGCGCATCTATTTGTGCTGGGCTGTGAGGTGGCGCCCAACGGTGACCGGGATGGAATTCCCAATGTGCTTTTCGAGAGCATGGCCATGGGGGTGCCGGTGGTGGCGACCCGCTTATCGGCCATTCCCGAGCTGGTGGATAATGGGAAAACCGGATTGCTGGTGGCTCCCGGTCAGCCGCAGCAAATGGCAGAAGCCATGCTCAGGATGCTGACCGATGACGCGCTCAGATCCCGTGTGATACCGGCTGCCCGGCAACGGGTGCTGCAGGACTTCGACAATGAAGTGCACATAAAACGGCTTGCCGGTATTTATAAAAATGAAATTGAAGCGTTCAAGGACATTGAACTTAATGAATTGCGCGAACAGGGGGCACCATTTCCGCAATCCGCAATCCGTAATCCGCAATCTAAAACATGAAAATTTTATTTTATGCCCCTTTCAAACCCCTGGGACACAGTGATCCTTCCGGCGATCTGGTAACGGCCACCGAAATTGTTGACTACCTTGTCAGCCGGGGCCATGAGGTCATTGAGGCCAGTGCCCTGCGGTGTCGCTGGATCTACTGGAAGGCGTGGCTCTGGCCCAAACTGCTGGTTGAAAAAAGGCGCACGGTGCGCCGGTTTTTGAAAAAAAATATGGATCTGTGGCTGACCTATCACAGTTATTACAAGGCGCCGGACATGCTGGGGCCCGATGCCTCGCGGAAAATAAAAATTCCGTACGTCATTTTTCAAGGCATTTATGCAACCAAGCGCCGGCGCGACCTGAAAACCCTGCCCGGCTTTTACCTGAACAAAAGGGCGCTGTGTGCCGCCGGGCATGTTTTTGTAAACAAGACCGTTGATTGGATCAATCTCAAACGGCTCATACCGGATGAACGCATCAGCTATGTATCGCCCGGAATCGATCCGACTGATTTTTATTTTGATAAAGATGCCCGCCGTACACTTCGCGGCCAATGGCATGCGGGTGATGCGCCGCTGGTGTTTTCGGCGGCGATGTTTCGCGCGGACGTAAAAACCGAAGGATTGACCTGGGTGATTCGCACCTGCGGCGAATTGGTTCGCCGTGGCAGCCCCCTGCGGCTGATCATTGCCGGCGATGGGAGCCAGCGTGACAAACTCAAACGCCTGGCTGCCGAGCAGCTGGGGGAACGCGCTATTTTTGTGGGAAAAGTCCCCAGAAACAACATGTACCGTTACTACAGCGCATGTGACCTGTTTGTTTTCCCGGGTATCCGGGAATCTTTGGGACTGGTATTTCTTGAAGCCCAGTCCTGCGGCCTTCCGGTGGTTGCCTTTGACAATGCCGGCGTGCCGGAGGCCGTCGAGGACGGTGTCACCGGGCTGCTGGTTGCCGCGTATGCCGCCAAGCCCTTTGCAGATGCCATCGAACGCCTTTTAAAGGATTCGGAACTGAGGCGCAGGATGGGCCGCGCGGCGCAATCGTATGTCCGGCAGAAGCATGATTTAAACAAGAATTATCACAAAATGGACGCTTTGCTTCAGCAAATGGTTAATAAATAATATCATGTGGTTATCTGGAAATATCCAGTTGAAAACATCCGATAGTTATCTCACCACGAAGATCACGAAGGCAGGATAGAAAAATTTTAAAATTCCTCTTCGTGCTCTTGGTGGTTGAAAGAGCTTCACTTGGACTTCCTGCATAACGGTATAATATAATTTTGCTGAATTCGTCAAAAGTCGAACATATCATGTGTTTGGTGTTTCGTGTTGGGTGTTTGGTATGAACGATATGATGCGATACCGGGCTGTTAGAAAACTAAACACTAAACACCAAATACAAAACACAATCGTAAAAAGGATTTTTTTGACATTTTGTCAGAAGATCATTTTTTCTTGACATTCCGACAGGGGCACCTTGAGGAACGAGGTGAATTAGATGTCTCAGGAAGCAACCACCACCCGTTTCGGCCTCATTCGACACGCCGAAACTTTATGGAATCAAGAAAGCCGCATTCAGGGGCATCAGGACTCTCCTTTGACCGACAGGGGGAAAGAGGATGCCGACGGCTGGGGCCGACAATTAAGGCGGATTTCATGGGACCGCATCGTCGGCAGTGATCTTGGCCGCGCGGTTGAAACCGCCGCGATCATCAATCGTCATCTGCAGATACCGTTTGAGACCGACGATCGGCTCAGAGAACAGGACTGGGGCGAGTGGACCGCTGAACCGATCGCTAAAATAACATCTGAAGCCTTGCCCAAACTGGCTGAAGCCAAAAGGGCCGGCTGGCAATTTTGCCCGCCCGCAGGAGAAGATCGCCTGTGCGTGTGGGCAAGAAGCCGCAGCGCTCTGATGGATGCCGCTAAACGCCGGCCCGGAGAAACGATTTTAATCGTCACCCATGAAGGGGTTATCAAAAGCCTGATTTACCGGCTTTCCAATCGCAGTTTTTCGGCAGGTGAGCCGGCGCTGCTTGAACCGCGGCGCCTGCACTGGCTGATCGCCAGCTGCAGCGAATTGCAGATTCAACAATTAAATGCCCTTGAGCTTGCCTTAAGAACCGGTAGGCGGCCGTGATATCAGAAACGCAACATGACCATACTGACCATTCATGACATCCGCAAAGAATATTTTGATCTGAACCTGGGTCCGTATCAGCTGACCTTCGATGACGGGCTCTATTCTCAATACTATTACTTCCCATTATTCAAGAATCATTCTGAAAAGCTCACCTATTTTATCACCACCTCTTTTATCAAGCCCGGCAAAATCAGGCCGATGTTCAGCGGACGGCACCTGCCCCATATCAAGTCGAAAAAATACATGTACCGCACCTTTGTTGAAGGCCGATTTGATCATTTTATGAACATTGAAGAGCTACAGGAAATTTACAGGCATCAAAACGTGCAAATCGGGGCTCACAGTCATTTTCATGACATAATCTTAACCCGGACCCATCCGCACAAGCGAAAACCACCCAGCCCCTGGAAAATCGAACACATGAAACCACTGAAAGAAATTTCATTTGAAGAATTCAGCATCCGCTCCAAGCTTGCGTTTCAAGGCCATCGGGTTGCGGGAGAAAAATTGATCCGGCGGACAGAGACCGCCTGGGAGGATTTTATCAAATACGATACCGATCTTTGCCTGAAGTGGTTTGAAAAAAACTTAAAAATTCATCCGAAGATATATGCTTTTCCGTTTAATGAGTATAGCGACAGATTTATTCACATTCTTAAATCCTTCGGCTTTAAACAGTTTTTTGGCGCCCGCCCTAAAAATAAAAAAGAAATCTGTGCGCGAACCGATATCGACAGTCTCATCGATGGATAGTGTTGTGTCCCGGAAATATTGTCTAAAGTAATTTTAAATACGAAACCGTGTTACCCACATCATTTTTAACTTATTTGTAGGACACAACACTAGAAGTGGTTTCAAAATGTCAGATCGCGTTCGATAGATGGGGTTTTGAAACCACTTCCAGAAGCCAATGCAAAAATAGGATTTTGGTTCAAGATCGCGGCGGGGCTGAGTTTTCCCGCTGCGCGGGACTTCCCATCTGATCAAATTTCTTTTGTGGGTCGTAAACCGCAGGCATACTGTTGTATGTCGAGGATTTAAAACGAGGCACCAACAAAGATATGGGGCCAAAAGACATTTTTGAGTTGGCTTCTAGGTGAAGGCCGTGTCTCCGTCACAGTAATCAAACAAAATTTTGCCCTGCGAAACTGCCAGCGGGCTGGCGTTGCTGCAGGAATGGAATAAATACTGACGGGTTTGTCTTTTTATCAGTTTCTTTGTCCACGGAAGGCTTTGAAAATACGCTGCAAGATAATCGGGGTACTCGATACGGTCTGCCAGAAATTTTTTAGCATATTTCAGCAGCGGGTATCCGACAATTCCGGGATCCTTCTCATTCTGCAGATGGAAATCCAGCAATTTTATTCTTGTCTTTTCCTTTTTATGCGAAACTGAAAGGACCATAAAACCGTCCGGCCTGCGGTCTTCAAGGCGGTATATTTCGATGGCCATGTATTTAAAAATGTCGCGAGTTTCGGAAAAATAATAATTTTGGGTCTTCTTTTCCCCCGGCTTCTTCGATACCACCCAGGGATTCTGCAACATCCAATTCACCGCCTCGATGCCCTTGAAAAATGAAGGCAGATTCGAATGCCCGGTATCAGGACGCCGGCAGGATTCATCGATACGGTCGACCACCGTCCACTTAAAACGCTGTTCCAGGTGTCGTTGATCTTTAATCGCGATGCTGTAAAAAACGCTTTTTACGCCCCGGTAAATGGCATGCCGCATTCGTTTCAGCCCCCCGGTCAGCGGTTTCGGCCGGCGGGTTATTTTATCCAGGCCCGGGCCGGCAGTGCCGAATAAAGTTGCGGGGATATCCAATCGGTCCGCGCGCAATTGAAAATAGGTCAGGCTGCCGATATCCTTATAACCGGTATTTCTGTATGCGCGCTCGGCACTTTCGGTCATCTGCGTCACGATAAAATCAAGCTTTAAATTTTTAATTTCTTCCAACAGTCGCCTGCCGATCTTCCGGCCCCTGAATTCCGGTGAAACATAAAAGGCCGTTGCCCAGTGAACTCTATTCAGCCGATCACCTTGGTTAAATAGGCCCGGCAGCAAACCATGATACCCCACACACCGGTCTGCGCTGAAAGCCACCAGCAATGCGATATCATCCGGTCGCCCATATGGATTTTTTGCCTGGGACAGGGCGCGGCGCATCGATATCGGAACCACCACCTGATACGGCGGCAGGCTCAAGGCCTTCTGCGCAAAATTGCAGATGTCCTTGAGTTTGATTTTTTCTATTTTAATTTGGTCGTCGTCCAATTATTGAGTTCCCATATGCCCGATGAGCTTAAAAAGACCGGTTTCGCACCTGGTTTTTTATAGCAGAGTTCGTCCGATTATTGAATATCGAACAAAATGTTGATTTTAATTGCACATAATTTTACTTTAAAAAGGGTTTCAAATTGGAATCTTACTTTTGCCGCCGTTTCAAGATCAAATTTTCAAATTAAATAAGCGATGAAAATCATTTTTTACTGTCAGCATGTGCTGGGGGTCGGACATCTGTTCAGATCCCTTGAAATTTGTAACGCCCTGGCGGACCATGAAATTTTGCTGCTCAGTGGCGGGCCGCATATCGAAATGGATATCCCGAAACATGTTGAAGTCGTTCGTCTGCCCGAGCTGCAGATGGACAACGGTTTTAAAGGGCTTTTCAGTTCGAATTCGCATACATCCCTGGACCAAATCAAAGAACAGCGGCAAAAGCAACTGTTTGCTCTTTTCAAAAATGAAAAACCGGATCTTTTTCTGGTGGAGCTTTATCCTTTTGGGCGGAAGGCATTTCGATTTGAGCTCGATCCCTTACTTTCGTCCCTTCGAAACCAGCAGCCCTCAACGTGCAGGGTGGTCTGCAGCGTCAGGGATGTTCTGGTTGAAAAAGAAGACCAGCAAAAACATGAAGGCCGGGCGGTTGACACCCTGAACCGGTTTTTTGATGCCGTGCTGGTGCATTCGGACCCGAAGCTGATTCGTATTGAAGAAACCTTTTTGCGGCATGCAGAAATACGCATTCCGTTATTCTACACCGGCTATATCGCTCCAAAACCCCCGGCAGATGCCCGTCGGCAGATCAGAAGCCGGCTGGAAATGACGGATAAGGACCTCCTGATTGTCGTCAGCGCCGGTGGGGGAAGCGTTGGCAGGCTTTTGCTGGAGTCCGCAATACGCGCTTTTCAAAAATTTAGCGGCGATTCGGCTGCACGCCTGCTTGTTTATACCGGGCCGTATATTGATTCGCAGGATTTCGCTTGTCTGAAATCACTGGCATCTCCCCGGGTCCGGGTTGAAAAATTTACAACGGAATTTTTGGCCTATCTGGCTGCGGCGGATCTGTCCATCAGCATGGGCGGCTACAATACGAGCATGAACATTCTGGCCTGCGGCGTTCCGGCCCTGGTCTGGCCTTTTGGGCTCAATCGTGAGCAACGGCTGCGCGCCCGGCGGCTGGCCGAACGGAGAGCACTCAAAATTCTGGACGACGAAAACCTGCAGCCCGATCGCCTGGCGGCAATCATGACGCAAGCCTTATCTGAACCGCATCCCGGGAAACTGGATATCGATCTGGACGGAGCCGCCAGCACCGCCCGCTGGCTGGAGGGATGGGTCAAAAAGCATAAAAAAACCACGAAACCACGAAAGAAAGAAAGCACGAAATAAACCCGTTCTTTTTCGTGATTATGAATATTTAATCGCTTTATTGCCGGCCGAAGTCTCAGGGCTGCGCCACGTCAAAAAACGAAGATAAAGAATGAAAATAATTTTTTATTGCCAGTACGTCTGGGGAATGGGACATTTGTTTCGCAGCCTTGAACTGGTGCGGGCCCTCGCGGGGCACGACGTTGTTCTGGTTACCGGAGGCCGCGAAGTGGATGTCAGGCTGCCTGATCATGTCACGCTTGTCCGTTTGCCCGGTCTTTACATGGATGAGCACTTTACCACGTTAATACCGGAAGAATCCGGCAAAACGGTTGAAGATATTCAGCGTGAGCGCAAAACAACCTTATTCTCTTTGTTTGAAAAGCACCGTCCGCAGGTTTTTATGATCGAACTCTATCCCTTCGGTCGCACCCTGTTCGGTTTTGAGCTTCTTCCTCTGCTGGAGGGAATTCGTGAGGGCCGATTCGGTGAAATAAAGGTGGTGTGCAGCCTGCGCGATATCCTGGTGGAAAAAAAAGATCCGCCGGCTTATGAACAACGGGTTTTAAACCGACTCAACGCCCATTTCGATCTTTTACTGATTCATTCCGATGATCGTCTGCTGGCCCTTGATGAAACCTTCAGCCGAATCGATGATATTCGGATACCAAAGGTTTATACCGGCTTTGTCTGCCCGAAAGTCAAACCGGCCGCCGGGCGAAGATTGCGGCGCGAGCTGGGGATCGGTGAGGCAGAAAAACTCATTGTTGTCAGCGCCGGCGGCGGACGGTCTGGATATGCCCTCTTAAACGGTATTTTAGATGCCTATCACTTAATGGCCGATTCCAATCGGATCAGAATAGAAATGTTTGCCGGTCCGTTTCGAGACCCTCGAGAATTTAAAAAGCTTACGGCCAAATCGATTGACGGTATTCGCATACGGTATTTTACCCATCGGTTTCTGGACTATTTAGCGGCCGCCGATCTTTCCATCAGCCTGGCCGGATACAATACCTGTATGAATTTGCTGGCGGCGCGGGTTCCCGCACTGGTTTTTCCTTATTCAAAACAACAGGAGCAGCCGCTGCGGGTCGCAAGAATAAAAGGCTTTATACCCATGAAAGTGCTTCGAGACAAAGATATTGAACCCGAACGGCTGAGCCGCTATATTAAAAAGATGCTGCTCGAATCCCGGCCTCAGGGCAGCGCACCGATTAACCTGGATGGAGCTGAAAATTCGGCGAAATATCTTGAAACCTGGATTGACAGCAATCAGGGGAATTAAAGTGGAAAAAGACCTGGAATTTATGATTGAAAACTATATTTCCGAGCATACCGATGCGGTTTCTCCGCTTCTGCGGGATCTTTTGAAAGAAACAGAAGCCATCACCGAACGCTCGCGCTGGAGTATTGGACAGGTTGAAGGCAAGTTGATGCAATTTCTGGTCAAAATATCGGGTACCCGATATGCGGTTGAAATCGGAACTTTTACCGGTTTCTCTGCCCTGATGATCGCCGAAGCCTTGCCGGATAACGGCCTGCTGGTGACCTGCGAAACCCGCAAAGAATATGCTGAGATTGCCTTGCGCTACTTTGAGAAAAGCCCGCATGGCAGGAAGATCCGGCTGGAACTGAAACCGGCCCTGCAAACCCTGCAAGAAATTGCGGACAGCAGCGTTGATTTTGTTTTTATCGATGCCGACAAGCCTTCCTACGGCCGATACTTCAATGAAGCCCTGCGAATATTGAAAGCCGGCGGTTTCATTTTTATCGATAATGTCTTCTGGAGAAATAAGATATTCAAGCGCAAGATGACCAATGCAAATGCCGTTGCCATCGCCGCCTTTAACGAGAAAGTCAAAACAGAGGACCGCGTTGAAAAGGTGATGCTGAGTGTGCGCGATGGTGTGTATTTGATTCGCAAAAAATAGATTCATCCAGATTGTGTCAATTATTGCTTGAATACCTTAGGGACACATGCCCAAAAATACCTCGTATTTTGACACGTTGGGGAAAAGGCCCATTTTTTATTAAGAATCATTACTATTTACTACCCCAGGTGTTTGTGATACTGAAAAATTTCCATTGCATGGCGGTCGTTAAGGGGCTAAGTGTAATCTACGATGCCGCATTGATTTGAAACCACTTCTAATGGTTTTCCGGATAAAAGGTACCCAACATGATCGACCAACAAATCCCGCCGACGAATCAAATAAAGCCTGGCAGAGTCGACCGCCAGATCGTGCTTCCCTTTGCGAAATCAATTGAAATTTCGCTCAAAAGCATAAAAGTTCGTTTTTTTCGCTCTTTGATCACCACCATGAGCCTGGTCCTGGCAGTCTCCTTTTTATGCTATGTAAGAGTCAGCAATGATGTGGCCAATGGGTTGCTGGCCACCCAGGATCGCCATTTGCGCCAGGCCGTCATTCGATCTGGCTATGATGTCGGACCCGATGACACCAATGTGGGGGCCAGCCCCAAACAGCGCTGGATTATTATTCTATCGCTTTTAGTTTGTGTGGTAGGAATCGTAAATGCACAGCTGATGGCGGTAACGGAGCGATTCCGCGAAATCGGCACCATGAAATGCCTGGGTGCGCTGGATCGGTTTATTCTGAGGCTGTTTATGCTCGAATCCGGTATGCAGGGGCTGGCGGGGGCCGGTGCGGGTGCGCTGGCCGGCGCTTTGTTTGCCCTGATCGGCGCAATGTTGCGTTTTGGCATGGTTTCGATGACCATGGTGTCATGGGGATCTGTGATCGGTTCGGTGGGTATTGCAATTGCGGTGGGCTGCTTTTTGAGCTTGATCGGCGTCCTGTATCCGGCAATTGTTGCTGCCAGAATGCAGCCTGTTGAAGCCATGCGGGTGGAGCAGTAAATGCAGCAACCCTTGCGGGTTCTGCGAGCGGCTCTTCGAGCCTTGAGGAGCGTTCCTTCGAAACTACAGGTTAGAGGCTGGATTATTTATGCCTTGAGCGCAGCGAAAAGGAAAAACTATGGCAGAATCTACGAATATCGTGCGAGTCAGCGATGTTTACAAGACGTTTAAACTCGGCAAGATTGAGGTTCAGGCGCTCCAGGGGATAAATTTGGAGATTGTTCGCGGCAATTATATTTCCATTATGGGACCCTCCGGCTCCGGAAAAAGTACGCTGTTTAATATGATCGGCGGCCTGGACAAGCCCAGCTCAGGCAAAGTGTTTATTGATGAGGTCGATATCGCTCAGCTGGACGCCTATGAACTGGCCTGGCTGCGGTGCCGCAAGATTGGATATATATTTCAGACATTTAACATTATTCAAGTTATGACAGCCCTTGAAAATGTTACACTTCCGATGATTTTTGCCGGGATGAACAATGATGCCGCCGTAGAAAAAGGGCTGCAGCTTCTTGAGCTTGTCGGTCTGGCTGACCGCTTTAGCCACAAGCCCTTTGAGCTTTCCGGTGGCCAACAGCAACGGGTGGCAATTGCCAGGGCATTGGCAAATGACCCCGCAATTATTCTGGCCGACGAACCAACGGGGAACCTTGACCTGACCACCGGTGAGGAAGTTATCTCGCTGCTTAAACGCTTGAGCCAGGAACGCAGTGTCACGGTCATATCCGCAACCCATGATTTTAAAATGCTGAATGTCTCCGACCAGGTGGTATGGATTCGTGACGGAACGGTTGACAAAATCGAAGATCGTGAAGAGCTGTCCATTTCGATCGGCAAGATCGACACGCGCCACTAGTCGATACGCTAGATTTTTTTTGGATAATTTGCAACCAAACAAGAAATAAACCACGAAGGACACGAAGTTTACGAAGGCTAAAAGAGAATTCATAAAGCTTTTTCTTCAAGTTCTTCGTGATCTTCGTGGTGAACAGTGTTTTCGCAATACATGCAACTTTAACGGATAAGGTGCTTTTTCCTTCGATCATGAAAACACGATTCACCCTTATACAGTTATCGGCCAAAATCTCCAATCCTTTGAAAATCCGCCACTGGCTTTTTTTAGTTCTGCTGGGTTGCCTGTTGGGGAGCGCTGCGGTAGCGGCCGAAATTACCGAAAAAATGCTGCCGGATGCGTTTAACGATGTCATCCGCAGACTTTCATCCCTTGGAGACCGCAGCACCGGAACTGCCGGCAATCAGGAGACCGCATTATATCTAAAGAGAAGATTTGAGCAGCTCGGCTATCAAAACGTGGGCTCTTACCGGTTTTCAACACCGGTTATGCGGAATGACCGGAGCACCTTAACCCTGTCAAACCGAAATCAGCCGGTTGAATTGCACCCGATTAAAGGCAATGCGGTTACACCGCAAACCGTAGCGCCTCCCGGAATCTCCGCACCGCTGATCTATGCCGGCCGGGGTGAGCTTCAGCATTTGAATGATAAGCAGATTGCAGACTCAATCCTCTTAATGGAGATGGATTCCGGTAAAAATTGGTTGCATGCTGCCAATCTGGGTGCCCGGGCTGTCATTTACATTGATCGGGGTCAATCTCCCAAGCAATTTTTTGAAGAGAAGCTCGAACTCTCGCCGCTTCAATTCCCGCGGTTCTGGATGTCTCTGACCGAAGCCGAAAAAGTCTTCGGCGATTTTGCCCAGGCCCCGAATGGCCAGGTCGCCGCAGAGGGGCAGCTGGTTTCTCAGATCAGCTGGCAAATTACCAGCTCCGAAAATATTTACTGCTTAGTAGAAGGCACAGATCCAGGGCTCAAGGAAAGATTGATAATGGTGGAGGCATTTTATGACAGCACGGCCAGAGTAGCGGGGCTCTCGCCGGGAGCGGATGAGGCTGTCAGCATCGCCACCCTTCTCGAACTGGCTGGTTTTCTCAAAAAAAATCCTCCCAAACGATCGGTGTTGCTGATTGCCAGCAGCGGCCACGCCCAGAGCCTTGCGGGGTTTCGGGAAATGATCTGGAGTATCTCTGCCCGGTCCAAAGATCTGCGAGATTTAAACAAGTCATTTAAAGCCCGCGTTAAAGAAACGCGCAAGACCATCAAGCTGTTAAAAGACATGCCTCTTGATTCGGCCGCAAAAGCTGAGCCGGTCGATGAGGAATCCGCCCGTCTGCTATGGGCTGCCGTTGAAGAGCGTTTAAAGACCGAATCGGATCGGGTATCGCGACGCCTGATGCAGCTTCGTTTGGAAAGCCCGGACGGCGCCAATACCGAAAAGATTCGGAAACTGACCGATGAAAGGTTATTGCTTAAACGCCTGATGTTCAGCAGCAATTTTACCGAACTGTCGGCTGAAGACCGCCAGGCGCTCTCAAAATTAATTCCCACCGTCATCGATGATCAAAAGGCCATTCTTGACGATGTCGGCAGGTATTCCCGAGAAAGCAGCGATGCGCGAAGCTTCAGGGGCCAGGTGAAGAGCTATGATCTGGATGTTGCCGTATCGCTGCACTTGTCCAGCCACGGCGATGGTTTCGGCGCTTTTAATTACGGCTGGATGTTCCCGTTCAGGGAACGAATCAATCGTACGGCGATCTACAGCACACTCGATGAGGTCCTGCGCCAGGGGGCAATGCGGATTGAAAATGCGCTGGGCTATTCCGGGCTGTATAAAGATACCCTGCGGCCCAGCAGCAACCGGTCCTGGCAAAGCTATTTTCTCGATCAGCCGCCCCTTGGCGGAGAGCTTACCGCACTGGCCGGTATACACGGGCTGACTTTTGTCACCACCCACGACGCCAGGGCCCGCTGGGGCACACCTTATGATCAGCCCAAATATGTGGATGCCGCTTTTGCGCTCAAACAAAGCGCGCTGATCTGCCGGCTCATTGAACATCTGGCGCAGGCACCCCGGCTGCATGATGATGAATTCCCCAGATTCGGCTATTCCGATGTCGTCGGAAGAGCCAGATTCCTGCGGCACGGAGAGTTGTTTGCCGATCAGCCGGCGCCCGGAACCCTGCTTCTTTGCTATCAAGGGCCGACGCGCTTTTACGCCATGGTCGATCACCTGGGCATGTTTTATCTCAGGGGAGTGGCCGACAAAAAGCACAGCTATCATAAAATCATTTTTGAAGGCTATAAATTTGATCCCGAAAGCGGCAGCGTTGTCTGGACCATCGATAAGAAGAAAACCGGAAAAGACGCCTACCGCCTAAAAATGTATCGGCGAACAATGGAAACCGACCTGGTGATGTTTGCCAGCAACGGGACGACCCTGTTCAACCTGCTGGAGCCGCGAACTTTCCGTCATCTGAGCAAAGTCAACATTATTGATGGAAGGCGGGAATCCGATCCGTTACGCTGGTTTATGAGCAGGCTGGACACCTGGATTTCAGATTATTCCAACGCATCGATTATCACGACCACCTTTCTGGAACCGGGCACACCGTTGAAATTAACCCTGTCTGATTCCGTGCTGCGCAACAAATTGGTTCTGACCAATGCCAGCGAGGAAAAATCCACCGGTATCGGATACATGGTGGGCAAGACGCCATTTTTATACCGCACCGAATATCACGTGGCCAAAGACATGTGGACGTTGCTGGGGCCGCGAGTTTCCAATCTTGAAAAACGCGGGATTTTCAACGAACGCATCCGTGCCCTTCAAAAGGAGGGATTGGCTGCTCTAAGCGACGCTCAACGGGCCTATGAGAACAAGCGCTACGACCAATTTTCGGAGGCCAGTGTGCGATCATGGGCCCTGGCCACCCGCGTTTATGATGATGTGGAAAAGACCCAAAAAGACGTGCTTTACGGGGTTTTATTCTACATTGCCCTTTTCGTCCCTTTTGCGTTTTGTATGGAGCGGCTCCTGTTCTCCTATGCCAACATCTATAAACGCATCATTGCCTTCTCCATCATTCTTATTTTGCTGATCGCTTTAATCTACAACGTGCACCCGGCATTTCGCCTGGCTTACAGTCCCATGGTGGTCATTCTGGCGTTTTTCATTATGGGCCTTTCCCTTATGGTGACGCTGATTATTTTTTTCCGTTTTGAAGGAGAAATGACCCAGCTCCAGACCCGCGCGAAAATGATCCAGGCTGAAGAGCTCGGTCGATGGAAAGCATTTGTCGCCGCTTTCATGCTGGGCGTCAGCAATTTGAGGCGCCGGCGTCTGCGAACCGCCCTGACCTGCGCCACATTGATCATTCTAACCTTCACCATTATGAGCTTTACGGCGGTTAAGTCCATGCGGCGCCATGCCCGGCTGCTTTACGAACCGACGGCTCCCTACAAGGGATTTCTTTTAAAGAATGTCAACTGGCGCGATTTGCCCCCCCAGGCTCTGGGACTGATTACCAACAATTTCGCTCAAAAAGGAATCAGCGCCCCTCGAGTCTGGCTGGAAGATGAGGACCGAACCCGGACGACACGCATTCCGGTTTATCATAATGGCCGGTCGTTTGAAGCCCAGGGCCTGGTCGGTCTTTCGCATGTGGAGCCCCGTATTTCAGGTATCGATGAAATTCTTATCGGCGGCCGCTGGCTGGCGGAAAATGAACTCAATACCATATTATTGCCCGAGCGCATGGCGGATAATCTGGGGATCAATCCGCAGAAGCCCGAAGGTGCTGTGGTGTCCATATTTGGCATGCCCTTTGAGGTGGTCGGGGTTTTTTCGGGCAAAAAACTGCAGCAGCGCAGCGACCTGGACGGCGAGCCGCTAACACCGGCGACCTTTCCGCGTGAGGTTTCCAGCGAGATGACCGAAGAGGAAGCTGAGGCCATGGAATCCGGCGATGATGTGCGCGAATTTCAGAGCCGCTATGAGCATGTCCCCGGTGATTTGACCCTGATTATTCCCTATCGCAGCCTGCTGGCGACCGCCGGTCATCTGAAAGCAGTGGCCATCGTACCGCAGGTGGAAATATCCATCCAAAAGGAAGCGCAGAACCTGGTGGACCGCTTTGGGCTGACACTGTTCAGCGGTGAGCCTGACGGAACTTATCTTTATCATGCCAGCGATACCATGAGTTACAGCGGAGTGCCCAACATCATTATTCCCATTATCATTTCGGTGTTCATTGTTTTAAATACCATGATTGGCAGTGTTTATGAGCGCAAGCGTGAAATTGGGATTTACACCTCGGTGGGGCTGGCCCCGTCACACGTGTCTTTTTTGTTTATTGCCGAAGCGCTGGCACTGGCAGTCATCAGTGTGGTCCTGGGGTATCTGCTGGCCCAGACCTCGGCCAAACTGTTTGCCGAAACAGCGCTCTGGTCAGGGATTACCGTTAATTATTCTTCCTGGGCCGGAGTGGCGGCCATGGTTCTGGTGATCATTGTTGTGCTGGTTTCCGTTCTTTACCCGTCAAAGGTGGCCGGAGAAATAGCCATCCCCGATGTCAATCGGGCATGGAGGCTTCCCGAAGCAGACGGAAACGCCCTGGAAGTCACTTTGCCTTTTTACATGAGCTATACGGAACATCGCAGCATCGGCGGTTTTTTGCTGGAATATTTCCAGGGCCACCAGGATATATCGCACGGGTTGTTTTCAACCGGTGATATCGATTTTGGTTTTAGCTGTCAGACAGCTCCCGGCCTTTCCGATGACGATGAACACTGCCCAAAGGAAGCCTGTGAATTTGATGCCTGCCTTCAGGTGCAGTGCAGTGTCTGGCTGGCTCCCTTTGATTTCGGGATCAACCAGAAGGTAGATCTGCAGTTTTGTCCGGCCGCAGACGAGCCCGGGTTTCTCGAGATCAGGATTCGCCTGATTCGTGAATCGGGTGAGGCCAATGCCTGGCGGCGGATCAACAAGGGTTTTTTGCACAACATTCGCAAGCAGCTGTTGCTGTGGCGGTCCTTTGATTTTGCGACCAAGCAACACTATGAACGGTTGCTGGCAGAAGCCGAAAAGGAAAAAGGCTTCGAATCCAGTCAATCATGACAGCATCCTTTTGATGATGTTTAATTTACCACGAAGTTCACAAAGGACACGAAGTGAAAAATTCTGTTTATCTTTGTGCCCCTTCGTGTTCTTCGTGGTGAATGGGAAGCCTCAGCTTCTGATTAGCGGACAACTCGAGCGCGCAATTCAATAGACACGTACGTCAAGGATATGAACAGATGACAGATAATCAGCAACCGGCGGACGACCAAGCCGCGCCGACAACCCAGGGGGAAAAAGCATCCGGTGAAAAGATCCGTGTGCGGGCCATTGTGCTGGGATCGTTTTTTGCGCTGGCGATCTGTCTGATCACACCGTTTAACAATGCATACCGTCAGGCCACCCCCCTGGGTGGCGGGCATTTCCCGCTGGCGCCCTTTTATGTTCTGGTGTGGTTGATGATACTAACAGCGCTTGCCCGCATGCTGTTTAAAGACCGGAAACTCATTACCGCAAAAGAACTTCTGGTGTCCTGGGCATTGATGGTGCTGCTGTCCGGAGTTGCCTGGACCGGGCTGGCACGTACTTTTTTTATTAATCTAACCGCACCGTTTCATTTTGCCACTGTTGAAAATCGATGGGCGGAGGTGCTTCACCCCCTTCTTCCCAGCAGCTGGTATCCCCAGAGCAAAGACGCCATTGTCAGCATATACAACGGTCTTACCAATGGTCGGCAGATGGGGTGGTTGGAGATTTTAGGGCAAATTCAATGGGGTGCCTGGCTTCCCCCCCTGCTGACCTGGACAATTTTTATTCTGCTTTGCTATTTTGTCATGGTCTGCATTGTCAATCTTTTAAGCAAACAGCCTTTATATAATGAGCGCATGAACTTTCCCCTGCTGCGGGTGCCTTTTGAAATGGAAGAGGCGCTCGATCAAACAGGTCTGGGTCGGTTTTTTACCAACCGCTTTTTAATCGCGGGTCTGATGGTTCCGATTTGTCTGCACCTGCTCAACGGGCTGAGCTTTTATCATCCATCCATACCTCAAATTCCGACGCTGATTCTGGCTGGCAAATATTTCCCAAAGGTCGGGCTTCTTTCCGGATTTTTTAAGTTGAAAATTTACATCTACCCGGCCTTTATCGGTTTTGCATTTTTAACATCCAAACAGATTTCTTTTTCTTTCTGGTTCTTTTTTATCATCGGGACCTTATTGCTTGGACTGCTCAGCGTTCTGGGTTTGAACATCCCGGCAGCCGCCCTGGGCGTCACTTTCGGTCCGACCATTTCGCATCCCGAAGAGACCCAGATGATCGGCGCCTATATTGTTTTTTTTGTGTTTCTTGCTTGGCTGGCACGGTTTCATTTCATTGATATTGTCCGGCAGGCGCTCGGTTTTAAAAAGGGAGACAATCCGGAATCCGAATGGCTGTCCACGCGTTTTGCTTTTTGGGGGTTTGTTTTAGGAAGCCTGGCCATTGTCCTCTGGTGTCATTATTTCGGCATTCCCTTTTTATTTTCATTTTTGGTCGTTCTAGCCTTTTTTATGTTCACCCTGGTGGCCATGCGCGTTATCTGCCAGGGGGGGATTGCCTATTTCACCCTGACCGCCGCTCCCATGGACGGGCTGATGGCCTTTTTCGGCCCCAAGTTTTTTACCAGCCTTGGCATCCTGGTGGCAGCTGTCATTCAAAAAGTGCTGTTTGTCGATTTGCGGGAATCGCTTATGCCATCATTGCTGCATGCCCGCAAAATAACGGATCAGACGCGCAACAATCGATTCATATTTTTGGCCATTGCGATCACCTTAATTGCCGGTGTCGTAATTTCATTTCTGGCCATGCTGGCGCTTTGTTACAAATTCGGTATGCGCGAGTTACAGCTGGACTGGGCCACCCGGACCACGATTACGGTTTATGATAACGTTTACAGCCTGGTTGAATCACCGGTCAAGCCCGGAGACTGGGTGCTGATCTTTTCCGTTGCCGGAGCGGTGGTCATGCTGGTTTTAGTCATCTGTTATCATCGGTTTTACTGGTGGCCGATTCATCCGATTGGCTATCTGACGGCATACAGCTCCGCCATGTGGATCCTGTGGTTCAGTTTTTTCATTGGATGGGCCTGCAACGCCCTGTGCATGCGTTACGGGGGCGTCGGACTGTTCAAAAAACTGCGTAATTTTTTTATTGGACTTATTATCGGTGATTTTTTCATGGCCGGCACCTGGGCCATTATCGGTCTCTTCAGCCATTCCAGCTATCTGGTGTTGCCCAATTAGTGGCAGGGGGCACGGGGCATGGGGCAAAGAGCAAAGCGCATAGGGCATAGTGAAAAATGTTTTGCTAAGGTAAAAACGCCCTTTATTTTAATTGGATTCTAATCATCAAAAACCGATGATCTAATGTGTCGCAGTGCTCTAACGCCATGCGCCATGCCCGATGCGCTATGCCAGCTGATTTATGACCCGCTGACGCGAAATTGAACTCGGCAATGTTTTACTCGTAAGTCGATTGGATTAGCCCATGTACGAAGACAAGGAACTGCAAGAATATCGGGACCTGTTGAAATCCCCGGATCAATTTGAGGAAGGCTTTGACTGGAAAACCGTGGTCGGGGCTATTTTTATCGGCTTCCTCATGATGCCCGGCAGTATGTATCTGCAGTTGGTTATCGGCACCGGTATCGGCCCGGCCGCCCGCTGGGTGACGATTATTCTGTTTGCCGAACTGGCCAAGCGGTCTTACAGCGAATTAAAGCAGCAGGAAATATTTCTGCTTTACTATATGGCCGGAGCAGCCCTGTCCACGCCCTTTCAGGGTCTGTTATGGAACCAGTACCTGGTCCAGTCCGATGCTGCCCGAATGCTGGGTGTCACCGAGTTCATTCCCACTTGGGTGACACCATCGCTGGAGTCTGATTCGCTGGTGGAGCGCACCTTCTTTCACCGGGACTGGCTGATTCCCATTCTGCTGCTGGTGGGCACACAGATTATTCAGCGCATCGATCAGTTCGGTCTGGGCTATGCGCTATTCCGGATTACCTCGGATGTCGAAAAGCTGCCCTTTCCCATGGCTCCGGTGGCGGCTCTGGGGACCATGGCCCTGGCCGAATCCACTGAAGACAAGCAAAAAAGCTGGAAATGGCGGGTTTTTTCAATCGGCGGCGTCATCGGTCTGGCCTTTGGCGCGATTTACGTCTTACTGCCGACTGTATCGGGCCTTATTCTCATGGAGCCGATTCGTCTGATTCCAATTCCCTGGGTCGAGCTGACCGGTCACACCGAAGACGTCCTTCCGGCGGTTGCCACCGGCATTCAACTGGATCTGGGCCTGCTTTTTATCGGCATGGTGCTGCCTTTCTGGGCGGTCATCGGGGGGCTGATTGGAATCATCATTACGATTGTGGCCAATCCAATTCTTTATAAAAACGGGATTCTTAACCGCTGGCATCCGGGGATGGAAACCGTTGATACGATTTTCGCCAACAATTTTGATTTTTATATGAGTTTCAGTATCGGTCTGGGTTTGGCCATTGCTTTTATCGGGATCTGGCACGTGGTGCGCTCCTATAAAAAAAGCGATGCTTCAAAAAAAGGAAGCCTGCAGGACTTGTTTCGGCCGCCTGCGGGTCGCGGGGATTTTAATTTCTGGATTTCGATCGGTATATACGTTTTCTCTACGATTTCTTACGTGCTGCTTTGCCTCTGGCTGGTTCCCAATTTTCCCTGGATCTTTTTTATCGGCTACGGCTTTTTATATACCCCGATCGTCTCCTATATCACCGCCCGGATGGAAGGTATTGCCGGGCAGTTCGTCAGTCTGCCGCTGGTCAGAGAGATCAGCTTTATCGCCGGGGCCAAATATTTCGGCTATCAGGGTATTGAGATCTGGTATGCGCCGATTCCGATTCACAATTATGGTGAGGCCACCGTTAATTTTCGACAGATTGAACTGACCGGCACCAGCATCCGCGGGATTATTAAATCGGAAATCGTGGTGTTTCCGATCGTCATGATCGCCAGCCTGCTTTTTTCCCAGTTTATCTGGCGTCTGGCTCCCATACCATCCAGTGCCTATCCCTTTGCCCAGGAGGTCTGGCATTTGCAGGCTCTGAACACCCTGTTGATGCAAAGCTCCACCCTGGAGGGCAATGCCGCTTTTTACCAGGCGCTAAACATTGCCTATGTGGCAGCCGGTGTGGGTTTAGGGGTGATTGTGTACGCGATATTGACCCTGTTTGGTCTGCCCATCATGCTGGTTTATGGTATGGTGCGCGGGCTCGGTCAAACATTGCCCCACACGCATCTGCTCGAGGTGGCCGGGGCCCTGCTGGGCCGATTTTTTTTCCTTAAGCGTTACGGGGCCATATGGCGTCAGTATGCGCCTGTCCTGCTGGCCGGCTTTTCCTGCGGCATGGGACTGACCGGAATGTTTGCAATGGGTGTCACCCTGATACTTAAATCCCTCGGACGGCTGGCCTATTAGCTGCTTGAAATAAAAAAGAAAAACGAATATGGATATGTGAAAGCAACACTGAAAATTTACAAACCTTAGCTAAATTAGGAGAGGTTGATATGAAAAACCCGATTGTATTTATTCTGGCCGTCGCGCTTTTTTTGATCCCCGGCGCAGCCCAGGCAGAGGCTCCCCATCAGGTCGGCGGATTTGAGCTTAACCAGGAAATTAAAAAGTTTGAGGACCGGGTTATCATGGATACCGCTCTGCCGGTACGCTATGCGGAAAATTTTGAGGAGGTCGAAATAAAGTCGACCAAAGGCTTTAAAAGCGGATTGATTACTTATGGAACCTGCGCCCGGCCGGGCAATATCGTCAGGATCAAGCTCAAATACCAGGATTCGAGCAAATCCTTTTATGAAAACCTGCTCAAGCAGTATAAAAAGCGATTTGGCGAGCCTGACGAGTACCGTGGGGATCCCTTTAAAATCATGATTGCCTGGAAATGGTCTTTCGTCGACCAGCAAAACCACCGCATCAGTCTCACCCTGCAGCACAACACCATGGATGAGGAGGAAAAAATGGGCAATGCGGTTAAAATTACGAATACGACGCTGATGGATGAAGATCTTTTATGTTATAAAGACAAACAACTCGACTATCGGGAAAGACTTCGGCAGCGAAAGTGGAAAGCCATTGATCCGGGAGCCAGCGGCTGGGAGCTTTTCCTGCCGCGCTAGTGGATGAATGATGTCTTTGAATCAATGGAAAGAAATTGCCTGGTACGGCGTGCGCTTTAAAATTCCTTCCGATTGGCAGTTGAGCCGGATCGGCAACCGCTACCTTTTAATGGAGGACGAATTCGGCCCGGCAATGGAGATCAAATGGGCCCCGGTTAAAGGTCAATTTTCCCATCAGGCACACTTTAAACGACTCGCATCCCTTCAAAAAAAAAAGCTTAGAAAATCACTCAAGCCTGAATTGCTTTCTTCAGAATGGGAAACGGCCTTGACCGATTTTGAGGTCAGCGAATTTTCCTGGGCGTCCGATTCCAGCCGGGGTCGAGGCGCGATACTATTTTGCCCGACCTGTCGCAATGCCAGTCTGATTCAATTTTTTCATAAAGATGCCCCCTCAAACAACCGGGTTGCAGCGGATGTTTTAAATTCGTTTCGCGACCACCGCAACGACGACCAGATCCTGTGGTCTGTTTATGATATCCGGGCCCTGGTACCTGAAACCTTCGAATTGAAGCACCATCGATTTGAAGCCGGCCGATATGAGCTCGCTTTTGCTGATGGCGGCCAGCATATTATTTTGTATCGGTGGGCGCCGGCTTCGGTCTTGCTGAGCACGCAGGATTTGATGCTCTTTGCCAGATCAGTTGCCCATTTCGGTAAAACTGAACCGGTTGCCGGAAAGATGGATGGATGTGAGACGGTGGAATGGAGCGCCTCACCGGCCAGCAGCTGGGGGCGATGGTTGAGTCGCTTTAAACGCAAAAGCTCCTATCATTGGATGGGGCTCTGGCACCTGGAAGCCAGGAACCGTATCCTGGGAGTCCGTGCCGAAGGGAAAAGACCCCTCGACACCGAAGTGCTGAACCGTGTCTGTATCCATTATGAGAGTGTTTAAGAAAAAGCCCAAGGGCCCGTCAATCAGCCGGGCAGAAGCACTGAACCGCATTCCGGTAAAAAACAGCCAGATTTCCGAAAAGCGGCTGGAAACCGGAGAGATTGTTATTCACTATCCAATAACCGTGCGGCCGTTATTTGCCGGTTTGATTAAGCGTTTCGGAGGCCCCGAAGTCCAGACACAGACTAAAAAGCTTCAACTGGATGAGCTGGGAACCGCGGTGTGGGATCTGGTGGATGGAAAACGTTCTGTGCGGCAACTGGTTAATACATTTGCCGGAATGCATCGGTTGGAACCCCGGGAGGCTGAGGTTTCGGTGACCCAATTTGTGCGGGAGCTTGGCAGACGAGGCCTGATCGCCATGAGGTAAATTCGCTTGTTTTGGGTATAAAGCCTGGCGCGGCTTTCGCGTTAAAACGCCTGCAAGGCATCATCCATGGAGCCGACGATCGGCAGAAAAGAATCAAATCCGGCGATTTCAAAGACTTCCTTTACATAATCCTGCATATCACAAAGCATCATCTTTCCATCTTCGCGTTTGAGCGCTTTTGTCGCTTTGAGAATAACACGCAATCCGGCACTGGAAATATACTCTAGATCTTTAAAATCAATGATCATGCTTTTAGAACCGTCATCGATTGCTTGAAAAAGTTTCTTCTCAAACCCCTGGGATGTATTGGAATCGAGGCGACCGTTGAGTTTAAAAATATTGATTCCGCCCTGGTTTTCTTCAATGATTTCCATTTATCTCCTCCCTGCAAATTATACTGCAAATCACTGCTAAAAATTAAATAATGTCGTTATCTGGAACCTCCAGCTGAATACGTCCAATGGTTATCACACCACGAATATCACGAAGGCAGGATAGAATACATCTAAGATCCTTCTTCGCGTCCTTCGTGCTCTTCGTGGTAAAAATAGCCTAACTTGGGCTTTGTGCATAACCGCATTAAATAAAACGAGATCAGCCTTTCACCCGCTTTTTTACAGGTTCCGCCTCTCCGATATTTTTTTTGAGCGTTAAAATATTTTTTTCTTTGCAGCGCTGATAGCAAACTTCATCCATCAGGTTTTTGGCCAGATAGATTCCCAATCCGCCTATTTTGCATTCTTCAATGGTGCATTCCATATCGGGTGTGTCTGCTTCTGTGGGGTTGAAGGGGACACCGTCGTCTTCAATATTAAATACCAGTTTGCTATTTTCAAGTGATATTGTAATTTCAATGGTGTGTTCTTTATTATCGTTGAACCCGTAAGAAATGATGTTGGTAAACAGCTCGTCGAGGGCCAGGTTGGCTTCAAATATGCATTTTGAGGATAGCCCGATGGATTTCCCGAACCTTTCCAGATGTCGGCACAGGGTGTCCAGCTCGGACAACTTGCTTTTCAGTTTAAACGAAACTTTATTTTTTACCATGATGGTCTACCTTAAGGTACTGCTTGCGGATCGTGCTTTATTCTAACGCAAAAAAACCGATCTTGGAAACCATTTTTTTTGCGGGTCAAATCAGACTGACACCCAGATTGACCATGCATTCACCGCATAAATCAGCGCGGTCGGCTAAAAACCGCTCTTCCCAGGAATCGATATTTTTGGCCACTGCTTTGAATATCCGGGGCATGATGTTCGGAAACTGTTCGATGGCCTTTGTGAATCTTTCCCGCTCCAGTATCAGGCAGACCGTTTCTTCAACCGCTCTCAGAGAAAAAAGGCGGCGCACCTCGCCCAGCAGCGTCAGGCCGCCGATAAATTCACCTGTGAGGCAGTCTCGAATTTCTTTGGCGCTTTGGTTGTCCTCGCGTTCCAGTCTGGCTTTTCCGCTGATGATGTAAAACGCGCGGCCGTCATCTTCATGCTGTTTAAAGATATACTCATCCTTTTTAAATTTTTCTCTGGTGCAAAGATAAGCAAAGACCTTGAGCGTTTCAAGTGGCAGTCCGGAGAAAAAATAAGTTTGCCTCAAGACCTCCAGGTTCTCTTCCAGCTCGCTGGATGGATTGGCCTCATTTCTTCCCGACGAGTTCATATAACATTCCTTTCCGGGCCATCAATTCGTTATACGTGCCGATTTCTATGATTTTACCGGCTTTCATTACGGCCACGCGATCATAGTTTTTAATGGTATCCAGGCGGTGCACAACGGATATGACGGTGCTTTTTTTCTTCCAGCGCGTTTCGAGCAGGTTCTGTATACGCGCCTGAGAAGTGTTATCAAGGGCTGAGGTGGCCTCATCCATAATCAAAATTCTGGGGTGTTTTAAAAATATCCGTGCAATCGCCAGTTTTTGCTGCTGGCCGCCGGACAATTTGTCCCCTTTGGTGCCCACCTGGTAATGCATGCCGATTTCGATAATGGTCTCCAGAAGATCCTCTTCGATCAGCAACTGAATGATGCTCTGGTTGATCTTTTCCTGGGCCTGGGGGTTGGCGATCTTGGTTTTGCCGAAAAAGATATTGTTTAAGATGGTCTGAGAATAAATATATTTCGATACATCGTAAAATGTAATGGCCTCCGGATTATCATTGGTGATCTTTTCTCGGAATAGGGCACGTCCCTCTAAAATCAGGTTTTCCAGTATGGCCGGCAGGGCAACCATTTTGTGGACGCCCGGCACAAACCGCATCGCCAGTTGCAGCAATTTTTCGCGGATTTCAGCAGAAAGCTCATGCAGTTTCTGGCGCTTTAATCTTTCCACCACAACTTTAAATGCGTCCAGCTCCTCGGGACCGATGGGACTTTGCTCAAAGAATACGGCATCCGGCGGGAGATTACCGAGGATATCCACGGTTTGCCTGGCCAATTCTGCGCCCAGACTGAGCAGCGGTCGCGTCAAGTCCGCCTGTTTCAAGAAATCCGCAAAATATGGATTATTGCATAGCTGGGCTTCGGTAAAATTATTTTCATTAGGGGTCCCAAAGATTAAATTTTCGGCGACACTGGAGTGAAAAAGATACTGATTTTCGTCAAAAAATTCCACGTAATCGGACAGATCTTCTCCAAAATCTTGCTGAAAATTTTCGCGTACCCGTATAATAGTGTTGACCAGGTCTTTGTGTTTGTCATGAACCAGTATGGTGTTCAGGCCAAATCGCAAAACATCCACAAATATGCCGGTCTGATGCAGCACCGCAATAATATCATCGAGGGAGGGCAGCCCGTCGCCGCCGTGACCGTTTCCATCGGCTCTGGCCCTGCAGGCGTAAAGCAGGTTGTCTTCAATGCTGCCTTCAAAGATAAACGGGCTCTGGGCCACAAAGCCCATATTGTGAATCATGTCTTTTTTCGTCAGGTTGCCAACTTCCTTATCTCCGATTAAAACGTGCCCACCGGTATACTTATAGAGCTGGCCGATGCAAAGGGCCAGGGTGCTTTTGCCGCTGCCGGAAAAACCCACCAGCGCCAGATGCTCTCCCGGCTTGAGGGACAGATTGATACCATCAAGCAGGTGGATGCCGCTATCGGTGACAAAAGACAGGTCTTTGACATCGACGCTGGCTTCCAGTTCATAGGGCCCACGGTCGCGGGGCTCTATGACGTGATCCGGTTCCGCATCAAAAAATTCCATTGTGCGCCGATAGGTCACCGCGCCGTCCTGGTACACCTGATAAAATTCGATCAGTTCCTTCCAGGGGTCATAAAGTTTTTCCTGGGCCGATAAAAAGGCCACCAGCGCGCCCAGCTCCAGCTGGCCCTTTATCGTCAGATAACCGCCGAGGATAAATACGATAAAAGGCCCCAGGCTGACAAAAAAGCTGTTGGATGTCTTAACAGCGAAGCGATACAGGCTCCATACGACCCTGATTTTCTCCAAACGGTTTACCAGGCGGTCGTATTTGTTATTTTCAATCCGGTAGGCGCCGTTGCCGTGGACCTCGTGAATGCCGGTAATCGACTCGGCGATGCGACTGGACAGTTTTCGGGCGGCATCGACCCGCTTTTTATTGGCGCGGTTCACCCCTTTTTGCAGCACCGGCACCAGAAAAACGACGATGGGGTAAATGCTGAGCGACACCGCTGCCAGCAGGGGATTCAACCAGAACAAATAGACGGCAAAGGCCAGCAGTGTCAGCACGTTGGTAACCGGCGCGGAAACCGCCATGCCGACGAAATTCCCCGGCATGGTCAGCTCGCCGACGAGTGAATTGACTACCGACCCGGGCTGCGTATTTCTGAAAAAGCCCAGCGGCAGGGTCAGGATATGATGGTAAAGCTCTTTGCGCATATTCGCGGTGGCGCGCTGGGAAATAATGGTCTGAATGATGTTGATGAGATATTTAAGGGCACTGAAAAAAACAACTGTGGCTAAATAAATACCACAGTACCGTAACAGCAAATCGATACTTCTTAAATTGATGGCTTCGTTAACGATGCGTTTTTGCATTTCCAGCGGCACGACCCTGGCAAATACCATTGCGCCAATGATTACCAAGAGCAAAAGCTGCAGCTTAAGATTGCCGGCAAATACCCACGAAAAAAGCGATCGTTTGACGACAGGTGTATCAGCTTTTTTCATTATAAAGCTCCTTTACCCCGGATTTAAAGAAAGGATCGGTGTAATGACAGCCGAAGGTACACAAATCCTTAGTATGAAGGTTATTACTATTAAACCCGGTGCTTTGACAAGGAGAAATTCTTGGATGTGTCACTCTCATCACTGAATACGGCTGATTGGCTCACTCGGCTCATATCCGTGTCAAATAGGTAAATCGTCGATTCGTTAAATCGTTTTAAGGGTGGAGGCGAATAATGATCTTAATCAGGTGTGGTGAGGATTTCTGATTTGTTTTGACAAAATAGATCATAAAAGATTATATAAAAAAGTTTAATCCCGGTTTGGTAATATTGAAGAAGCATTTAATTTTATTGTAGATAGCCGGCAGACACGGCACTTTAAACTCTTATTAGAGGGAATTTGGACCCGAAAGCCAATGGAATTTTTTTTATGCGTCATCGGAATGGTTATGATCGTTGAAGGACTGCCGTATTTTGCTTTTCCAGATAAGATGAAAACCTGGGTTAAAAAAATTATCGCTTCTTCTGACAGCTCATTGAGAAGATTTGGTCTGGTGCTGATGGTGCTGGGCCTAAGTCTAGTTTATCTGGGTCGAAGGTAATCGGGCATGAGATTTTTTGCCCATGGCAAACTGTTAGATTGGTTTCATTGGTTCATCATCATTTGAAAACCAATTGAACCAATCGAACGAATCCAACAAATCGAACATTACTTATGTACGCCTTATCCGACTATAATTACGAGCTTCCGGAAGCGTTAATTGCCCAGAAGCCGGCTGACCGCAGGGACGAATCCAATCTCCTGGTATTGGCCCGCCGGGGCGGGGCGCTGTCGCATCATCGGTTCAATGCCCTGGAGCAATTCTTGATGCCGGGAGACGTGCTCGTCATCAACAATACAGCCGTCATTCCGGCAAAGCTGGCGGGCAGAAAAGACAGCGGTGGAAAAGCCGAAGTTCTCATTTGCAATTTCAGTGGCAACGGAAATCCGCGAACACCAGAAACCCGCCGGATTTACGAGTGTTTGGTTAAAGCGGCCAAACCATTAAAGCCCGGGAGTTCGCTTTACTTCCAAGAGGGGTTAACGGCTAAAGTCATTGAGCGGTGCAATGGAACCTATTTTATCCGGTTTTATAGCGAGGGGAATTTTGAGGCCTTACTTGATCGCATCGGCCAGGTGCCGCTTCCGCCCTATATCCGGCGCAGCCCGAAAGGGGTGCCGCCCTGCGATGATCGCACCGCTTACCAGACCGTCTATGCATCCGAAAAAGGCGCCATCGCTGCACCGACTGCCGGCTTGCATTTTACTGCCGGACTTCTTGAAAAACTGAAAGCCAGAGGTATTGCCATTGTTTCGCTCACATTGCATGTGGGCTATGGCACCTTTTTGCCGGTGCGGGTACAAGATATTCGGTCCCATCGCATGCACGCGGAATCCTATTCAATTCCCGCGCAGGCAGCCGATACGATCAATTCAGCCCGCAACGCCGGACAGCGGGTCGTGGCAGTGGGAACCACCAGTGTGCGCACGCTGGAATATGCTGCCGACTCCGCCGGACACGTTCGCACTCAAAGCGGCCGCTGTGATCTGTTTATTTATCCGGGGTATCGGTTTAAGGCGGTGGATGCAATGATTACCAATTTTCATCTTCCCCGATCAACGCTGTTAATGCTGGTGTCGGCTTTTGCCGGACGGGAAAATGTCCTGCATGCCTATCAGGAGGCCATAAAGCGCAACTACCGGTTTTACAGCTATGGAGATGCGATGCTTATCTTATAGCCGCTGGCTGCTTGTTTCTGGCTACTGGCCGAGCCAGAGACCAGAAGCCAGGAGCCAGAAGCCAGAAGCCAGAATATGTTTGACTTTGATATAATCGCGCAATCTTCGACAACCCGCGCCAGGGCCGGTGTTATTCGCACTGCCCGCGGTAAGGTGGAAACGCCGGTTTTTATGCCGGTGGGAACCCAGGCAACAGTTAAATCGTTGACACCCGAAGAACTTCTGGCGGCCGGAGCTCAGATTATTCTCGGCAATACGTATCATCTTTATCTGAGGCCGGGCTGCGAAGTCATCGATCAATTCAACGGTCTTCACAGATTTATGAACTGGGACGCTCCGATTCTGACCGACAGCGGCGGCTTTCAGGTTTTTTCGCTGGCCAGGCTGGCAAAAATTTCTGAAGAGGGCGTGGCCTTCCAGTCGCACATCGATGGAACCCGTCATCTTTTGACACCGGAAAAGGCTGTTGAAATTCAAATTCGCCTGGGTTCGGATGCCATCATGTGCCTGGACAATTGTATTCAATACCCGGCCGATTACGAATTGGCCCGCCAAGCGCTTGAAATCACCACCCGCTGGGCAGAGCGCTGCAAAGCCACCTGGCAAGGCAGGTCAAATGGCAACGGAGCCCTGTTTGGCATCGTGCAGGGGGGAATGTTTAAAGAGCTGCGCAAAAGCGCTGCAGAATCGCTAATCCCTTTTGACTTCAACGGTTATGCGATCGGTGGATTGAGTGTCGGGGAGCCGGTGGAGATTATGCTGGAAATGGCCGATTATACCTTGCCAAAACTGCCGCATGCAAAGCCCAAATATGTTATGGGTGTGGGGACGCCCGAAAATCTGATCGAACTTGTGGCGCTGGGAGCGGATATGTTCGATTGCGTCCTGCCGACCCGCAATGCCCGCAACGGACAGGCGTTTAGCCAGCAGGGTTCGCTGAACATTTGCAATGCGAAATACCGGCGCGATACCCAGCCACTGGAGCCCGGCTGCACCTGTTATACTTGCTCGAACTATTCCAGGGCCTATTTGCGTCATCTTTTCATGGCCAAAGAGCTTCTGGCGTATCGTCTCAATACGCTTCACAATGTTCATTTTTTCCTGAATTTGATGAAAAGGGTGCGAGAGGCCATTTTAAAGAATGAATTTGAATCTTTCCGAAAAGATTTTTATAGAAACCGGCAAAATGGCGTTGAAGATTTGTAAGTAAAGATTCACCACGAAGCACACGAAGATGCACGAAGATAAAAGCTTAATCTTCTTACTTTTCGACTTCGTGCCCTTCGTGGTAAAAGCGAAATATGAATCTACGTTGATTTCATTTAATTGACCAAACAAAGGGAGATACGGCCATGAGGGAAAAAGTTGAGGAGGCAATTAAGAAAATCAGACCCATGCTGCAGGCGGATGGGGGAGATGTGGAGCTTGTCGATGTTCAGGAAGGTGTGGTTACCGTCCGATTACAGGGGGCCTGTGCCGGCTGCCCCATGTCGCAGATGACTCTGAAAAACGGGATAGAAAAAATCCTGAAAAAGGAAATCCCGGAAGTCGTTTCGGTAGAATCAGCACCTTAAGCAGGGCATAGGGCATGGGGCAAAGCGCATAGCGTTGGAAAAGCGATGTTTGCAATTTATTGCGCTTTACAGTTGAGAGAGAAAAAGCTGTTCCTATAGCACTTTCGGAATTTAAGGAGATTCAGATGAAAATATTGAAGATTGACCATCTCGGGATCGCCGTAAAAAGCATTGATAAGGGCAAAGGCTTTTGGACAGATGCGCTGGGCCTTAAGTTCGAAGGATCTGAAACCGTGGCCGAACAAAAAGTCACCACGGCCTTTTTTCCGGTGGGTGAAAGCGAAGTGGAGCTTTTAGAATCCACCGCACCCGATGGGCCGGTTGCCGGCTATATTGAAAAGAAAGGAGAGGGAATTCAACATGTTGCGTTTCGGGTCGAAAACCTCGAAGCAGCCCTAAACGAATTAAAGGAAAAAGGCATCCGCTTGATCGATGAGCAGCCGCGGATCGGTGCCGGAGGCGCCCGAATTGCTTTTCTGCATCCCAAATCCACTAACGGGGTTCTGGTGGAATTGTGCGAACGGGATGATTAGCGAACCCAGCCTACTGATTTAATGGATCTGCTGTAAATTCGCTACCGGTTACTGGTCTCACCCATCAGAAACCAGCGACCAGCAGCTGTTTACGACAAGTGAAGGATTTTAGTTTGAAATAAAAGAATTAATAATCAAGCTTTTTATACACAAGTTGAGATTAAAAGGGAGCTGACCATCATGGCCAAAAAAGCAGATATGAGAAAATGGAAGGACCTTGCTGCCAAAGAATTAAGGGGAAAACCCGTGGAATCCCTGGACTGGAACACCCCTGAGGGGATACTCGTCAAGCCGCTTTACACGGCCGAAGATCTCAAGGCCATGGCGCACCTCGATACCCTGCCCGGCCTGCAACCTTACGTAAGGGGTCCCAGGGCCACCATGTACGCGGGAAGACCATGGACCATCCGGCAATATGCCGGTTTTTCAACTGCCAAGGAATCCAACGCTTTTTATCGTCGGTGCCTGGCTGCCGGACAAAAAGGGTTATCGGTGGCATTTGATCTGGCGACGCACAGAGGATACGACTCCGACCATCCACGGGTCACCGGTGATATCGGGAAAGCCGGTGTGGCTGTGGACTCTGTTGAAGATATGAAAATTCTTTTCGATCAAATTCCGCTGGATCAAATGACGGTCTCCATGACAATGAACGGCTCGGTCCTGCCTATTTTGGCTGGATATATTGTTGCCGCTGAAGAGCAGGACGTCAGCCAGGACAAGCTGGCCGGAACGATTCAGAATGATATTTTAAAGGAATACCTGACCCGGAACACCTATATCTATCCGCCGGAGCCGTCCATGCGGATTGTTTCTGATATTATCGGCTACTGTTCGACCCACATGCCCCGTTACAATACCATCAGTATCAGCGGCTATCATATGATGGAAGCCGGTGCCGACTCGGTATTGCAGGCAGCCTTTACCTTGGCCGACGGCCTTGAATATGTCCGGGCGGCCCTCAATGCCGGGCTGGATATCGACACCTTTGCGCCGCGCTTGTCGTTTTTCTTTGGAATCGGCATGAACTTTTTCATGGAAATTGCCATGCTGCGGGCCGCGCGATTTTTGTGGCACAAAATCATCAGTCAGTTCAATCCCAAAGATCCGCGATCCACCATGCTGCGCACCCATTGCCAGACTTCGGGCTGGAGCCTGACGGCCCAGGATCCCTATAACAATATTATTCGAACCACGCTGGAATGTCTGTCGGCCGCTCTGGGCGGTACCCAGTCTTTGCATACCAATTCTTTTGACGAAGCCGTGGGCCTGCCCACAGATTTTTCAGCCCGGATTGCGCGCAACACCCAGCTGATTGTTCAGGAGGAATCGCAGATTTGCCATGTGGCTGACCCGCTGGCCGGCGCTTACTACATCGAGTCTCTAACCGAGGGCATTATCCGCGAGGCCGGCAAAATTATCGATGAAGTCGAGGAAATGGGAGGCATGGCCAAGGCGATTGAAACCGGGATGCCCAAAATGAGAATTGAAGAGGCGGCAGCCCGGCGGCAGGCTCGCATTGACCAGGGCAAAGATGTTATTGTGGGTGTCAACAAGTACACGATTGAAGAAGATGTGACGCTGGAAATTCTTGAAGTTCCGGCCAGCGTTCGCGATGATCAGATCAAACGCTTAAAGGAGCTCAAAGCGCGGCGGGATGCAAAGACAGTCGAGCAGGCCCTGCAGGCAGTCGTCAACGCTGCGGCATCCGGGGGCAATTTGTTGGAAGTATGCATACCGGCTGTGCGCGCCCGGGCCACCGTTGGTGAAATCTCAGATGCCCTCGAAAAGGTCTTCGGTCGTTATGTGGCCACCACCCGGTGTATATCCGGTGTGTATGCTGCCGAATTCGGCGACAGCGAGATCATTGAATCGCTTCGCAGGCGAACCGAAGGTTTTAAGCAAAAAGAAGGCCGTCGACCCCGGATTCTGGTTACCAAAATGGGCCAGGATGGTCACGATCGCGGCATTAAGGTTATTGCCACTGCCTTTGCCGACGTGGGGTTTGATGTTGATATCAGTCCCATGTTTCAAACGCCCCAAGAGGCAGCGCGCATGGCTGTGGAAAATGATGTCCATCTGGTGGGCGCATCCAGCCTGGCTGCCGGTCATAACACCCTGGTCCCTGCGCTGATCGAAGCTCTCAATAAAGAAGGCGGTGGGGACATTCTGGTGGTGGTCGGCGGGATTATTCCGCCGTCTGATTATGAGTCTCTTTATCGTGCCGGTGTGGTCGGTATTTTCGGCCCCGGTACGCCGGTGACCGAGTCGGCCAATCAGGTGCTTGATGCACTGGAGCAGCGGAAATGATTTCATCGGCTGTGCGCATTCTAAAAGAGATGACTTAAGGCGATTCAACAAAGTCGCCGCCAACTGTCTGATAATGAATATCGAATATCGAACAAGGAATTTCGAATGTCAAAGTGTGGAATCGCATTCGCTCTATCTTTATCAGGCAATATGAAATGATAGAATACCTTATTCGGTATTCATTATTCGACATTGGATATTCGATGTTCGAGTTTTTTTGAAAAGCTATTACGAATTTCAAATTCATAGCTGCAAACGTTTTTAAGTGATAAATGATGCCTATATGAATCCAGAAGACCCCCAAATATATATCAAGGGTGTAAGGAAACAGGACCGCAGGCTTCTTTCTAAAACCATCACCTTAATCGAAAGTTCGCGTATCGACCATCAGCAGCTTGCACGTAAAATCGTTGATGAGCTGCTGCCGCACACCGGAAAAACCGTCCGTCTCGGCATTACCGGTGTGCCCGGGGTTGGGAAAAGCACATTCATTGAAAGTCTGGGCATGTTTCTTGTGGAAGCCGGCCATCGGGTAGCGGTTCTGGCGGTGGATCCCAGCAGTTCCAGGAGTGGTGGCAGCGTGATGGCCGACAAGACCCGGATGGAAAAGCTTTCGCTTGAAGAAAATGCATTTATTCGTCCGTCGCCTTCCGGGGGCACCCTGGGCGGCGTGGCGCGTAAAACCAGGGAAACGATGCTGGTCTGTGAAGCCGCCGGTTTTGATGTGGTCATCGTTGAGACGGTCGGCGTCGGACAGTCGGAGACCACCGTGGCATCGATGGTTGATTTTTTTCTGGTTTTGATGCTCGCCGGTGCCGGCGACGAGCTGCAGGGGATCAAAAGAGGCGTTTTGGAGCTGGCCGATGCGATTGCCATCAACAAGGCGGACGGCGACAACATCGAAAAAGCGAAAAAGGCTGCAAAAATATATGCAGGCGCCCTGCAGTTGCTGCAACCCACTTCGCCCAACTGGAAACCACCGGTGTTGATGTGCAGCGCCCTCGAGATGACGGGCATCACTGAAATCTGGCAAACGGTTGTGAAATTCCATGAACAGTTTACCACCAGCGGTGAGCTGAAACATAAACGCCAAAAGCAGGCCCTGGACTGGCTGTGGTCCCTGGTTGAAGACGGGATGAGGGAACGGTTTTATGCCCATCCTGAAATCAAAAAACGACTCGATCAGATTACCCGCGCGGTCGCAAGAGGGGAGACAGCTGCGACCCTTGCGGCGGATAAATTGCTTTTTTTTCTTGACAATCATCGCTCGGTCTAGAAAATTGACACTTTTATCCAAAAAACTCAAATTTTTATGAAAGGTAGATATCAATGGGTATTGTCGAGGATAAAATCAAAGAACTGAAGGCAAGTGAAGCCAAAATCCTTCAAATGGGTGGCGAAAAAGCAGTGGCCAAGCAGCGTGAAAAAAACAAACTCACCGCCCGGGAACGCTTGAATCTGCTGTTTGATGAGGGGACTTTTCGCGAGATCGACATGTTTGTCAATCATCGCTGCGTAAATTTTGGTATGGAAGCCGTCGACATACCGGCAGATGGGGTCATTACCGGCCACGGCCTGGTCGATGGCCGGCCGCTGTTTGCATTTTCCCAGGATTTTACGGCCAGAGGAGGCAGCCTGGGGGAGATGCACTCCAAAAAAATCTGCAAAGTGATGGACCTGGCCTTGAAGGCCGGGGTGCCGTTTGTCGGCATAAACGACTCGGGTGGTGCCCGGATCCAAGAAGGCGTCGATGCGCTTTCCGGCTACGGCCAGATTTTTTTCCGTAATTCGGCCGCTTCTGGTGTCATTCCCCAGATTTCAGCGATTATGGGACCCACAGCCGGCGGAGCGGTCTATTCACCGGCCATGACCGACTGGGTGTTTATGGTAAAAGGCAGCAGTTATATGTTTATTACCGGACCCGATGTCATTAAAGCCGTTACCGGTGAGGAAATTACCTTTGAGGAGCTGGGAGGCGCCAAAACCCATAATGAAAAAAGCGGTGTCGCCCACTTTGCCTGTGAAAGCGATGAAGATGCGATCGATCGGATCAAACGGTTGCTGTCCTATTTGCCGTCCAACAACATGGAGGATCCACCCGTTGTCGATACGGGGGATGATCCGCGACGCACCGATCCGGCCTTAAATTCGATCATTCCGGACAGCCCTAACAAATCTTACGACATGAAAGATATCATTCGGGCCATTGTCGATAACGGGGAGATTGTTGAACCCCATCAGTACTTCGCGGCGAATATGGTGGTCTGTTTTGCCCGCCTAAACGGCAGAAGCGTCGGTATTATTGCCAACCAGCCCAAGGTGCTGGCGGGTTGCCTGGACATCAATGCTTCGGACAAAGCCACCCGCTTTATTCGGTTTTGTGATGCATTCAACATTCCGATGCTAACCATCGCCGATGTGCCGGGATACCTGCCCGGCAGCCAGCAGGAATGGGGCGGCATCATCCGGCATGGTGCCAAGCTCCTGTGGTGTTATTCGGAGGCCACGGTACCCAAGCTGCTGCTGGTCACCCGCAAAGATTACGGGGGCTCCTATCTGGCGATGTGCTCCAAAGACCTGGGGGCCGATATGGCATTCGCCTGGCCCACGGCGGAAATTGCGGTGATGGGTGCGGCCGGAGCGGCCAATATTAT
>Ga0209742_10000100_pt1 | contig 47543 bp, 43 predicted proteins | sample DeeMarSeWOR38_10_FD_187462 | JGI IMG/M metagenome (GOLD analysis project Ga0209742, IMG submission 187462) | Marine sediment microbial communities from White Oak River estuary, North Carolina - WOR-3-8_10 (SPAdes) (version 2) | ecosystem: Environmental > Aquatic > Marine > Intertidal zone >...
ATGGTATTTTGTGTTGCTGGGACAGTAGCCAGGATATTTTCCTTTGAATAGAGAAACTATGTCCGTGTAAACATCTTCCAAGAGGGAGGAATCAAAGGCAGGGTCTACAAGTAATAAAATATTTCTTATCTCAGCAAATGTCTCGCTGGGAGAGTAGATATTCGTTAGATCGTTAAGTTTTATTTCCCTGTTTGTCATTTAAGTGTAACGTATTATAGGGTTATAGCAAATATAGCAGGTACCATATCCAATAAGATATTTCCATAATCTTTTCATAGATATTAGCCAATTATTTTATCTGTAACCTCCGGCTCAGGATCGACAGATCCTTTATGGTGAACTTTTGTCTGAAGTTCGATATATTTAGTATATGTCTTTATCATCACTAATTGATTTGCATATCCATTCAACTTTTTCAGATGGTGTTCTCACGCCTGCAGAAATTGTTGACCTTGCTGAATCGCAAGGAGTGTCAGCCATTGCCATAACTGATCATGATACGGTGGCCGGCACCGACGAAGCCATGAAAAGAGGGGCTGAGAAAGGAATTGAGGTTGTCACCGGCATTGAAATTAGCTCATGGTATGGAGATATATCAATGCATATCCTGGGGTACCGTTTCCGGCATGATGACACAAAATTCAACAGCCGCTTGAAATTGCTTCAAGATGGGAGAGAAATAAGAAATGCCAGGATAATTGAGAATCTTAACAGGCTTGGCATCAGTTCAGATATCAGGGAACTGCTGCACTATTCGGAGTATGGCCAGACCGGTCGACCACATATTGCCCGGCTCCTGGTTGATAAGGGTGTGACGAAAAGCATGGATCTGGCATTTAAGCATTATCTTGGCAGGGGGGCTGCAGCCTATGCCGAGCGCTTCAGGTTTTCCGCCCATGATGCCATTGCCATGATACGGGAAGCAGGCGGGGTGGCGGTTTTGGCGCATCCTGCCAGTCTTGATCCCAGCCTCCGTTCAATACCTGCCTTACTTAAGGATCTGCACAAAATTGGCCTTATGGGGGTTGAGGTGTATTATCCCTCTCATAGTCCAAAAGCAGTAAAAGCTCTTGTGAGGATGGCAGAGGATTACGGATTGCTGATAACCGGTGGCAGTGATTTTCATGACCCGGAGCGGGCCGCATATAACAATGATGAATGGAAGTATAAAATGCAAGTCCCATATGATTTGATCGGGGCGATAAACAATGTCAACGAGAGCGCTCCCCGTAGCCTACAGCGGGTGGAACTTTAAAAAAAATCACATGAATTTTAAAAGTTTGTATTAGTATCTCCAGGGTTATAAATTTCCACTGCATTTAATTTCAAGGATATTGAGTAATGGATACCATTCTGGTTGTTGATGATGAGCCTAACTACCTGATCGTGCTTTCAGAGCTTTTGAAAGAGGAAGGCTTTGAAGTCCTGACCGCTCAGAGAGGAGAAGAGGGATTGAGGATCGTAGAGGAGACAGATCTTGATCTCGTCATCACGGATATGCGTATGCCCGGCATGGACGGAGTGGAGCTTTTGCAGGCGATCAAATCGTATAATGCCAATCTGCCTGTTATCATGATTACAGCTTTTGGCGAGGTGGAAAAGGCTGTTATAGCAATGAAAGCCGGTGCCTACAATTACCTCGTTAAGCCATTTAATAATGAAGAATTGATCGTGAATATCAGAAAAGCGATCGAGCATTATTCTCTTTTGCGAGAGAACCTTCGTTTGCGCGATGAGGCCAGGGTCCGCTATGGATTTGCAAGTATTATCGGCAAGAACGCCCGGATGCAGGAAATTTATCGGCTCATTGAAAAGGTTGCCCCGACGCCTGCGTCGGTTTTGATCACCGGTGAAAGTGGCACGGGCAAGGAACTCGTTGCCCGTGCAATCCATGTAAACAGCCCAAGGGAAAAAGGCCCCTTCATTTCTGTCAATTGCGCCGCTTTGCCTGAAACCTTACTTGAAAGTGAACTCTTTGGACATGAAAGAGGTGCTTTTACCGGCGCAACCTCGTTGCGCAAGGGCAGATTCGAACTTGCTGATTCCGGTACCCTCTTTCTCGATGAAATAGGTGATATTGCTCTTTCCCTGCAGTCTAAACTGTTGCGGGTTCTGCAGGAGCGGAGTTTTGAAAGGGTCGGTGGCGACAGGTCGATCAATGTTGATGTTCGTATAATTACTGCTACAAACCGGGAATTGAAAAGCGATGTGGAAGAGGGGCGTTTTCGTGAAGATCTTTACTACCGGTTGAATGTTTTGCATATACATATGCCCCCCCTGCGGGAAAGAGCAGATGATATCCCGATGCTGGCAGAGCATTTCATCAATAAATTTGCTAAAATGTTGAATAAGCCTGACCTGAGGATATCCGGAGAGGCTTTACGTTATCTGGTCGGTCTTCCCTGGGCGGGTAACGTGCGCGAACTTGAGAATACCATCGAGCGTGCTGCCATCCTCTGCAGCGGCGACCTTATTAAGTCTGAAGATGTGCATCCCGACACGGTGAGCAGCAAAGAGGAAACATATTGGACGCCTGATGTCGATTTTGAAGAATTTTTGCCGGCAAACCTCCCCCTGCCAGAGGTTTTGAGTGGTGTTGAGGAGCGCATGGTGAAACGTGCCCTTGAGGATGCAGACTATGTCCAGACCCGGGCAGCGGAAGCGCTGGGAATTACCAAAAGCCTGCTGCAGTATAAGATGAAGAAGTACAATCTGCAGAAAAAATGAAAAATGTAAAATGCAGAATGAAAATATGAAATGGAAAAGTTATTAGTTTTGAGTTTTGAGTTAAAAGAAGAAAAAGAGCTAGGCACAAAGGCTCAGAGTAAAAAGCAGAAAAAATGAAAACTGTACGCTTAAACTGATAGCTGATAGCTGAAAGCTATAACAACTTTAGGCACTTTCAACTCATAAGTTAAAACTCAAAACTAAGAACCTCTGTGAACTCTTTTCCCTCAGCCCTCAGTCCTGTCTCCTGGCTTTCCTTCACTGCGGCAGTTTCGGTATCTTGTTTCCTGTGCCGCCCCAGTTCAGCTTATTGCGCAGGATTTCAAAATATCCCTTCTTGGGCATACTGACCAGGTAGAGTGGTTTTCTGGCAGTTTTGACCTCCAGTTTGGCGTTCTCTTCCATTTTCCAGGCAAAGCGCCCGTCCACGATCACCTTGACATTGTCAGCCTTCCCTGCCAACTGGGTAATGAGGGTAACTTCCGGTGAAAGGAGAACCGGTCTGCTCTCCAGCATGAATGGACAAATGGGCGTGACAAGGATGCAGGGAAGATTAGGTTGGACCACCGGGCCGCCTGCCGACAGATTGTAGGCAGTGGATCCGGTAGGAGTGGAGAAAATCAAGCCATCTGCCGTGTAAGTCGTAATAAATTCATGGTCTGACCAGGTTCTTAGTTTTACCAGCTGGTCGATGTTTCCCTTGCTGATTACAACATCATTAAGTGCATACTGGTAATCCATCGGGTATTTACTATCATCAGAGTCCCCAATCAACCTGGTTTTCAGCAGCATTCTTTTTTCAACGGACATCTTTCCCGCAAGTAGGAGTTCCAGGGCTTCAAAGCGTTCCTTGGCCGAAACCGCTGTCAGGAATCCCAGGCCACCGAGATTAATGCCCATAACTGGTATTTCATACCTGCTGGCTTTATCGGCGACATGCAAAAGAGTCCCGTCACCACCAAGAATAATGAGGATATCAAGATCCTTGTCAACCTTATCTAAAACAGTGTCGATCCCCCTGGTCTTCAGCCAGTTGATGAGGTCTTCGCCAACTTTTCTGGGTTTGGCTGAACCGTGTTTGAGGATAATTCCTGCTTTGCGGAGTTTCATTTTCCCAGCTCTTTAGATCTCTCGGTTGCCGCTTCAACAGCATCCATGATAATACCACTAAAGCCAGCAGCCTCAAGTTCATGCAGTCCGGCAATAGTTGTCCCACCAGGAGAGGTTACCATTGCCCGCAACTGGGCAGGATGCTCTTTGCTTTGCATGGCCAGCTTAACTGAACCAAGAATGGTCTGCATCACAAGGAGTTCTGCATCAGAACGATTCAATCCGACCTTCAATCCGGCATCGATAAGGGCTTCAATAAAGGTAAAAACATAGGCCGGCCCGCTGCCGCTCAAACCAGTTACAGCATCAAAATATTTTTCATCGAGTACTACACTTTTGCCAATGGAGTTGAAAATAAGTACAGCTGTATCCATATCATCCTGGGTGGCCCTTGGCCCTGCACATAAAGCTGATGCCGCTTCAAGTATAAAAGCGGGGGTATTGGGCATGACCCGGATTATTCTGCAGTTGCAGCCGGAAAGATTTGCATCGATGAAAGATGACTGTATGCCCGCAGCAATGGATATAAGAAGATGCGAATCGTTTATGCTGCTTTTTGCAGACTGGAGCACAGTCTTCATTATCTGCGGTTTGACAGCCAGAATGACAGTTTTGCAGGATGACCAGATATTGGTATCTGAACTGCTGTCATAGGTAATGACCCCGTAAGTGTTGGACAGATATTCACGCCTTTCGGCCACAGGGTCGGCAACCATTATGTTTGCTGCAGAAATAATGCCGGATTTGAGAATGCCCTGGATCAGGGCTTCGCCCATTCTGCCACCGCCTATAAAACCTAATTTACCACTGAATACCATAGCTTTTCTCCAGTAAAAAACATTGAGATCAACACAAAAACAGATAACAGTTATTTTTTCTTATTGCTGTATTTTTTACACGAGGAATGCATAAAAAAGCCTGTTGGACCATAAGAGGTCCAACAGGCTCTGGGGGAAGTGTTTATTAAGATAAGCAGAAACGTTCTTGGATAATTCTACCGGACGGTAACATGTTTTTGGGGTGCTGCAGGGGCAAATATAGGGAGAAGGCGGTTGCCTGCAGCTTTTGTTCTGGAAACAACCTTGTTAAGTACTGAGAGCTGCCCGTTTTGCGTCAACTCGACGAACTCCCAGGCCTCAGGCGTGGCAGCAATTGTTTTCATCAGCTTCAGGTGTTGCCCATGGCCTGACTTGTAAGCAACGATATGGCCAAGCACAGGACAACCCAGAAGGGTCATGTCGCCAATGATATCAACAATTTTATGCCGTACAAATTCATTGGCGTACCGTAGTCCCTCTTCGTTCAAAATGCCATTCTCGTCAATGGCAACCGCATTTTGCAGTGAGGCACCAAGTGCCAGACCATTTTTTTGCAGTTTCGCCACATCTCCAAGAAACCCGAAGGTTCTCGCCGGGGATATCTCGTCAATGAAATTCCGGGGAGTAACAGATACTGAGTATACCTGGCGTTTTAGGAAATTATGATTGAAATTAATTTCCGCAGTAACCTTGAACCCGTCATAAGGATAGATGCTTATATACTTGTCGGCTTCCCTGAAGGAAATTTCACGGGTAATTTTTACAAGCCTTCTGTAACTTTTTTGCTGCCTGATACCTGCTTCAAGGAGCAGGTCGACAAATGGTGCTGAACTGCCGTCCATGATGGGTACTTCGGGACCGTCAAGCTCGATTATCATGTTATCAACGGCAAGAGCATTAACTGCTGCAAGAAGATGCTCTGTAGTGGCAACGGAAGTTACGCCTTCTGATATTGTTGTTGCCATTGTGGTGTCAACAACACGGTTCATGAAGGCGGGCACGAGATTCTTGCCGGCAATATCGGAACGGACAAAGCGGATACCGGTATTTGCACTTGCAGGTTGAAGCGTCAATTTTATCTGTTTACCCGAGTGCAAGCCAACTCCGCTGCAATGTACGGTCTTGCGAATTGTGCTCTGGTAGGGGCTGATTTGTGAAAATGTCTGCATTATTTTATATATCCCAAGAGAATCGTTAACTTTATTTATATTTAAAAAATAAGCATAGCAATAGCGATTGAAAATGAAGCAAAAATCATGCCAGTCAGTGGTATTTGTTGCTTCAGGTGGGTATATTAGTATAATTGTTAAATAATTACAAGTATATGTGAGTAAGTGAGTTGTAGGGCCCCGGGGCTCGAATAATTGTCCGGATGTGTCAAAAAGAACACAGGGTAGTGTAAAATATTGTGTTTTTAAGCACTTGTCGGATCTCTTCCCGAAAAACTTTCGATCCTCTGCAGCAGGTAGTGGTCAAAATCAGGCTTCATTCTTAACTGAATTGGCAGAGCGAGAAGGGGTAGATCAGCGTTATATAAATTCCGAAGTTTGACAAAATCCTTTTCCGTGGTGATTATGGCCCGTGCTCCTGAATCCTTTGCATCCTTGCAGATGGAGGTAAAGTTGTCAGAAGAATAGGAATGGTGATCCTGGAATGCGTGAAATCCTACCAGGTTTGCCTTTAATCTGTTGAGAACTTTTTTGAATGATTCCGGCTGGGCAATCCCGCAGAAGCCGTAAACTTCCATATTCCTTGCCTCATCAAGGAAAATGGTATCATGTTTCCCCTGAGAAAAACGGGGAATGAGGGTTTCGGCATGATATGAGCCAATAAAAACAGGTTTGCCAGGAAAGGAACCTTTTAGAAAACTGATAAACTCCACCACGGTAGCTTCAGGCGGTGCATCAACATCCGTTATGACAAATGCATCAGCCCTTTTGAGGGAGGAAAGAGGTTCGCGCAATTCACCTCCTGGCAGGACATGCCCATTGCCTAAAAGTTTCTTCCCGCTGAACAGTACAAGGTCCAGGTCTCTTTTAAGGGCCATATGCTGAAATCCGTCATCCAGGATGAGAGAATCCGCAGCAAGGGAGTTAATGGCAAAACTGCCTGTGACAGATCGTTTCTTGCCGGTAAGCACCGGGACACCGGGCAGTTTTTCTGCGAGGAGGCGTGGTTCATCTCCTGCCATGACAGCATCCAGCAGGATATCCGTGGTGTCTGATACGACGTTGATCTCGGCCTTTGCTTTCCCCTTGTATCCCCGGCTCAATATCGCCGGTTTTCTGCCGTGCCGGGTGAGAAACCTAGCGATGTAAAGTACCAGAGGGGTTTTGCCGGTTCCACCCAGGATAAGGTTTCCGACACTGATGACCGGCACATTTAGATTGTGTTGCTTGATAATTCCATTCCTGTAAAAACTGCTGCGATTGGCCATAAGGCAGCTGTACAGAGGGGAGAAGGGCCTGCCCAAGAGGAATAATTGCTCCAGTCTGGTGTTTTGCTTTGCTGTCATGGGTGATGAATCCATAAACAAAAGGTATGTCGAGGTAAACTTTTTGACCCAACGAGGCGTCTTATACTCCAAAAAGCCACGTTAGCCAAAACATTAATGAAAACTGAAACGCTCGCGGCAATTAACGGGGTATTATTGAGTCAGCTGATTACATGCGCAATACCTGTCGGCGGAAAGCCTTTTGCAGGGCCGGCAATCTAAATCGTTATCGCTGCAAGTAAGGCTTGTAAAAATAACCGCGAAAAAGGCAACTTGCATGTACATTAACCGCGTAAAACATGATATTTATATGATTTCTAAGCCAGGCAAAAGGTATTGTAAGTTTTGGTCTCATTTCCTGGAAAAACTTGTTTAAAGCGGAAGATGTTACGGCAGGATGACAACTGAAGAAAACAAAAATATGCCCATGAAAATTGCTGGGCTCGCAGAAAATGCCAGGGATGGAAACCGCGGCAGCTTTCAGGAGCTGATGATCATGTTCCAGGAAGATATTTATCGCCTGGCATATTACCGGACATTTTCTCAAATGGATGCGGAAGATATTACACAGGAAGTTTTTGTGCAGGCTTACAGAAAAATAAAAACCCTACATGATCCTCAACGATTTCGTGCCTGGCTTTACACAATCGCAGTCAACAGGTGCAATGACTTCCTGCGAAAGAAAAAATACCTTTTCCTGCTGCAGAGTCGATCAGCCCGGGAACAGGAAGTCGAGGAGGCAGGCGAAAAAGTGAACAACAACTACACCGATACCATCGCGAAGAAAAAATTCTGGGAACAGGTCAGGTTGCTGCTGGATAAACTTTCTGCCATGGAGAGGCAGGTATTTACCCTGAGGTTTATGGATCACCGGAACATCAATGAGATCGCCGCCATCCTGGGGAAAAATGAAAGCACGATCAAAACCCATTTATACCGGGCACTGAACAAGGTTAGGGAAGAATCAGGATTCTTCCAGGAATACAGGGAGTCAATATCATGAAAAAATCTAATCTTGGGCATTTGCTGGAAGAGCAGATCATCTGGGCAGTTGTTGATGAAAAGGAATTGTCCGAAGAGGGCCATAACCATCTCGTGGAATGCCCGCTGTGTCAGGGCAGGGTTGAGCAGTTCATGGTTGAATTGCAGGTGTTTGGAGAGAGAGCAAATGTTTCCGTGCCGCCCTTGACGAAAACCATGAGACTGCCACAGGCAGAACCCTCAGCAGCAAAATATGGGGCACGCTGGATTCCTTTTGTTGCAGGCGCTGCAATGGCTGGGCTTGTCCTGTTTTTCTATTTCCTGGGAATGGATGCGATGTCACCAAAACTGGCCACGGTTCAGGACCAGGAATACCTGCTCGAAGATGAATACCTCATGCAGGAAATCTCAGAGATGGTGGAATATCCTCTCCCGGCGGAATTGTATGAGATAACCGGAGATGCTGCTGATTTTGACGATGACTTTTTGCAGTTCGTTCTGCCTGATTTTCAGGAAGATTTTCAATCTTAAAACACTACATAAGGAGACATAAGAAAATGTTGCGAAAAAATGTATGGATTGCATTGGCGCTGTTTTTGATTTTCCTGCCTTCATCACTTCTGGCACAACAGATGATGCATGGAAAATGGTGGCAAAACAAGGCCATGACAGAGCAGCTGCAATTAACCGACAGCGAGAGGAAACTTCTGGATGAGAAGTATGTGGAAAGCCGCCGGAGGCTTGTTGATCTTAAAAGTGAGGTCGAGAGGGAAAGGCTTGAATTGGATATACTTCTGGAAAGCCCGGAATCCAATAGAGTGCAGATCTCAGAGCGTTACGACAGACTGGAGAAGGCAAGGGCAAATCTTTCGAAAGAACGTTTCGGTCTGCTCATTGAAGTGCGGGACATTATCGGTGTCGAGCGTTTTCAGGAGCTGAAGTCGATGCACCGCAACAGGGACAGGGACAGGGGCAGGACAAAAAGGCGCTTCAGTGAAAGGGATTGATGTCGTCAGTACTATGACAAGGGAGAGTATCTCAATTCAATGAAGAATTGAGTAAGCTGCATAAACAAGACTTAGCTCACAGGTTTGAGGCCCGTTGTATTCTATTGAGGTTTATCAGGCCCTGTTAATGACTTCGGGACTTTTGGCGAAGCAATAAAGAATTGAAATATTTCGATATGCCGTCTCGTAACACCACGGTGCTGAAGAACCAGGGCCTGGGCTGCATCTCCCATTTTTTCCCGGAGGGCATCGTTGGTAAGCAGTTTCTTTAAAATTTCAAAAATATCATTCTCATCATGACAGACGATTGCAGCATCTCTTTCCAGCAGATCAGTTGAGATCTCGGTAAAATCATCCATGTAGGGACCGAAAATGATCGTCTTGCCGAATGCTGCAGGTTCCAGTGGATTATGGCCTCCGTCAGGAACAAGGCTGCCGCCAATGAAAGCGATATCGCAGAAGCTGTACATGCGTGAAAGTTCACCCATGGTATCGAGGATGAGCAGAGGGGCGCCGGGGAATTCTTCGTCCTGAAAGGGGGCAGTGCGCTGCCGCACCGTCAACCCCAGCTTCTCTGCGATCTCTTTAATCTCACGTCCTCGTTCAATTCTGCGGGGTGCCACAACAAGAAACAGGTTCGGGTAAAGCAGGGAAAGACGCTTGTAGGCTGAAAAGATGGCTACTTCTTCACCACTATGGGTGGAACCGGCAATCCAGACAATCTTTTCAGGAGATATGCCAAACTGCTGCCGGTAAAATGAGATAGGCCGCTGCTCCTGGTCCCAGCCGACCGTGTCCGGCAGCACGGCATCGTACTTCAAGTTACCCAGAGCCTTCACCCGGTCTGGATCTACACCAAGTTCAATCATTTTCTTCGCGTCGGCCGACGTTTGCATGGAGATGAAACGGAAGCTTTTGAACATGGGCAGAAAAATGAAATGAAAACGTCGGTAGCGGTCAAATGAACTTTGCGAGATTCGGCCGTTAACCAGGATCGCAGGCGTGTTTTTTTCTTGCAGGATATGGAGAAAATTCGGCCAGAAGTCGGTTTCAATCAAGATAAACAGGTCGGCCCTGATACAGTTGATGAATTTCCGTGCAATAAAATATATATCAAAGGGGAATGGAATGAACAGGTCGATTTCCTTTGCGATAATGTCAAGAGCAAGTTCCTCACCGGTTTTTGTGGAGGCTGAAAAAACGAGTGTGACATCTGGATAAGCGGTTCGCAGTTCTTTTACCAGGGGCTGCGCAGATAAGACTTCGCCAACGGAAAGGGCATGGACCCATATGCGCTGGTGCCCCGAGGGAAGTTTGCGAGCCTGTTCGGCAATGTTAAGCCCGAGCCTGAGGAGTATTCTGTAACGGTACTTGGGGGAAATGATTGCTTTGACTAAAAGCAGCGGAGAGAATAGTATCAGGCCGGTGATCTGAAATATATTGTATAGAACTATTTGCATGGAAATTCTAATATTTGGATTAACCCGGCATTAAGCAGCACCTTAAAGTAAATAAAATTTAAATTTACTCAAATATTAAATATTTGGCCACTAATTGATTCAATTACAATGAACCTGCTGCTCTTTGAAACAACTGAACTCGGGAGTGATGCCACAGTTTTTCTGAAAGACCGGCGCAGTGATCATATTATAAATATATTGGGGTGCAAGCCTGGAGACCGTATCAGGGCAGGGGTGATAAATGGCCCTATTGGAACGGGCGAGATACTTGCAGTTAAAGGGAAGGGAAGAAAAGTGGAAGTTGTCCTGCATTTTGTTCCTGCAGGCAATCCGGTCGTGCAGCCGCCGATTGATCTCATCCTGGGACTTGTGCGTCCCATTATGCTCAAGAGGCTCCTGGCCCAGGCTGTCTCACTGGGCGTTGGCAGGATATTTCTCATCAGGTCGAGCAGGGTTGAAAAAAGCTTTTTCGAAGCCAGCCTGTTGCAAGATGAAAACTATCGCCAATATCTCCTGCAGGGCCTGGAACAGGCTAAGGATACCTATCTCCCGCAACTCACTACACATGAGCGCTTCAAGCCCTTTATTGAGGATGTTATCCCCGCGCTTGACTCGCAGTACAGCAGGAAGCTGCTTGCCCACCCTGCGGCTGGTTCGGACCTCATGCAAACAGTAGGAAGCCGGATAAGCGGACGGACGCTTTTGGCAGTCGGGCCTGAAGGTGGCTGGGTGGATTATGAGGTTGAGAAGTTCCTTGAACACTCTTTTGTCCCGGTAAATATGGGACGCAGGATTCTGCGGGCGGATACGGCTGTAGTGGCCTTGCTGGCGCAGCTTATGTTGTTGCGGAAGGAGTAGACGAGGACTGAGGAGGCAGGACTGAGGACTAAGGACTGAGGGAAAAGAGTTCACAGAGGTTCTTAGTTCTTAGTTTTGAGTTATTAATTCTAAATTTTCAATTTTCAATTCTACATTTTGAACTCTGTCCCCTGCCTCCTCACGCCTTGCCCCGCAACTTGTCAATAATCATCTTGAATTCATGGAGCTTGAGAAGGTAAAGCGCAGATCCGTATACAGCGGCACCGGACAGGACCAAAAAGAACACCCCTGCTGTCTCAGCAAGAAGCCCTTTCTGCATCCAGCCTGCAAGAAATATCCACACGCTGTAAAGATAGATTCCCATTCCCAGCGCGGCTGCAAGCACCTTGCCCAGCCCGACCAGAAGGTATTCCAGGGAAAAACCTTCAAGTTTCCAGTACAGGATTGTGCCGAGAAAAAGAAAATTGGCTGTCATGGCGCCAGATATGGACAGTGCCATGGCCTTGTGCTGCAGGGAAGTTATGGAGAGCAGAATGATGATGATATTTACCCCGACTGCCAGAAAGCTTCCTGCAACTGGGTAGCGAGTGTCGTTAAGGGCGTAAAAGACCGGTACCATGACTTTTACCGAGGCATAGGCAAAAAGTCCGAGAGCATAAAAACGCAAGGCTTCAGCGGTCTTGAGGGTATCGGTGGCAGTAAAATTGCCATGTTCGAAAATTATACTGATAATTGGATCTGCAAGCAGGATAAGACCGACTGATGCCGGAATGGTCAGGGAAAAGGCCATGGTAAGTGATGAGGTGAATGTTTCCTTGAGGCGGGAAAAATCTTTTATTGCTGCCTGCCTGGAGAGAAGAGGCAGGGCGGCCACCGAGATGGCAACACCGAAAACGCCCACCGGGAGCTGGAAAAAGCGGAATGCATAGTTCAGCCATGAAAGACTGCCTTCCTGAAGGGATGAGGCAAAGTATGTATTGATAAATATATTGATCTGCAGGGCAGCCAGACCGAAAACCGCCGGGGCCATCAGCTTCAGAATACGGTGCAGTCCCGGATCTTTGAGATCGAGGTGGGGCATGAAGCGGAAGTTGATGCGGTAAAGGGAGGGGATCTGGCCTCCCAGTTGCAGCATCCCGCCGATCAGGGTGCCTATGGCCATACCAATTATGGAAGGCTGCCCGTCTTTTGCCAGCAGAAAGGCAAGACTCACTCCACCGATGATTGAGCCAAGGTTGAAAAAACTGGAGGCAAGGGCGGGAATAAAAAAGCGGCCCTTGGTGTTGAGTATTCCCATGACCACGGAAGACAGCGAGATAAAAATGAGGAATGGGAACATAATCATGGTGAGAACATGGGTTAAGGCAACCTTGTCGGGGATCTTCTCAAAATCTGCATCAACCAGAGCCAGGACAATTTTATCGGCAAAAAGTATGCCAAGAAGCGTGATAATACTGAGCAGGATAGTGATAAAAACAAGAACGTTGCCGGCGAGCTTCCAGGTGGCCTCAGCACCGCGGGTTTCATCGTAATCTGAAAAGACAGTGACAAAGGCTGCACTTAAAGCACCTTCGCCAAATAGGTCCCGCAGAAGGTTGGGGATCCTGAATGCCACGACAAAGGCATCAAAGGCAAAACCAGCCCCGAACAAAATGGCAAACGCCTGCTCTCGGATCAAGCCGAGTACCCTGCTGCACATAACGGCTATGCTGACTTTCGAGGCCGAGCGGGCAATTCTGCCCGTATCTTCTGCTGGTTGTTTCATCTGGCTGGAGCCTGGTCTTGTTGTTTCTTGTCGTAACACACAAAAAACAGGAAAAATTTTTGCTACTCTAGCAGGCTCACTCAAAGAAGACAATGTTCTTGCTTGACTTTGCCGCTGGCTTAGGAATAGTATGCATTCCTTTGTATTGAGTGTTCACGGTGCCGACAATCTGGCAGCCGGCCTAATTGTTTGATCTGAAATAAAAAATCGACAGGAGTTTATTGCCCTTTGGGTCCCCGGGGGCTGTAACAATTCTTTGAGTTACAAATTGGAGGATTTACATGACTGATGTTAAGCTGGTTAGGAATGTGGCAATCTTGGGGCATAGTAATTGCGGCAAAACCTCCCTGGCTGAAGCAATGCTTTTCAGTGCAGGGAAAACAAACCGCCTGGGAAAGGTGGATGATGGCTCTTCAAATATGGATTATGAACCTGAAGAGATTAAGCGCAACATCTCAATCAGCGCAGCATTCAATCATTATACCTGGAAGAAGCACGAGGTTTTTCTGACCGATACTCCTGGGGACGACAATTTTTTAAATGAAGCAAAGTTCGTAGCCAAGGTTGCTGACAATGCTCTGTTCTGTATCGGTGCAGCCACAAGCATAAAGAACCAGACGACGAAATATACCGATTTTATTGAAGAACGAAAAATCCCCACCATAATCTGCATCACCAGAATGGACCGGGAGCGCGCCAATTTTGCCAATGTCATTGAGGGAATGAAGGCAAATCTTCCCTTAAAGCCTGCAATCACCTATGTGCCCATAGGGGCAGAAGCAGACTTCCGAGGGGTTGTAAACGTTATAAACCGCAAAGCCTACACGTTCGATGATAAAGGGAATGCCAAGGAAGTTGAGATCCCTGCGGATATGGCAGATGAGATAGCTGTCTATCGTGAAAGCCTGATGGAACAGGTCGCCGAAACGGATGACGAGCTGATTGAAAAATTTCTGGAAGAAGGGGAACTGAATGATGAGGAACTGCTTAATGGTTTGAAAGCAGGCGTGAGGTCCGGAGAGATCTGTCCTGTGAGCGTGACAGCTGCCTCCAAGAATCAGGGGGTTGATCTTCTGCTTGACATGATCAACGATCTATTTCCGGCTCCATGTGATTGTGCTCCCCAGGTGGGAATTGACCCGAAAACCAAGGATGTTGCGGAGAGAGAGCCAAAACCGGAGGCTCCTTTCTCAGCCCAGGTGTTCAAAACCATGGCAGATCCATTTGCAGGCAGATTGACGATCTTCCGGGTATTTTCCGGCACCTTGTCGGGCGACACCTTTTTTAATGCAACCAAGGACGTCAGTGAGAGATTTGGGCAGATATTCATCATGGAGGGCAAGGGCCAGAAACCCGTTGACAGCGTTGGTCCTGGCATGATTGCAGCTGTAGCCAAACTGAAGGAGACGGTAACGGGGGATACACTCTGTGCTGAAAATGGACCCATTATTTATGAAACCCTTGTGCCGGTACAGCCGGTTATATCCTATGCGGTAACAGCCAAAAAGGGAGACGAGGAGAAAGTATTCAGCTCCATAACTAAAATGCTTGATGAAGACCTGACGCTGCAGCTCACAAGGGAAAACCAGACAAAAGAGATTCTCATTTCCGGTGTCGGGCAGGTGCACCTGGAGGTGATTGGCGAGAAAATAAAGCGTAAATTCGGTGTGGAAATGGAACTGCACATCCCCAAAATTCCATACAAGGAAACAATTAAAGGCAAGGCAAGGGTCCAGGGCAAGCATAAAAAACAGAGCGGCGGCCGAGGCCAGTTTGCCGACACCTGGATCGAGATGGAACCGCTTCCCAAGGGAGGGGGTTACGAATTTGTCGACAAGATCGTGGGGGGTGTCATACCGAAACAGTATATCCCGGCAGTTGACAGGGGTATCCAGGAGGCCATGGAAAAAGGCATCCTGGCTGGGTTCCCAATGGTTGATGTGAAAGTCTCACTTGTTGACGGCTCTTTCCACTCGGTTGACTCTTCGGAACTTGCATTTAAGATTGCCGGTTCACTTGGGTTCAAAAAAGCTGCGATGGAGGCAAACCCGGTCCTGCTGGAACCTATAATGAATATCAGCATCAGGGTTCCCGAGGACTGTGTCGGGGACGTCATGGGAGATCTGAATTCACGCCGGGGCAGGGTTATGGGCATGGATTCCGAGACAAAAAATGAAGTAATAAATGCCCAGGTCCCCATGGCTGAAATCCAGAAGTATGCGCCGGACCTTACGTCGTTTACCGGCGGACGGGGTTCTTTTTCCGTCAGTTTTTCCCATTATGAAGAAGTCCCGGCACAGCTTGCCGAGAAGATCATTGCCGCTGCCAATAAGGAGGAATAGCCTGTTCCATTGTCATCGCCTGACCAAAACAGCATTTATTCCTGCGGGATTCTGACCATCAGTGATAAAGGTGCACGTGGGGAGCGGCAGGATACCAGCGGCCAGAACCTGAAGGCTATCATGGCTTCCCAGGGGTTTGATGTAAAATGGTACGACATTGTCCCGGACGAGGAAAGAACCATTGAAAAAACCCTGGTCAAGTGGATAGATGAGCTGCACGTCGACCTTGTGATTACCACCGGGGGCACGGGCGTGGCTCCGAGCGATGTGACCCCGGAAGCGACGCGGAGGATAATTGACAGGGAGATTCCGGGCATAGCAGAGGCCATGCGCCTTGCCAGTCTGAAGAAAACACCAAATGCCATCCTGTCGCGGGGCATTGCAGGCATCAGGAAGGAAAGCTTGGTTATTAACCTGCCTGGCAGCAAAAAAGCAGCTGCCGAGAATATAGAAGCAGTACTTGCAGCAATTCCTCATGCATTGGACAAGATAAAAGGAAATCCCGCTGACTGCGGCGGTTGATCATTTACAGATCATAGCATAAAAAAGCCGCCTGGTTAAGTTCTCAGGCGGCTTTTTGTATTTTAACAGTATTTTGTGATATTGAGGCTAGAAGCAGTCTATTTCAATGGGGGATGCCCCTTTGGTGCTCGGCCTGGAGATGATTTCACCAATGTGATAGGGTGTTTCGCCGAGAGCAATTAATTGTTGCATGGCATCTTCAAGTATATCGTCATCAACTATGACAACCATCCCGATGCCCATATTGAAGGTTCTGCACATTTCCCTGGGTGAGACATTTCCCTTATCTTTGAGGAATTCAAAAATGGGAGGTATTTTCCAGCTTTCATAGTGGATGACAGCCCTGCTTCCCTGGGGCAGGATCCTTGGAATGTTGTCAGTAAATCCGCCGCCGGTGATATGGACCAAGCCGCTTACCTTGTAATTTTTGATCAGGTTCAGAATCGATTCACTGTAGATGCGTGTTGGCCTTAGGAGTTCTTCACCAAGGGTGCAGCTGAATTCTTCCATGAATTTGTCTACCGTAAGCCCCAATTCCTCAAAACAGATCTTTCTTACCAGGGAGTATCCATTGCTGTGCAGGCCTGAAGAGGCCAGGCCGATAATCTGGTCGCCGACTTTTATGTCTGAGCCGTCAATAATTTTATCGCGCTCCGCAATACCGACGACAAAGCCGGCCATGTCATAATCCCCTTCAGCGTATAAACCCGGCATTTCAGCTGTTTCGCCCCCGATAAGAGAGCATTTGGCGATTTTACAACCTTCTGCTACGCCTTTAATGATGTCGCTTGCTATTTCTATGTCAAGCTTCCCTACCGAAAGGTAGTCGAGAAAAAAGAGGGGTTTGGCTCCTCCGACCGCAATATCATTTACGCACATGGCGACAAGATCGATACCAATAGTATCATGCTTGTTGCATTGCTTGGCAATGTTCAGCTTGGTACCGACTCCATCAGTGGAAGAGACCAACACGGGATCATCGAACTTATCGTAGCCTATGGCGAAAAGACCACTGAAGCCGCCTATGTCGGTGAGCACACCTCTGCCAAAGGTGGGTGCCACGATCTTTTTTATCCTCCTGACCAGTTCGTTGCCCCTGTCAATATCAACGCCGGCTTCGCTATACCTTGATGATTTGTATTTATTCATCTTATAATTATTCAGAATAATTTTTAATTATTACTATGTTATAGTGGCTGAATGTGAAATACGGTTCAATCTAAATCGTTTTTTCTGAAAAGCCAATATTTATAATTTGGGGCACTTTAAAAGTCAATTAAATTGCTGGAGAACCATATGCTCCCTGTAATAGCCGACCGGAAAGATATGCATCAGGGAGATGCATTTTGATCCGGCTCCGTTTTTTGTGCAATGGCCGTTGAAATAGTCCAATATTCCTGGTAGCATAACTCTTCTATGAAACTTCTGCTTACTCTTATCGGCCTGGTTTTTATTTTAGAAGGGTTGCCGTATCTCACGTTTCCAGAGGCTATGCAGAAATGGTTGCGTCAAATAATTGAAATGCGGCCGGCACAGGTGAGAATCGTCGGGCTTTTGGCCGTGAGTCTCGGGCTGCTTATCTGTTTTATCACCATGCGGAGCAATATTTTCAGATAGCTTACGGTTTGTCTTGGGCGGTACCCATCTAATTTTTCAGGAAAAACAATAGATGACGCAGCAAAGAAGCAGTTGGCAATCGAACCTTGGTTTTCTTCTTGCAGCAATAGGCTCTGCAATCGGTTTGGGCAATGTCTGGCGCTTCAGTTATATGGCCCATCAATATGGCGGCGGTGCCTTTCTGGTGCCTTATGTTGTCGCCCTTATTTTAGCCGGAGTCCCTATAATGATCATTGAGTATGGACTTGGACACCGTGAAAAAGGATCCTCGCCTCTGAGTTTTGTCCGTATCAATAAGAAATTCGAATGGATCGGCTGGTGGATGCCTGTGGTGGCGATGTTCGGCATCATGCTTTATTATTCGGTGGTCATCGGCTGGTGCATCAACTATTTCTTCTATTCCTTCAATCTTTCGTGGGGCGCTGACACCCAGGGGTTCTTCTTCAGTCAGTTTCTGCAGTTATCTGAATCGGCCGCTCAAATAGGCGGCATACGCATACCCATTGCTGCAGCTACCTTGTTTGTCTGGGTCTTGTGCTGGCTGATCTGTTATCGTGATATCCGTCATGGCATTGAAAAAGCGAGTGTAATCTTCATGCCGATCCTCTTTGTCCTTACAATTATCCTTGTCCTGTGGAGTGTTTTCCTGGAAGGGGCGTCGGATGCCATTTTTAATCATTATCTGCATGCCGACTGGTCCAAGATTAATCTGTTCTCGGCTGACAGTGGAGTTAGAAGTGAAGCCGGCAAGGTTTGGGCTGCAGCATTTGGCCAGATATTTTTCACCTTGTCGCTGGGGTTTGGCATAATGATAACCTATGCCAGTTACCTGCCGCAAAAAACAAATATCGGCAAGAATGCTTTCATCACTTGTTTTGTGAACTGCTTTTACTCCTTTGTCGCCGGTTTTGCCGTGTTCGGCATTGTGGGATTTATGGCGCACAGCCAGGGAGTCGCTTTTGAAGAGGCGATCAAGGGAGGGCCTCAGCTCGCCTTTGTGGTGTATCCCCAGGCAATCTCCCTGCTGCCCAGCATGAATGTGCTCTTTGGCGTCATTTTCTTTCTCATGCTGGTAATTGCCGGCCTGACTTCAGGTATATCCCTGGTGGAGGCTTTTACCTGTGCCATAACCGACAAGTTTGATTGGTCCCGGGGCAAAGTTGTAACCACTGTCTGCATTCTGGGTTTTCTCGGCAGCCTTATTTTCACGACCCGCGCAGGTTTGTACCTTCTCGATATTGCCGACCATTTTATCACCAATTACGGCCTGGTAACCGGAGGTCTGATGGAGTGTCTCATTATAGGCTGGATTTTAAAGGCTTCCGTGCTGCGAAAGCATGTAAGCCGACTCGGTACCGTCGTACCGCCTTTGTGGGATGTACTGGTTAGGTTTGTCACTCCCGCCATTCTGACTTATCTTCTCTATCTTTCCCTGGCAGGCGACCTTGCTGAGAATTACAGCGGCTACCCAACTGATCAGCTCATTTTATACGGTGTGGGCTGGATGCTCGTCTGTCTTGTTGTAGCCCTGGCATTATCCTTTGTGCGCTGGAAGCCTGAAAAACTCAAACGCAGGCATCGTCCGGAGGAGGATGAACTCTTAATTTAGAAACCTGGAGGGTGCCCCTGGTTTTATAATCCTGTAAACAGGGATTCTTGTCAGCAAACGTTTCCTGCACTGCAAAGCACCACCTCCTCTGCATTGCAGGGTATCCACTAATATCCTGTGGATTACTTCAGCAGGTACTATCAAAGTAAATAAACCGGTGTCAAAAAGGGTAATGATAATAGCGGGTGAAGCCTCGGGAGACCTGCATGGCGCCAATCTTGCCAGGGCAATGCTTGAGAAGGATTGCGACCTGGTAATCTCCGGCATAGGTGGTACAGAAATGGCGGCGGCAGGGGTGGAGATTCTCTATGATAATTCCAGACTGGCTGTCATGGGAATCATCGAGGTGATAAAAGGCCTGAAGGATGTCAGGAATGCCATGAACCTGCTTGAAAGCAGGTTCAGGCTGGAGCGGCCGCACCTTCTCATACTGGTTGATTATCCCGGGTTTAACCTTGAACTGGCGCGCAGGGCGAAAAAATACAATATACCGGTTTTTTATTACATTAGTCCTAAGATCTGGGCATGGCGGGAAGGGCGAATCAAGCGGATTAAAAGGTATGTTGACCGGATGGCTGTTATTCTTCCATTTGAAAATAAATTTTATGGCGATCGCGGTGTTGATGTTGACTTTGTCGGCAACCCCCTTCTGGACCAGGTGCATACGACTCTGGCGCCAAGCGCATTTAGGGCCCGGAACAACATTCGTCCTGAGGCAAAGGTTATTGGTATCATGCCGGGCAGCCGGAAGCAGGAAATAGTCAGACTCCTGCCGCTCTTCATGCAGACTGCACGGATGTTGAATGGAGCAGTTAAGAATTGTGTTTTCCTTCTCCCCCTTGCTTCGACCCTGACAGAGACTGACCTCGAGGAACATGGCATTAGGGCAGAAGGACTTGATGTCCGCATCATAAAAGACAAACGTTATGAGGCCATGGCATCCTGTGATGCTGCCATGGCGGCATCAGGGACCCTGACCATGGAACTGGCGATCTTGAAGGTTCCAATGGTGGTGTGCTACCGGGTTTCACCATTGACGCATATGCTTGCCAAACCCTTTATAAAAGTCCGGTTTGCCTCGCTGGTCAATCTGGTTGCCGGGCGGGAAGTGGTGCCTGAACTGCTGCAGCAGAGAGTTACCCCGGATAGTATTTACCGGGAGATACTGCCCCTGCTTGTCAATGTTGAGGAAAGAGAGGCCATGAAGGCTGAATTCGTCAATGTTTGCAGACAGTTAGGAAAGCCTGGAGCTTCAAAACGTGCGGCAGACATCGCTATGCAAATGCTGTCTGAAAGGAAAGCAGCAGATGGCTGATTTGCCTGATGAGAATGGAAACTCCATAGTACAGCTGCCGATTGATGGTGTTCTTGACCTGCACAATTTCTCACCAAAGGATCTCAAGTTCCTGATTCCTGATTACCTGGAAGAATGTTATAAAGCAAATATCCATCAGGTCCGTATCATTCACGGGAAGGGCACCGGCAATTTACGCCGTACGGTCCAGGCCATTCTGAAAAAACAGCCGCACGTTAAAGGGTTTAAGTTAGCCGGCGAAGGGGCGGGCGGCTGGGGAGCAACACTCGTGGAACTCAGGAAGAAATAAATACATGCATTGTGCTGCTGGGTTATTAATTTACAGCAATGTTTAGTTTTTTCTTGCCCTGTTGTGAGGTCAAGACTATAAGCAAACTCCCAGGAGAATGTTGAATAATACTGAGAGAAAAGTATAGTAACCCCTTATTTAAAGGGATAGCAGCAATCATTTCCAGATTAGACACCATATGCAGAAACAGAGTACAATCCCACGCATATTGCGATACGTAAAGCCATACAAGAGTTGGCTGGCAGTAGCTATGGTCTGTATGGTCATCGTGGCATCAATGGGAGGAGCGCAGGCCTATATGGTCAAACCACTCCTGGATGAGATCTTTTTCAAACAGGATCGCACCATGCTCATGCTTGTACCGTTGGCGATAATGGGTATTTTTCTTGTCAAGGGAGTCTTTTATTACACCTACAATTATCTCCTTGAAAAGGTGGGGCAGTCAGTTATCCGGGACTTGCGGAACATACTCTACAGCCATATTCAATCACTGCCGCTTTCCTTTTTTCAAAAGAAACCGACAGGTGAACTGATTTCACGTATCCTCTCTGATGTAAACCTGATCCAGGGAGCTGTTTCAGGTGTGCTCGTGGGAATACTGAAAGATACCTGTCAGGTCTTTTTTCTGATTTGTGTTATCTTCTACCAGAACTGGCGTATGGCTGCTATTTCCATGATATTGCTGCCATTAGTCATATATCCCATCATCAATTTCGGGCGGAGACATCGACGTCTCAGCAGAAGCAGCCAGCAGACAACCGCCCAGGTGTCTAATATCCTCTATGAAACAATTACCGGCAATCGCATTGTTAAGGCTTTCGGCATGGAGAAATATGAGGTGGGCCGTTTTGCCGAAACACTGGATAGGCTCTTTAGAATAGTAATGCGAAACACCCGGATCGGCGCGATTTCGCATCCCTTGATGGAATTTTTAGGAGGTGTGGGGATATCACTGGTGGTATGGTATGGCGGTAGCCAAGTGCTTCAGGGCACATCAACTCCCGGCACCTTTTTTTCATTCCTTACTGCTTTGATCATGATCTATGAACCACTTAAAGGGATAAGCAAGATTAATAATACCCTGCAGCAGGGAATTGCTGCGGCAGAGAGGGTTTTTGACATACTGGATATTGAATCGGAAGTGGTCGAGAAAAAAGATGCGATTGAGCTTCCCCTCGTCAAAGATATAATTGATTTTAAGGATGTCCGGTTTCAATATGATGATAAAACCGAGGTTTTAAAAGGAATTAACTTGAAGGTCAAGGTCGGGGAGGTTATTGCCATTGTCGGCTCGAGCGGGGGCGGCAAAACGACCCTGGTCAATCTTATTCCTCGTTTTTACGATGTGAGCAGCGGTTCCCTTGCCATTGATGGGACAGACATCAGGAATGTTAGCCTCAAATCCTTGCGCAGTCAGATAGGTATGGTCACCCAGCAGACCATACTGTTTAACGATACAGTGCGGAATAATATTGCCTATGGGAGTTCCGGGGCAAGCATGGAGCAGGTTCGGGAGGCCGCCCGCGCAGCCCATGCCCTTAATTTTATTCAACATATGCCGGAAGGTTTTGATACAATTATTGGAGAGGCGGGCACAAGGCTGTCGGGTGGTGAACGCCAGAGAATCTCCATTGCGCGAGCTATCCTGAGAAATGCGCCTATTCTCATCCTGGATGAGGCGACCTCCTCCCTCGACACGGAATCTGAACGGGAGGTTCAGCAGGCTATCGAGAACCTGGTCCAGAGTCGAACAACTTTTGTCATAGCCCATCGTTTATCGACGATCCGCAATGCTGATCGTATAATTGTCATACAGGATGGGATGATCGTCGAGGAGGGAACCCATGAGTCGTTGCTGCCTCTGGGAGGTGTATACAAGATGCTTTATGACATGCAGTTCCAGGATGATGCAATAGAACTGAAAAACCCCGCATGAGTGCTGTAATTAATGATTTTTTTATCTGAGGATACAGTATGATCAGCAAAGAACTTCTTGAAATTCTTGCCTGCCCCAAATGTAAAGGGCCTGTTGAGTTGACAGCAAACGCTGATGGCCTGGTCTGTGAATCCTGTCGGCTTCTCTATGAGATAAGGGACGATATCCCTGTCATGTTGATAGATGAAGCAAGGAAATTAGAAGAAGGGGGCGAGGATTAGGATACTATCCGGCCGTGAAGTCTTATGTGTTGTCAGCATGACTTAAGGGTTAAAACAGCAATCAAACAGCGTACTTCATCATGGATGTAAATGCACTTCGGGAGCACTTTGCTATTTTTAGTGAGATCATTCTGCTCAGGCGGATTGTTCTTGTGTTTATCTATGCCATCCTGGCCAAGGGAGCAGACATTTTTATTGACCGCGTCCTGCGGCGGCTTGCCAAGACAACCAGGATAAGCTTTGATGACAAGCTTATCAACTACCTTCACATACCCATCTGCTGGTCTATTTTCTGGTTTGGGGTATTGCACGCCCTGACAGTCGCACCACTCAAGGATCCCTGGCAGGTAATATTGCCAGAGCTGGCGCAAAGCATGATCCTGGTCATCTGGCTAATTGCCATGATCAGGATTTTCAACTGGATTGTAGACTACTACCTCTCCGGAGCCCATGAGCGGGGCAAGATCGGCAAAGACCTTTTCATGCTGATGAAAAATGTCCTCAGGGTTTTGGTAATTGTTGCCGGTCTTCTCTGGCTGATGGCCATCTGGCAGATTAACCTGACACCGCTTTTTGCCTCGGCCGGAATAGCAGGCATTGCCGTGGCCCTGGCGGCTAAGGATACCCTGGCAAACTTTTTCGGCGGTATTTCCATCTTCATGGATAATACCTATAAGGTGGGCGAATACATTATTTTAGAATCAGGAGAGCGGGGTGAGGTGGTGGAAATAGGCATCCGTTCCACCCGTATGAAAACACGGGATGATGTCATGGTTACCATTCCAAACTCAATCATCGCCAATTCAAAGATAATTAATGAAAGTGCACCTATTCCCAGGTTCCGCATCAGGGTGCCGGTGGGCGTGGCATACGGCAGTGATCTTGTAAAGGTTGAAAATGTCCTGCTGGCTGTTACCGATGCCAACGACAATATAGAGAAGTACCCAGAACCGCGTGTACGTTTGCGGTCCTTTGCCGACTCTTCCGTCAACTTTGAATTGCTCTGCTGGGTAAAGGATCCAAGGGATAAGGGCCTGGAAATTCACAACCTGCTGAAAGCAGCCTATAAGGCATTTGAGGAACACTCCATCACCATTCCCTTCCCGCAAAGAGATATTCATATCATCAAGTCCCCGACAGACTCATTTCCGGAATCAACCTGAAGTTCTATCAGGAGATAATAACATCCCTCCTGTGACCTGGTTCCAGGGGCCGAAAACCGTAAGTTTCGATACGATTGAACAGCTTTTCGTAACATGCAGGAAAGCCGGAAGGCCTGCAGCAACCTGTTGCGTTAAATGACGCAGGGAGAGAACTGTTTAATACTATAACTGTGCAACTGGTTTTTAGGGAGAGGCATACAATAGAATTCCCCACGGCTGCTCATAAATTTTGGGCAGCCGTGGGGAATTAACAAACCAATGGAATGGACAGTCAGAACGGATTTCTGAATTTTTTTTAAATCCGAATAACCGGAAAATCAGGATCTTCGGATAAGCAAACACTCTCTAGCAATCAACCTGCGGCAGCCTGCTTTTCAACTTCCTCTTCTACTTCAGCCTCTTTTTCCTCTTTAGGACTTGGAGCGGGTGCAGGAGGGGCCGCCTGGGTTGCGGTTGTCTTAAGCGCATTTTGCAGCTGATCAATGACTTCAGAGATTATTGATTCAGCGCCTTCAAACCAGACGACATTTTCTTCGGACTCCTCTGAAATTGAGACAACCCATGATCTTTTCAAAACAATCAGTTTTGAAACAGTGTCCTTTACACCTGAAGAGAAATCTTTACTGGCATCTGCGCCGCCGCTATCGATTTTGGCCTTCGCTGACTTCAGCTTGTCAACACTCTGCTGCAGCAGGACCGCTGCACCCTCGAACCAGATAATGTGCGGGTTGTCTTTTTGGGTCATGTAGGTTCCCGCGCATGAGTCTCTCAGGATATAAAGCTTGGAGATCGAATCCTTTATCCCGTTATTTTGTTTAGCTTTTTTGTCCATCATTCCCTCCCTTGGTTTGTTGTTCGTAATTGATAATAATTTGTTAAATAATCAGGTTTAACGTATAAGGATAATTATTAATGCAACCGGTACAAGCTGTTTCGCTAAACAATAACAGCAGACGAACCGATTATCCATTTCTATTATTTCAGGAGGCCTTTCTTAATTTCAGGGAATATTGCAAGGCCTCCTTTATCAACCATGAAATCTCATTATACCCGAACGGCTTAAAAAGTAAGAAATCAATTCCTGAACAGCCGTATTTATCCTCATAAAATCTGCTTGGCAGTGTTACCATCATTGCTACGGAGATGCATCGATCAATTGTTTCAACCTGAGTAACAAAATCGATAACATCCAGCCCGGGAATGCCGTGATCAAATATCATCAGGTCGTATTTCCCGTTAATGAGTTTAGTAAAGCATTCATGCTCCTTCATGACAGAGGAAACTTTACAGTCGATCCGAGTAAGAATTTCTTCCATCATTACTAACTGATCATTTCTACTGTCAAAGAGCAAGACCTCCATGTTAACCAAGTTTAACGCGGGAATCCCTCAGGCTGAGTAATTACCGTTTCATAGTATGCTGCGGTCCTTTTCATCCGGTTCCACGTCCAGCAGTTTGTTTGTATCCAGTATATCCACACCGTCAAAATCTATCGTTTTAAAGTCCTCAACTTCTCTGAAACTATCAAGGATCTCTGAAATTGTCTTGAGTTGTGCCCTTATGATAACAAGTTTTTCCTTTGTGTGTTCCTCTCTTGTGGTGGCTAACAAAAGATCAACATAGCCGACTATAATTGTAAAAGGCCGGCTGAATTGATAAACTATTGAAGCTGTTGCGGCCAGAGCCCCATGAAGTAGTTCGTCTTCTATTTTGCCCCAGCCTGAACGCCTGTCTCTTTCGCTTCGTCTGTCTTTGCCGCTTCGCCTGTCAGACGAATTTCTCCTGTATGATTTTATATAGGTATGAAGAAGAGACATATTTTTCCTTTTTTTCACTATATAGGGTCTATGCAATAAATCTATTGTACTTTGGTACTAGATATTGATTTTTTTGCAAAAAAAAAATGCCGGGTCGACCTGGATGGTGACCCGGCATAACAGCAATCAGCCGCTGGTTGAATTGATGGAATTTTTAAGGCATGTCGGCCTATACTCTTGAAAAGTTAACTGCAATATCAGGCATCTCCTGCAGCAGTGTTTTGCCGATCTTTTTTAAGAGCCTGGATTCTATCTGCCGGATGCGTTCGCGGGATATATGAAACTGCTCGGCAATATTCTTCAGTGATCGTGAATCATCCTGAAGCAGTCTCTCTTCAAGGATAACCATCTCCCGTTCACAGAAGGATTCTTTCTGGTTGGCAAGAAGACTTTTGATTTTTTCAATAATTTCGCGCCTGGCTGCAATTTCTTCAACAGACGGTCCATTTTGAACCAGCATGTCCTTATGTTCGGTTGTCGAATCAAAACTGATGGGACTTTCGATTGAAATGTCAGGTCCGTTAAATCGCTGCTCCATTTCAATGACGTCAATCTCCCTGACATCCAGGCGTTTTGCCAGCAGTCGGCTTTCCGGTTTTATGCCTTGTGCCTCGAGTATTTTCTTTTCCTTGTTCAATGTGTAAAAAAGCTTGCGTTGGGCCTGGGTCGTACCAAGCTTGACAAGGCGCCAGTTGTCCATGATGAATTTCAGGATATAGGCACGGATCCAGAATGTGGCATAATAGGAAAACTTTATGTTCCGGTCGGGTTCAAATTTCTTTATGGCCTTAATGAGGCCTATGTTTCCCTCCTGGACAAGATCGAGAAAATTATTTGTCCAGTATTTCTGGAAGTCCCCGGCTATTTTGACAACAAGACGCAGATTGGCGGTTATAAGATCATTACCTGCCTGCTGGTCTCCATCATTTTGATATTTTAGAACAAGTGTTTCAGTTTCTTCATTGCTGAGAAGTTTATAGGTATTGACTTCCTGCATGTAACGGAAGAGGGCGAGCTGGTTCTGGGTCTGGACATCTTTTTTTCGTTCAGTTAAGGAATGGTCGTCATCATATCTCACTGCAGTCTGTAAACTCATCTTTCAATCACCTTCACATAATGGAAATTTTATTTCGATATTTTTTGTAGAACTTCCTGATAAGTAAATATCAACAATCGTGCCAGACTTGCCAGAAGTTGAGAATTTAGATTTTTAATAGGGATAACAAGGGATAACGTGATACTGAATAAGAGAATAACTATTGAGGGAGCAAATAGAGCATGGATATTTTTTATCCAGGCCGGAGAATATTTAGAGAATATTCTTTATTTTTGAAGCAGCGACAGTGGGATCGCTCTTCTTTTTCCTGTCGCTGCTCAGATTATTCCTGTATTATTAATAATCCCGGGTTCTTTTTTCACCTTCACAGATTTCTTCTACGGTTTCGCTGATCAGCTGGCCATTGTCCCAGTGCCGCTTGGTTACCTTGCGGCAGTTTGTCTGTTGGTCGGATTGGTATGGAATGGCCTCAACGGCACGTCCACGGTCGTCTACATACACAACCCTTTTATTGATCCGGGCAGCGTCTCTTGCAGCCTGGTAATCCTGGTCAATGGCATTGCCTGCTATGGCGCCAACCACGGTGCCTATGCCTGCACCCAGCAGTGTCCCCTCGGTATCACGGCCTATGGCCTGTCCAAGAAGAGCCCCAATCCCCGCACCAATGGCAGCTCCTCGCTGCGTGTTGTAGCGGTCCGGTGTCGCACAGGAGACGGAAAGTAACATGAGAGAAAGAAAAAGCGCGAGCAGGATTTTTTTATTCATAGGGCAGCCTCAAATGTATGTGGTTTGATTTGAAGAGTACTTTATGTTTTACCGGATTGCGATTTTTTTTATAAGACGATTATAAAGCAGAAAAAGTTTACTTTCCCGTAATAATTTTATTTTTTTTTAGGATTCTCCCTTTGGGTCGGTTTTTATTTGTGTCTGCAAAATTTTTTATTTGTAATATGGATTTCTATAATGATAAAAAAAAGGTATTGTATAATAGTTTTGGTCTGCGAAGACAAGTGTTACGCGGTGAATTTTCCATCCTGGTGGTCAATCTATTAAAATACATAATTAATTGAAGGTGATGATTTATGCTGACCAAAGAAGACATGTTGAAATTTAAGATCTTTGAGGGGCTTACCCTTGAAGACCTCGATGCCATTCTGGATATAAGCCAGGAGATATCATACAAGTCTGACGATATTATTCTTGAGGAGTCAAGTTATGGGGCAGATTCTGACTTATTTGTTATTCTGAGGGGAAATGTAAAGATTGAATTACAGTCAAAACAGATTCATTCAGAAGACAAAATCAGCAAAAGGCTTACCGTCTTGAAATCCAGTGATATATTCGGTGAGATGGGTCTTTTGCGGAAAACTCGCCGTTCCGCCCAGGTGTCAGCATACAGTGATTTGACTGTCCTGAAGGTAAACCAGAGCAAGTTGTTTCAGCTTTTTGTTTACAATCCCCGCCTTGGTTATCTGATCATGAGAAATCTTTGCGCCATTCTTGCCGAGAGAATCATGGATATGAATTTCATGTGGCGGGATGATATTTAACTGGTAATAATCTAAGGTTGAAAGAAGTTTGAAACTTCTTATATTCAAATTTGATTTTCAGCGGAAGCAGCACCCTCATTAATAATAATTTTTTCTAATAATTTCAGGATAATATATGGCAAACGGTAATACCCAAAGAAAACCTATACGTTGGCACAAGAAGCTGGGCGCCTATCTCTTGGCCGCCGGGCTGGTTGATGAAGAAACACTTGCAAGAGCACTTGAAATTCAACGCGGTCAAAGCTATCCCAAAACCAAGATTGGCAAACTGCTCATTGAAATGGGCATGACAGATGATGTCAATATTGCCAAGACACTGGCCAGCCAGTTGAATATTGATTTTATGCATCTTAGAAATCTTAAGATCCCTAAAGAAGTTCTTAAGATCATTCCTTCAGGCATTGTAAAAACATCCCTGATCATACCTATCAGTAAAAAGGGTAAAAAGCTTGTTGTTGCAATGGCCAATCCACTTGAACAGTATGTCATTGATGACCTGCGTTTTATCACGCAATTTGATGTGGGAATTGCCGTGGCACCTGAGACCGAGGTTCAGGAAGCGATTGCAAAGCATTACACGAACAACCTGGAGAGCAATGTGCATGAAGATGCACAAATTGACTCATTTCTGGAGATCATTGAGGACAATAAAACCGCAGATGATGAAGATGATATTCAGAATCTTATCGGACTCACGGAGCAGGCTCCGGTTGTCAAGTTCACCAACCATATTATTGCCAATGCCATCAATTACAGAGCCAGTGATATTCATATAGAGCCACGTTTTGCTGATACCATGGTACGCTTCCGCATTGACGGGATCATGCGGGAAATATTGGTAGCCTCAAAGAAAAGTCACGTCTCCGTGGTGGCCCGTATAAAAATTATATCCAACATGGATATTTCCATACGGAGAAGACCCCAGGACGGCAGGACCAGGATCAAATTCGGGAGCAAGGAATATGACCTGCGAATATCTACCATACCTACCTCTTACGGCGAAAAAGTAACAATCCGTATTCTTGACCCTAAAGGGGCAGACCTGCGTATTGAAGATCTGGGTATTCCCGAACATGATATGGAATCTTTCATGAACATTATTCAGCGGCCGCAGGGAATTCTCCTGGTTACCGGGCCAACAGGCAGTGGGAAATCGACAACCCTTTATGCCTGCCTTAATGAGTTGAATACCTCGGAGGTCAATATAATAACCGTTGAAGACCCGATAGAATACGATATTGCCGGAGTCAACCAGGTGCATATCAACCCGAAGGCCGGCATCACCTTTGCCGCCGGGCTGCGCTCCATACTCAGGCAGGACCCGGATATAGTTATGGTTGGTGAGATCCGGGACAAGGAGACAGCCTCTATTGCCTTCCAGGCAAGCCAGACTGGTCATCTCGTTCTTTCCACTCTGCACACCAATGACGCCCCCTCTGCTGTGACCAGGCTTGTCGATATGGGTATTGAGCCGTATATTATTTCTTCCGGTTTAAGCTGTGTCGTGGGGCAGAGACTTGTGCGGAAACTCTGTCCCAAGTGCAAGGCCCCTGACCCTAAGTCATCCGAACTCGTCAAACGTTACAATTCAATACTGCCGCCTGCTGTCAAACCCATTTTCTGGGAAAGCAGGGGCTGTCCTAACTGTCATGAAATCGGATACAAGGGCAGAGTCGGTCTTTTTGAGATTTTAAAGATAAGTCGTGCAATCCAGGAAACCCTGGTTTCAAGAGAATCCATGATGAAAGTGCGGAAAATTGCGGAAAGTGAAGGGTACCAGGCACTTACCTATGACGGCCTGCAGAAAGCCATCAAGGGCATCACTTCCCATCGCGAACTTGTGCGAAACATTTCATTGCAGACCCTTGATGACTTTTTAAGTTTACGAGGTCAGGACGCGTAAATATATCAGCGGGCACAGGCTATACCAAGGTTTTATTTTCCAGGTAGTTTTCATTATAATTCTTCTTGTTCCGGCCCCGTCTCATTTATTTTCTAGCATTTCAGAACTGCTGCGGCTGACAGCAAGCCGGCTGCGCTTCAATCCTCAGGCAAACCCTAAATGACAGGAAAGGTCTTTTGTCCGGCTTTGTTATGCACCAGGCAGCAATAGAACTCAACCGGCAGATGTTTCCCGTGTTCCTCGGTTTGCTTCTAACGTCAGCGATTGCCTGGCTTTTTTTAAGCAACAGGCTCTATAATTTGCTGCGGAAGAGTTTTCCTGAATTGTATGAAGCGCTTGGGAGCCCAAGACTTTTCAGGAATAAAAGTGGGAAAACCACTATCAGGGTTGTCAGGTTTATTTTCAGGCGGGATTATGAGACTAGTAAGGATCCGGCACTCATTCGTTTATGCCAGGGCCTCCGATATATTTTTATCATCTATGCGGTATGTCTCGGGGGATGTTTTTTGATTTTGCTTGATAAAATGATCCAAGGGTGAGGAGAAGGGAAAATGTAGAATTGAAAATTTAAAATTAATCTCTTTAACTCAAAACTCAAAACTCAGAATTCAAAACTAAGCGCTGCCCACTGACCGCTAAACAAACTTTAGTCACTTTAGATCACTTAAAACTTAGAACTAAAACTCTTCTTCTCACGTAACAACACAGTTCCTGCCTCTTTTCTTGGCGCGATACAGGGCCTTGTCAGCGGCCTTGATGACAGCTGAGGGCGAAGTTCGGCTTCCCTGCGGTTCTGCTACGCCAATGCTGATTGTTACAGATACTGTTTTCGGTTTACTTTCCTTCTTTTTCAGTATTCGGGGTGGTTTTTTCGGACGGTCCTTGCTCCGCAATATGAACTCGGCAGCCTCTATGGATTCGCGCAGCCTTTCCAGGTGTGGAAGTGCCTCTTCCTTGAAACTGCCGGGGAAAAGTATGGTAAATTCTTCTCCACCATAACGGAACGGCTTCCCTCCTCCACCAACGCGTTTGAGGTGCGATGCCACCATGCAGAGCACTTGGTCCCCGACATCATGACCGAACCTGTCGTTGAATTTTTTGAAAAAATCGATATCAAGCATGGCAATGGTAAAACGTCTGCCAAGGCCATGCAGCGCAGAATTCATTGCTCTTCTGGCAGGAAGGCCGGTTAGATCATCCTGAAATGCCATGGCATATGCTGTCTCGATGACAGACAGGATAATCATCAGGCCGGCCGCAGTATAGTATAGCGTGGCGCTTTCATTGTTGCTTTTGGCGAGTATGCCAAAGAGCGTTGCAACCAGAGCCCAGAAGAAACCTCGTACAATAGGCCCTCGGCCGAATAAAGAGCCTGCCAGGAAAACGAAAAGAATCACGCCATATGCCAGTAATACCGCTTGAGGCAGGGGAAGATGTTCCACTGCCGGGTGATAAAAAAACTGGTGTGATAAGTACTGAAACAGGTCTGGCTGCATGCGCAGCAGGAGAAAAACTGCGAAGGGCTGCAGGATAATAAACAGTATTCTGCCAATCCCCCGCAGGTTGAAGATCCCCCGCTCCCTGACAAGAAAGAAAAGTGCGATATTCAGGGGAAGCAGAACAGCATTGGCCAAAAGGATTTCAGTGTCAAAGCCAAGGGAGAAGGAGCCGCCTGAACCAAAATAATAGAGAGATCTTTCAGACAGAAACAGGACAAAGATAACAAATGCCAGCCGGCTGCGGTGAAAGCTCCAGGCGAGAATTAAACCAATGCCCAGGATGGTGTATGGTGCGATTTTTTCAATTTTGTCCATCCAGGGGGTGAGGACACCGAGTTGGGTTGCCAGAAAAGCAGCCAGCAGGACCAGTCCGCCGGGTAGGAAGAAAGTGGTCAGAATACGAAAAGGTCGAAATATATCGGAGGCAGTATTTGTTCCCACGGTATTGTGCCGGAAGTATTAATAATATAGAGAGCAAGGAGCCACGCAACAATACTACCTGCCGCTCTCGATGGCAAGACGAAGGTTTTGTAAAACTTTTTTCTCTCAGGATATGCAGAGGGCAGGGTGACCAACAGAATTAAATGAAAGAGAGGGAAAAGATAAAAGGTGCAATGGGGACAAAAGAAAGCCTCACTGCATGTTATGATGCTCAGGCGTCATGGGCGATGGAGGGCATGCAGTGAGGCGGTACTAAGAGGATACTCCTAAATCCTATGTACCACAATGTGGAAAATTTGCAAGAAAAAAATGCACGCGGAAAACACTTTTTTTCTGGAGACAGAGACCCCCCGGTGATCGGGCAATTCGCTTTTTAAAGATGTCTAAATGCCTTTAACATTATGAAATGTAAATGTAGTATCAAATGATCGTTCATCTGGATTGTGCTTATATATGTTTTTAATAAGAGAAAGCATAATAGAGGGGCGGTGTTATATTGAGCAATTGCTCTTTGAGATGCTGTCAGATCCGTCTAAAAACAATTTTGATTGTGCTGAAAAATTTTGAATTATGGGCATATTTTGGTTTACAAAATAAGCATTTAATAATAATTATTATCGGCTAAGTTACATTGTGGGTAATTTCATGCTCGTAAGATTTGTGCCAACGTTTCACAAGAAGTAAATATCTTACATTTATTGCGCATTGAAATGATCCAATAAAGTGACAATTGCCTCCGGGGGGGAGTCAACTGTTTGGGCAGCTGAAATGAAGTTACAAACTCCGGGTGATAATTTAAATCTATCACTTTTTTGTATTTGCTTAAACATCAGCTACTTAAATGCGATGAGGCATTTAAGTAGCATTCTTATGTTTGAGCCGGCACTTTATGATTGATCTGCATTGCCATATACTGCCAGGGGTAGATGACGGTCCTACTGTACTTGCCGAGTCTCTCCAGATGGCCAAAATAGCTGTAGCAGACGGCATTCGTGCCGTTGTTGCGACGCCGCATGCTGATAATGGTGTCTACCGCTTTAATTCGGCAGATATCGCCGAGCGTGTAGCCGGTTTTAATGCTGAGCTCGCCGCAGCCTCCATCCCTTTGCAGGTGTATCCAGGGGCGGAAGTCCAGTTAAGTCCGGGACTTGCCGAGAGGCTGTACCAGGGCAAGGTGACAACGATTAACAACAGCAGGTACCTTCTGCTGGAAATGTCGTCGATCCTCCTGCCGGATTCCTGCAAAAAAGAACTTGTAAGCCTCCTGAGCCATGGTTTTATCCCGGTAATAGGCCACCCGGAACGGAATCCATTCCTGCAGAGAAATCTGGCCTACCTTGCCGATCTTGTGCAGATGGGGGTTCTGTGCCAGGTGACTGCGCAGAGCCTGCTGGGCGTTTTCGGCCGCAATGTCAAGGGTGCGGCTGAGCAGATGCTGCAAAACCGCCTGGCGCATATCCTTGCCAGCGATGCCCATGGGGCGGAAGGCAGGGTTGCGGCGCTGGAAGGAGCTGTTTCGGCGGCAGCCGGCCTGTTGCACAGCCGTGAAAAAGCCATGCAGATGGTGACAGCTATACCTGCAGCAATCATTGCTGACAGCGATGTGCATGTTGAGCCGCCCGCCATGGATGCAGGAAGCAGTAAAAAAACACCATGGTATGATGCCGCAGGTTCATTTTTTTCATCCATTGCAGGTTTCTGGAGTTGAGCGTGAACCAGTCTACAGGAGTTTTAAGGGCGAATAGCATGAAAATAGTATTGGGACTCGTTGTTATGGTTTTGACGCTTGTACCGCTGCTAGGTTTCCTGAAACCGGCTCATGCCACCATGCCAGAATCTGATGCCAGTATCATTGTAGAGGCTTCATACCAGGCCGTGCAGGATTCCCTCGACGCCCTGCAGACAGCCAATGATTCAGGCGACATCCAGCAAATCGGCCAGGCGCTGCAGGCCCTTAATCTGTCCATTAAAAATCACGCTGTTGCCAGCGAAAACCTTGCCAGGCTCAACGCCGGCGAAGCTCTTAACGATTCAGTATTAACGACCTGCTATTTAATTGCCGACAACCTGAGCCTTTTCAGCTCCCAGCTCACAGCAAACCAACTTGAAGGCGCCCAATCCTCTCTCACAGAAGCCCAGCGCCTGGAAGCATTCCTGCCTCCAGCGGCAAACCCCGGCCTGATTATGGCCGGCCTGGGAGATCTAAGCTCCAGGATTATCACCCTTTCCTCAGAGGCGGTCTCGCTCCTGCGCAGTGCTGGTGTAACCGGCGGTGAAGAAAAGGTTCAGGGCGGTGAGGGCAAGCTGGGCATCAACACCCATGTCGGCAGCCCGATTTAAGCAGGGGACTTCTGCAGCGCCAAACGAATATGATAGGGAATATATAAAGAGCACGGAGAATGGTTTTGCACAGGAAAATAATACTTGCATCACTCATAGCCCTGGGCACAACCTCGGCCTGGGGAACACACGCTGCGGCAGACCAGGCCCGGAAATCAATAACACCGCTCTTTATGGTTAACGTACAGTCTGAGAGCAACTTTTATAAAAGTCCCTCATTCGAAATGGACGCCTGGACCACCGTTGTTCAGCCCGGGCTTGAAGCGGAGATCGAGACCGAAAGAAGCTATGCCTCCGTCTTTTACACCCTTGACGCCTATTATTACAGCGGCCTGGATGAAGACCTTGATTTTGTCGGCCACACTTTCAAGCTTGCGACCGGCACCCGCAGCAGGTCCGATTATCTACACCTCAACCTCAGGGACACTTTCTATCGCACCAGGGATCCTGCCGAGCTTGATTACCTGAACAACTCTGTGAGAACCGATGAGTACAGCATCAACAGGTTCGACCCGGAAGTCCTTTACGATTTTGGGCGTGCCTCCGTCAGGCTGGCCTACGGCAACGTCTGGATCGCTTTCAAGGATTCGCTCAGCGGCGAGGACTCCGTTGAAAACCGCGGCATTGCTGAATGGAAATACCGCTTTGACAGGGCAAATGCACTTGGCCTCAACTACCAGTACTGGAAGGTTGACTATGACGGCCCGTCCAGTGATTACGACTCCCAGCAGGCAAAGGTGGTCTATGAACGCCAGGGCAAAAAGTTGCTTCTTCAGGCAGGCGCCGGATGGCAGGGCCGTAAATTTGACGAGGATACCCTGGACGATATCAGTAATTTTGCCTGGGATTTCATGCTGCGGACCAAGGGGCTGCAGAAGACCGAGCTGATTTTCCGGGCGGACGGCAACTTGAACAGCTGGAGCGTTGGCAGCGGTTATTACAATGCCACCAAGCTGGCCCTGACGATTAATCGTGATTTTGTAGCAGATCTCCAGGGCAGGCTCTATGGTTCATACCAGAAAAGTGATTATGAGTTCATAGACCGCGACGACGATACCTGGGCGCTTGAGGGCTCGCTGGCCTACACCGTGACCAGGTGGATGGCGGTTTCCGGGGCTGTAGGCACCGAGAACAGGGACTCCAGCCTGGATGGAGCGGATTATGATAATGTTTACGGGTTTGCCATGATTTCCTTTATCTATCCCATTGGAACAGGCACTCCCAAAATAAGCCCGTCACCTTACAACAGATAATTTGCTGGAGCTGGACCGATACTCCTTGGCGGCGGTAATGCATGAGAAATTCTATCTATCTCTCTTGCAGATGCCAGGCGTGATTATGCCGGTTGCTGCATGTGATACACCATGAATGATTTGAAACGATTAAGCCTTCTCTGCTGTTCTTTTTTTGCATTTATGGGCCTTTTTGCCCATAACACTGCTGCAGTACAGGCACAACCCTCTGAAGCCGCAAAAGCAGGAAAATATGCCAGCGTAGTCCAGGGTGGCAGCGGGGCCAATATCCGTTCCGCAGCATCAGTGTCGTCAGAAATCCTGCGTTCTGTACCCCCCGGCTATCCCTTAATTATCCTGGAAAGCCGGGGAGACTGGTTCCTGGTGCAGGATTATCGAAAAAGAAAGGGCTGGGTGTTTGCATCTCTGCTTACCGAGCCTGTAACGGTAATAATCAAGGTTCAAAAAGGAAATCTGCGCAGCGGTCCCGGTTTAACTGACAGGGTCATGGCTGAACTGGATTTAGGCAAGGTTCTGTCAGTTCTGGAAATAAGAGGGGACTGGCTGCAGGTAAGAGCTTCGAATGGATTAAGCGGCTGGGTGCATCAGGATATCATCTGGCCTGCCGAATATATGACATCAACCCAGGAGGTTCCTTTGCCGGCCGAGGCTGTTGCACAGATTCCTCCCCAAAAGCCTGAAGAGGAACGGCGTGCAGTTGCAGAGCAGGTAAAACCGGAAGCGGTCAAAAAAATCCAGGCAGAAACAGGTAAGAAAGAGGCAGCAGAAGCTGCAAGGCCCCCCAGGGCAGAACAACCACCTGGTCCTCCTGCTGCAGCCCAGGAGCATGAATACCGCCTCGGCCCACGCGACGTGGTCAGCGTCAACGTCTTTGCCGGGGGCGAAAAGCAGATAAGTGAAGACGCCACCGTATCTGCCGACGGCCAGGTAACGCTGCCCCTCTTCGGCGGTGTGCAGGCTGCCGGTATGACGCTGGGCCAACTCAGGAAGGATTCCATCGAGCCCCTGGCCCTGAAATACTTTGTCGACCCCCAGGTAACCGTAGCCATCAAAGAGTACCACAGCCTTACCTTCTATATTTCAGGATCAATCACAAATCCGGGCCATTATGAACTGGACAAGGAACCCACCATTCTGGAGCTCATTGCTAAGGCGGGCGGCCTGGCGCCGGATTACGGCCACAAGGCCTACATCATGCGTGAAAGTTATGGCAAGGCGGGAAACGATCCCACCAAACCCATAGTAGTCGATATAAAAGCCCTGCTGGACCAGGGCGACATGACAAACAACCTCAGGCTTGCCACCGGTGATGTCATCCACATCCCGCGGGGCAGCGAGCTGAACCAGGCCAGTAATGCCATCTTCGTGGAAGGCGAGGTCAAAAAGCCCGGGGTCTATACCTTTCAGCAGGGCATAACAGCCCTGAGCGCCTGCATCCTGGCCGGCGGCTTCAATGACTATGCCGCACCCAACCGGGCCAGGATCATCCGCCGCAGCGGCCCGGAACAGCAAGTAATCGAGCTGAACCTTGATGCCGTGAAAAAAGGCAAGGCAAAGGACGTGGAACTGCAGCCCGGTGACTTGGTACATATCCCGGACTCTTGGTTGTAGAAATTGAAAATTGAGAATTGAAAATTGAAAATTTTTGTTGTTTCACTTGAAACTTGAAACTTTAGATCACTTTAGGAAATGAAAAATTGAGAATTGAGAATTGAAAATTTTTGTTGTTTCACTTCAAACTTGAAACTTAAGATCACTTTAGTCACTTCTAAAAAACTATGAGTAGTCAATTCGAAGAAATAGAAGAGCCGGGAATGGACCTGCGCCACTACTACATGGTGCTGCTCAAGCACAGGTTTCTCATCATTACCTGCCTTGTGCTCTACGTCTCGGTTAACTTGTACTACACCCTGAGGATGGAGCCGGTCTACGAGTCAACCTCCACCCTTTTGTTTGAGCCGCCCAGGAGTGCATCACCATTTCCCGGAAACTATGTTGACTACGAGAGCTACTCATCCCAGTACCTCGCCTTCAACACCCACGCCAAGCTCATCACCAACAGGCCGGTGCTGGAGAGGGTTGTCCGCCAGCTGCGCCTGGATCAGCCGGAGAACAGGGACAAGCTTTCCCCGAGCCCTTTACAGGCCTTTGTTGCCACGATCAAGCAGAATATCCGCAAGCTCTTAAGCCTGGAGAAAAAGGAAGCGCCCCCAGCGGACAGGCAGGAGCAGATCATCAATGCACTGCGGAATAAGATCGAGATCAAGGGAATCGAGGACACCCGCCTCATGCAGATATTCGTTGAGGATACGGACCCGGTACTGGCGCGTGACATTGCCAATACTCTGGCCCGGGCCTATATCCAGTTTAACATCACCAACTCCATGCAGGCCTCGCAGAGCTCCTTCCAGACCATGCAGGAGCAATCCTATGAGCTGAAGAAAAAGCTCGAGGATGCTGATCGCGAATTCTTGAAATTCAAGCAGGAGGAACAGCTTTTTTCCATCAGCGGCAAGCAGGAGGCCATTTCCCAGAAGATCAGTGAGTTCAATGCACTGGCAGTCAAAAACAGAAGCGAACTCCAGGAAATCACCGCCAGGCTCACCGAGCTGCAGGCACTCACAGCAGGTCAGGACCTGGAAGTGATGCGCATCCGTTCGCTGCTGAATAACCCGGTAATAGACAGGCTCAACGAGCAACTCATAGAAGCGGAGATCGAACTCTCCAAGCTGCGCAAGGTGTTCCGCGATATCCACCCCAAGGTGGTCAAGGTCTTAGGCTCCATAGAGGATACGAAAAAGGAGATCAAAAGCCAGGTGAACACCGAGCTTACCAACATGAAAAAGCAGCAGTGGCTGCTGCTCTCCAAGGAAAAGGACCTGCAGAAAAATATCGCTGAGCTCGAAAAGGAATCCCTTGAACTGGGCCAGAAAGAGATGCGCTACGCCGTGCTGCAGCGCAACGTGGAAAGCAACCAGAAGCTTTACGACACCCTGCTGGAAAAACTGGGCGAATCGGACGTCACCGAATCTTTCTCCAACGAGCCTATCCGCATCGTTGAGATAGCCCAGGTGCCATTGGCACCGGTCAGGCCTGATAAGAAGCGCAATGTTCTCATAAGCATTGTAATAGGACTTATGGGCGGCATCGGCCTTGCCTTTATCTTGGAATACCTGGATCAGAGCATCCACACCGAGGATGATATACAGAAATACTATGATCTGCCCGTACTCACCGTGGTGCCCATCGCCGCCCAGGCCGGCAAGGGCTATGGGTATGGACTCCGTTCCGGTAAGGAAGAGAGGACTGAGGAAACAGGAGTAAGGAGTAAGAAGAAAAGAGTAAGGGGTAGGAAGAAAAGAGCAGGGAGTGAAGAGAAGACAGCACTGAGGACTGAGGAGGAGACAGGACTGAGTGTTGAGGAGTATGAAGACTTGACCGAGGAACTTGAAGCTAGCACTGAGGAACTTGAAGAAAGGGCTGAGGAACCTGGACTGAGGAGTGTTGAGACAGAACCGAAGACCAAGGAGACAGGACTGAGACGAGAGTTACGAAAAGTTATGAGATCGTAATTAATAGTTCTCAGTTTTTAGTTTTGAGTTAAAAAACAGGGACCAGGGGCCAGGTATTAGACCTGAAAGCTCAAAGTGATAAGTGAAAAGTAAAAAAGGAATTTATTCATTATTTATATATCTTGCAATGATCAAGGGATTGATAAATGCAATCAAGAAAAAACTTTGGGCCTTCAGCATTGAGCTTTGAACTAAATACTAATAACTATTCTTTCAACTCAAAACTAAAGAAATGAACCTCTTACGCCGCAAAAATACATCCAGCACTGCCTCTCTTCCCCTGATAAACGAGGCAAGCAGCAAGACACGTTACGCCGAGTCATTCCGCACCCTGCGCACCAATATCCACTTCTCCCTGGTGGACCAGGGGTTCAGATCGCTGCTGGTAACGAGCGCCGGGTCAGGAGAGGGCAAGACAAACACCGTGGCCAACCTCGCCTATACCATAGCCCAGGCAGGTAAATCCGTGCTCATGGTTGACTGTGACCTGCGGCTCCCAACCCTGTCCGAGATGTATGAGACCAAATCCTCCACCGGCATCTCCGGCCTGCTGGTCAATATCTTTAACAAGCCAATTCATGATCTGTACCAAAGGCCCCACAGCCTTTTTGACCTGCTGCGGTTCATCGGTTTCCAGAAGAGCACAGGCCGTCTCCTGGTGGATGATGGCCAGGACAAGGTGGAACTCTATTTTATCAAGGGGGAGCTCAAAGACCTGAACTGGACCACGCGACCCTCTAAAAAGAAGCTGGCAGCCGTGCTCGTGGAAAACCAGCACCTGTCCGTGGAACAGGCAAAGCGCGCCCTCAGGCAACAGAAAGACACGGGAAACCGCCTGGGGTATATCATTTCCAAGATGGGCTTTGTGGCTGATCCCGAGATTAAGAGCATTCTCAACATCCAGGTTATGGAGGCCCTGCACATGATGATGGAGATGCAGCTATCCAGCTTCACCTTCACTGATCTTGCAGCTGCGGAAATTAACACCTCCACCTCGGAATTGCTCGACCTGGAGGATCTCCTGCACCAGGCTATAATCGGCAATGAAAAGCTGCCGCTCATAGATTCATTTATCCAGGAGGCTGTGAAGCAGGTGGATGAAAACCTTTTTCTCCTGCCCACAGGTGCCATCCCAACCAACCCAACCGAAATGCTCTCCTCAAACAGGCTGCATTTTCTCTTTGAGCGGCTGCAGGACATGTACGATGTCCTGGTAATAGATTCACCGCCCATCCTGCCTGCCAGCGATGCCCTTATCCTGGCCCCGAACACCGACGGCGTCATCCTGGTCATCAAGGCCGGCCTGCTGAACAGGAACATGGTGAAAAAAGCCATTGAGCAGCTGCGCACCTCCAAGGCAAACCTGCTCGGCGCGGTTCTCAACGCCGTTGATACCAAAAAGGAAGGCTACTACAAGCATTACTACAAGTATTATTCGAAATACTATGGGGAAAAATAAAAGACTGAATACAGTTTTCCGTTTTGAGTTTTAAAAAAAGGTAAACGAGTAAGGCGCAGAGGTGCTAAGACACAAAGAATGAAGATCGTAAATTTATTAAAAAATTAAGTCACTCAAAACTACTGTATTTAAAAGGCCATTTCACGCAGCCGAGCAGCACAGAAAAAGACGGAATAGCACTGGAACTGTTTGAGCACCCCGTAAAGGGGTATAAACTTCGCGAGTTTTGCAGCGCCTGGCTTTTTCAAGCAGTACCCCTCAAGGGGGTATAAACTTCGGGAATTCGCCAAAGGCGAACAAGTGATTGGCTGCCTTTTTGGTTCGTTTTGGGCAAACTGTCAATCGTCGGCAGTTTTGTTTGCCGACAACAAGAACAGATAGAAATAATAGTTTCTAAAAATGACTGTAGACTTTGATAAAAACCTAATGTCGACTAGTCATGTTAAGTATAAGAAAATTTTTACCTTGAAATCTTAATCAACTATGGACAAAGAGCAGTTTACCAAGAATGAAGGTTGCTGGAAGTAAAAGTCCGATTTTAAAAAGAGTCATAGGGCTAGCGCTGCTCCTTATCCTGTTCTTAGTACTTGTTGTTCCAACCGTACGGTTCACTCTCGCTCAATTCCATTACGAAAAGGGCAGGGCATTGTCCCTTAAAGGCCAGTACAGTCGCGCTTTGCAGGAGCTTACAGAGGCTGCAGCTTGGCTGCCGCAAGACGCAGCCATCCAGTATGAGCTGGGAATTGCGCATCTGCAGATGGCCCTGGGCATGGATGGCATGCTGCAGAACGTCATGGCAGCAAAGGCGGTGGAATACTTTCAGCGCTCACAGGTGTTGAATCCCCTGGAACCTGAAACAGCCTACGGCCTTGCCCGCGCTTCCGAACTCCTCGGGGAGCAAACCCGGGAGCAGACCCTGGCTGCCTACCGCAGGGCCACGGGCCTGTGGCCCAATAATTCCCTCTACCGCAAGGCCTTTGCCCGCCAGCTTTACAGGCAGGGAAAAGACCAGGAACTCCTGGCAACGGTTCAGCACCTGGGCTCCATAGACCCGGGGAGTTACGGGCAGCTGCAACGCGAGCCATACTGGTCCGATGAAACCCAGCAGGCCTTTGTTACCGGGGTAGGGCAGGCAATTAAGCAGAACATTGCACCTCGCGGGGCGCACATGGCGATCGCCGCCATTTTTGAGAAACAGGGAAAATGGTTCGAGGCTGCAGTCGAATACCAGGAGGCCATGGAGTATGAACCACACAGCAACACGGAGCATAATTTTTACCGGTTGGGCGCTCTGCTCCTGCGTTCTGATGCGGATGAAGCCGTAAAGGTACTGCTGCATGGCCTTGCAAAAAGCTCCACCCGCGAAAAGGACCTGGAAAGACTTTATAATGTTTTCAAAGATGCCACTGAACCGGAATTCCAGGTTGCCTTTTACCGGAAGGTGCGGGATCGTTTCCAGCTGACCTACAGGCTGGAGATCCTCGTGGCCCGCACGCTGATCGATGCCAAACAGTACGACGAGGCAAAAGCTGTCCTGGAAAAGGTGGCGCTGCAGGAAAAGACAGCTGAACCCTGGTACTGGCTGGCCCGCCTCGGCGAACTCACGGAAGACTGGGACAGCATGGAGCTGGCCATCCAGAAGGCAACGGTTCGGGATCCGGATAACAGCGACTACCATTTGATTTTTTCCCGTGTCCTGGCCAGGCAGCAGAAATATGGGTCAGCCGAAGAGCAGGCTACCCGGGCAATAGAAACAATGAAAAATCCCTCTGCCGCGCTCTACAACCACCGGGCCGGGCTGCGCTGGAACCAGAAAAATTACCAGGGAGCCCTGGCGGACTGGCAGGAGGCAAACAGGCTGCAGCCAGATAATGCCGTTTTCTACGGCCAGATCGGCATGGCCTATAAAATGCTGGGCAACCATGACCTTGCCATGAGCGCCTACGCCGAAGCCCTGGAAAGAGACCCGGGGAATGAGAAGTATAAGAAAGAACTTAATAAATAGGTATCAGGTATCAGGTGTCAGGGGTTAGTGCTGAAAGCTGAAAGCTCAAAGAGAAAGTAAAAGAAAGGTTGTAAGGTGAAAAACACAAAAGGAGAAAAAGCAAGAAAAAATTTGTCCCAATTTGGATATGAGGATCTTGAGGTTTGGAACAAAGCTGTAGATTTTGCCGTAAAAATCATTGATGTAGTTGAAGAAGCTTTTGACAAGAAAAAACATTATCGGTTACTGGACCAGATAGAAGCATGTTCTACAAGCGTGGCTATGAATCTTGCCGAAGGTAAAGGTCGTTATTCAAAAAAGGAATTTATTCACTATTTATATATCTCACGAGGTTCACTTTACGAAACCATGACATTGCTGGAAATATTGCGAAGGAAAAAATGGATATCCGATGAAAATTTTAAAGATATTGAAAGTCAGGGAAAAGAAATTGTTGCTATGATCAAGGGATTGAAAAATGCAATCAAGAAAAATCTTTGAGTTTTCAGCTTTAAACTTTCAGCTTTCAGCTTTGAGCATTGAGCTTTGAGCTAAAAAATCAAAACTAATAACTCAGAACTCAAAACTCAAAACTAAGAACTATAACTAGTGTCAAACAAAGCCTCCAACATAGTATTTAGTCTCCTGGCCGCATTACTCCTCTTCGCGCCATTAGCCAGAGGAGCTGTCCACAACTGGGCAATCGGCATCATCTTCCTCACGGTCCTTGCCGCTGCTGCCCTCTACCTGGCAGCCGGAACCTGGCAGTGGAACCTGCGCTGGATAAAGACACCGCTCGACTACCCCATCCTGGCCCTGGTCTGTTTGACCCTGCTGTCCTATATATTTTCAGTACATAAGCCCACCAGCCTGTTGGCCTCGCTGCAGCTGTTCTCCTGCATTGCTGTATATTATCTCACGATCCATACGGTAAACAGCCGTTCCCGTATAAAGCAGCTGGTGTACCTGCTTCTTGGCATTTCCGTTTTTCTGGCGCTCTTCGGCCTGGTAAAAAGCGCGGGGCTCAACCCCTTCCCCTGGTGGGATTATGCTCACCAGGCAAATACGACTACTTTGTCTGCCACATTCGGCAACCGCAACCACCTGGCTGGCTGGATGGAGTTGTCCATCGCCCTGGTCTTAGGGTTTGCGATCTTCCAGCATAAAAGCAGGTGGAAAAGCATTTCCCTTGCTCTTGTCCTCTTGCTCATTACAGCCCTTGTCTTCAGCCAGTCCCGCGGCGGCTGGATCGCTATGCTCGCGGCCTTCATGTGCATGTCCTTCCTGCTGTACCGCAGCAACAGGTTAATAACCAGCAGGTGGGCGGTCATCATGGTGAACGTGGTTTTTGTAGTCGGCTTTATCGTAGTTTCCTCAACGCCGGTGACTGACAGGGTGCTGACTGCAGAGGCAGGTTTTAATGATGGCAGTCTTGCCTCCCGTATTACAACCTGGAGTGGGGTTGTGGACCTGGCAAAGGCAAACCCCCTGCTGGGCACCGGGCCAGGCACCTTTGCCGTTAGTTTTCCGAAATACCAGCCCCCCGGTTTCCAGGCGCACCTCATCTACGCCCACAACGATTACCTGGATTTTACCTCCGAGCTTGGCTTTGGCCTGCTGGTCATCATTGCCTGGATGGCTGTTGCCCTCTACCGGCACGGATTATATAAAATGAGATCAAAGAGCACGTTGACCCGCGGTGTCACCCTGGGAGGACTGACCGGCATCACTGCCATCCTGGTGCACTCCTTCGTGGACTTCAACCTGCATATCCCGGCCAATGCCCTGCTGTTCACGGTCCTCACCGCCCTCGTCGCTGCTCCAAAACCAAAAAGAGGCTTTGAAAAGCAGTTTTAAGTTATTAGTTTGGAGTTTTGAGTTATAAACAGGATTAGGTGTAGTGGATTAGAGCTTTGAGCTCAAAAATCAAAACTAACAACTGTATTTAGGAAAAAGTCGCCATGCAAAATTATAACGTGACTAAAAGAGTATTAGTGACCGGCGGAGCAGGCTTTCTTGGTTCCCATCTTTGTAAACGTCTACTGGATGATGGTAACGATGTAATTTGTGTGGACAACTTCTTTACCGGCACCAAGGATAATATTCTCCCACTCCTCGATAATCCGCATTTTGAAATCCTGCGTCATGACATCACCTTTCCATTGTATGTCGAGGTTGATGAGATTTATAACCTGGCCTGTCCGGCCTCACCCATTCATTACCAGTACGACCCGGTTCAAACCACCAAGACCAGTGTCCATGGTGCTATCAATATGCTCGGTCTGGCCAAGCGGGTAAGGGCCAAGATATTCCAGGCCTCCACCAGCGAGGTATATGGCGACCCAGAGGTCCATCCCCAAAAAGAGGATTACTGGGGCCATGTTAATCCTATAGGCTTCCGTTCCTGCTACGATGAAGGCAAGCGCTGTGCCGAGACCCTGTTTTTCGATTACCACAGGCAGCACAAACTGCGCATCAAGGTTGCCCGTATCTTCAATACCTATGGTCCCAACATGCACCCCAATGACGGACGGGTAGTATCCAACTTTATTATGCAGGCTCTGCAGAATAAGCCGATTACCATTTATGGAGACGGCAGCCAGAGCCGCTCATTCTGCTACGTGGATGATCTGATTGAAGCCTTGATCCGCCTGATGAATACCGAAGATGATTTTACTGGTCCGGTCAACACCGGCAATCCCAGGGAATTTACCATCAAGGAACTGGCGGAAAAGGTGATCGAACTGATCGGCTCCAGCTCAAAGCTCGAATACAAGCCCCTGCCCAGTGACGATCCGACCCAGCGCCAGCCGGACATTTCCCTGGCAAGAGAAAAACTCGGATGGGAACCGCAGGTTAATCTTGAAGAAGGACTGAAAATAACAATCCCGTATTTTGAGCGTATATTAAAACTTCTTAGTAATAGCCCTTGAACCCTTGGCCCCTGGATCCCTGGAACCCTTTAATTTTCAATTTTCAATTCTAAATTTTAAATTGCCTCACCCATGACCACCATCATCTTCGTCTTCTTTATTGCTTTCCTTCTGTCGCTGCTGCTGACTCCTATAGTCATCAGGGTGGCGAATCGATTCAATATCGTTGACGTTCCAAAAGACCGCAAGGTCCATGACAGGCCCATTCCGCGCCTGGGCGGCGTGGCGATGTTTTTCGCTTTTATGGTTTCCCTGGCACTGCTTGCCCTGAACAGGGAAATGTTCCTGGATGTGGAAGGGAAAGAGCCGCGGCTGCCGTTCTTTCTTGTCGGGCTGACTGCAGCCTTTCTCCTGGGCCTGTGGGATGATGTCCGGCGGCTCTCATCAGGAACCAAGTTTCTGGGCCAGCTTCTGATTGGGGTTTTTTCCTTTTACGCAGGGATAAATGTCACCCTTGTTTCGATTCCATTTATCGGGTCTGTATCCCTTGGATATCTTGCGCTGCCTGCCACTGTCTTCTGGTTTCTGCTGGTTATCAATGCCATAAACCTGATTGATGGTTTGGACGGCCTGGCATCCGGTATCTGCCTGTTTGTTTCCATAACAATAATGGTGATTTGCCTACTTGAGAACAAACTGGTGGAGGCCATTGGTTTTGCTGCACTTGGTGGTGCCCTGATCGGTTTTCTCCGTTACAATTTTAATCCAGCTTCTATTTTCATGGGTGATGGCGGAAGTTATTTTCTTGGATATTTCATCGCGGCACTGAGCATTCTGGGCGCAATCAAGAGCCAGGTTGCCACGGCAATGCTCATACCGGTCATTGCCCTTGGTGTTCCCTTGATAGACACACTTTTTGCCCCGATCAGGCGTTTTGTTCTCGGCCGAAAGATGTTCCAGCCGGATAAAAGTCACATGCATCACCGTCTGCTGGATATGGGCTACAGTCAGCGTCGGGCGGTTCTCATCATTTACGGATTAACCATTATCCTGGGAATGATATCCATAGTCATAATCCATGCACAAGATGAAGTCGTTGCTCTCATTTTGATTGTTCTCGGGCTAGGGGTCATATTTTTAGGCCGTTTTTTCGGAATTATGGAATATTTTACCATGAAGAGAATTGGCAGGTGGCTACAGGACATCTCCTATGAAACCGGGATCAGCCGCGAACGGAGGCATTTCTTAAACCATCAGATGGCCATTGCCAAGGCAAAGGATATTCAACAATTCTGGGAAGAAGTCAGCAATGCTCTGCAGTATCTTGAATTCGATTTTGCCGAAATGACCATGAGTGAGCGACATGCCATCACTTCAACAAGTTCAGAAAATGAAAATGGGCAAAAAGACCCGGAGTCAAAGTTTACCTGGGGCCGCAACGGTGCTACAGCAGTAGACCTGCTTGGGAAACCAGGAATGCTGATAATAGAGCAGCCCCTCATGGGGAGTGATTCTGCATCACCACAGCTTGGGACGTTATTCCTGGTCAAGGATATCAGGAAGCAGGAGATCGGCCATTATAGTCTCAAGCGGCTGGAAC
>Ga0209742_10000101_pt1 | contig 47484 bp, 41 predicted proteins | sample DeeMarSeWOR38_10_FD_187462 | JGI IMG/M metagenome (GOLD analysis project Ga0209742, IMG submission 187462) | Marine sediment microbial communities from White Oak River estuary, North Carolina - WOR-3-8_10 (SPAdes) (version 2) | ecosystem: Environmental > Aquatic > Marine > Intertidal zone >...
TCCAGTTCAAAATGTACCTCACCCCGATATTTGTATGCTACCATGCTGGGATTAAGCATTATTGAACTGTTTAAATCCTTTAATGCTAGGTTCATTTCGCCGGAATCTTTATAGGCCTTGCCCCTTAATAAATAAAACTTGTACTTCATGTCCTCAGGACTAGTTTTAATGGCCTCGGTGTACTCATGGATGGAAAATCTTGCAGATAAAAAAGCCGGGAGAGCCAGGGCGGCAATCAAAATGATTGTTAGGTATTTAATAAATCTCATGTTTCCACCTGCAATTTAAAAAGTGAAAAAAGATTTAATACCATTAGTAATATCAGTAAGGCGACGAGAATTTTCTTCACCCAGTATACGCCCAATAAGATGAGGGCCATATTACTTATATGCTATAATGAATCTCGTGAACCACTGTCAACAAAACAATTTTTTATCATCTGCTTAATATTCATAACAAAACTGACCTGCTCCCAGTCAAGGCAGCACAATTTGTTGAGTTAGTGTTGCCTGCCCAAAAAATTTTGTTGCCACAGGATTGCTTCTCTGCCGGTAGATGATACAGCAAGCCACTATGCGGTCTGGTTATACTACTGACGGTAATCCACGATAAGTACTTACCCTTGAGCAGGGGGTAAATATTCCTGCTCATAACTTTTTCCTTTATCTGAATTTAATCTGAAATTTAACATAAAAACAGATCCTGTTTTTGAATGCAGGTCACATGCTACGACCAATGAAAAAGATGTGTGCTAGAAATATTAAATTGCAGGAGTCGGTGGGCGCAAAATTGACAATTATGCCAGGAGATCTAGGCACAATATCCGACAGGAGGAGTTTGGCCAAAAAAAAACAGGGCCATTGGAACCCTGCCTGAAACATGTTTTTTATATTTTTTATGCAAACAGTTGAGTTTGTATCATCAAATTTATGCAGCCGCTTTTTTTATAACTGCAATCAGTTACTTGCACACATATTCTGATTAGCGATTAGAATATCGAAAAGGGGCTTGGCTGACCATGATATCTACCCCATCTTTAGTAGAGGCAGTTGTTGGGGTTTGTTTAATGCTCCTATAAAAACTCAGAATATGACCTTTATAAATATTGACCAGAGTATAATACTTGCACAGAAATGCATTGCCAGATGTTGGATTGGGATCATTTCTATTCTGTCTCCATCATAGTCATTTAATTTGTATAGAAAAATTGATTTTTTCCCTGCAGTATATGCAACTCTACATCTTTTTTTCATGCAAGTTTAAGGCCGATTCTGGAACAAATTCGTGGAATGCCTTTTTTTCGGGGGAAAAAATCAAAAGACGGAAAAATGTATCTTACATTCGGATGTTATTTGTGTATGATATTTAATGCAATTTAGATAAAAAATTATACCGGGGTATTAATTTTTATACCTGCGGGAATAAATCAAAAACATAATTTAGATCCGTCCTCTTTTGATTTTGCGATTGTGGCGGCAATCTTGACTTTTGAGTAAACACAGCCGATAGGATTTTCATACTGAAAATGTTATTTAGAATTAATGGATTGAAAAGTTTTTTAAAATCTATATGCTTATTATAATTATGAGAATATGAAACGGAGGTGAATTATATGTTAGATAAAAAAGAATTATGTCAGAAGATTATCGAGCTATATCCGGATTTAGAATCCCAGGGAATTACTGTCGATGCGTTTTACAGCACAGCAAAGGGAACCTGGGTTGTTGAAATGAATAAAGGTGAGCATAAATTACAGCATCATCTTGCCAAACATGATGCCAAGGATTGTATGGATGGTAAGCAGTGCGTGTCGCTGGGACTGGAAATTGCCCAACTTGTAAAAAATATCCAAGAAAAACAGTTTTAGTTTTTAAGGGGCAAAATCCAGCCGCAATAAATCCCCGGCAGGTTTTTTTAAAGTCCGGCGTCCTTGCCAAGTTGTGAACTCTTGACGGTATCAAAGCAAGTTGATATTTGCAGCCGGACTTGTTGACCCGATAAGGATTTACCCTCTCCCTTTACCAGATTGCGACATGCTTAGATGTAATCATTGAAACTTTTAACTTCCCACTAAGCCAAAATATATCAACTTGTTTTAAACTTACATAATTTCCTCTGCAATCAGGGAGTATCCTGCGGGCACAGGCTTTCTTTGCATGTTTTTTACACTAAAATCTCTCGGGTATTGTGCCTGTATGAGTTTGATTCTCGGCCCGAACACCAGGAAGAATAAATTGGCAGTCTTGTGGCGGCCCTTTTCAATGCTTGAAGAAACTAAAAGGAGGGCTGCGTTATTTTTGCAGAATGATCCGGGATATCAGTAAGATGTTTGATCAGGTAAGTTGAAATCTCATTCTTGACAATTCTACTGCAATCAATAAAAGCAACGCTGATTTCGTGGCTTCCTGAGTCTGTTTTTTCTGACCGGACAACGTTACCGATAAGCAGAAGATTTTGCTCTTGGCTGAGCGGCATGTTGATCTGGATCTTAGTACCGGCCTCCATGTGGTCTTGGCTTTCAAGCAAAATACCGCCAATGCTTAAACTTTTAGTTGAGGCGGTAAACACTGGTTTTGCATGTATGCCAAGCTCCTGTATTTCGACGGATGTCGTGTAATCCACCCGAACGTTTCGTCTTTTATTCATGGAATAAAAGGAAATATTGTTCTTGCCGAAACTTTTTGCCCGGTACATTGCTTTGTCAGCATTTTTCAACAATGTCAAACCATCGCTTGCATCAATGGGAAAGGACGCAAGTCCACCGCTTAAAGTGGCTCTTATATTCTGTCCCTCATAATGTATCTCAGCCTCTTCCAGCCTTTGGCGGATCCTTTCACCCAAGAGCCAGCCGTCAGCTTTGCTCGTTTGCGGCAGCAAAATTGTGATTTCTTCACCCCCGTATCGGGCCCCATAATCTTCAGCCCTTTTTTCAAGCAGGATCATCTGGGCTACTTTTCTTAAGACTTCGTCCCCTGCCATATGGCCCAGGGTATCATTTATCCGTTTAAAATCATCAAGATCGAGAAACAACAGGGTAAGATTTGAATCGTGGCGCTTAGCCCTTGATATCTCACGAGCCAGCATTTCATCAAAGGCATTCCGGTTTAATAAGCCGGTCAGGGTGTCGAATGTAGATGATTTAGCAGTTTTTTCAAAAAGATGTATTTCAATGATTTTGGGGTTATGCAGAGATTTGTTGATCGAGCAGAAATAATCACAGACAGCAGTTCTGAGGTTTACTTCACGGCCCATGGCCGCACTGAGATTCTTGCTGTGGGATATGATCTGATTCCAATGTTGTTCAGCTTCTGCTGGGGGCAAATCAAGGTTGGTGAGAATTTGGAAAATGTAAGTATAAACCTCTTTCCCTTGCTGAGCGATCAGGGCTTGAAGTTTTTTAATGAGTAGGGCATCATCGTCGGCAAACTGCTCAAAGGTGTCTAGAAGCTGATTGCGGATTGACGACATGGGTGCTCCAACATTTAAAATGAACAAGAATAATTGGTGGAATTTTGAAACAATTTATTAATTAATAAATTTCCCTCAACATTGTCAATGTGTAAGAGTTTCTAATTTTTACAAAAACCGTTTCACCCTCGAGCATAAAATTCCTAGTCGCTGTAAGTCTTTCTTAGATGGGCTGAAAAGACATATGTACCTGATCAAGCAATTTTCAAATTGATGTTTTGGCGATGACGATTTATGGTAACTTTCGCTCCTTGATATTAAAAGCATCAGCCTTTTACTTTTTGTTTATCGGCCTGGAAATATGGAAGACTTTGAAAAACAGATGCTGACTGAGCATTTGGCAGACCTGCGAAGCTGTCTTATCTATTCCTTTATTGCAACCGGATGCGGCTTTGCCTTGTCCTACGCTTTTATTAAAGAGATCGGCAACTGGTTTTTTAAACCCCTCTTTAAAGTGTTGCCAGACCAGACGAGCCTGATATTCACGTCCTACCAGGAGGCCTTTTTTTTTATCTAAAATTAGCCCTGGTCTGTGGTGTGCTCCTGGCCAGCCCTGTCATATTCTGGCAGGTCTGGAAATTCGTGGCTCCTGGCCTGTATAAACATGAGAAGAAACTTCTGCTTCCTTTCTCATTTCTATCATCACTGTGTTTTCTGGGCGGTGCAGCATTTGGCTATTTTGTTGTTTTCCCCCCCGCCTTTCGTTTTTTACTGGGATATTCTGCCGATTTTCTTAGCCCGATGCCGGCGGTCAACGAATATTTTTCCCTGTCCCTCCGCTTGCTGCTAGCATTCGGTGCGATTTTTGAACTGCCGATACTTATGGTTTTTCTGGCCAGGATTGGCATTGTTGATGTCGCGTTTCTCAATAAAAACAGAAAATATGCCATTTTGATAAATTTTATTATTGCGGCTGTTCTTACCCCGACGCCTGATATTGTTAACCAGATGCTCATGGGAATCCCGCTCCTTGTGTTGTATGAAGTGAGTGTCATTGCCGTCTGGTTATTCGGTAGGAAAAGACTGACCCATGGAGCGAAGGAGGAGGGCCTTGAAGCAGAAAACGAATAATGAAAGTATACATGTAAATTTGATATTGTATGGTAATTTTGATGCAATAATATGTTAAATTCGGATCTATATTAATTCATGCACGATTATAATGATTACAATTCCTTAACCTGTTGATCATCTTATTGATAAGGAGGGAGGCTTATGACTCAGGGTATCGGGGCTGATTTTAAAAAGGCAGTTGAAAAAGGAAGACCCCCTAATGTGGCCAAACTTTTTCCTCATTCCCAGGCGCTCATTGTAAGTGGTAAAGTAATTGACCGGGCCATGCTGGCCAAGGGGAAGGCCATGACTATAGCAGCAAATGGCCGCAACCATTTTATTATCCGGGGGGCCCTGGCAGCTGCCCAGCGGGCAAACAGCGCCATTATCATTGAAATTGCAAAATCTGAGGGCGGCGCCAGTGCGTATTGTGCAGTCAACTACTGGAATATTGCCAGACAGGTTGATGCTGTCTGCAACGAACTGGGTATTACCATTCCAGTTGCCATTCATGCCGACCATTACGGCATAAAGAGCGACAGAGATATAGACGCAGCAAAAATTGAAATCCCGACCCTGTTTGAGGCAGGAATTACCTCGATTGCCATTGATGCCTCCCATCTGCCAGATGACCTGAACCTTCTTGCCAATATTGCCTTAAACCCCTGTGTTCCCAATTGGGCGGCACTGGAAACAGAAGTTGGCGAGATCAAGGGGAGTCAGGGACTTTCAACGGTTGAGGAGGCTCTTTTTCTTATCCAGGGTCTCAATGCCCATGGTGTTTTCCCTGACTGGATTGCCCTTAATAATGGCACAACCCATGGCATAGAGGCCAGCGACCAGGGCATACAGGTTGAGCTGACGGCGGAGATCCATGGCAGCTTGGAAAAGTACAAGGTCTCCGGAGCCCAGCACGGCACATCAGGCAACAGTTCAGAGAGGTTGCGGGCAATTGCCTCGCGGACAAGAACGACCAAGGCTAATGTGGCAACTGCGCTGCAGATGCTTTCCTGGGGGCTTGAAGTCAATGATTTCGGTAATGCCCAGCTTGATGCCCAAGGTAATTTCATCAAGATCCCTGGCCAGGGTGTCACTGAAGAAATGTGGCAGGCAATGGTCGCATATGCTGATAAACAGGGATGGAAGGGGGGCAATTACAAGAAACTCAACCTGCCTTTTGAAACAAAACTTCTTGGCCAGGCAAGAGAAGTCAGGGAAAGAATGTGCAAAAGGGTGGAGGATTTTGTCTACAGCTTGCTTGTTGATGTTTTTAATGCCGGTGATACAGCCGCAACGGCTATTGAGGCTATATTAAAAGCGAATTCCTATGATCTTGGCCCCAAGGTGGATAGAATTGAGGACCCTGCTGAGTGGACCGAAGAAAAAATAAGGAAACGTGCAGCTTCCATTGATGCAGATAAAGGCCCGGCTGGCAATTTTGATGACTGATGGCTTCTGAATAAGCTCGTTTACAGTATTGGTCTGCCATACTCATCAATGCGCAGTATCTCCAAGTATGGTTCATCCCTTGGAATTCATGCGCCCTTGCATCTGAACTTTTTCTGTTTCTCATTATTTATAAGCTTTGCAAGAATGCAAATGACATTAATTTGCCGGAGAAAAAAACATGAATTCTGCCATAGAAAAAGTTTTGGTCACTGGCTCAGCCGGTTTTATTGGCTTTCACCTAAGCAGAAAGCTTCTGGAAAACAACATTAGTGTGGTCGGTCTGGATAATCTGAACCCATATTACGACCCGGAGCTAAAAAAGGCGCGTCTTGAGCAGCTCACTCCCTATCCAGCATATTACCATGTAAATCTGGATATATCTGACAGGGGCGGCATGGCGGAACTTTTTTCCGCCCACAGCTTTGATGCCGTTGTCAATATGGCAGCCCAGGCAGGCGTCCGTTATTCCCTGATCAATCCCCATTCCTATGTTGATACGAATATTGTCGGATTTGTCAATTTGCTGGAAGGATGCCGTCATTCCGGGGTAAAGCATTTTGTCTTTGCCTCATCAAGTTCTGTTTATGGCGCCAACACCAGGATGCCATTTTCAGTGCATCATAATGTAGACCATCCAGTTTCGCTTTACGCGGCATCCAAAAAGTCCAATGAATTGATGGCCCATACATACGCACACCTGTTTAGCCTGCCTGTCACCGGCCTGCGGTTTTTCACAGTCTATGGGCCTTGGGGCAGGCCTGATATGGCTCTTTTTCTCTTTACAAAGGCCATACTTGAAGACCAGCCGATTGATGTCTTTAATCATGGCAAAATGGTCAGGGACTTTACCTATATTGATGATATCGTGGAAGGAGTTTACCGGGTCATTCACCACATGCCTGAATCGAACAGGGACTGGAACAGCGACGATCCCGACCCGGCCACCAGCAAAGGCCCATATCGGATATATAATATTGGCAACAATCAGAAAGTCGATCTCATGAGATATATTGAAGTACTGGAAGAATGCCTTGACAAAGTGGCAAAAAAGAATTTTCTGCCGATGCAGCCCGGCGATGTGCCCGCAACCTATGCAAATGTTGATGACCTGGTCCGCGATGTCGGTTTCAAACCGGACACGCCGATTGAGGAAGGGATCAAACGTTTTGTCGCATGGTACAGAGACTACTACAAAATAGCTGGATGAACTGCGAATGGTCTGATTGAGAAAGATCTGCAACCGGGAAAGGGAATCTTACTCGACAGCTGTATCCATCAGTTCCATGGCCGTGTTAATAATGGCGGGCGCGTCTATATGTCCCTTGCGCCAGAGAATTTCCTGGGTGCCATGTTCCATGAATCTATCCCCGTAGCCCAAAATGCTCACCCCGATATGCGAGAGGTTGTTCCCGGCAAGAAGCTCCAGGACTGCAGAGCCGAATCCGCCCATGCGCACATTATCCTCAACGGTGACAACCTTGCCTGTTTTTTGGGCCCATTCAATAATAAGCTCATTATCCAAGGGTTTGATGAAACGGGGATTAATAACGGCTGCATCAATGCCGACCTTTTCAAGGCCCCTGGCTGCTTCCAAGGCAGGATAAACACGGTTGCCGACCGGCAGGAGGAGAATATCATTGCCTTCCCGCAATATTTCTCCTTTGCCAATGGGAATTTTCTTCAGTTTGTCCGACAGTTCTACACCCTCGCCGTGGCCGCGCGGATAGCGTACTGCAGCAGGGCCCTTATGCAGAATCGCAGTGTAGAGCATATGTTGCAGTTCATTTTCATCTTTTGGGGCCATGAGTACCAGGTTTGGAACAAATCGCAGATAACTTAAGTCAAATACGCCATGGTGGGTGGGACCATCGTCACCAACAACACCACCCCGGTCAAGAGCAAAGGTCACAGGCAGGTTTTGCAGGCAGACATCATGGATGACCTGGTCCAATGCTCTCTGTAGAAAAGTCGAATAGATAGCAACAACAGGAAGCATACCTTCCGTTGCCAGTCCGGCAGCAAAAGTTACAGCATGCTGTTCAGCAATGCCCACATCAAAAAATCTGTTAGGAAAGCGACGGGCAAAACGCATCAGCCCTGTGCCTGCAGGCATGGCTGCAGTAATGGCGATTACTTTTGGTTCTGTCTCGGCCAGGTGCACAAGGGTGTCACCAAAACAGCGGGTGTAGGTTATGGGAGCCTCGGCAGCAGGTAGAGGTGCACCGGTTGTAATGTCAAAGGGGCCAAGACCATGATAGTCTCCGGGGTTGTCTTCAGCCGGTCCGTAGCCCTTGCCCTTTTTTGTCAAGACATGGATCAGAACCGGGCCATGGCTGAAGTCCCTGACATTCTGGAATGTTGCAATCAGATTATCAATCTGATGCCCCGGGATGGGGCCAATATATTCAAACTTTAGGGCTTCAAAAAGCATTCCCGGCGTAAAGAACCCTTTAAAGCTTTCCTCGCTTTTTCTCAGGACCTGCAGGATATTTTCACCAATATTGGAAAAGGATTTTAAAAGGTGTTTCAATTCCTCTTTGGCTCTGACCACCTGTTTACTTGTCATTTTCCTGCTCAGAAAACTTGAAAGCGCTCCTACATTGGGCGAGATGGACATCTCGTTATCATTGAGAATCACAATGAGATTTTTATCCAGGTGACCAGCCTGGTTGAGGGCCTCAAATGCCATGCCCCCGGTCATGGAACCGTCACCGATGACAGCGATGACGCGATTTTTGCATTTCTTCAGGTGTTTGGCGATTGCTATGCCTAGTCCGGCGGATATTGAAGTGGAACTATGTCCGGTATCAAAGGCATCATAGGGGCTTTCCGACCTTTTGGGAAAGCCGCTGATGCCCTTGTATTGCCGCAAGGTATGGAATTGATCTCGCCGTCCGGTAATAAGTTTGTGGGCGTATGTCTGGTGGCCCACGTCCCATATTAATTTGTCGGAGGGGGTATTGAATACGTGGTGCAGAGCCAGGGTCAATTCAACAACTCCCAGGCTGGGAGCAAGATGCCCCCCGGCCTTGGAGACCGTTTTTACAATTTCTTCGCGAATGTCGGCAGCAAGCTGTTCAAGTTCGGCTGTTGAAAGCCGGCGGACATCTTCTGGTGAATTAATCGTTTGCAGTATGTTCTGTTTCATAGAATCTTTAATAATACACTAATGCAAGAGATACAACAGTGTAGAAGTATTCGCCAACATGAATGGTCACATGTTATCTTTTCCGGGCGATTATGTATTGTGCCAGATCTCTCAGCAAGTCTGCCCGTTCATCAAAATCATCAAGAGCAGCCAAAGCTTCCTGAACAGCTTCTTCTGCTTTTTCCCTTGTTTTTTCAACTCCAAACAGGGCAGGGTAGGTAGCTTTGTTTCTGGCAGCATCAGAGCCGGCAGCTTTTCCAAGTTGCTCAGCGGTGCCTTCAACATTTAACAGGTCATCAATAATCTGGAAAGCGAGGCCAATTTGTATACCATAACGGGTAAGGGCCTGGAACTGATCAGGAGTGCTGCTTCCGAGAATACCACCGGTTTGCACAGATGCGGTAATTAAGGCACCGGTTTTCCGGCTATGGATAGAACGCAAAATATCATAATGTACTTTCTTTCCCTCATTGTCCAGATCTAGGAATTGTCCGCCAACCATGCCTTCCGGACCTGCCGCTTTGCTGATAAGAGAGATTATTGTTAGCCGGTCCTTGGCATTAATCGCTGCCGTCACATTTCTGCTTAACAGGTCAAAGGCATAGGTCAGAAGACTGTCTCCGGCCAGTATGGCACCGGCTTCACCAAAAACCACGTGGTTTGTTGGTTTGCCCCGGCGCAGATCATCATCATCCATGGCCGGCAGATCATCATGGATAAGGGAATAGGTATGGATGCACTCCAGGGCGCAGGCAGCAAGCATGACTGCCTCAGGAAAATCATCGTTGAAATCCTTCACAGACTCTGCGGCTGCAAGGCAGAGGATCGGCCTTACCCTTTTGCCACCGGCAAAAAGACTGTAACGCATGGCTTTGATATGCACAGCCAACGAGCCTTTTTCGAGAGGCAGATACTTTTCCAGAGCCTTATCCACCTCTTTCCGTTTTGCATCAATATACTGCCTGATATCCATCACATGTTCTCTTCATCCAAGTCCTCGAAAGCTGTCGGTTCCAGCCCGTTATTTTTTTTCAGAAGGATTTCAATTTTTTTCTGCGCATCATTTAATTTGCTGTTGCACTGTGCAGCAAGCTTAACCCCTTCATCAAAGTGCTTGAGTGCTTCCTCCAGGGATAGATCGCCTTCCTCAAGTTCAGTGGTAATCTTTTCTAATTTTGCCAGGGCCTCCTCAAATGTTTGTTTCTTCATGACTCACCTGTTTACTGATTTAAAACATTATTTTGAAAGTACTCTTCTCCAGGTCCTGGAACATGTCTTTGAGACTGGCAAACTGACGTGCCACATTTTCCTATGAGAGAATAAAAGAAACAGAAAGAACATTTCATGCGTGGGTATATAAAACTGAAAGGTTTAATTATATCACGCCTAACGAAGCAAATTTTTACATGCTGTCAATATAGACGAATTCGTAAAAAGTCTTGCGGTTATTAAGGAGCCTAATGAAATCAACGAATTCCATTCGGAATACCTGTCCGTCGAGTATTTTTAAGGGACCGACAATCATAAATCATTACGAGCTGATCATCAACGACTTTACAAAAAAAACATGACTGTGTTAAGAATGCGGTCTTGCACGCTATACTGACCGAAAATCGGATAGAAGCCGACTTTAAACAGAAATAACCTGACGATGACGGTGTATCATGCGGGTTTATTCCTTGTGAGGGAAACTGGGTAGACAATCTGTAATGCTAACAGAATATATTGAAAGATTTATAACCTTCTTGAGCGACGAGAAAGGATACTCCCGTCATACCATCGTCAATTACCGAAGAGATCTGCTTGAATTTGCAGATGAGGCCGGCCGGGAAATTAGTGTGGGCTCTCTTGATACACGCATCATCCGGAATTATGTTTACAGCCTGAATATCAGGAATAAAAGTTCGTCTGTGGCAAGAAAACTTTCAGCGTTAAGAACCTTCTTTAAATTTCTGGAGCAGGAGGAAGTGATTCTTAGCAACCCCATGGGCTCAATCTCCACGCCCAAACAGGAACAGCACATACCTGTTTTTTTATCGGTAGATGAAGTTTTTGCCTTGCTGGATTCACCCGGAAAGGGTGAGAATTTTACAGCTCGTGACAGCGCCATCCTGGAATTGTTGTACTCTACAGGGATGCGGGTGTCTGAACTTGTTGCCTGTAATCTGGCAAGTCTTGATTTTGGTAGTGAAATGGTTAGGGTAAAAGGCAAAGGAAACCGGGAACGAATTGTGCCTATCGGACAACAGGCAATCAAAAAGCTCGGCGCGTATTTTGGAGAAAGGGAAGAGCTTCTAAGAAATCGTCTGCAGCAGGGGAAAAAGATAGATAAGGAGGCTGTGTTTTTAAACAGCAGGGGCACCAGGCTCACGGCACGAAGTGTTGAGAGGCTTATTGCTGAATATGGCCGAAAAGCCGGAATAGACAAACCGGTGACCCCGCATGTGCTCCGGCATTCTTTTGCGACGCATCTTCTCGAGATGGGAGCTGACATGCGTTCGGTGCAGGAATTACTGGGGCATGCCAGTTTATCAACAACCCAGAAGTATACACATCTGGATATGGTTCATTTGATGAAGGTCTATGATAAGGCGCACCCCAAGGCCAGAAAAAACTGAGAGCCGGAGAAGAACGCACGGAAGCCGGGAAGCAGTTCCCTTTATAGGATTAATCAAATATTGGTGGCAGAAGTGACAACACACTCAACAACAATTTTAGCAGTGAGGCATAAAGGAAAAGTGGTAGTCGCCGGTGACGGGCAGGTAACCATGGGTAATACAGTGGTAAAGCATGCGGCCCGTAAGGTCAGGCGTCTATATAACGGCAAGGTAGTAACAGGTTTTGCCGGGGCTACTGCCGATGCCTTTACCCTTTTTGATAAACTGGAGCAAAGGCTTGAACAGTATAAGGGAAATCTCATGCGCGCCGCTGTTGAACTTGCCAAAGACTGGCGCACCGATAAGATTCTGCGACGCCTGGAAGCCTTTCTTATCGCAGTTGATGAAAAGTCTTCCCTGCTTCTTTCCGGTGCCGGTGATGTCATTGAATCAGATGACGGTATTCTGGCCATCGGTTCCGGCGGCCCTTTTGCCCAGGCGGCAGCCAAGGCGTTGGTTGCTCACAGTAATTTGAGTGCCGAGGAAATCTGCCGCGAAGCCATGAAAATCGCAGCCTCTATCTGTGTTTACACAAATGAGAATATTGTGCTTGAAACACTTTAGTTTTCAAGTCGGGGGTCAATTTTATCCGGCCCTCCGGTTAAAGAGAAAAAAATAGTCGCAGGTTTTGCATATATGAATAATTTACAGTCTTTAACTCCAAAAGATACGGTCCGTGAGCTTGACAAGTATATTATCGGGCAGGACGAAGCAAAAAAGTCGGTTGCGATAGCACTGCGAAACCGCTGGCGCCGGCAGCAGGTGGAGCCTCCCTTGCGCGATGAGATTGCCCCCAAAAATATTATCATGATCGGTCCCACTGGCGTGGGCAAAACTGAAATTGCCAGAAGGCTTGCCAACCTTGCACAGTCGCCGTTTCTCAAGGTCGAGGCATCAAAGTTTACGGAGATCGGTTACGTTGGGCGGGATGTTGAATCAATGATTCGCGATCTCGTTGAATTGGCCGTAAATATAGTAAAAAAGGAGGAGCGCAGCGAAGTAAAGCAAAAAGCCCGTGAAATGGCGGAAGAAAGACTTCTGGACCTGCTCCTGCCTTCAATGCCTCCAGCAGGCATGAGGTCCCGGGTTGAGATCCCGGGAAAGATTGAAACAGGAGGTTCTGATACCCCTGAAAAAAGAGAATCAACCCGTGACCGTTTCCGGCAAATGTTACGGGAGGGAAGACTGGAAGAGAAAGAAGTTGAAATGGAAGTTACCCAGAGCCAGCCAATGCCGATGATCGAAGTTTTTTCCAATGCCGGCATGGATGAGATGGAATCAAACCTGCGGGATGCCTTTGGCAAAATTTTCCCCAAAAAGGGCAAGATGCGCAAGCTCAAAGTGCCGGAGGCCTTTACAATATTAAAAAATGAGGCAGTAGAAGATCTTATTGATATGGATAAGGTCACACGCAAGGCAGTTATAAGAACGGAGCAGTCAGGCATCATATTCCTGGATGAGATAGACAAAATCGTTTCCCGTCAGGGTGGGGGCGGGCATGGCCCGGAAGTCTCCAGGGAGGGTGTCCAACGTGACTTGCTGCCCATTGTTGAGGGTGCTACCGTTACCACTAAGTACGGCATGGTTAAAACCGACCACATCCTCTTCATTGCCAGTGGAGCCTTTCATCTGTGCAAACCGTCTGATCTTGTCCCCGAACTGCAGGGCCGTTTCCCCATAAGGGTTGAGCTGAAGGCCCTGGGACAAGAGGAATTTTTCAGGATTTTGACAGAACCGGAAAATGCTTTGCTGAAACAGTATGCGGCATTGATGAAAACTGAAGGTATAGATCTTGTATTTACTAATGATGGAGTTCTGGAAATGGCCCGCCTGGCAGCAGAAGTGAACCAGAAAACAGAAGACATAGGTGCCAGAAGGTTGCATACTGTCCTGGAGAAGATCCTTGAAGATCTGTCTTTCCAGGCGCCCAATATCGAGGACAGATCTTTTACCGTTACAGCCGATTATGTCCGGGAGCAGCTTAGTGATATAGCACGTGATGTGGATTTAAGCCGTTTCATTTTGTAGGGAACGGATGTGGATTTGCAGAGATATATGAAGTGTACTGGAGGAAACAATGGTTGAACCCGACTTGAAGTACTGCCCGCAATGCAACGATGAATACAGGGCAGAGATTGCAAAATGTGCTGCCTGCGGAATTGAGTTGATAACGGGCCGGCAGAAAATGGAAATGGAAGAAGCCCTAAGGAAAAAACTGGAAAGCAGAACAGCTGAATTAAGCCCGGATGATGATCTTGTCACCTTGCGCAGAGGACCATTGTCTGAGATGAGGCGTCTAGCCATGTTGCTGAATGATAAGAAGATTGGTACCCTCCTGGCAGGAGATGAGAAAACCTGCGCCCAATCCTGCTGTCCCACCGTCTATGATCTCCTTGTTAAAAGAGAGGATGGCATGGAGGCTTTTCATATTATTGAAGAGGAGCATAGAAGAACGACCGGCTTGGAAGGATATGATCATCCTAATGCTGATGCCGTTTTTAACCCTGAGGCCGGTGAAGCATGCTGCCCTGCCTGCGGACACTCCTTCCCTACCACTGAGTCTGCCTGTCCGGATTGTGGCCTGAGTTTCGGGTAGATCATCCTACTGCAATGGAAGAGAAGCCGGTAGTCATTATAGGAGCTGGCCCTGCCGGTCTTGCTGCCGGTTATGAGTTTATCCAGCGGGGAATTTGTCCGATAATTCTTGAACGGGGTAGTGTTGTCGGAGGCATATCAAGGACAGAATCATACAAGGACTTCAATTTCGACATTGGCGGGCATCGTTTTTTAACCAAGAATGAAGAGATTAACCAGCTATGGGAGAACATGCTCGGGCCTGATTTTCTCACGGTAAACCGCCTTTCTCGTATCTATTATCAGGGAAAATTTTTTAACTATCCACTGCGCCCTGCCAATGCCTTACTCAATCTCGGCCCTTTAGAGAGCCTGCATGTTCTGCTAAGCTATTGCAGGGCCCGTTTATCTCCCCAACCGCAAGAAAACAGTTTTGAGGAATGGATTGTCAACCGTTTTGGAGACCGGCTTTACAGAACATTCTTTAAAACATATACAGAAAAGGTCTGGGGTATCCCATGCAGAGAGATCAGGGCAGACTGGGCCGCACAGCGGATCAAGGGGTTGTCACTTCTTGTCGCTCTATCCAACGCCCTGTTCGGAGGTCAACAGGCGAAAAGCCTCAGTGAAAGGTTTTCCTATCCTAAGTTGGGTCCGGGCATGATGTGGCAGCGGTTTATGGATCACATTGTGTCAGGAGGTGGAAAGGTTATGCTGCATTGCGAGGTATCTTCCATGCATCATGACAACAGAAGGATAACGGCAGTAGAATACAGCACCGGGGAAATCACAGATGAATTGAGCGCGGAAAACTATATCTCAAGCATGCCGATTTCCAAACTGGTGCAACTTTTTAAGCCCCAGCCTCCTGCTGAAGTTCTGGAGAGTGCCAGGCAGCTTGCATATCGTGGTTTTATCATAGTTGTTCTAATTATTGATAGACAAACACTTTTCCCGGACCAGTGGCTGTATGTCCACAGCCCTAAAGTGCAGGTTGGGCGTATCCAGAATTTCAAGAACTGGAGCAGGTTCATGGTTCCGGACCAAAGCAAGACCAGTATCGGCATGGAGTATTTCTGCAATGTAAATGACCTGACCTGGGAAATGTCTGACAATGAACTGGTCGACATGGCAACCCGGGAAATGGCAGAAATGGGATTTGCTCCTGCTTCTCTGGTAATAGACAGTTATGTGGTGCGGCAGTCCCACGCCTATCCGGTTTATGACTCAACGTATAAGCAAAACCTGCAGGCAATAAGAAACTATCTCGACAATTTTAACAATCTGCAGACAATCGGCCGCAGCGGTATGCATCGTTACAACAACATGGACCATTCAATGCAGACCGGAATTCTGGCAGCAAAAAACTGTTGCGGTGAGCATCATGATCTCTGGGCGATAAATGAGGAGAAAAGCTATCTGGAAGAGGACAGTAGCGTAAAAGAGATGCCGTTGGTTCCGGAAAAAGTATTGATACGGGCATTTGCCAGGATGGACAAATTCGCCTTTGCTGTTGCTGTCGGAACAGTTTGTGGCCTTATGGTTTTGAGTGCTACCCTGTGGATTATCAGCCGCGGCGGAGATGTGCTGAACTCACATCTCAGGCTCCTGGGACAATACTTCATTGGTTATACGGTGACTGTCAAGGGAGGCTTTATTGCATTCGGCTATTCTTTTTTCTGGGGTTTTCTTTTTGGCTGGCTTTTTGCCTATCTGCGGAATCTGTTTCTGGCAGTATACATATACAGAATTAAAAGAAAGGTGGAGCTGCTTTCATTGAAGGATTTTTTTGACAGTTTTTAACCCATACTCATACTGATGGTGACAGGATGGTAGATTCTGACAAGGAAAATACGCCGCTGACCCCTGAAGAGAAACTATTCAGGGGTGTGCTCTTGCTGAATGCTAAAGTTGTTGGCCTTGCGTTTGGACTCATTCTGGGCCTTGGAATTTTTGTGGCGACAAATTGGCTCATTATCAAGGGAGGTGACAGGGTCGGACCCCATCTTATCCTCCTGAGTCAATATTTCATCGGCTACAGGGTTACTTTTTTAGGGAGTCTTATCGGCGCCGCATACGGTTTTGCCCTGGGCACTATCTGCGGCGCCTTAATGGGTTGGATTTATAACAAGATAGTGGCATTCAGGCAGTAATGCTGCTATGTCTTCAAACTGCTGTTTCCTTCTGCTTCCATGCCCCGTTTCTCTTTAACTGCTGTGGGGCATTAACCGGTTTCTTCTGATAGGTAATTACCGGCCCCCCCATGGTCCGGTTTACCTCAGCGGTAAACTCTTTGCACGGCTTGATGGTGATGTCCTGGGGAATTTCAAGGTCTACCTCACCACGGCCTGCAAAGTGTAAGGTCAGGGATATCGGGCATGACCCATGATGACGATAAAAGACCTTTTTAAGTGCCTCAAGATTTTGGCGGTTGACGCGGTCTGATTGCAGCTTGATGGTGGCCCCGTCAGTATATTTCTCCCGTGCAGCTTCCAGAGTATCCGCGCCGTTGGCAATAATATTATCCCCCCGCTCATCTTTTTTGACCAACCCTTCAATCACTATGGGGGTATCATTATGCAGGAAATTGGCGCACCTGGCATAAAGTTCGGGAAAGATGACAACTTCAACAATTCCGGCAATATCCTCCATGACAATAAGAGCCATGGGGTCACCTTTTTTTGTTTTCCGATGCTTGATATCACGGATCAAGCCGCCAACCCGCAGGCTTTGACCCTCAACCCATTGTTTTTTTTCACTGAGGTTTGTATCGGTCACCGCCAGGATATCTTCCCGGTAATCATCCAGGGGATGCCCGGTCAAATAAAAGCCCACTGTTTCTTTTTCAAAGGTAAGTTTTTCCTGGTCAGTCCAGTCCGGGATAGACGGGATTTCAATTTTTGTATGCTGTTGTTCTTCTTCACTGCCCATGACTGCAAAGAGCGAGATCTGACCGCTCAATCGGTCACGCTGGGCTGCCTGACCCTGCTCCAGGGCCTGGTCGAGAATGGCAAAGAGCTGGGAGCGTTTCAGGCCGAGAGAATCAAAAGCCCCGGCCTTGATAAGGCTTTCAAGAACCCGACGGTTCACTCGCCGCAGGTCAACCCTGCAGCAGAAATCCTCCAAAGAGGTATAAGGTCCCTCTGTCATGCGCTCCTCGATAATTGAATCAAGTGCAGCCTCGCCAACATTTTTGACTGCAGCCAGTCCAAACCGGATACGGTCTTCAACAACGGTGAAGTCCTTGTCGCTTTCATTAATATCAGGGGGCAACACCTCTATTTCATGATCACGGCACTCATTAATATAGGCAACCACCTTATCGGTATTGTTCATGTCGCAGGAAAGGAGTGCTGCCATGAACTGGGCCGGGTAATGGGCCTTGAGGTATGCAGTCTGGTATGCGATCAGGGCATATGCAGCTGAGTGCGACTTATTAAAACCATATCCGGCAAACTTTGCCATGAGGTCAAATATATATTCTGCTTTGTCCTGCGGGATATTATTCTTTTCTGCACCGGCCATGAATTTTTCTTTTTCATTGGCCATGACTTCTGGAATTTTTTTCCCCATGGCGCGCCTTAGAATATCAGCATCGCCCAGTGTATAGTTTGCCAGGACATTTGCGATTTTCATGACCTGCTCCTGGTAAACTATGACGCCATAAGTCTCCTCAAGCACCGGCTTGAGCTGGGGCAGCGGATAGTTGGCAGGCTTTTTGCCGTGTTTGGTATCAACAAAATTGCCAACCATGCCGCTTTCCATGGGGCCAGGACGATAGAGGGCTACCAGGGCAATTAGATCAGTAAAGACTTCTGGCTTCAAATTTGTTAAGAGTGCCCGCATGCCTGAGCTTTCCAGCTGGAACACCCCTAGGGCATCCCCCTTGCAAAGCAGGTCATAGGTTTTAGGATCATCCAGGGGGATGTTATCGAGAATAAGAGGGGTACCGAGGTCTGCCTCAATCAGCTTGATTGCCCGATCAATGACGGTCAGGGTTTTCAGCCCCAGGAAGTCAAACTTGATGAGACCCGTCATCTCGGTATATTTCATATCATACTGGGTCAGGATTTCACCTTTTGGCCCTTTGCAGAGGGGCAGGTATTCAACCATCGGTTCGGGTGATATAACAACCCCGGCGGCATGGGTTGACATATGTCTGGACAATCCTTCGAGTACCCTGGCTATGGAAAGCAGGGAAGCGACCTTTTCATCTCTCTTTTCCGCATCCCGGAGCCGGGGTTCCAACTCAATGGCTTCATTGATGGTTATTTTCAGCTGATCTGGGATAAGCTTGGCTATGCGATCAACATCACCGAAAGGCATGTCAAGGGCTCTGCCAACGTCCCTGATAACAGCCCGGGCCTTCATGGAACCAAATGTTATTATCTGGGCGACATGCTCTGAGCCGCCGTATTTTTCCTGAACATAGTGGAAGACTTCACCTCTGCGTTCCTGGCAGAAATCGATGTCAAAATCAGGCAGGCTTTTGCGCTCTATATTGAGGAACCTTTCAAATATCAGACCATAGGGCATGGGATCAATTTCAGTAATGCGAAGACAATAGGCAACCAGGCTTCCGGCCCCTGAACCCCGTCCGGGTCCAACCGGGATTTTTTTATTTTTTGCCCAGTTTATGAAGTCTGACACGATGAGAAAATACCCCGGAAACTCCATGGCCTTGATGACACCTATTTCCATCTCCAGACGTTCGTGGTAGATCTTCTCCAACTCAGCGGTCAACTCACCTTTGTCCCGGATTGCCGCCAAACGTTCCTTTAATCCTTCCCGGGCAAGCCTTGCAAAATATGTATCCAGGGTTTCCCCCTCTGGTAAAGGGAAATTGGGAAAATGGTGCTGCCCGAATTCAAGCGCAAGGTTGCAGCGTTCAGCAATTTTTACCGTTTCAGCCAGCGCATCAGGGTGATCCTTGAAACGTTCCTGCATAGCATCAGGAGACTTGAAATAAAGTTCATCTGTTGCAAACTTGAAGCGGCCTGCATCATTTATTGTTCTGCCAGTCTGGATACAGAGAAGCACTTCATGGGCAAAGGCCTCATCGCGGTTAAGGTAATGGCAGTCATTGGTAGCCACCAGTGGAATGGAAAACTCCTGGGAGAGCTTTTTTAAGCCCTTGTTAACCTTTTTCTGCTCCTTGATACCATTATCCTGCAGCTCAAAATAAAGACGGTCTCCAAAGATTTTTTGCAACCCCTTTGCTTCCTTGCGTGCCCCCTCCATGTTGCCGTTCAGTATCAGGTTTGGTATCCCGCCATGCAGGCAAGCCGTTAAGGCGATTAAGCCTTCATTGTGGGCAATCAGTGTTTCCTTGTCAATACGCGGTTTGTAATAGAAACCTTCCAACTGGGCAATGCTTGCCAGTTTCATCAGGTTTTTATAACCCTGAAGATCCATGGCCAGAAGAACAAGATGAAAGGCGGCATCACTGGAACTTTTTGCCCCGCTGTGTATTTTTCTGTCCAGCGGTGCAATATAGAATTCACAGCCGATAATAGGTTTAATGCCGGCTTTCTTGGCCTTGACATAGAATTCAAGGGCACCATGCATGGCCCCATGATCAGTAATTGCCACTGCCTCCATCCCGAATTCCTTGCATTTTTCCAGGAGATCGTTGATGCGGATGGCTCCGTCAAGCAGGCTGTACTGGGTGTGGACGTGAAGATGAATGAAGTCAGCTGCAGGTGTATCGGTCATAGCAGTTTAATTTGTTTTGAGTTCTTGGTTTACTGGAACAGATATATTCAGATTCATGGTTTGAAGATATGACTCACAAGTTTTTTAGCAGAAGCCTTTGGGATTCCATTGACAGAATAGCAGAAATCTCAGGAATAGAAAGAGTTACAACAGAGGCCTTTCATCCGGAAGATGAGATGGTAATCTTTTAATTCTCAGTCTCATTTATGGTCGAATATTGAGAATCTGTCAAGCGCATTCAGGCTGTTCCACAAATCACTTTCACTGCGGGGCTCCAAGGTTATAATCGGGTTAAGATTCCTGGATTTAAGATAGGCAAAAAGGCCAGGAAAATCAAAGTCACCTGTGCCTACAGGCAAATGCTCGTCCCGGTAGCCATGATTGTCATGCAGGTGAAGTTGTCCGAGCCACTGCTCCAGCGTTGCCAACCATTCGAGCAATGGTTCCTGGGCAAAGGCCAGAAGGTGGCCCACATCAAGGCAGAAAAGGGCATATGGGGAATCGAGGGCTTCAAGAATTATTTTATGGACGTGGGGCCCGTTTTCGTAAGTATTTTCAAACATGATCGGTGTGGAATGTTGCTTTGCCACCTCAAGACATTCTTGCCACGTCTCCAGCGAGGTGGCAAGCCACTGCCCCATATCATAACTGTGGATGTAATCAAGGTAGCCCAAATGACATACTACAGAACGCGGGTTGAATATTTCTATAAGATCAAAGCAGCGTCTCAGTTTGTCCCTTACAGCCTTTAGAACATATTGATCCCTGGCCCCAGGCAGCATGTCATGGAAGGGTGCATGCAGGGTGCAGCTTAACCCCCTGTCAGTTAAAAAATTCGCCCTATCCAGAAAGTCATGCCTGCTGAAGGTGTACAGTGCATCACCGTCAAGACCGATCTCAGGATTAATACTGTATTGTGAAACCAGGTGTTCGTATTTGTCAAACTCTGCAAAGGGTATATTGACAAAACAATGGGCCAGTATGTGTGAAAGATTTTGTGCCATATTACAACCATGCTACCGCGATTATGGCACAAAGACGAGTTGAATTTAATCTGAGTTTGAAAATTGTGAGAAAGTAAAAAGGAGTTTTACTGCATCATTTTTTCATAACTCTTCCATTCCGCATATTTGTGGGTGAGAATTTCTCCTATGTAAAATTTCCTTGGGATTTTGCTGACGCCATATAACAATACCCCGGACAGAGTCTGTTCGGGGTATTGTTATATGGGGCTCTCGTTTTCAGGAAGGCCAAACGGGGGGAGACCTTCTAAAAAACGTGTGCGGAGAAAAGAACTTATTATTTTATTACCACAAAGATCTGTTTCTGAGAATGCGGCAAATTGTCGCACCGGTGATCAAATCAACAGGAACAGCATGCCCATTCAAACTTTGCGGCTCAACGTGAGGCTGGTGTAAAAATTTAAAAGAAGTAGCCGGCCCTGCCCAAGGAATATCGCCACACAGCTTGGGCCTGGACGCTAGCAAGCAGTAGCAGGGAACATAAATATTAGAAAAGACCAGAGTGTTTGACAATTACCCCAGGTACTGATAATTACATTCTGGGCCAAAACGATTTCAGTAAATATCACATGACAGGGTGTCTTTTCAGGGAGAAAGCAGGTTGGCACAGAAAAAATATCCAATATTGGTCTGGCCGGCAAATGAAGCAAATGCAAATATAGCGTTTTCATGGCTTTTGCATCTTCGCTGGGGGGCCGTTTTCTGCCAGGCAATCCTGATTTTCGCTGCCTACAGCTATTTGAAGATCGCTATCCCGATTATTTTTGTTTCTTCTATTATTATTTTCGAGGCTGTAAGCAATCTCTTTTTTTCATACCTGTACCGGCTAAAAAAAGTTGTTCCTGAATGGCTTTTCGGTCTCGTGATGTTCCTTGATATTATGCTACTCACGGCGCTGCTGTACTATACCGGTGGGCCGATGAATCCCTTTACCTTTCTTTACCTGGTGCACATTGTCATCGGTGCGGTATTAATGCGGCCCAATTGGTCTTGGAGCCTGACGGTTTTTACGGTATTGTGCTACAGTTCCTTTTTTATTGTTGATCCCCTGGTCCTGGGTCAGTTGCCACTTATGCTGCCAGGGGGATTTATCGGCGGCCCGGAAATCGAGGAAACCTGTCATCCGGCTCTCGCGGAGTATGCCTTGCTGTCGGGCCACATGAAGCTGCACCTCAAGGGTATGCTCCTGGCCTTTGCCATCAGTGCATTTTTCATTGTTTTCTTTGTGGGGCGAATTCAGAAGGCACTTGAAGAGCACCAGCAAACACTTGTCAGCCTTGAGGAAGAAAGAGCCAGAAGTGAAAAGCTGGCCTCACTTGCAACTTTATCTGCAGGCGCAGCTCATGAGTTTTCCACGCCACTATCTACAATTGCCGTTGCGGCAGGTGAAATGCTGCATCAATTAAAAGATGGAAAGATCGACAAGGGGCTCATTGATGATGCTCAGTTGATAAAAGAGCAGGTCATGACCTGCAAGGATATTTTATACCAGATGGCGGCTGACGCAGGAAATCATCTGGGTGAGGCACTGGAAAAATATACGGTGGAATTTGTTGTGCAACAGACCCTTAAAGAATTTTCAGTAGAAGATCAGGCCAGAATCAGCGTCGGGAATGAAGCCGCTGCACTTTCCATAATGGTTCCATTGCGGACACTTGTCCGCACTTTAAAGGGTCTGGTCAAAAATGCAATTGAAGCTTCACCGCCATCATCCAAGGTATTCCTAAGGTGCTTTTATGATGAAAATTTTTTATATTTTCAGGTAACAGATAAGGGTTTAGGCATGGATGAAGAAACAAGAAGAAGGGCTTCTGAACCATTTTTTACGACTAAGGAACAGGGCAAGGGGCTAGGCCTGGGTCTCTTTTTGGCCCAGAACGTGGCCGAACAGTTTGGTGGCGGATTGAAGATTATTTCAGAAAAGTCGTCAGGGACCACGGTAACAATACGTTTTGCCCTGGATCATATCCGCGTTGGCTAGTGCATTATTTATTCGGCTGGGGAACGGGGACGAGGAGGCTTTTTCCATGCAAAGTATCATACTGGTTGATGATGAAGAGCAATTCCGGGAACGCTTGGCAAGGGCTTTTATCAACAGAGGATATACCGTTTTCCAGGCAGCAGATGTCGACGAGGCATTGGAAAAGATAAAAGAGAACAGGCCGGACTGGGCCCTTGTAGATTTGAAGATGCCAGGTAAAAGCGGTCTTGATCTGATCAGGGAGGCAAAGGAGTTTCTGCCCTTTCTCAAAATTGTGGTGCTTACAGGCTATGGAAGCATTTCTACAGCAACCGAGGCTGTCAAGCTTGGAGCCCATTATTACATACCAAAACCGGCGGATGTTGACGAAATCCTTAATGCCTTTGAAAAGGATTCTGATCTTGCAGACGTTCCTGGGCAGAAAGAATTTGAGGCGCCCTCGCTGGCAAGAGCCGAATGGGAGCATATCCAAAGAGTTTTAAACGACTGCGACAACAACATTACAGCCGCAGCCCATAAGCTTGGCATTCACAGAAGAACCCTGCAAAGAAAACTTTATAAATACGCCCCCAAAAAGTAACCCCTATACTTTGTCATTCTGCTTTTTTCCTTTCATATAAGTCTGTTAAGTTATTGAAAGCTTGCAATTAAAATGAACAGTAAACAGCCGATGGAGATTCCGAAAATGTCTCCTGTGGCAGATGGTGAGGAATTTTCAATTGGTAGAATAGCAGGATAATAAGCTAACGATACCGCCAGTAAATAGACGGCGAATGAAGCTTTAGAAAGTTGTGATGTTGCCAGGAATCCGCACTTTTCAGCAGTTATTAATTCAGATATAATTTGACTTAAGTATTTTTAGAATGTAAAAGTTGTATAGCTGATACATTGCAGCGTATATGATAAAGCCAAACCTGTTGCAAAACAGGGACGGAAAGCCACAGGTCTCAAGAAGATAGCTGGGCTACCATTTACTTAGGAGCCGAGTTGCCTGCTGAAGGTGGCTCGGTTTTTTATTTAATGCTTAATAAAAGCAAAGGAGCCGCGAGTATGAAAAATAGCTTTTCAAGAATTATTATACGTGCCAGTTTCCTGTCAGTCTTTTTATTAGCTGCAATTATCGGCTGCTCTGGAGGTGGTGGAGGTGGAGTAAGTTCAGGAATAAATTATACAGGAATTACATCACAAGCAGTTATTGATGAAAATAATGCTGTTGATATCACTGTTGAAACCTATGCGGGTGGAGAGATAGCTTCCAACTTGGCTGTTTTGGGGGCTGTCAGTGAAAACTCCAATTCTGCACAAAGCCCACGGTTTTTAAACATTGCTGTGTATTTTCAAGACGTTATTTTAAACATTGAAGGTTCAGTAATTCAAAATACTGCTTACGTGGGTGCTGTTGTGTCTGAAAGTGATGCTATTAGCGGTGGTTGTGGCGGAAATTTTTCATATAATTTAACCGCAGATGACCAATCAGGGAATTTTAATGGATCACTATCGTTCAATAATTTCTGTGAGCAGGAATTTACAGCGAATGGGAGTATGAACCTCGCAGGGAATATTAACGTGAATACAGGAGGAATAAACTATTTTGAAATGACCTTCACAGACATTGTCATGACATCAGGACAAGAATCTATAAGTATGAATGGAAGCATAGATCTCAACCTGCAATCTACACCTATGCGTATGACAATGTCTTTTGTATTCCAAGATAACAACTTGAATAAAACTTACAGGTATGAAGATTTTGTTTATGAATATGCTGAAGGTGGTGGTTTTGTTGATATAACAGTAACAGGCCGATTTTATCACCATGATTATGGTTATGTTATTCTTAGCACTGACTCACCCCTCAGATTTAATGGCAATGATGCTTGGCCCTCATCTGGAACTATAATCGCCACTGGAGCTTCGGGGACTAAAGCAAGACTGAATGTAATTAATTCCTCTTCCTTTTTTGTAGACGCAGATACTGATGGGAGCGGTTCCTATGATTATGATAGCGGGTCTATTGCATGGCCCAGTATTTTATAATCTGTCGTGACCTAAAAAAAAAGAATATGAACAAAGGCGGGGCCAGAAATGGCCCCGCCTTTGTTAGATGTTCTCTGGTAATTGGATGTTTTTATTTAAGGAGCTAGCGAAATTTTTTTTTGTTCATCAGTTAATCTCTGCACAAATAATTTGTGCGTATATTCAAGGTATGCCTCCTCACCATGCTTCCGAAGATAAGACACTTCCTCTATAGTGCCGTCAATTATACATTGATGGAGATAATCTTTAATAAAACCAGCTTTAACATAAGCGACTTCTGTCCAATTGTTATTTAATGGTTCAAAGAAAACCCCAATGCTAGTACTGCCGTTGTTTGAGGTTTTTGCGTAAATAGCTTTTTCATCTATTGCGTAATCTGTTGTGCGAACACTTACATTATCTGCTATGCAGCTGTTTTCACTGTGGTGCCATACATACGTTATAGCAGCATAGACGGTTTCCCAATAATGATCATATGCAACAAAGGTTGCCTCGCCTGCATCTCTTTTGGTTTTAAGTTCATTGATAGAAGCTGTGCAGGCAACAAGAAAAAGAGGGAGTAATAATAATAAAAAAGATGCATTAAATTTTAAAATTTGCTGGCTGCTTTTTTTCATATGAGCCTCACTTTGAAGGTTGGAGTCGGTTTAGGAAAAAATTTCCTGGTTAATCTCATGGATTAAAAGTGCCGCAGGGTGAGGTAATTTTTCAGGATGATTTTTAAATATTTGCTCAGCCTCCCTGCAATATGGGAAATTTCTATACTCTGTTTAATTCTGATTGATAGAATAACCAAAGATTAGTTCATACATTTCACAGGAATTTGTAATGTATCCCACACACTTTCCTGTATTCATTTGGTTAAATAAACATTCTATATCTGTAATCTTTTAACTTCTGCTCCAGATGGTCCCATTCTCCGACAAAGCTGCTAGTTTGATTTAATCATAGCAAATCACATGCCAGCAGTAGCCACAAACAAAAAAATCATTTTGTTTTATATAGTTATGCTATAAATTTTGTTCTGAAATATATGGTCAGACAAGTAGAAGATTTGGTGATATGACCAATAATCTAATTATTTCACCATATTTCAGCTGCACTAAATGGGATGCTACTTTAGTCACAATGCCACCGACATGGCAGCTTTCTGCGAGGAGCAAAAAAGATTCGCCTGGAGCTTGAGTTCTTGACTTTATTATAGGTCATTGTTGACCGTATTAGCTGTTAAGGTGGGAAATAGCCCAATTTGCAACTTTTAATCGAGTCTTTCCCATTCTATTTTCTCATTGCTTACTTCATAACATTTTATTATTCCATGTCTGATAATGAGCATCAGGGTTTTTCACGATCGGTCATTGCTTTGTGAGCTTGGTTATTTTGAAGATTTTATCTGACATATACCTACTTATGATCTACCAGCGTGCTCGATTCTGCATGATATTGTTTCTGGCAGCCGTTATCAGCGGCTGTTCCGATCCTCCCGTGGATCACTTCCAGGGGTACATTGAGGGAGAATATGTGCTTGTTTCCTCGCCCATCGCAGGCAGTTTGCAGACGTTGGCAGTCAGCCGGGGTATGACGGTGGTACATGGAGATATTCTCTTTGTCCTGGAGCATGCATATGAGGAAGCTGCAGTATCCGAGGCTGAACAGGGTGTAGTTAAGGCAGAAAACATTCTGGCCGACCTCAGCAAAGGCAGAAGACCCCCTGAGCTTGCCGCTATCGAAGCCAGGCTGGATCAGGCACGCTCTTCCTATACCCTTTCTCGCGCAGAATATGAACGCCGGTCAGTACTTATTGCCAATGGGTCCATTCCACAGGAGGAACTTGACCGGGCCCGCACGGACATGGACCTCAATGTTGCCCTAGTAGCCCAATTAACAGCCGAACTTGAGACAGCCAGACTCGCTGCGCGTTCCGATATTCTGGGGGCGGCCCGCTCCGACCTCCAGGCTGCCGCCTTCCGCATGCAACAGGCCCGCTGGCGTCTTGAACAGAAAACCCAGAATGCCCCGACATCCGGGTTTGTTTTTGACACCTTCTACCGGGAAGGGGAATTCGTGCCTGGATCCTTTCCTGTGGTCAGCATCCTGCCGCCCGGCAATATCAAGATCCGTTTTTTCGTTCCGGAAACAGTCCTGGGAACTATGTTTATCGGTCAAAAATTGACAGCCTCCTATGACGGCAGTAAAGATACCATTCCGGCCACAGTAAGCTACATTTCGCCCCAGTCCGAATATACGCCCCCGGTAATTTACAGCCGCGAAACACGCAGCAAACTGGTGTATATGATAGAAGCCGTCCCTGCAGCCGAACATGCTGCCGCACTTCATCCTGGTCAGCCGGTTGATGTTCGCCTGGAGCACTCCAATGACTGATACGGAACCGGTAATCAAAGTCCAGGAACTGACAAAAACATTCGGCAGCACAATCGCGGTCAATCACCTTTCCCTGCAGGTCGACAGAGGGGAGATCTACGGGTTCCTGGGACCAAACGGCAGCGGCAAGACAACATTCATCCGCATGCTTTGTGGTCTCCTGCGCCCTGATTCCGGCAGCGGCGTCTGTCTCGGCTTCGATCTGCTCAAGGGGGCGGCAAGGATCAAGCCCCTCATTGGCTATATGGCCCAGAGGTTCAGCCTCTATGAAGACCTCAGCGTCAAGGAAAATCTCTTTTTTATCGCCCGTATCTATAATATCAGGAATATACGTGCATCGGTGGAGGAGATGGTGGAACGCATGGAGCTTGCACCTTTTTTTAAACAACTTGCCGGTACCCTTTCGGGCGGCTGGAAACAGCGCCTTGCCCTTGCCGCCTGCCTTCTTCACAAACCCCGCCTGCTGCTGCTCGACGAACCGACGGCCGGGGTGGACCCCAAAGCGCGCCGTGACTTCTGGGACAAGATCTATTCCCTGGCCGCTGAAGGTGTAACATCCCTTATCAGCACCCATTACATGGATGAGGCGGAACGCTGCCATCACCTGGCTTATCTGGCTTATGGCAACCTGCTTGCAGCCGGCACGGCGGAAGATCTGATAGGATCTTCCGGTCTGGCAACATGGTCGGTGACCGGCAGAAATGTACACCTGCTGGCCCGGGACCTGATAAATCTTACCGGGGTGGAACAGGTGGTGCCATTCGGCAATACTCTGCATGTAAGCGGCCATGATGCACACAGCCTGCAGAAAAGCCTGGAATCCTTTGTTCCTGCAAATTACAGCCTGCAAAAGACCGGGGTAAGCCTGGAAGATGTATTCATCAGTCTTATGCAGCAGCACAAGGTGCAATAGCATGGCAGCCGGCAGATTTTTTTCCTTTCGACGGTTTTGCGCTATAATCGGCAAGGAGTTCGTCCAGATGCGGCGTGACCGCGTGACTCTGGCCATGATGATCGGCATTCCCATTGTCCAGATGGTTGTTTTTGGCTATGCCATCAATTCCGACCCGAAACATCTGCCGACAGCCCTGTTGACAGCTGACCAGGGCATATTCTCCAGAACAATAGTTGCCGCCATGCAGAACAGCAGATATTTCCATGTCGTTAAGACCGTGGCCACTGAAGCAGAGGCTGACCTGCTAATCGAGGAGGGTGACGTTCAGTTTGTTCTGAACATTCCGGAGAGATTTGATCAAAGCCTGGTCCGGGGAGAAAGGCCTTCCCTGCTTCTAACAGCCGACGCCACTGACCCGGCAGCTACCAGCAACGCCCTGGGCGCCTTTCGGGTCCTGGCAGCCAGCGCATTGAACCGCGATCTTGAAGGTCCGCTCCGCCACTTGAAGCCGTCTGCAACACCCTTGGATATCATTCTCCATCCAAGGTTCAATCCGGAAGCCATAACCCAGTACAATATTGTCCCCGGTCTCATGGGTGTGGTGCTGACCATGACCTTGGTTATCATTACGGCTCTTGCCATAACCAGGGAAAGGGAACGTGGCACCATGGAAAACCTGCTTTCCACTCCTGTAAAACCGATCGAAGTCATGATTGGCAAGATCGTGCCATATATCGTTGTAGGATATATTCAGATGGGGGTGATCATCCTTGCCGGCAGGTTTCTTTTCAAGGTGCCGATGATCGGCAGTTTGCCGTTGTTACTGGCAATCTCACTGCTTTTCATCGCTGCCAACCTAGGAGTGGGGCTGACGTTTTCCACCCTGGCTCGCAATCAGCTGCAGTCGGTACAAATGGCTTTTTTCTTTTTCCTGCCCTCGATACTGCTTTCCGGTTTCATGTTTCCTTTTCGGGGCATGCCTGTTTGGGCACAAAGGATTGGAGAGGTGCTGCCCCTGACCCATTTTCTCCGCATTGTCAGGGGTATATTGCTTAAGGGCAACAGCATTCAGCAGATCCTACCCAACCTTTGGCCGATAGCGGTATTCCTGGTTATTGCTCTTACCATAGGGCTTACCAGGTATCGCCGTACCCTTGATTGAGAGAGTAAAGAACTCAATCTGAATTGTCTCCAGTCATCATCATGTGGTGCCTGGAGAACCTCCAAGCCATCGATGTATACCGCCGCAGCTGTTATTCAGGGAAAAGGTCTGTCAGATTCTTTGCCCGATTAAGGGGGGTATATTTTATTGCAGGATTGTTTTTATTCTTTTGCAATGGGCATGTTCATAAAGATACCCGGCGGTAAAAGTGCAGGATATTTTGCGCATACAAGCAATCTGTATGAAGAAGTTGGACGGACTTTTTCAACGAGTGAGTTGCCGATAAATTCATTTTTGGCGGTTGAGAAAACAATATTTTTTCTTTTTTTATAGCAGTGAACTGAAAAGTTAAAATTACCATAAAATAGTATTTTTATTGCCTGGGCATGACCCACTCCTTTCAAGAGTCTATTTTTTAAAATAATCTCAGGCGGCGGGCTTGCAACCGACATAAAAAGATCATTTAACTAAGGATTGCTTGATTTTCAGTAGAAAAAACGAAAACACCGGTGCTGATAATTGTAGACGGCTGGATTTATAAAGAATAAGAAGCAACATTGCCTAACCTTTTCCCTCAAGCCCTGGAGAAAAAAAGAAATGACAGAGACAGCAAATTCAAATGATCAACACTGCCAGATTTGTGGCAGGAAGACAGGGGAAACGGAACTCTTAGCTGCAGGACTTATTCGCCCTGTTGTCACAAAACTGATCATGAAATCTCAGCCAGGATGGTCAAGCGAAGGGTTCATCTGCATGGATGATCTGAATCGTTATCGGAACCAGTATGTCCTCTCCCTTATCGAGGAGGAAAAGGGTGAATTGTCCTACCTGGAAAAAGAGGTGCTGGATAGCATTGCCAAGCATGAGATCCTTGCCACCCAAGTGGATGAGAAATATGAAGCGGGTCTTACCCTGGGTCAGCGCCTTTCGGATCGGATCGCCCGGTTCGGCGGCAGCTGGAGATTTATTATCCTGTTTGCAGGCATACTCTTCGCCTGGGTTCTCATCAACTCGCTTGCGTTCTTTCTCAGGCCCTTTGACCCATATCCTTACATTTTTCTTAATCTCATACTGTCCTGCCTTGCTGCAATACAAGCCCCAATTATCATGATGAGCCAGAACCGCCAGGAAGAAAAAGACCGCTTGAGGGTCATGCATGATTACCAGGTGAACCTCAAGGCAGAACTTGAAATTCGCCAATTACATCAGAAGCTCGACCACCTCTTGTCCCATCAATGGGAACGGCTCGTCGAGATCCAGGAAGTCCAGGTGGAACTGTTAACTGAAATGAGAAGCTCAAGAACAATCGTAAAAAATGTAGAAGCAGCAAATCCTGAAAATACTGACAGGTAAGCTCATGTAAAGCGCGTGTTGCCGGCGATTGAGTATGCACTCTCTGAATAAAAGAACACAGGCAACTTCCCGATGGCATTCTATCAGGGCATGGTTTGTAGGCCTGCTGCTTATTGCAGGATTAATTGTGGTGGTCTCCCACTACAGTGAAATCGAACACCTGGTTCAACTCCTCCAACAAGCCGAGCCGTTATGGCTGATTCTTGCCTTTGTCTTTCAAGCATGTACTTATTTCAGCGTGGCTGCTGTGTGGCATCAGGCACTGAGGGTTGGCGGGTTGCAGTATCCGTTTTTATCACTGGTCCCCTTGGGGGTCGCAAAATTGTTTTCGGATCAGGCTATGCCAAGCGGTGGCGTGAGCGGAACGGCGTTTTTTATTACTGCCCTGAGCCGACGCGGCATCTCCGCACACCTTTGTATGGCAACGATGCTTGTTAGCCTGGTGGCATATTATGCAGCCTATTTAATCGCGGCCATTTTAAGTATTTTACTGTTGTGGTTTTACCACAAAACTAATGCCTGGATTATCAGTATTACGGTTGTTTTTTGCCTGGTTGCCCTGGCGATTCCTGCCGGAGCTCTTTTACTGAGACATGTTGGCAAAAAAGACCTTCCTGCATGGCTGGTTCGCATACCTGGCATGAGAGATGTGTTACGTGCCTTCAGTGATGCGCCTCTTGAACTGGTTCGCAATCCATCCCTAATCTTGACCGCCACATTGCTACATGGCTCAATTTTCATACTCGATTCAGCCACCTTGTGGGTTATGTTGCAGGCAGTGGGACAGCATGCTTCTTTCTGGGTGGCACTCCCAAGTTTTGTCCTAGCCTCCATTGTCGCAACACTTGGCCCTATTCCTCTCGGCTTGGGCACATTCGAAACCACCTGTGTTGCCATACTCGGTGTTTTAGGCATCCCCCTTGAGGCTGCGCTTACAGCGACTTTGCTTTTACGGGGATTCACCTTGTGGATTCCTATGGTTCCAGGTCTCTGGTGGGCAAAACGTGAGTTAAAGTGAAATGAGAAGAATATGAAGAGTATCTAATGTCTATCAATATCGACTCTTGTAAAATTCCTGGAAGGTCAGGATTTCCATTGGATATTTTGAGCCTTTCGGAATGGGTGGCTTTTTTATTGCCAGATAAATTATATGGATATATCCTTCTGTTTTGTGTAAATAGCAGAACAAAAAATCATCCCCGTTTTACTTCCCAGCCAGTGGGGACAAAGTGGGGATAAACCTAAAATAATTGATTGCAGCTAATAACTTAAGAGAAAATAATTTTACATCAAATAGTTATTGCCGGCGTAGCTCAGGGGTAGAGCAACTGATTCGTAATCAGTAGGTCGCGGGTTCAATTCCCATCGCCGGCTCCAGTAATATAAAGGGATTAGTTTTTACGGGCTGATCCCTTTTATTTCGTTTGTGTCTGCATGGCGGCGATTTTGGAGGGTTGGTACAGATGATTTAGAACCATTGACCCCTTTCATTTGGTGTTCTTGCATGAGGCAGACATGTCGGAGGGTCATGTTAATATTGGGAAAAAATTAATTCTGTTTCATTTTCTCCCAGGATATGATTATTGGTGCATCTGTAACTGATTGGCAAAGGGATTGATATTTGCTTGAATAATCAAATTAGCAGCAGGCAAGAGAACAGTGCGGGTATGCTATCACCAGGGGCTCGGTCGGATTGGTCATGGTGTTGGCCCGGCAGACGCAACTGCTGTGGTGTATGTTCAGGACACGACCGTTAGAAATGTTTACTTTTTTAATAAGGTTCTTACACAAATATTTGCGGCATTTCTGCGCACTCCTCGGCATATTGTGTAGTTTTGTCTATTCCCTGCCGGCCCCGGCAGCAGAAGGGCATGGGAACTCTCCTCTTACCTTGCGGATGAATCTTGAGCAGATAGTGGCGGCAGAGCCGTGGCGCGATAGTCTGCTGCCTCACGGAAACTTTATTTCTGCTACAGCACCCGATACAGATACGGGCCACTCCGGCAGGGGTTATAACTGGAAGGGGCCCCCGGCAGAAAGTCCTGATTGGCGCGGCATCAAGTGGGACACTGCCTATTTTTTCGGCTATCAATTCGCCGCGATTCTCATTTTGTACGTGGCGCCGGAATCGCTCTCAGGCTGGACCCAGGAAGACAAGGACGAATTCAGCTTCAGCAAATGGACGAACCACGTCAGGAATCCTGTATGGGATGGTGACGAATGGTGGGTCAATTACATCCTGCATCCCTATTGGGGCGCCACCTACTATATCCGGGCGCAGGAGCGTGGTTTTAAGCGCATGCAGTCCTTTTGGTATGCCGTTCTCCTGTCCACGCTGTATGAATATGGCCTGGAAGCCCTGTTCGAACCAGTCTCCTACCAGGATTTAGTCGTGACGCCGGTTGCAGGTGCCCTGATTGGTGAATATCTGTTTACCCCCATCAGGAAACGGATCCGGGCCAAGGGGCAATTTGGTTGGTCGGACAAGACCGTATTGCTCCTCACCGATCCCCTTGGAGTGGTTAATGCACAAATGAATAGACTTCTAGGAGTAAAAACTGAAATAAGTCTTTGTAAACTGCGGCTGGATAACATTCCGAGTATACCTGGTATGCCGGGTGAAGGGGAAATCCTGTTGCCGTCCCGCACACGTATCAAGCCGGTTTGGGGGATGCAACTGAAAATCATCTGGTGAACAGGAATTAATGGGGCAAATGGAGATGCCCGCTTCCGGGGGAGACGGAAGCGGGCTTTTGAGGAGGAGAGATGGGGTCCCTGGCAATGCTGTAAGTCTGACGCTCTATGCCAGAGATTGGTCTGTGCTCTTGGGGGGCTTTGATAGCAACCTTTCACTTAAAGGAATAAAGGCAGTCAATGCGGCCAAGGGACCCCTGCGGTTGTGCCCGAAGTATTTTTTGTAATGTCTTAGCATAGTGCCTTTGGGCCGGAAAATTTTTGCATAACCCGATTATCTATTAAGCATGGCCACCAGGAGAACCGCCCATATCCAAACAAGTGCAATTATTCCTGCTGCCTTCATGATTTTGTCAAAAGTCTTATTAACCATAGCAGAATATGTTTTTGAGAATAAATTTGTCTGGATATTTTCAGGTGCTTCCTCGGATAGATTATCGTCTGCCATATTGATTCAACTGATTTTGCCTGAATTAGGTTAATTGAGTTTTTTTAGTTTAATTACGCGCGCTCGACTTTTTAGAAGCAAAGAGAGTGCCAATATTTTCAAAAACTGCACGTTGGCAGGCCGAGTTTATCATCCAGAAAGTGCAAAATTAAATAGAATATAATAATTTTCTAATGTTATCATATAAATAGTTCATTCTGCGATTCTGGCGCCAAGGTTGTTTCATTGGGAAAATTGATCCAGGGGGAACTGGCCTGGAAGGAACCGGGGCCGGGATGCAAAAGATATTTACTTTTTTGTGCAAACTAAATTTACAAGAGTAAAATAGGTTGCATGATTTTCTGGCTGTAGTAAGAGACCTGCGCCTCGTAAGGTATTGCTTTATCCTGGAAAAAAATGATTATAGGCTTGACACGTGACAGGGTTCTGTTGGGGCAAATAATCTCATATGGCGAAATTGTGAAGATCTTATCGGTGGCTGATCAGATGTTGCCGTGGATTGCCTGCTGCTGATACATATAATTTAATACTAATAACTCGCTGATGCCGGAGAGAAAATGTACTGCCCGATTGTAGGAACCCTAGGTTATGTCCTCTCCCCTGATCGCAGGAAAACTCTGCTGATCCACCGTAACTCCCGTCCTGGTGATCATCATTTGAACAAATACAATGGCCTGGGCGGCAAGATGCTGGCCAATGAAGACGTGGTCAGTTGTATGCGGCGCGAAATCCTGGAGGAGGCAGGGTTGGAGTGCGAGGAAATTCTTTTGCGGGGAACAATTAATTGGCCTGGGTTTGGCCCCAAAGGTGAAAGCTGGCTAGGTTTTGTTTTCAGGATTGACAGGTTCAGCGGTACCCCGTGCACCATCAATGAAGAGGGCACCTTGAGCTGGGTGGCAATAGAGCGGTTGGGTACCGTGCCTATGTGGGAAGGGGACCGTTATTTTCTGCCTCTGGTATTTGACGATAATCCGAAGATATTCCATGGCTATATGCCATACAGGGACGGACACCCGCTAAGCTGGCAATATGTCAGGCTCTAGTTTTAATTTTATTTACGATATGACCCGGGTTGAAATGGTACGCATGTTGCCATAAACAGCTTGCTTTGTCATTTCCCCGCGGGTATGATTTGTATAGTCGTTAAAGGGCAACCGGTTCCTGGGATCAGGGAATTATCTGCAGCGCGGAACAGGGGAGTCTGAGCCTTTTTTTGCAGATTGGAGTATATGAAAATAATGCAATAACATGATTGAAAGAGGGGAGTCTTGCAAAAATGGAACATAATGAAGATATGGCGCGCCTGGAGCAATTTGTTGAAAAGCTGATTGACAGCCACAATCAGTTGAAAAACGAGAATAGCGAAATAAGTTTTCTACTGCAGGCAAAACAGCAGGAAATCGCTGACCTGCAGGAAAAGATAAAGAATCTCCAGGAAGACAGAAGTGTTATGCATAACCGGGTCGGCGGCTTGATTGACAGAATAGATGAGTGGGAAAAGACATTTGAGCAGGAAGGGAGCGGTCAGAACAGTGACCCGGCTACCGGTGGCAGTAAAAGCCGGGCGAAAAAATCTTCTTCGTCGCTTTTTAATGTGAAGGCAGAACAATCTTCCGGTTCAGCTTTACGATAAATGACAGATATAATAAGCTTTAATGTCGTGAAGTTTAAGTGAAGGTATATGCAATGGAGCGGTTGGTCAAATTCGAGGTGCTCGGCCAGGAATATCCTTTGTATACTAATGCCCCTGAGGAAGATATTGAAGAAATTCTGCATTTGGTTAAAATGCAGCTTGAGGACAGCTCAAAATCTTCAAAAAGTATCCTGCCGGTAAACAAGGTGGCAGTCTTGACCAGTCTCAATATGGCTGGCAAGTATGTCCGGCTGAAAAGAGATTTTGAGCAATATAAACAACAGATGAGCGAGTTCGTTGACAAACTGGCGGCGGCAATAGAAAACTCTCTGCCCCCTGACAGGGAAAAACAAACCGACTTCAGTAAAAAGACTGGAGCTGAAAGTGAATCCAGGCTTGCTCAGAACGATTAAAAATGTTCTTATTAAGTGAGCGGAAATTTCAGGGAATTTGAAACGGCTGCTGCTTGAGTTGGAAAATCTCCCCTGCGCTGTTGGTGATTAACAGGTAAAGTTTGAGCCAACTCTCAAAGATAGGGCGCCTCCACTGATTCTGGATAGCAACTTCGCCTATGCGATATTACTAGAAGGGGTTATGAGCACTGCCCACCTAGCACATGTTAGGTTCTATCTTTCTGTTGACACGGCAGGGTGGGGGTTTTAATTTAGAAACGGTGCATCCAGGCGGTAAGTGAAACCGGGATGTTTAATATATAGGCCGCAGAAATCTATTTTTTCCCGGCCCTTTGTAAAAAGAGAAACTCGAGGAACTTGGAGAAAGATCGGGAGTTATCAACTGGTAATAGCAATTCCTGAAAGATCAGGTTGATATAAAAAGCAAGGAAAGTATGCCACACCTGAAAAAGTTAAAGTATAGGGTAATTGTTCTGTAAGTATTTTCACAGTTGAACTCCCGTTTATGGTTTCGGGGAGCAAAGCACTAAAATCATCCCCAACAAAAAGTTGCGCATATTCTGAGACGCCACATTTGTTTGAAAGGGGTGATTCATAAATTGCAAGTCCGGATTCTCAGCCGGAACTTTCTAGCTGCTGAAGCAAAGACCGTTCCCCTTCTTTTTTTCTTCCAAGTACATACAAGGCAATAGCTTTTCCAGCCTGCGAATCCGGTAGTGTTTTTTGCCGTACCGCTAAGCCGAAGGAGCTTTAATACAATCAGGAGGTTTGGCTCCGTGAATATATTCAGTAACACACTCCAGGTAGTTGCTTTTGTTCTTGTGGGCATTTTTATTGGCATTGCTGTCGGTGTTTATATCCGGAAGCGATTTACCGAAATACACCAGAAAAATATTGAAAGCCAGGGCAAGCAGCTCATTGAGAAGGCGATACGAGAAGCAGAACAGATCAAGAAGGAAGCCCAGTTACAGAGCAAAGATGAGGCCTATCAGCTCAAACAGGAAACTGAAAAGGAGATCCGGGAACGAAAATCAGAAGTAGTTCAGGAAGAAAAACGCCTGAGCCAGAAACTTGACCAGATCGAAAGAAAAATTGACCTGCTGGATAAGCGGGAAACTGATCTGCTGCGGCGCGAACAGTCCTTTGTGCAACAGGAAAAACTGCTTGACCAGAGAATCAGAAAAGCAGATGCCTTGATTGAAGAGCAACGTTTCAGGCTTGAGAAAATTGCAGGAGTCTCAAGAGAAGAGGCCAAGAAAATGCTCATGGAGAGCATTGAGAGTGAGGCGCGCCTTGAGGCCGGGAAAAAACTGGTGCTCATTGAAAACGAAATGAAGATGCAGGCGGACAGGAAAGCCAAAAATATACTGGCTTTGGCAATTTCGCGTTATGCCGGTGATTATGTGGCTGAACGGACAGTTTCAGTGGTGCCGCTGCCCAGCGAGGAAATGAAGGGGAGGATTATAGGCCGCGAGGGAAGAAACATACGTGCTTTGGAGGCTGCTACCGGCATAGATATTATCATTGATGATACTCCTGAGGCGGTCATCCTTTCCGGGTTCAACCCTGTAAGGCGCGAAGTTGCAAGGCTCTCCCTGGAGCAGTTGATTGCCGACGGCAGGATCCACCCGGCCCGGATTGAAGAGATTGTTGAAAAGATTGCAAAGGAACTGGAAGTAACCATGCGCGAGGCTGGCGAGCAGGTTACGTTTGATGTTGGGGTCCACGGCCTCCATGTCGAATTGATTAAACTCCTGGGGCGCCTGAAATACAGGACGAGTTACGGTCAGAATATGCTGCAGCATTCAGTGGAAGTTGCTTTTCTCTGCGGCATCATGGCAGACGAGCTGGGTATTGATGCGAAGCAGGCAAGAAGAGCCGGCCTGCTTCATGATATTGGTAAAGCGGTAGATCATGAGGTTGAAGGGTCCCACGCCATAATCGGCAGCGACCTGGCCAAGAAATATGGTGAATCCCAGGAAGTGATTCATGCCATTGCGGCACATCATGAAGATGTTGCACCTGAAAGTGTTCTTGACGTCCTTGTCCAGTCATCCGATGCACTCTCAGGCGCCCGTCCCGGGGCCCGTAAAGAAATGCTTGAGACCTATGTCAAACGCCTTGAAGACCTGGAAAAAATTGCCAATTCCTTTGAGGGTGTGGAAAAATCCTATGCCATTCAAGCGGGCAGGGATCTGCGCATCATTGTGGATAGCGGCGATGTTTCAGATTCTGATGCAACCCTGATGAGCAGGGATATTGCCAAAACCATCGAGAAAGAGCTGACATATCCCGGACAGATACGGGTCACGGTTATTCGGGAGACTCGGGCTGTGGAATACGCCAAGTAAGTGCGGAAGCTGTTTAGACTTGCACAACATTTGAATTTAACAATTTGAAAAGCCATGAATTATACCATTGATGAGCAAATATCACTGATCGAGCGGGGCACGGTCGACGTAGTCTCCCGCGAAGACCTGGTGCGCAAGTTGAAAAAATCCAGTGAAAGCGGGGTGCCGCTGAAGGTCAAAACCGGTTTTGACCCTACTGCCCCGGATCTTCACTTGGGCCATACTGTGCTGATTCAGAAAATGAAGCATTTCCAGGACCTGGGTCACGATATTTACTTTTTGATCGGTGATTTCACGGGCATGATCGGTGATCCGACAGGCAAGTCGGAAACCAGAAAACCTTTGACCCTCGATGACGTTAAAAGAAATGCTGAGACTTATAAGGAGCAGATATTCAAGATCCTTGATCCGGAGAAGACAAAGGTTGTCTTTAACAGCTCCTGGCTTGGGCAGCTGACATCGTATGACATGATCAGGCTTGCCTCGCAGCTTACTGTTGCCCGCATGCTTGAACGTGAAGATTTCCGGGTCAGGTTTGATAATGAAAAGCCTATCAGTATTCATGAGTTTTTATATCCGCTGATCCAGGGTTATGATTCGGTGGCCCTTGAGTCCGATGTTGAGCTGGGTGGGACTGACCAGCTCTTTAATCTGCTGATGGGCAGAGATCTGCAGCGCTCCTGGAACCAGGAACCGCAGGTAGTCATCACAATGCCCCTGCTTGAAGGTCTGGACGGGGTGAACAAGATGAGTAAGTCCCTGGGCAACTATATAGGTATTACAGAAACTGCCGACGATATCTACGGCAAAATCATGTCAATTTCAGATACGCTCATGTTTCGCTACTATGAATTGCTGAGTGATTTGTCTGCCGATGAAATCGGGATTCTGGCCACCGATATGCAGGAAGGGAAAATACACCCGAAGGATGCTAAGAAAAAGCTGGCCCGGGAACTGACGACCAGGTTTTATGGAGCTGAGGATGCTTCCAGGGCTGAAGAGTCCTTCGAGCAGGTCTTCAAGCATCATGGCCTGCCGGATAATATTCCGGAAGTGGTCCTGCAAAAAGCAGATGGCGAATTGTGGCTGCCCAAACTCCTTGTTGAAGCAGGTTTGACAGAATCCACCTCTGAAGCCCGCCGCTTGATAAAGCAGCAGGCAGTCACCCTGGACAACGAAAAGATAGTGGATACAGAATACAGTGTTCAGCCGGCAGGAGATATATTGATCAAGGTAGGGAAGAGAAGATTTGCCAAGATCAGCTTCCGGTAAGAATTATGATTCTGGCAGACAGTTGCTGCAAATACCGGAAAATTGAACATGGTGATCCAGTATTTTGTAATTGCAGCATGAAGCCGCATTTTTCTCGAGTTCTTTGTGTCTCTCAATAAAGATGTCTTCAACCCGGTTGCAGCGCACGCAGCGAATATGATAATGCGGGGAAGTGTCACCATCAAAGCGTTTCTGTTCACCCCCAACTTCAAGTTTTTTAATAATACCCTTTTCCGCAAGGAGATCCAGGTTGCGGTACACGGTGCCCAGTCCAATCCTTGGCAGTCTTTTCCGCACCATATCGAAAACTTCATTGGCCGTGGGGTGCGACGTTACTTTTTGCAGCTCCTCTAAAATGACCTGGCGCTGGCTGGTTAATCGCATATTGCTGTCAAACTCATTCATGGCGGACCTCCAAAAAATATCTTCACTACTTGGGAATGATTCCCTGAAATCATAGGTAATATATACACAAAGGTCAATAAAATTGCACCATGGGCAGCAAAATTATCTCCCGGGAGTGAAAATTAACCCTGATTTCTGTATGGATTTATCGTAACGGGGGGTTGAAGTAACCGAAACGGAGCATCGGGAAGATTTTTTTTAACTCTGCAAGCCAGGCCCGGATTCCCATGGGAGGGGAATCGGGATGATATTGCACGGTTTCAAGGTACCAGTCCGGGTCCATATTCAGGTTGCGCAGCTGGATAAGGTCGGGCCGGTGCTCTTCGATTAACCCACAGAGAGCTGTAAATTCCTCGGGATCATCGGTAAAACCCGGGAGGATAAAATAGTTGAGTGAGACAAATTTACTCCTCTTTTTCATGACATCAATGGATGCCAGAACATCAGCAAAAGAAAAATTAACAGGCCGGTAATAGCGGGCATGATGTTCTGCCCTGGCGCTGTTCAAACTTACCCGTAAGCTGTCCAGTCCTGCTTCGGATAGCATTTCGATTTTATCCGGCAGACTTGCATTGCTGTTGAGATTGATGGTGCCCCGCACGGTTTGGGCCCGGATTGTGCCTATGGCTTTTTGCAGAATTGAAGCCTGCAGCAGTGGCTCCCCTTCACAACCCTGCCCGAAACTGACAATTGCGCGAGAGGCCTGCTTAAGATGCGGCACTGCAAGATCGGCAATCTCCTGAACTCTCGGCACAAAGCTGATCCTGTCCTGGGTGGCGGGACAACAGCCGGAAGGCTGCAGGGAAATACAGCCAACGCACCGGGCATTGCATCGGGGTGAGGTTGGCAGAGGCGCTTCCCAGCGTCCGAGAAAATAATTTCTGGCAGCAGGGCACCCATAGGTTAGGCAACATTTACCCAGGTGCTGAATGAGCCTGTTTTGTGAGTTTTTTTTAAGAAGTCTGACGGTTTTCTTTTTAATTTTCTCGGGATCGAAGCAGTGTGCATCCTGTCTGTGATCAGGATCACTGCGAAACGCTGACACCCAGAACCTGTCTTTATGCCAGCCGACAGCCGTGTATGCAAAAAGGGGCAGGGGGGCTAAATCATTTCCTGCAGGTTCATAAGCGGCACAGTGGATAGCAGTGTGGGCCGGGGCCATGAAGGCAGCAACCGCCTGAACCTTATCAAGGCTTGTTTCCGGGTCATGGTCAAGTACCACCGGAGCATTATCTCCAGGAGAGATGCCTATTGGCATTCTGTCGGGCAGCAGGAAAAGTTCGCTGCCCTCCGGAAGCGGCATGAGATCATCAGGATGGGGTGTGCTGAAAAAATTGCCGCTTCTCCCGGCCATGTAAAGTTCAGGAAAATTCTTTATTTCTCCCCGGGCATTTGCATAAACGAGATTCGGAATTTCATCGGGATGTAAAAGCTGCATGGGAGGAGGCTGAAAAGAAACAGCTTTCTGGAGTTATGAAGGTCTTATCTTGCTGAGAACGGAATCAACAGTGAGATAAACATCAAGATCGTCACCAAAAACGTCTTGCACCTTTGGATGGTCAACGAGATCCTCAATAATATACTGGGTAAGGTACAGGCTGATAAAGTTTGGATCTGTCGCAAGATTCCGCAGCGGTGCAATCTTGAATTGGATATCAAATTCCTCCATGTGGGAAATGGTGCGTAGCTGCTCGGAGAATAAATCGCGCATTGCCTGTTCAGAGGTAGTTTCAATGATATGGCGGTCAATGAGGCGCTGCACAAGTCTTGTTGCCAGTTCATCAGCGTTTTTAAAGGCCTGGGAGAGCATAAAGCGCCTTTCCTGTTCCCGTTTGCGGTCAATAGCCCTGATTGTTTTGTCGGTCGCGCTGTTGTTGTTGAAAACCCTTGCCATAAACACCTGCCCTTTTGAAAAATATTGAGAAAAGTTAACTGCCTCGGCCTGCAACAGAATTATCGTATATCGAAACAGTTCCCATACGGAAGGGAAATAATTTCCGGACAGACACTAATTAATACATTGTGGCCAATGTTTCAAAGAGAAAGGTTATTTAATGATTCTTTTTCAGAAATTATCTGCAAAAAACTAAAGATTGCAGCGTATGGGGCTGAAAATACGGCGTGGGTTCGGGGCATTAAATTGTTCTGACTCCCTGCTGCTTTGTACCGCAGCTAATTCCTGAGGTAATTGATTACATAATACTGTCAGCGCCTTAGGTGAAGGCAGGCGTACATCTAACACATCAATTGGGTAAAAATACCTGTCAGGAAATCTGGGTATTACCAGGAACAAGTCTGACGAACGTTCTACTTTTTTTCTTGACAATTCTCGCTCCTCTTAATAAGGTTGGGCGCTAAAATGAATCAAGGTTCAGTTTATCCACTGTCCATATTTATCTCTATAACTCACTGATAAAGGAGAAGAATTATGTCGAAATTAGTACCACCACATGGCGGAAAGGGCTTGGTCTGCTGCCTGCTGCACGGAAAGGAACTCGAGGCGGAGCAGGAGAAAGCAGCATCATTGAAGAAGATTTCAATTTCCGGGCGCGAGAACGGCGACCTCATCATGATGGGTATCGGCGGTTTCAGCCCTCTGAATGGCTTCATGAACAGGGCTGACTGGAAGAGTGTCTGCGAGAAAATGCAGATTTCAGATGGAACCTTCTGGCCCGTACCCGTGACTCTGTCCTGCTCCAAGGAAGATGCCGACTCCATCACCACCGGTGACGAGATTGCCCTGCAGAACGCTGCCGGCAAGATCATGGCAACCATGAAAGTTACCGAAAAATACGCCATGACCGAAGCTGACAAGCGCTGGGAATGCGAGAAGATCTTCATGGGCAAGGGCGATGACAGCGTTGGCGGCAAGTTCTGGGAAGTTGCCATGGATGATCATCCAGGCGTCCAGATGGTTATGAACCAGAAGGACTATAACCTGGCCGGCCCTGTCAAGGTGCTGAGTGAAGGTGACTTTCCGGCGAAATTCCCCGGTGTCTACATGACCCCCAAACAGGCCCGTGCCAAGTTTGACGAGAAAGGCTGGAGCAAGGTAGCTGCCCTGCAGCTCAGGAACCCCATGCACCGGTCCCATGAGTACCTGGCCAAGATCGCTATCGAGGTTTGTGATGGCGTCTTCATCCACTCACTGGTTGGATCCCTGAAACCCGGCGACATTCCTGCCGAGGTCCGCGTCAAATGCATTGATACCCTGATTGAGCATTACTTCTGCAAGGACAACGTCATCCAGGGCGGCTATCCGCTTGATATGCGTTACGCCGGTCCCCGTGAAGGTCTGCTCCATGCAACCTTCCGCCAGAACTATGGCGTTAACCGTATGATCATCGGCCGCGACCATGCCGGTGTCGGTGATTTCTACGGCATGTTTGAAGCCCAGGACATCTTTGACACCATTCCCAAACCTGCAGGCGAGGGCAAGGCACTTCTCTGCCAGCCGCTGAAAATCGACTGGACCTTCTACTGCTACAAGTGCGACGGCATGGCGTCACTGAGAACATGTAATCATTCCAAGGAAGACCGCGTAATCCTGTCCGGCACCAAACTGCGGAAAGCCCTTTCCGAGGGGGCCGAGGTTCCGGACCACTTCGGCCGTGACGAGGTTCTCGTTCTCCTGCGTGCATACTACGAAGGCCTGACCGAGAAGGTTGAGGTTAAAATGCAGAAAGCCGCCTCCGGCGACCAGATCAAATAAGATCGTCTCTGCATTATATTGTTTCCAAAGGGAGATGCCGCAGGGCATCTCCCTTTTTTATTTTTTTCATGATTGCCGACATCATGAAAAAACGAATCCGACGCGGGTTGTGCTATCCCTGTTAGGATTTTTTGTGGACATTTCATTGTTGCACTGTAATGGTTACATTCTATAGTAGAATAATGGGAGGGAATCTCAGCAGGCAAGAATCTGAATCCTTGATTCGCCTGATGTCCCCTGGTTTTATTGAAGAGTTGGGTCAGCCGAGGTTTTCATGCCGAAGACTCCATGACACTTCTCCTGGGCATGGAGGCTGGAGAAAGTGGACAGCCGGCGGTCTCGAAGGGATATTTTTCTAGTGCTGGAAGATGAAAACAATATATTGCACTTTCTCGCCAGTATTTTACTAAAAAAACAGGGGGTTAAAACAGATTTAAACAATTTCCCGTCACGGGTTCAGGTAATTATTCCAACAACCAACCTGTGATACAGCCAAGAGCATGGAAACGCAACTATCCAACGATATTGAAGCGTCTTATTCCTTCAGGCAACTGCAGGAGATGATCGCTGCCTATCTGGGACCGGAAAATGTTCCCCAGCGTTTCAAGATTATCACCGATACCTCTGATTTTTTCCAGGTTGATTATAATGATGTGGTCATACTTGCCGGAGTACCTTACCTGATGCGCAATTATACCAGGGAAGGCAGATTCGGGCTGGACGATGAACCAAAATACTGGGTCAGAAAGGCCATTGATCTGAAAAACCGGGAAGCAAAGATAATCAAGCTTGTTTTTCACGAGGAAATAGAAGCCCGGGTAGGGGGGCTGGTTTTCAAGTGCGTCCGCAGCCCCGGGAAAGAGGCGGCCATACTGGAGATGGTCGCAGGACATAGGAATTTCATGCAGGGCATCGCAATCCGCGATTCGGCTGGCAATATTGTAAGGATTCTCGACTTTATCCAGGGAAAACGCTTTGATGAACTTATCTTCAAGCTCGCCGCAGACCATGAAGAGTTTTTTTATGAACACCTGCCGGGTTATCTTGCTATATACGGCGAAATGGTAAAAGCCATAGGGTTTCTGCACGACCGGGGACAGAAACATGGAGATATCCGCCGCGATCATATTCTGCTTGATAGAAAAACAGAAGACTATCGCTGGATAGACTTTGATTATGACTATTATCATGCGGCCAACATGTTCGGCTATGACCTGTTCGGCCTTGGCAATATCCTGGTATTTCTTGTTGGAGGAGGGGACATCACTGTCCAGCAGCTGCAGGCCAGGGAATCGCCTCTCCTGGAAAAACTTACCCCGGAAGATATGAATATTATTTTTAATAACCGGGTGGCAAATGTCCAGAAAATATATCCATATGTTCCCGATGCATTAAATTATATCCTTCTTCACTTTTCAAATGGAGCCAATCTGTATTATGAGAATACAAGGCAACTGCTTGAGGACCTTAAAGAGGTGCACATCAACGCCTGAAACATTGCTTTTATTCTAAAGGATAAAAATTATGAGCATAGATTATACAAAGTGTGATATCACTGGCATGGTTGAAAGACATATTATGATTGCTGTGGACAGCTCTGATAATGCCAGAAGGGCGGTTCTTTTTGTCGGTGACTTCTTTGGGTGTTATGAAGGGTTCCAGGTGACGTTGCTGCATATTATTCTAGAGCCGGAAGCCACTTTTTTCCGCGATAATGAGGAACGACAGAAATGGCTGGCCAGCAAACTCGCAGAGGCAAAAAAGGTAATGGAGGAATACAGGCATATTCTCCTTGATGCCGGATTCCCGCAAGAAAAAATCAACGTGCGCATTGATACAATGCAGGCCCCTTCGGTTGCGGACTGCATTATCAAGGAACAGGAGGAGATGAAGTGCTGTACCATTGTAATTGGCCGGCGCGGCATTTCAAAAAAAGAAGAGTTTATTTTCGGCTCCACTTCGAACAAGATTATCCATGAAGCTAAAAAGTGTGCGGTTTTGGTGATCGAATAACTTCTGCCATTTTCCGGCCCTATCAATCAAAGGGAAAAAGTATGAAATCAATAACAGTCGGCCTTGGGGAAAGATCCTATCCCATAATCATCCAACAGGGCCTGCTGGATAAAATCGGCGGCGAGCTGCACAAGAATCCATTTGCCAAACGTTACGCCATTGTAGCAGACGATCATGTGGCTGCACTGTTTGGCGAAAGACTCCTCGATTCTCTGTGCAATAGCGGAATTCCGGCAGAAATGATCACCTTTGCGCGCGGTGAAGCCAGCAAGAATCTTGACACAATTGCCGAGTTGGCCAGTACTCTGGCCCGTCTGGGCTTTGACCGCAAGGACGGCCTTCTGGCCCTTGGTGGTGGTGTGACAGGTGATATTACCGGTTTTCTTGCATCGTGCTATATGCGCTCTATCCCGTTTGCCCAGATACCGACAACCCTCCTGGCCCAGGTAGACAGTTCGGTGGGCGGCAAGACCGGCGTCGATATCCCGGAAGGAAAGAACCTGGTTGGGGCCTTTTACCAGCCCAAAGCAGTATTCATTGACAGCCAGATCCTGCAGCAGCTCCCGCAAAGCGAGCTTCTGAACGGTCTGGCTGAAGTGATCAAGTACGGTGTCATATACGACCGGGATTTTTTCAGGTTCCTTGAAATGAGCCGCAAAGATATCCTTGGCCTGGACTTGCATATCCTGGAAGATGTCATTTCCAGGTGCTGCAAAATCAAGGCTGCTGTTGTCGAGGCTGATGAGAAAGAATCTGATCTCAGGCGCATTCTCAATTTCGGACATACTATCGGGCATGCGGTCGAGGCCGTTTCAGGGTATACGCTGGCCCATGGCTCAGCTGTTGCAATGGGTATGGTGGCTGAAGCAAAGCTTGCCGTCTTAAAAGGTATCCTGGAGAACCGGGAACAAGAACGTCTAGAGAATCTCATTCGTGAATACGGTTTACCGGTGGCAATCCCACCGGAATATGACCGGGCCAGGATCCGGGAGTACCTCCTGACAGACAAGAAAACCATTGGCGGCAAGGTTTTTTTTGTCCTTCCCGCTTCCATTGGCAAGGTGATCATTACTGACCAGATCGAAGCAGGAATGGTAGCAGAGGTTTTATAGGGTGAAAGTCATACTAGTTGGCGCCACGACTATATGTGGCAGGATAAGTCCAGCGGGTTATGGCAGTCTCCTGGACCGGCGGCGACTTGAGGAAACCAGGGACAAAACCGGGGCAAGTATCATTGGCGCCAATACACTGCGGACTGAAAACCCGGAAATGCGCGGCACAAACGGCACGCTGTCCCAGGACCGTATCAGGGCCGTTATCTCCCGGCGCGGTTTGATTCCTGTTACAGATAAGAAGTTATTTGACCATGGCCCCCAACCAGTAGTTTTTACTGGTGAGGACAATCTTTCAGGACTGCAGGAAAGGCTCAAGGGCAAGGCCCGGGTGGTTTCTCTGCCGGAAGGTCCATATGGATTGTCCCTGCGGGCAGCTCTCGATTTTTTTACCGGCAGGGACGTGGAATCGGTATTGATAGAGGGGGGGGCGCAGCTCAACTATGCAGCCCTGGCTGAAGGAGTGGTTGATGAAATTCTATTGACCATAATACCTTATGTCTCAGGTGAGCATGATTCCACAGCTTTTGCCGAC
>Ga0209742_10000102_pt1 | contig 47341 bp, 40 predicted proteins | sample DeeMarSeWOR38_10_FD_187462 | JGI IMG/M metagenome (GOLD analysis project Ga0209742, IMG submission 187462) | Marine sediment microbial communities from White Oak River estuary, North Carolina - WOR-3-8_10 (SPAdes) (version 2) | ecosystem: Environmental > Aquatic > Marine > Intertidal zone >...
CTTTTCCCTATTGCTGGCGGGGCCGACGAGACTCGAACTCGCGACCTCCGGCGTGACAGGCCGGCGTTCTAACCAAACTGAACTACGACCCCGCAATATCATTGAAAATTTGCTGATTGAAGTTAGAAGATTCGTGATAATTTTTAATCTTCACTTTTCAATCTTCACTTTCTACATGGTGGGCGGAACAGGGCTTGAACCTGTGACCCCCGGCTTGTAAGGCCGATGCTCTCCCAACTGAGCTACCCGCCCTCCGTCAATAGAAGCGTCTTAATAACAGTTAGACCTTGGTCAAGTCAAGCAAAAAACTAAGCCTAAAGCCTTTATTCCTTAATGGGGAACATTATGCACTGATGCAGTAATATCAGCACTTACAGACTCAATTGGCACTTCAGTAAAGAGCGAAATACCTTCCTTGAGAACCAGTGCTTTCTGCAGCACTTCATCCATGTGCTCGACCAATTCTATCTTCAATAATTTACGCACCCTTAGCGGCACTTCTGTCAGATTGCGCTCATTCTCCTTGGGTATCAGTACATGTTTGATGTTTCCCCGCCGGGCAGCCAGCAGTTTCTCGGTCAAACCGCCTATGGGCAGCACCCTACCCCGCAAAGTTATTTCACCGGTCATGGCTATATCACGCCGAACAGGAATTTTTAAAAGTGCTGAAACCATTGATGTTGCCATGGTGATACCTGCAGAGGGACCATCCTTGGGAATCGCTCCTTCGGGGACATGGACATGGATATCAAGTTTCTGGTAAAAATCCGGGAGCAAACCCAGGCGCAGGGCCCTAGAACGCACATAACTCAAGGCTGCCTGGGCAGACTCCTGCATAACATCCCCCAGTTTGCCGGTAATAGTCAGTTTACCCTTACCTGGCATAAGGGTTGTTTCTATCTGCAGCAATTCACCACCGACCTCGGTCCAGGCAAGTCCAGTTGATAAACCCACTTCATCCTTTTCCTCAGCCAAGCCAAAACGAAATCTCGGGATACCAAGATGCCGGTGAATGGTCTTTGCGGTAATCCTGTACTTTTTGTCAGTCTCGTTTCTTTTCAACCGTTCCCGGGCTACCTTGCGGCACACCGAGGCAATATTGCGTTCGAGGTTACGCACGCCTGCCTCCCTGGTATACCTTCTGATAATCTCCTGTATACTTCTTTCGTTAAAGGTTATATCATCAGGCTTGAACCCGTTTGCCTCAAGCTGTTTGGGGATAAGGAATCCCTGGGCTATTTTGAGTTTATCCTCTTCAGTGTAACCATCAAGCTTGATAATCTCCATGCGGTCCTGCAATGGAGGAGGGATAGAATGCAGATTATTAGCCGTGGTGACAAAAAATATGTCTGAGAGATCATAATCAAGGTCGAGATAGTGGTCATTGAAGGAGTGGTTCTGTTCCGGGTCAAGGACTTCAAGAAGAGCTGCAGCCGGATCACCCCGGAAATCCATGCTCATCTTGTCTACCTCATCAAGGCAGAAAAGCGGATTGATGACTTTGGCCTTCTGCATTGATTGCAGTATCTTGCCGGGCAGGGCCCCAATATAAGTCCGCCGGTGACCCCTTATTTCAGCCTCGTCCCTGACTCCCCCCAGTGAAAGCCGGATATATTTCCGGTCCATTGCCCGGGCGATTGATTTGCATAAAGAAGTCTTGCCGACACCCGGGGGCCCAACCAGGCAGAGGATCGGTCCCTTTATCTTTTTTACCTGTGCCTGTACGGCGAGATATTCAATGATCCTTTCCTTGGGCTTTATCAAACCGTAATGGTCTTCCTCAAGGATGGTCTCGGCCTCATTTATATCAATCTTTGACTTCGTTTTCTCATACCAGGGCAGGTTGAGAATGGTGTCAATGTAATTTCTTACCACAGTCGCCTCGGCAGACATGGGCTGCATGAATTTCAGTTTCTTGAATTCCTGTGTAACTTTGGCAGAAACATGCTGAGGAAGTTTCTTCTTAGCAATTGCCTTTTCAAGCTCTGCAAGACCACTGCCGTCTTCTTCACCCCCACCCATTTCCTGCTGGATTACCCGCATTTGCTCATTGAGATAGTAATCCTTCTGGGTTTTTTCCATCTTATTTTTAACCCGCGTCCGAATAGTCTGTTCAAGCTTGGCAATCTCAATTTCCCGCTGGATGAATTCCAGGGTCGACTTGAGGCGATCAAGTACAGAAAAAACTTCCAGGATCACCTGCTTTTCTTTTGTCTGGAGTGGCAGATGGGAAACAGAGACGTCAGCAAAGCGGGATGGGTTCGTTATGGCTCCTAGGGATTTCAATACCTCTTTGGGAATTTTCTTGTTTGTCTTGATATATTCTTCAAAGGCTGCACGTATTTCACGCATATAGGCGATAACTTCAGGGCCGGCATCGTCTGTTTCGGGAGCTTCTTCGATCAGAGCGGCCATAAAATTCGACTGGGGCTGAAAGGAAATTATCCTTCCCCTTCTTTTTCCCTCAACAAGTGCCTTGATTGTGCCGTCCGGCAAGCGCAGCAGCTGCATAACAACGGCAATGGTGCCAACCGTGTGCAGTGTTTCCGGTTGTGGCTCATCCTCATTGGCATCCATCTGGGTTACCAGGAAAATCTCAGTTTTTTGGGACATTGAATTTTCTAGTGCCTTGATGGATTTCTGGCGTCCAACAACCAATGGGGCGACCATATGTGGGAAAACCACGATGTCCCGTAGCGGCATTAATGGATATATCTTGTTTTCTCTTTCTGATTCTTTCATTGTTACATCTTTTACTTTATGCTCTTTTCTTTTTTTCAGAATTATCATACAGGACCACCGGGTAGTCACCATTGACAATAACCTGTTCGCTGATGACACATTCCCGGGCAGCAGGTTCTGAGGGAAGCTCAAACATTACATCCAGCATGGCTGTTTCCATAACGGAACGCAGTCCGCGGGCACCAGCCTGCCGCTTGAGGGCTTCACGGGCAATTGCCTGCAGTGCTCCTTCGGTGAAGCGCAGACGTATGTTGTCAAACTCAAAAAGTTTTTCATACTGCTTGGTCAAGGCGTTTTTTGGTTCACGCAGTATGCGGACAAGATCATCCTCGTTGAGTTCGTCCATGGTGGCAATTACAGGCAGGCGGCCCATTAATTCAGGAATCAAACCAAAATGCAGAAGATCTTCAGACCGGACCAGGGCCAGGTAGTCGCCAACATTCTTCTGCGCAGTACTGACTACCCTGGCACCGAATCCCATGGATTTTGTGCCTGTCCGTTTCTTGATCACTCTGTCAAGCCCGACAAAGGCACCGCCGCAAATAAACAGGATGTTGCTCGTATCAATTTTTACTAATTCCTGCTGCGGATGCTTACGCCCCCCTTTAGGGGGCACACTCGCTATTGTACCCTCAATTATTTTAAGCAGAGCCTGCTGCACACCCTCTCCCGAAACATCACGAGTAATTGAAGGACTGTCAGTCTTACGGGCTATTTTATCAATTTCATCAATATAGATAATACCGCGGCTTGCTTTCTTCACATCATAATCAGCAGCCTGCAGGAGGCTTACCAGGATGTTCTCGACATCTTCGCCGACATAGCCAGCTTCTGTAAGGGTGGTGGCATCTGCCATTGTAAAAGGAACATTTAGTATCTTGGCCAGGGTTTGTGCCATCAGGGTTTTACCGCTGCCTGTCGGGCCAATAAGAATGATATTGCTTTTCTGGAGCTCAACCTGGTTCTCTTCACCCTTACTCAAAGCATCTATACGTTTGTAATGATTGTGGACGGCAACAGCAAGAACCCGCTTGGCATATTCCTGGCCGATGACATAATCATCAAGGTGATTCTTGATTTCCAGGGGTTTTAAAATTACGGGTTTTTCATGGATACCACTCTCTTCAGGAATTGCCCCCTCCAATACAATCTCGTTGCATAATTCTATGCATTCATCACAGATGTATACAGCAGGGCCTGCGATCAGCTTGGCAACATCTTCCTGACTTTTTCCACAAAAGGAACAATAACAGGTAGTATCACTATCGCTGTGCTTCTTTGTCACTATTCTGTCTCCTCATCTGTTTTAGCCCGTTTTTCAAGAACCTTGTCTATTATACCATACTTTTTAGCTTCTTCGGCACTCATAAAATAATCACGCTCGGTATCTTTCTTTATTTTGCGGATATTCTGCCCCGTATGCTGCGCAAGTATCTTATTCAGATCACTACGCATGCGCAATATTTCCTGGGCATGGATATCTATGTCCGTAGCCTGGCCCTGGAAGCCGCCCATGGGTTGATGGATAAGAATCCTTGAATTTGGCAAGGCGTACCGTTTACCAGGAGTGCCCGCAGCAAGTAAAAGGGCACCCATGCTGGCTGCCTGCCCCATGCAGAGTGTCACAATATCGCAACGCACATAGCGCATAGTGTCATAAATGGCCAATCCAGCAGTAACTACACCGCCTGGAGAATTAACGTAAAAGGTTATATCCTTATCAGGGTCTTCAGCTTCAAGAAAAAGCATCTGGGCAATAATAAGACTAGCAATCTCATCTGTGACCGGTGTCCCCAGGAAGATAATGCGCTCCTTCAGCAGCCGCGAATATATGTCATATGCTCTTTCGCCGCGCGGGCTTTGTTCCACTACCATGGGAATAAGGTTCATACCTATTCTCCTGATGTTTCATTGTTGTCAGTTGTTGTTTCAGCCGGGTCAACTTTCGCTCTGGCAGATTGCCTCTTTTCATCTTTTGGCGCAGCTGCTACCGGGACATATCTTGCTTCGTCACGAAGGAACTTCAGGATCTTTTCGTTCAGAAGTTCGTTGATGAAGGGCAGCATATCATCACGGTTCTTGAAATATCCTTTAACCTCTGGAATTGTCATATTGTATTGTTTTGCAATCCTGGCAAAGCCATTATTAATATCTTCATCCAATACTTTAATTTCTTCCTGCTCAGCAATCTTTTTCAAGATAAAATCACCGCGCACCCTTTTGACCGCAGTTTCGCGGTAGCGCTCTTCAGCATCGGCCCGATTGATCCCTGCAGCTTCAAGAGACAAGCCGCCTCGTTGAAGAGTATCTTCCGTTTGTTTAATGTATTCATTAATTTCATACTGCACAAGGCGTGAAGGCACTTCGAATTGATTTGCCTCGATCAGGCTCTGCATGATCCTGTCGGAAATATCGCCCTCCAGAGCCTGATCTTTTTCTGCATGAATCTTTTCACTAATATGCTTTCGCAGTGCTGCAAGAGAATCAAACTCCTCCCCGACATCCTTGGCAAACTCATCATCAATCTCGGGCAGTATGCGTTCCTTTACGTCCTTTATCTTGATTTTGAATTCTACTTTCTTCCCTGACAGAAGCGGATTGGGTGAATCAGCGGCAAAATCAACCTCGACAGATGCCTCCTCCCCTTTTTTCATGCCGATGAGTTTATTTTCAAATTCCTGACCATGCCTCCCTGTGCCGATGTCGACATTGACATTTTCTCCATGCACCTGCTGCATCTGCTCCCCTTCATGAAAGCCGTCAAAATCAACTATGACAATATCTCTTTCCCGGGCAGTACGGTCTTCGGCGCTGCGCAACGGCGCAATTTCCCGGCGCAGCCGTTCAATTTCTGCATCAATTTCTGCATCCGTAACTATGATCTGTTCTTTTTCAATCTCTATTCCTTTGTAATTCTGCAATTCAAACTGTGGACGGGTATCAACTTCAGCCTCGTAGGAAAAACTGCCATCCTCTTCAAAGACAGGAGTCTTGATTTCAGGATGGGCGACCACATCCAGTTTTTCCTTTTCAACAGCATCAAAATACGTTGCTTGAACTAGCTTTTCCGCAACCTCGGCGCGAACCTGCTGCCCATATGTCCTTTCGAGAATATGACGCGGCACCTTGCCCCGTCTGAATCCCTTTATTCTGGCATCGTTTCTGATCTTGCGGAATCCAGCATCAAGCTCTTTGGATACTTCCTCTTTTGGAAGCACAATTTTTATTTTTTTGGTCAGACTTCCAACCTCGTTTACAGTGATCTCCATCAAGCACCTTCCTTTTTTCCCGAATAAATTAATTATAATATTTTTTGAAAAATCCTGTTCACTATCAATAAAGGGTCATTTCATGCATAATATGGTTAACAATCCTTAAAAAACACGATTATCTATTGGATCTAATAATATAAGTTGATGTCATAGGTAATAGCAGTTGGCGATATGTTTTTCTGGAAAAGACAACTTTAGCTGGTGCGAGAGGGGGGAGTTGAACCCCCATGCACGCGAGTGCGCTGGATCCTAAATCCAGTGCGTCTACCAGTTCCGCCACTCTCGCTTTAACCTTTCATTTTTAACCAATTTAGTTTTTTCAGTCAAGGTTGGCACAGCTTTAAATTAAACATCCAGTATCAGGCAACTGCTATCCCGATGAATTCATTACGGGCAGATAACAGGGTTATCTACTTAACCGGAAACCCATTTAATCCGTGGGATCACTCACTATTCAAACTTACCGATTTCCGGGTATGCTTCAATTTGCTGCGCAGCTGTTTGGCCTCTTTTATTTTTTTTATTGAGCGGGTACTTGGCTTTGTTCTGTAGCGTGGTTTTACCCGCTGAGCTGATTTTGCAATAAGTTCGGCAAGACGATCCAGGGCGTCTTTACGGTTCAGGTCCTGTGACCTGAAACGGTTAGCATTAATTATGAGAATGCCACGGGCATTAATACGGTTTTTGGCATATTGCATCAACCGGGTCCGGACATATTCAGGCAGAGAAACGGAATGCCCGATATCAAATCGCAACTGCACTGCAGTGGCGGCTTTGTTGACATGTTGACCGCCAGGGCCTGGTGAGCGAATAAACTTGAAATGAATTTCGCTTTCATCAAGTTCTATTGTGTTTGCAATGCGTACCATCACATATCACAAACCAGCAATTACTGATGGTTTGAACTAGGTCAGCCCGTATTTTTCCTTTAACTTTTGCTGCACATGTTCTGGGACAAGACCACTTACATCCCCACCGTGCTGGGCGGCATCCTTGATAATGCTTGAACTTATAAAAATCCATCGAAAACCGGTCATAAGGAATACAGTTTCCACATGGCGTTCCAGCCTCCTGTTCATAAGCGCTAGCTGAAACTCATACTCAAAGTCGGAAACAGCCCGCAATCCTCTGACTATGGATTTTGCCCCTTTGTTGAAGGCATATTCCACCAGAAGACCGGATACTGCCTCAATTTCAATCTTTTTGTTGGTCCCCTTAAAGCAGTCCTGTATCATCTGCAACCGCTCTTCCAGGGTAAAAAGCGGAGTTTTGCTCGGATGTATGGCCACGGCGACAATGACCCGATCAAACAGTTCAAGGGCCCGGTTAATTATATCCAGATGCCCCATGGTTATCGGATCAAAGGTTCCGGGATAAACAACTAGCCTTTCATTGTTCTCGCCCATGATGCGTCTCCCTTCCAGATGAATTATTGACCTATTTGTTTTGACGGTAGAACCAGAACCCGGTTTCGCCATAGCGCCTTTCGTCGACAAGGGTTAATCCTGCCACCTGTGCCCCAAGTTCTGTGAGCGCATATTCTTCAACAACAATAAGTGCTTCAGGAAAAAGAAGATCTGAATCTGCCATCTCCTGCAGCATACCTGCAGAAAAGCCTTTCCGGTAGGGTGGATCAACAAAGACTATGGAAAATTTTGTCCCGGGCAGACTTGTTTCTAAAAAAGAAAGCCCTTTTGATAGATCCTTCTTAAAAACAAGTGCTTTGGCTGAGAAACCGCACAGCTCAATATTTTTCTTAATTATCTGAAGTGCCTGTTGATTATTGTCAACAAAGACAGCCTGCTCGGCGGTACGGCTTAACGCTTCAAGCCCAAGGGCGCCGGTCCCGGCAAAAAGGTCAAGAACTGTAGCGCCTCTAACCTCCCTGCCTATGATATTGAAAAGAGCCTCGCGGGCCCTGTCTGCAGTTGGACGAATGAGTTGGCCGGAAAATTTTGCAGAACTTTTTGCAGGTGTCTGCAATCGCCGCCCTCTTGCCGTACCCCCTATTATCCTCAATTACAAATAATTCCTTGCAACTATTTCAGCGATCTGCACTGCATTTAAAGCCGCTCCCTTCAAGATATTGTCGGCAACAACCCAGAGATTAATCCCGTTTCCAATGGATTCATCCTCACGAATCCTGCCAACCAGCGTTTCAAATTTTCCGGCACAATCCAGAGCCATCGGATAGATACTGAGACTGGGCTCGTCAACAAGTTTTACTCCTGGTGCTGCCGCAAGAAGCTCTTTTACTTCGGCCGCGGTTATCTTTTTTTCTGTTTCAATATTTACGGACTCTGAATGACCATAAAATACCGGGACCCTTACCGTTGTTGCAGTAACCCCTATCGATGCATCTTCAAATATTTTACGGGTTTCATTCACCATTTTCATTTCTTCCTTGGTATAGCCGTTTTCAAGGAAGGAATCGATGTGGGGCAGACAATTGAAGGCAATCTGGTGTGGATAGACTTTCTTCTGCACCGGCTTACCAGCTGCATAGGCCTTCACCTGTTCCTCAAGTTCTGCAATTGCCTTGGCACCGGTACCGGAAACTGCCTGGTATGTCGAAACAACTATGCGTTTAATCCTGGCCTTGTCATGAATAGGCTTTAAGGCCACAAGCATCTGGATGGTAGAGCAGTTTGGATTGGCAATTATTCCCCTGTTCGTATACTGGGCAATGGCATGCGGATTGACCTCAGGCACAACAAGGGGGATGTCTGAATCCATACGAAAGGCACTGGAGTTATCAATCACTACTGCGCCGGCGCCGGCGGCTGCCGGGGCGAACTCCAGAGACCGGGCAGCCCCTGCAGAAAAAAGAGCAATATCTATACCGTCAAAGGCTGCCTTTGACAACAACTGGACCTGTATGTCCCGTTTCCTGAATTTCAATTTTTTGTTTACAGAGCGTTCCGAGGCTAATAGCCGCAACTCATTAAGCGGGAAATCCCGCCGCGCCAAAACATCAAGCATGGCACCGCCAACAGCACCAGTGGCACCTGCAACCGCTACGTTATATTTTCTGTTCTGCTCACTCATAGCTAAACTCTAAATTCTTCAAGTTTCTTTTTTTCAAATCGTCCCTGGCACTAAACTGCCCCGGCAACCAGATCCCCTACTTCTCTAGTGCCAAATCCCATCTTGCCGGCAGACAAACTATCGAGTTTCTCTGCCACTACCCAGCGAATAGCATTTTCAATGGCCTGGGCAGCCTCACTTTCGCCGAGATGATCCAGCATCATCTGCGCAGCCCCTATAGCAGCCAGAGGATTTATGACATTTTTGCCGGTATATTTAGGGGCAGAGCCGCCAATAGGCTCAAACATGCTCACACCTTCCGGATTGATATTGCCGCCTGCCGCAATACCCATGCCTCCCTGGATCATGGCGCCCAGATCTGTTATAATATCACCAAACATATTATCCGTTACTATAACATCGAACCACTCAGGATTTTTCACCATCCACATACAGGTTGCATCCACATGGGCATAATCTGTTTTTATATCAGGATACTCCCTGGCAACCTCATAAAATGCTCGTTCCCAAAGATCAAAAGCATAGGTAAGCACATTTGTCTTACCGCAAAGAGTCACTTGTTTTCTTTTGTTGCGTTTGCGGGCATATTCAAAGGCAAAGCGAATACAACGTTCAACCCCTTTCCGTGTATTAATGGATTCCTGAATCGCCACTTCGTCAGGCGTTCCTTTTTTCAAAACCCCGCCGGCACCAGCATACAGACCTTCAGTGTTTTCGCGGACTACGACAAAATCAATATCCTCCGGGCCTTTATTCTTAATCGGCGTCTCCACATTGGGATACAAAATAACCGGGCGCAGATTGATATACTGGTCAAGGGCGAACCTAAGGTTTAAGAGAATGCCCTTTTCCAGGATACCCGGTTTTACATCCGGATGACCGATGGCCCCAAGGAAAATGGCATCATGCTTTGTTAATTCCTCAACAGCGTTGTCCGGCAGGACCTTTCCGGTCCGGAGATAGCGCTCCCCGCCATAATCAAAATCTGTCAGTTCCAGTTTGAAATTATATTTACTTGCCGCTGCCGTAAGCACCTTAACTCCTTCAGCAGCCACTTCTGGGCCGGTACCATCACCTCCCATAACAGCAATTTTGTAAGTTTTACCCATTTTCCTCTTAGTCCTGTTGGTTATAATTAACGTTACGGTGTTGCCCTCTAAATATATTTATTCCTTCGCTGCTTCGTTTTGCAGATACACCAGCCTGTTCAAGCCGTTCAGGTAAGCTTTGCCGGCTGCAGTGATAATATCAGGATCAAGCCCGTATCCGATCACCACTCTGCCGTTATCCTCAATCCTGACAAGCACGTCCCCCTGGGCATCAGTACCACCAGTGATAGAACTGACAGAAAAGAAGAGAAGCTTGCTGCTTGTTCCTGTCAGCTGGGCTATGGCTCGATATGTGGCATCAATAGGTCCTACTCCGATTGCTGCGCCTTCCTTCTCCACACCGTCAATCTTGAGCCGGACTGCCGCAGTAGGCAGCTTCATGCTGCCGCTCATAACCCCCAAAGAAATGAGTTCATAAACCTCCGGGATGCGGATTATTTCATCCATGATGATGGCCTCCACATCCTCGTCAAAAATCTCCTTTCTGACATCAGCGAGGTTCTTGAACCTGGTAAATACACGGCCCAGTTCGTCATTGGACAAGGAGTATCCCATAACTTCAATGCGGTCCTTTAAGGCGTGCCGACCGGAATGTTTTCCCAGGACCAGATTGCCCTTCGTCAAGCCAACATCAGAGGGATTCATGATCTCATAGGTCGTTCTCTCCTTTAATACACCATCCTGATGAATGCCCGATTCATGAGCAAAGGCATTGGCTCCCACAATGGCCTTATTCGGCTGTACCGGCATGCCAGTGATGGTGCTGACCAGACGGCTGCTGGGGTGGATATGTTCCGTGACCACATCGGTATGGACCGTCAGCAGGTCAGCCCGGGTGCGGATTGCCATGACAATCTCTTCCATGGCGGTATTGCCAGCTCTTTCGCCCAGACCGTTGATAGTACATTCAACCTGGCGTGCGCCATTGTTGATGGCGGCCAGTGAGTTGGCCACTGCCAGGCCAAGGTCGTTATGACAATGCACACTTAATACCGCCTTGTGGATATTGGGAATATTTTCGATAAGATAGGAAATTTTCTCACCAAATTCGTCCGGCAGGGCATATCCAGTAGTATCGGGAAAATTCAGCGTTTTTGCGCCGGCTTTAATGACTGCTTCAAAAACCCGGCAGACAAAATCCAGGTCACTGCGCGATGCATCTTCAGCAGAGAACTCAACATTTGAAGTATATCGGGCAGCATACTTTACAGAATCAATTGCCAGTGCAAGCACCTGTTCCCGGTCCATCTTGAGTTTGTGTCGCATATGGATCTCAGAGGTGGCCAGAAATGTATGGATTCTGGGGTTTTCTCCATTTTTCAAGGCCTCCCAGGAACGATCAATATCCTGTTTGCTGCAACGGGCCAGCCCTGCAACTTGGACACCCTTAATATTTTCGGCAATGTTCTTTACACACTCAAAATCGCCTACAGATGCGATGGGGAAACCGGCCTCAATGACATCAACATTCAGGAGAACCAGTTGCTGTGCCAACCGGAACTTCTCCTGCATATTCATACTGGCGCCTGGTGACTGCTCACCATCTCGTAATGTTGTATCAAATATATATATTTTTTCTGACATGGCTGTTTCCTCTGCTGACAAAATGACAATATATGCACAACGTCTGTTTTAGTGCGTGGATACTTCAACGCCAGGCACTTTCAAAATAAACAAGAAATGCCAGGATAAACTTTCATCCTGGCCATATCTAACTTCCAGACGTTACTTATATTAAATGAAAATAGTGCTATTAAATGATATTTTCCTGCTCTTCAACACCCTTCTCAGCCCTATGCATTATCCTGTAGGCAGCACTGAATGGACCGGATAGGACGTAGATAAGACCAATCACAAAAAGTGTCACAGGCGGTTCTGCGGCTACAAGAATCAACAGCAGAACCATGGCAACTGTAACCTGGAAGGTCTTTTTTCTTTTTGCTGCCGGATGTTTGAAGCTCATGTAACGAATATTGCTCACCATGAGATAAGAAAGCAGGTAAACAAGAATCAAAATGGAAATATGCTTTACTGATTCAGTGGCGCCAAGATAGCGGGAAAAAAGAACCGTAGTGGCTATCATCCCGGCAGCAGCCGGACATGGAAGTCCGACAAAATCTTTAGGGGATTTTTCCAAAGTCAGAGAATTAAAGCGTGCAAGCCTCAATGCAGTTGTGGCCACATAAAGAAAAGCGGCAAGCCAACCATAACGGCCATAAGGTTCCAGGGCCCAGAGATACGCAAGCAATCCCGGCGCCACGCCAAAAGACACAAGATCACTTAACGAATCATACTCCATGCCAAAGATGCTGGTTGTTTTGGTCAGTCGTGCAACCCTGCCATCAAGACCGTCAAAAATACCCGCAACAATAATGGCAACGGCAGCATGGAAAAAATTTCCGTTTATGGCTGAAATAATAGCATAAAACCCACTCAAAAGGCTGGCTGTCGTAAAAAGACATGGCAGAGGATGAATCATGCGTTGCCCATGACCTACTGCCTCATTTCCATCCTTTTCAGAATTTATCTTGTTCATGTATTTATACCTTATCTTATGATAATAACTGTTAGAAAAACAGTATATATTATACCATAATAATATTATAATTCGCTAAAATAATTAGGGGATATACCCTATTACCGTTTCACCAGCCCGGACTCTCTGGCCTGACCGCACCTCAAGCTGCATCTGTTGCGGCAAATATATATCAACTCGTGAGCCAAAGCGGATGAGGCCAAAACGGCTTCCGCGCTCAATCTTATCTCCTTTCTGGGCCCAACAGACAATCCTGCGTGCTACAAGACCTGCAACCTGAACAACCGCATAACGAAAATTTTTAGCCGTGGAAAGAATAACTGCACAATGTTCATTTGCAAGACCGCCCTGGTCTGTATTTGCAGCATAAAAACTACCGGCTGCATATTGTATTTTATCCACTTCCCCTGCAAATGGCATCCGGTTGACGTGGACATCAAATATGGACATGAAAATTGATACCTTATAAACATGCTCATGGACAAATCTGTCATCAAAGATCTTCTCAACCAGGATAACCTTGCCGTCGGCCGGTGATACTACTCCATCTTCAGCATCAGGTATAATGCGGTCGGGATCACGGAAAAAATAGCAAACAAACCCGGTCAATAAAAGCAATATAAGTGCGATGAATTCATACTCAAGCACTGCCAATATAAGGGTTGCAAAAGCAGTAAATACAATAAAGGGATATCCTTCCTTTGCCAGAGGTATTTGTGGCTCTTTCATAATCTTATGTCTTTTTATCCGGAAAACTATTTTTCTGTGGCTTGCAGACCGAAACTCTTATTACGGTTCGCGGGAAAAACATATTTTGCCTGTTTTGGAAATGAAAATCCTTGACCTGTTTTAAAAAAACCCATGCCAATGATTTAATTCAGATCGCAGCAGGTGTATGGAACATTTCTGCCCTGTTAAAATTTCTTGGCCCGGGCCATGGCAATGGTTCCGGTACGGACAATCTCCTGAATACCGATAGGTTTCAGTATATCAATCACCGCCTTGATTTTGCTCTGCGGCCCGGTAATCTCAACTGCATAACTTTTGGGGCTGACATCAACAACCTTGCCGCGGAATATATCAATGACACGCAAGACTTCTGCACGGGTATTCGATTCTGCCTTGACCCGGATAAGAACCATCTCCCGTTCCACATAATCTGACTCACTGATATCAACAACTTTGATAACGTCAATCAGTTTATGCAACTGCTTGGTTATTTGCTCGATAATGGGGTCAGGCCCACGTGTGACAAGGGTCAGGCATGAAACAGCAGGATCAAGGGTTTCAGCAACACAGAGGCTTTCTATATTAAAACCGCGACCACTGAAAAGACCTGTAACTCTTGACAGAACACCGGGCTTGTTTTGCAATAAAACTGAAATGGTATGTTTCATTTCGCTTTCCTTTTATAAGTTGTGCAATCCTATTCAAGAATAAGAGTCAAAATATTTATACCAAAAGCATTTCGGTGGTGGCCTTGCCAGCTGGGACCATTGGGTATACGCCTTCCTCCCTGGCAATAACAAAGTCCATAAAAACCGTGTTATCTGTTGCCAGTGCCTCCTTGATAACTGGCACAACTTCGCTTACCTTAGTGGCCCGTAACCCGACAGCGCCATAGGCCTGTGCCACTGCGACAAAGTCAGGAGCCACCTCAAGACCCGTAGCAGCATAACGCTTATCATAAAAGAGCTCCTGCCACTGCCTGACCATACCAAGAAAATTATTATTAAGGATGGCGATTTTTACCGGGCATTTATATTGTCTTGCCGTCGCCAGCTCCTGAATATTCATCTGCAGGGAACCATCGCCGGCAATATCAATAACCGTTCTCCCCGGAGCAGCCATCTGGGCTCCAATTGCTGCAGGAAAGCCGTATCCCATAACCCCTAGTCCACCGGAGGTGAGAAAATGTCTTGGCTTGTTAAAATGATAAAACTGTGCCGCCCACATCTGGTTCTGCCCCACTTCGGTGGTAATAATTGCATCACCATTGGTCAGCTCGTGCAGTTTCTGGACCACGTATTGTGGTTTTATGATCTCCCCTTCTTCAATATAACCAAGCGGATGCTTGCGTTTCCAGTCGTTGATCTCTTCTAACCAGGGGGCAGTTAGTTCTTCCTGCTCCTGTTCCTTGAATTCCTCCTGGACATCAAACCACCTGTTCATAGCGGTTAAGGCATGTTTACAATCAGCAACAATGGGAATGTCAACCTTCACATTCTTGCTGATCGATGTGGGATCAATGTCAATATGGATGATCTTGGCAAAAGGCGCAAAGGCATCAATTTTCCCTGTAACCCGGTCATCAAATCGTGACCCGATGGCGATCAACAGATCACATTTTGATACTGCCATGTTGGCATAGTATGTGCCATGCATGCCAAGCATCCCCATGGACAGTTTATGGGTTCCCGGGAAAGCTCCCAGCCCCATGAGTGTCATGGTAACAGGTATACTCAATTTGGTGGCAAGTTCCGTCAATTCCTCATTGCTGTTTGAAGCTATAACGCCGCCGCCTGCATAAATTACCGGTTTTTTCGCTTTCAAGATTTCTTTGCAGGCCTTGGCAATCTGGCCAGGATGTGGTTCATAGGTCGGCCTATAGGTCTGCATTTTGATGGGTTTTGGCTCTTCAAAATTGATTTTTGAATTTACCACATCTTTAGGCAGATCAATTAAAACCGGCCCCGGCCGACCTGTTCTGGCAATATAGAAAGCCTCCCGGATAATAGAAACCAGTTCATTGGGATCCTTTACCAGGTAGTTGTGCTTAGTACAGGGCCTCGTTATGCCGACAATATCCACTTCCTGAAAAGCATCATTGCCGATAAGCGCTGTGGGAACCTGTCCGGTAAACACAACCAGCGGAATGGAATCCATATATGCTGAAGCAATTCCGGTTACGGTATTTGTGGCACCAGGACCGGAGGTCACCAGGGCCACACCCACATCCCCTTTCACACGGCCATAGGCATCTGCAGCATGAACCGCCGCCTGTTCATGTCTAACAAGAACATGGGTGATATCTGACTTTTCCAGCTCATCATATAAATCAATTACCGCACCGCCGGGAAAACCAAAAATAACTTCAACTTCCTGCTCTTTAAGACATTTAATAATCGCTTGCGCACCTGTCACTTTCATATAAACTTCCTTTGCTTCCTGATTTACTCTAAATATGCTCACTACTGCAGGCTATGAGCACTTTCCTAAGGCCAAGGTAATTAAGTTCCATACAGGTTGTTTTCCAAAAAATGAAACTGGAAAAATTATTTTTAGAAAAAAATAGGAATATATAGCACCCTGGCTGATCTTGTCAAGCCAATGTTTGCTTGAAATCAGCCGATTCGAGCTTTTCCCGGTAAAATCCCAAAAGCATGTTTTTCCCTTGCCACGTCATTTTTATGAAAAGGGTGAGCAAGTATAGAAATTATTATAGCTTTGTTTATCATATCCCTGCAAAGATGCTAAGCCATATTACATAATATTGAGACCAGGCCCAAATGACTCTTTCCTGCGGATAGTCAATTTTAATAATATCTTGTTTCCCCTACTGGATAACTGAAATCTCAAACCGTTACAGGACCTCCCAGGAAAATAAACTTGATGGGATGATCATCTGCAAGCAGACTCTGAAACTCAGGAAACCCTTGCTTGGTTTAGGCAGAGAATCGGAAAAAGTTTTTTCACAGAAGTCAAACATCTTCACAGAATTTGAAAAAACCTTAGTATGGAATGCTCAAGGACTTCTGGTGATATTGGGGGAATATGCTGGCCTTTAGTCCTTCTTGTAAGAAAAAATCAACAGCTGCCAACCCCTCTTCGCCAAGGTTTTCAGAATACTTATTCACATACAGCTCTATATGATCATTGATTACATCATCATCAAGTTCCTGGGCATATTCTTTTATATAGTCACGGCATACCCCGGTATGCTGCTTAGCCCAAATAATGCTTGATCTTACCGCCTGTTCAATTTGTTCAATGAGATCCCGCCCGAGCGAGCGCCTGACAACTATGCCTCCAAGCGGGATGGGGTGTCCTGATATTTCCTCCCACCAGGCACCAAGATCGACAACCAGTTCAAGGCCTCTGCCCCTGTAAGTAAATCGGCTTTCATGAATAATGACTCCGCAGTCAACCTTTCCTGACTCAATAGCTGGCATGATCTCATCAAAACGCATCATTACAACATCCTTCCACACCGGACCATATAATCTCAGCAGCATTGCTGCTGTAGTATATCTCCCAGGTACTGCCACGGTCATTTTTGCAAAATCACCTGGGTCAATTTTTTGACCGGCAACCAGCAAGGGCCCACAACCACGCCCTAGGGCTGCCCCTGAATGAAGCAGGACATAATCGTCCAGGACATGGCCCAAGGCATGAAAAGAAAGCTTGGTGACATCAAGACGACGCTGCATGGCCCACTCGTTTAATGTCTCAACATCTTCAAGCAATGCAGGCTGAAGGCTCCAGCCAGAGAGGGGTATTTTGCCGTTGACCAACCCGCAAAATATATAAGTATCATTGGGACAGGGAGAAAATCCTATGGAAAGTTGTTTCATAAATAAACCTGTTAGGATGCGGTCAAAATGATTTTTGCTGCTTAATCAAGAGGAAGTACCACCAAGAACAAGCTCATGCACCGCAATCTCAGCTACCATGCATATTTTTTCAATGGCTTCAGCAAGGTGCCATTCTGCAGCAACCCTGTCTTGCACCATGTTGCTGACACAGCGCAGTTCAACGCAGGGAATATTAAAGTTTTTGCAGACCATCGCGACTGCCGCCCCTTCCATGTTTTCACATCCGGCAGCAAACTTTTGCCGCAAAAACTCACCACGAACAGTTGTGCCGGAGCAGCAGTTGACAGTAACAAAATTGACGACTTTAAATACAATATTGTGACCTCTTAAAATATTTTCAAATCGTAATACAAGATCATTGTTAAACGATAACGGCTTGTATCCCTTGAGAAGACCAGGATCGAAATCCTCTATGGTATCCTGCATGCAGATGCCAAAATCACCCAAAACCTCCTGTTGTGCCAGGCAAATATCAAACAATGCCAGACCGGAATTAATATATGCACCCGTCACGCCGAAATTCAACACTCCATCGATCCCAGAGCCATGCAGGCTCAGATATTGGCTGAGACTGGCAGCAGTTGCAACGGGTCCCATGCCAGTAATAAGTACGTCCAGCTGGGCGGCAGCAGCAAGAAACGGTGCCAGAGGTTTTATTTCATTTTCAGTGGCAACTGCGATAAGGAACATGTACACCTCATAGTGAAGTACTTGATTTTGTGGCACGATGGAGAAAGTTAGGGTATTTTCATCATCACAGCAACCAATTTTAATGACCGCCAACAGAAAAACATGAATCTTGATTTCGATCTTGAATCGTATCAGTATGAGCTGCCGCCACATCAGATCGCCCAGCTTCCGGCTGAAAAGCGTGAACAATCCAGGCTTTTAGTCCTGGACTGCCGCAAAGATCTCATGCAGGATATGAAATTTGCTGACATTACTGACTTCTTCAATCCTGGTGATCTGCTTGTTGTCAATGATACAAAGGTTTTTCCGGCAAGACTGGAAGGTCGCAAGGAAACCGGAGGGAAAGTCGAACTGTTCCTATTAGAATATCCTGATTTTAATCGTTCTGTCGCTCCTGAGGAAGCAGGCAGCCAATCACTTACTAATAAAATTCTATGTGTTACTGTTACCGCCCTACTCAAAAGCTCCCAAAAAGCTAAACCCGGATCACGACTTTTTTTCAACCACGACCTTGAAGCGGAATTGCTGCAGTATCTTGTTGACAGCAAGGTGGAGGTGCGACTTTTTTTTAACATCAGCAGAGGACTGACTCCGGAAGATATTCTGCTGTCAAGCGGCAGAATTCCACTCCCGCCCTATATACGCCGGGACGGCATGGACCACCCGGAAGACCGCACACGTTATCAGACTCTTTTTGCCCAGAAACCCGGGGCAGTTGCTGCCCCGACTGCAGGCTTGCATTTCTCGGAATCAATACTCAGCAAATTGAAAGAAAAAAAAATACAGATAGCCCCTATCACCCTTCATGTAGGATATGGCACCTTTGCGCCTGTCAGGGTTAACGACATACGGGATCACAAAATCCATGATGAATATGTGGAAATATGTGCAGAAACTGCTGCGTTGATCAATGAATGCCGAAAAGCGGGCAACAGGGTTTGGGCAGTTGGTACTACGACGGCACGGACCCTCGAATTTGCAGGAACTGAGACTGGACTGGTAAAAGCAAAAGAGGGCTGGTGTGGGCTTTACATTTATCCTGGATACAGGTTTAAAATAGTCAATGGTTTAATCACCAACTTCCACTTACCTGGTTCTTCACTTCTCTTTCTTGTGGCGGCACTGGCAGGCAGGTCACGCATTCTCCGTGCTTACGGCATGGCAATCAAGCTAGGCTATCGTTTTTACAGCTATGGCGATGCCATGCTGATCATATGCTGAAACAACAGATGCAATGCAGCAAAAATCACTGCATGGTATTTGTCAGTGAAATGATCAGGTTGTTGCTGGACAATTCTCTTTGCTTTTTACGGCAATAGACGAGTCTGTGGATTTTTCTGCAACTTTATCAGCCTTCTCTGAGGAGTTTTTTGTTGTGGCATCGGTTGCAGTCGCACCTGCACTGTTACAAGATTTACTGCTGTAGCCGTCTGCATACCAACCGCCGCCTTTTAGCTGAAAAGAACTCGTGGACACAAGTTTTTTGACAGATCCTGAACAGTCAGGACAGGTTGTCAAAGGATCTTCAGTCATACGTTGGAAAATTTCAAAAACATTACAGCATGAGGTGCATTCATATTCGTAGATTGGCATTTCTTGTATTGCTCCGAGCACTATTGTTAAGCCCTGCCAGAGTGCAGGGAAAATGTTATTGTAGGCGATATTGCTTCAATATTGCCATGCAACTCCTTTTTTGGATGCAAATAATAATTTCGATGTCCGCTGTTGTCAACGCTGCAAATTTTTTCTCCCAATCAGACACAAATATAAATAATTCTCAAGTAACCGATATAACACGCTCGTACTTCTTTTCACTTTGGTTTTAAAAATTCAATATATACCTTATCCATGCCCTATTTGTTAAACTTTACTAAAATATATTCCCATATAATGTTATCTAAACTTTGTTATTACTCCATCCCTTATAGCTAAATTTTCATCAGAAAACATATCATTAAATTCTTGCATTTTTATTTGTAATGCAATAACTAACTACACCTATAAAACTATAACATTTACAGTAGTGCTGTTCTTTTTTCCTGATTATAAAAATTCATATACGGAGGAATGCTTAATGGGGAAAACACTTGTTGAAATGGCAGCCGATATTATACAGTCACAGTGCGGTTCAACTACCATGACCACTGAGGAAATTGGCCTCTCACTGCAAAACACTTTCAAAACACTGCAAGATCTTCAGTCTCTTGAAATTCAAGCATCCCAGGAAGGCATAACAGACACGGTTGCCAAAACAAAATCAGGCATTGTCCTGTCGCCTGAAAAATCGCTGCAGAAAAACAAGGTGGTCTGTCTTGAATGTGGTCAGGAGTTCAAGATGCTTTCCCCCAAACATCTTAAATCCCATGGTTTAACAAGCAGGGAATATCGAGTCAAACATGGCTTCTCACTGCGTCAGCCCCTGTGCGCCAAATCCTTGTCTGATAAGAGGAAAAAAGCGGGCAAGGCACGGGGTCTCCCTGATAATTTGCGAAAAGCAATAGCACAGAGAAAAAAGCGCAAAACAAAATCTGCTGCCAAGAAAAAATAATCGCATCGATTCTCTTATAAATAGCATCTTTGATTTCCAGCAGCCTAGCCTCAAAGATGCTATTTTCTTTATGAAAACAGAATGTATCTCCTAAAATATCACAACTGTTGTATGGACAGTTACTCTTTAAAGTAGTAGTTTTGTTTTTTTAAAGTAATCGTGAAAAAATCACTTTGTGTTTGAAACTTTCACTCTTTGTCCCCCCAGGGAACACATATTCCACTTTTAAATAATGCAACTTAATATCTCCACGTATTCATCAGAATTATGATTGGAATTTTCGATTCAGGAGTTGGCGGCATGACAGTTGCCCGGGCAGTCGAAACACTTCTCCCTGACTATCAAATTATCTATTACGGTGACCTGGCACGAACACCATATGGAAACAAGAGTTCTGAAGCCATTATCGAATATTCCCTCAATAATACTGCATTTCTCCTTGAGCATGGAGCCAGAGTCATCATCATCGCCTGTAACTCTGCAGCCAGCGTTGCCTCAGATATCCTGCGCCAACAATTTAATGCGCCAATTTTCGAAGTGATCACCCCTGCAGTCGAGCGGGCTGTAATTTCTAGTGTTACTGGCAAGATTGGTATAATTGGAACTAGAGCCACGATACGTTCAGGCATTTACGAACAAAAAATTATACAGCAGGCGCCAGGATTTCGGGTTTTTTCCAAGGCATGCCCTCTGCTTGTCCCACTTGTTGAGGAAGGTTGGACAGATGCACGTGAAACCAAAATGATATTGCGTAAATACCTTGCACCACTGAAACAGAAACAGATAGATACTCTTGTCCTGGGCTGTACCCATTATCCCCTGCTGAAAGATTTAATTCAGTATCGCATGGGAAAAAGCAGGGTCAGGCTTATTGACTCTTCCATTGAGGTTGCATTAACATTACAAAAATATCTTAGTGAAAACCCTGAATTCGGCAAAACCCTTCAGCGTGGAAGTGAAAACAAATATTTTGTTTCAGATATGACAAAGGCAGCTGTCAATACGGCTGAAAAAATATTTGGCCGTCATATGGATTTGAAAAAGGTTTAATGCGTAATGTTCCGTACTTCTTTTAATTATTTGTTTCCGCATTATTTTCAGGCATTCCTGCATCTTCCCCTGCTCATATCCTTACTATTAGTGCCGACCGCGGTAAAGGCCCAAGCAATAGATGCTCTCGAGGTTGCGCAAAAACTGCAAGAAACCTATGAAAAGGCTGCGAATCTTGTTGCTGACTTTAAACAAACAACCACCATGAAATTCAGCTCCCGGGTACGGCAGGGCAGCGGCACCATGATATTCAGCAAACCAGGTCGTATGCGATGGGACTACAGCACTCCTGATTACCAGGTACTCATAAGTGACGGTGTGACAATCTCAATGTATTTTGAAAAAAGCAAGCAGATGATCATAAGCAATGCCAAGGAATATCTGCAATCAGATGTCACCTATTCTTTCTTTGCAGGAACCGGGGATATATTGAAAGATTTTGATGTGAGTGATCCTGATCCTGGTTATAATCTGGAAAACACCTATCTTATAAAGCTTATTCCTAAATCCTCGCATCCACATGTATCCTCAATACATGCCTGGATTGCTCATGATTCTTTCCTGATCACACATCTGCAGATCGTGGATCATTTTGAAACTGTAACTGATCTTTTTTTTGACAATATAAAAATAGATACCGATCATTATGGCAGCCGCGAGATAAAGGAAGATCTATTTTCGTTCATACCCCCGATTGATACCGAAATCATTGAACAGTGATAACAGATACAACTGACCGTTGACTTTGAATTCCCCTAGAAAATCCCGCCGGAACAGACCGGCTAATATCATCCTCATTTCCATGCCGTGGCCCCTCTTTAACCGTCCGTCCATCCAGCTTGGCACACTTAAGGCATTTCTTGAACAAAACACCAGTGAGTTTTTGGTGGATACAAGCCATCCCTATCTGGAAGTGGCATCCCTCCTGGGTCCGGATTTGTATTACTGGATAAGTCAGAATCCCTGGGTGAGCGAAGCCCTATATGCGCCTCAGATATTCCCCGAACAGACTGCTGCTGCAGAAATTCTGTTTCTTAAGTATGCAAAAAAAGCTGAGCAAATAATAAAACATTCTTTGGACTATAAATCTTTAATCGCACGCCTGGAAAATCAGCTGCTACAATGGGTCAAGAGTTATGACTGGACAAAGTATAAAATTATAGGATTCTCAGTCTGTTTCCATCAGCTTTTTTCCTCGCTTGCCGCTGCCAGGGCAATAAGAAATAAAGCCCCCCACCTGCCTATAGTTTTTGGCGGTTCAGCATGTAATGCCGATGCCGGCCAGTCTTTACTGAACGCTTTTCCTTTCATTGATTATGTCATTGAAGGGGAAGGGGAAGGCGCGCTTCTGGCTCTCTGTAATATTGTCTCGGGATCACGGTCCAGTTCCATTCCCCCAAATATTATTACAAGAGAAAACAACAGGCTGAATGCACTATATCGAAAAAATCGTATTGGTTACACCCAACTGCCATCGCTTGATGATTTACCCGTCCCGGACTATAATGATTATTTTTCCGCCCAAACGAAATTATTTTCTCAAACACCTTTTATTCCTATTCTTCCAATAGAGTTTTCCCGAGGTTGCTGGTGGAACAAATGCACATTCTGCAATCTCAACATACAGTGGTGCGGGTATCGATATAAAAAAGCAGCACAAATAATGCATGAGGTAAAAACTCTTGCCGCCCGGCACAATAGTCTTGATTTCACATTTGTGGACAATATGTTGCCTACGAAAGAATCCTTGCTTTTTTTTAAAATGACAGGTGAATATTCTTCTGATTATAATTTTTTTGCCGAGTTGCGTTCTGCAAAAGAGGCACAATCTCTTACTGACATTTTTTTCACCTACCGCCAGGGAGGTCTGACCACCATTCAGGTTGGCATTGAAGCGCTCAGCAGCAGCCTTCTGGAAAAAATGCAAAAAGGCATCAGTGTTATTGAAAACATTGCGACCATGCGGGCAGCCCAGGAAAACTGCCTACGACTGGAGGGAAATCTCATCATGCATTTTCCTGGCAGCACTGAGGCTGAAGTTTTCGAGACCCTGGAATCTCTGGACTATGTCTTCCCATACCGCCCCCTTGCCACTGCCTCTTTTTTCCTGGGGCATGCCAGTCCGATCCACAAGGACCCTCGAGAATATGGTATCAAGGCAGTCGTCAACCACGCAAATAATTTCAAACTCTTTCCCAAATCAATCCTTAAACAGATGAGCCTTTTGATAAAGGATTACCACGGAGGCAGGGTATACCAGCGAAAAATCTGGAAACCGGTTTTGGAGAAAATGAACAGGTGGCAGCTATATCACAAAGAAAGGAGACAGGATGCTTTACATAACCCCCTGCTTTACTACCGGGATGGAGGCGATTTTCTTCTTGTCCGCCAGGAGCTTCCTGATGGAAAAATCTTGCACCACAGATTGAAAGGTACATCGAGGCAGATATACTTGTTCTGTACACAAATTAGGCTGGAGAAAGAACTATTGGAGAAGTTTCAGGCTGTCCCGCCCAAAAAGATTCTTTCTTTTCTTGCTGATCTTAGGGAAAAACGGATTTTATTTTCCGAAAATAACAAACATCTTGCACTGGCTGTACACTTCGGATCTAAGTATTGTTCTGGAACTAACCATTGAAAAACGAATTTCTTCTCTCTACTTTTAAACTAATAAATTCTTGCAGGTGATCAAATGCCAGATAACACTTCAGGCCATGAAAGTTTTGCGGATCTATTCAAGGAAGACACTATAACGGATAAGAGTCTTTCACCAGGCCAGAAAGTATTAGCGACAGTGGTTGACGTCTCTCAGGACTCCATTTTCCTTGATGTAGGTGGAAAAAGTGAAGGATTCATGGACCGCAAAGAACTCGAAGACGATACGGGCACAGTAAGTGTCAAAACGGGCGACACCCTGGAGGTGTACCTTCTGTCAACGGCCAAAAATGAGATGCTCTTTACAACCAAAATAGGCGGTGGGTCGTCTTCCCGGGCACATCTTGAAGAGGCTTACCGCAGTAATATCCCACTTGAAGGGCTGGTTAAAAAAGAGATTAAGGGAGGATTCGAAATTACTGTCGCGGGCAATGTCCGTACATTTTGTCCATATTCCCAGATGGATCTGAAAAGAATAACCGATCCCGAAAAATATATCGGCCAGCATATGCTCTTTAAAATCACACAATTTGCTGAGGATGGCCGCAATATAGTTCTTTCCAGGCGCATTATTCTCGAGGAGGAAAGAGAAAAGAAGTTAGAAGACTTGAAAGAAGAACTCCAGGAAGGCATGACAGTTAGGGGAAAGATTGCCTCTATAAAAAATTTCGGAGCTTTTGTTGACATTGATGGAATTGAGGGGCTTATCCCAATCTCTGAGATCGGCTGGTCCAGAACTGAAAATATTCACGATGTCCTTTCCGAAGGCCAAGATGTAGAAGTGGTGATTCTCAAGCTCGATTGGGAGAATGAACGTTTTTCTTTCAGTCTAAAACAGGCTCTACCAGACCCGTGGCTGGATATTGCGCAGAAGTTTCCAGTGGGCTCATTCCATACTGGCAAAATTGTACGGTTGGCAAAATTTGGTGCATTTGTCAATCTCGCTGCCGGAATTGACGGGCTCATCCATATTTCCAAAATTGCTGGTGGCAGGCGAATCAATCACCCGAAGGAGGTTGTTGAAGAAGGCCAGACAGTTGATGTGAAAATCGAGGATATAGATCAGGTACAAAATCGCATATCTTTATCACTTGCAGGAGAAATGGCAGAAGAGGAAACTACTGACAAAGAGAAGGAAGATGTCAGGCAATATATGGCGACACAAGAAAAAACTGATGCGGGTGAGTCATTGGGGACACTTGGGGAAATACTCAAGGCCAAACTCAAAGAAAAAGAACGAAAATAGCTGTTGCAAAATAGGGGAATCAACATTGTTTGAACAAATGGTTTCAGCTCTTACTGGCGGAGATTTGCCAGATACGAACTTGCTACGCAAACGTTTTGCAGCTGCCCTGGTAAAAAAAATTGGTGTCATACGTACACCCTATTCGTTCTGGCCTGCTGACACGAAGATTAACCCCCCAGCCAAACAGCTTCTGTGGGCCGCAATTCTTTTACATGATATGGAAAATTTCAGAGTAGTTGAAGCAATCATCTCCACAGAACTTGAAGAAAAAAATAGAGCTAAGGGTCAATCGGAGTCAATTCATGCCCTTAATGTCAATGTTCAGCAACTTCTGCAGAATTATATCCATGAATTTATTGAATTGGCACCTAACGAATCATTCAAAGAAACACTCAGAAACATCGCCAAAGAACTCGTGGCCACTCTTTAAAACCTGTTACCATGCATAAGTACTGGAAATTGTCTGGAAGGCAGCGGCAGCAAGAGTTTTTTGACATGTTTCCTGCTTTTCAGCGCTAGAATTTCAGCGGCTGCCACCAAGCCTTCTCCAAGCCGGGTTCATGGCTAATCCATAGCACTCCCCCAAAATAACCGGCTGGAACTGCTATTGTACCCTTCTCTGCCGAACCGTTTCAAACAGAATTATCCCTGCAGCTACTGAGGCATTTAACGAGTCCCAAAAATTTTGCATTGGTATGGTAATATTCAGGTCACAGTGTTCGGCAACCAGAGGGCGCAACCCCTTTCCTTCGCTGCCGATAACCAGGCATGCAGGTACAGTTAAATCCGTATCATATATTGTCTGGCCTGCATCCTTAGTTGTGCCGAAAATCCAGATACCTTTTTCCTTGAGCACCTTAAAACTGCTGACAAGATTGGTTACCCGGCAGATATTGATATGGAAAACAGAACCTGCAGAAATCTTTATCACGGTTCCTGTAATCGAAGCACTCCGGTCTTTGGGGAGAATAATACCGTTCACACCGGCTGCAACAGCTGAACGGATAATGGCTCCAAGATTATGGGGATCCTGAATCGAATCAAGGGCAAGTAAGAGCGGAGGCCCGCAAATGTCATTGAGTTTATGCAAAAGCCCATCAAGTGTCAAATATGGCAGGATAATCCTGGCCGCTATGCCCTGTGATCTTTCATGCTCAGATAATTCGTCAGGATTTCCATAACTGTCCCTATGCTGATCTGGAAGTGCAATGACAGGTATTGCATGTTTCTGCGCCGCTTCTATAATCTCTTCAAGCCTGCGGCCCGGCTTGACCTTGCCCACAATAATTTCTTGAATTATCTGCGGACAAACCTTCAGGGCTTCCTGGACCGAATGAATCCCCCAGACAAACTGCTCTGCCTTCGATTGGGCGCGGGAGTCTCTTTTTTTCGTATGGATGCTTTTTCTAAATTTCTGGGCAGGAGATTTGGCCATCAGACTTTTTAAAAAACGAGGTTGAGTGGTTCACCGGATAAAGCACGTCTTTTTCTGCTTCTTTCAGCAATAATAATTGATTTCAGGACAGCAACCGCATTATCTACTGCATCATTAACAATAACATAATCATAGTTTCCAATGCTTTTTATCTCCACTTTGGCATTCGCCAAACGCTTTGCTATCATGGCTTCTGTTTCGGTGGATCTGCCGGCCAATCTTCTTGCAAGTTCCTCTAGAGACGGCGGTGCAATAAAGATAAAAATGCCTTTTTCTCCCCATTTTTCCTTAACCTGTAGGGCTCCCTGGACATCAATGTCAAGGATTATGTCTAATCCCTGTTCTGTTGCTGCCTGAACCGCACTGATGCTGGTGCCATACAGATTCCCATGCACCTCTGCCCATTCAAGAAAACGGTTTTGCTGCTGCATGGCTCTAAAAACATTTTTATCTGTGAAAAAATAATCAACCCCATCCTGTTCCCCGGTCCGTGGCGACCTTGTGGTGTGGGAAACAGAAAATACAACATTCGGCATTGCGGCAATTATTTTTTTAAGTATCGTTGTCTTGCCTGTACCAGATGGAGCAGAAATTATGAACAGGTTGCCGTCACCCATGATATGCCCTAATACTCTTCAACCGGGGAGCTATGGGGAACAGATGCCGGACCAAAGCGCTGAGTAATGGTTTCGGGCTGCACCGATGAAAGAACTACATGGTTGCTATCCAGGACAATAATGGAACGGGTCCTCCTCCCTTCTGTCACATCCAGCAGACGATTGTTTCGTTTGGCCTCGTCCTTCAGCTTCTTCATCGGTGACGAATGCGGATTCACCACGGCCAGTATCCTGTTTGCTACAATAGAATTGCCGAATCCCACATTGATCATTCTGCCCTCCATATTCAAACCCCCTATTCCAGGTTCTGGACCTGTTCGCGAATTTTTTCAAGATCGTTTTTCATAGCAACACTCATATGGGCCGTTTCAGCATTACTGATCTTCGAGGCAATGGTATTTACTTCCCTTAAGAATTCCTGCACAAGAAAATCAAGTCTTCTGCCCACCGGTTCATCAAGTTCAAGAAAACCTTGAAATTGTTGGACGTGGCTGCGAAGCCTGACAATTTCTTCACTCACGTCTGTCTTGTCGACAAGGATTGCTACTTCCTGGGCCAGACGGACTGGGTCAATATCTACACCGGAAAGAAGAATGTCAAGACGTTCTTTTAACCCTGCCTCCCTTTTCTCCATTATCTGTGGCAGAGATTGTTCGATGCCGTCTATTTTTTGTCCGAAACTCACCATTCGTTCCATAAGATCTTTTTTGAGTGTCTCCCCTTCGTTCTGGCGCATTTTCTGACACTCAGTAAGGGCAGCAACTATCGCATCCCTGCAGGTCGGCCAAAGTGCCTCCTGGATTTCTCCCCCAGCCTCTTCTTCACGAGGGGTGATTATATCACGGTATGATGCCAACATAGCCAGGTCCGGCTCTCCGGATATCGAGAGATCTTCGGCAATCTCTTGCAAACAGGCGCAATATTCCCTGGCCAATCGAAGGTCAGCCTTCAGTCTTGCGGTTTCAGTTCCCTCCTCATTAAAATTAACATAAACATCGACCCGTCCCCGGACATGACAGGCGGCAATTTCCTTTTTGATCCTATCTTCCCAGCCCATGAAACGTCTGGGTAATTTTAGGCCTATATCAAGATAGCGGTGATTGACAGCACGCAGTTCGACAATCCACGAACCTTCCTTGCTGCTTGCGTCTCCCCGGCCAAAACCGGTCATGCTCAAAGATTTCCCCATGAAAACTCCTTATAAATATGTCTTTGCTAAATTATGATGATATGCAGACCAAGTAAAATTCAGTTTCTCTGGTTTCCATTTTAAGGGTAGCACCTTATTGTGCTTAATCATAGTTGTTAACCAAGAGAATCAGCCTTTCTGCAAAACGTTCTGCAGAAAAAACCAGTGATTCCAGGTCAAGGAAATCAAGCACATGATGATCAAAAAGAACCTTGACTTTGGCTTCAAAACCATCCTCCGGTTCCTCCTCCCAAAATAGGAGATATTGCGGCACCATGGGCAGGACTGGGACAACAAGTGATGAAGTCGCACTTGAACTTAGATGAGCCGGCCCCTCATATCCATCAAGCTCCCCTCCCAAGTCCATTAAAATATGGGCTGGTTTGCCAGATAAATGTTCAGCAATTTTCATTTCACAATATGTAGCCAAGGTTTTTACCTTGGAAATGGAATTGGGCAGGCTTTCCATGCCAATCCATGTATTGTCAGGTTTTCTTCCGCCGCATGAATGTACATAGTTGTAAAGGAGAATCTGGTCCCGGGGGTCGACAACTGTATCACCATCCATAAGTATTTTTGTCTTTCCCAGAATGACATCCTGGCCCAGATAACGCAGACACAAAATATCGGGATTCTCCTTGTGCCAAATAGCACCGAGCGGGAACGCAATGGAGCTGAAGTCAAGTTTGCTTACCTTTTCCTGCAGGTGCTGTACCAGGGCCAGATCATGCTCCCTTGACATTTGTTTCCCCAGATCTCCCAGGTCTTTTGCACCACTTAACACACTGACTTCAACACCCTGCAGATCAATATAGGGGCAGAGGGTGATTTCAGCCCCGGCCCGCGTCACTGCTGCAGAAAAGGCAAGGCAGGTAGGATATCCGCATGAGCCACAGTTTGTTTTGGGTGTTCTTTGTAATATTTCCAAAGGATTCATAAATCAAATAAAAAGATATATTGGTCAATAAATCAGTTATCGTTTTGCCATCGACCAGATATGTTCATACTGGAATACTGCAAAATTTTATTGTTTAATCTACTGGCTCTCCTTAAAAAATTCAAAACCTAATCCATACGATACAATAACACCCATTATTTTTTAGGTTTACCTAACTTTATTCAACAAGCCCAAAAAAAATATTGACAGATCGGTATCCGGTTCTTATTATTGGAACAATTAAAGTAATCTTTTGTTCAATTCATATTAGAAAATAAAATAATAAATCAGTAAACCATTTCATCCGAAAGAAATTTTTCTTCACCGACCTTCCCCTTTATCAGCAAAAGAATCCGCTTTGAAACACTGTCCTGAATGCCATAATCACAAAAGCACCCAGTCTGTTCAACAGAAGCCGGGGATTGCCATTGTCGGTAATATGAATGTCGGAAAATCAAGTTTGTTTTCCTGGCTCTGCGACACAGACGCTGCCAGCATGAATTTTCCCGGCACTACAGTTTCTCTCGCAGCAGGACAGATAAAATCGCTGAATGCAACTGTCTATGACACCCCAGGTATTTATTCAATTTTTTCTGCCAACGAAGATGAAGCTGTTTCACGTGACATTTTACTTCCACAACTATCCTTTGCAGCTATCTCCTCTATTCTTCTCGTAGCTGATGCCAAGAATATGAAACGGTCTCTGGCTATAGCCTTGCAGTATACAGAGTACGGACTGCCCATGCTCATCGATATCAACATGATTGATGAGGCTGCTGCGAGAGGAATTGAAATTGACTTTGAAAAACTTTCCGGGATACTGGGTGTTGATGTTTGCAGTTCCATTGCCAGGGAAGGCATAGGGGTCCGCAAGATTCTTACAAAGCTGAAATCTCCACGTATAGCAAAAAAACTCGTCAATTATCCTAAATGGGTAAACAATTTCATTGATATCATAGAAAAACTCTGCAAGGATGCAGACATATCCCCCCGTGTTATAGGACTCTTACTCCTTGCCGGCGACAAGGCAATTGAAGGTTATCTGGCAAATAAATTCGGCCCCGATATCCTTGAAGAACTTAAAGATTTGGCAACGGACTATCGTAAGGATGATACTGAAACGTTCCGGGCTTTTATTGTAAATCTTTATAACAAGAGAGCTGAGCAGATCGTTAAAGAGATCCAGGATGTCGAGCCGCCTCTCAAAAACCCGCACCTCGTTACCTTTGGCGACTTATGCACCCAGTTGCATACCGGTATTCCCATTGCCATAACTGTCCTAATCCTGGTGTATCTTTTTATCGGCAGCTTTGGAGCCACCTTTCTGGTGGATACAATTAACGGTTTGATTTTTGAGGGTTTTTTGATTCCCTGGACTGCTAAACTTCTTGAACCCATCCCAAGTCAGTTTTTCCGTGACATGTTTATTGATCCAGATTTCGGCATTCTGCCCACCGGTGTTTTTCTTGCCTTGGGTCTGGTTATGCCGGTACTGTTTTGTTTTTACCTCGTTTTTGGTGTCCTTGAAAGTTCAGGGTACCTTCCCCGCCTGTCTATCCTGCTTGACAAGGTCTTCCGCAAGATGGGATTAAACGGCAAGGGGGTAATTCCGCTTGTTATGGGTTTTTCCTGCGTTACCATGGCTATTCTCACCACCCGCTTGCTTGACACTAAAAAAGAGAAAAACATCGCTACCTTTCTCTTGCTGCTGGGGATGCCCTGTGCACCGCTTATAGCGGTCATGTTCGTCATCTTGGAAAAAATGCCCTTTGCCGCTACTCTGACGGTTTTTGGAATAATATTTATCCAGACATTTATTGCCGGATTTGTTGCCAACAAGATAATTCCCGGTCAGGGCTCTCCTCTTATTTTTGAAATTCCTCCTATGCGTTTGCCCAAGCCGATGCAGGTCATAAAATCGGCAGCCCACAAAACCTATTTCTTTAGCAAGGAGGCTGTACCTGTCTTTATTGTCGCTTCCCTCTTTGTCTTTCTGTTTGAAAAGGCTGGCGGACTGGAAATAACTGAGAACCTGCTCCGCCCTGTCATCCATAACCTCATGGGCTTGCCGGAAAAAAGCGTTCAGGTTTTCATCAAGACCATTATCAGGCGCGAATCAGGAGCTACAGAGTTGGAACATTTGCGCGGTGTTTACACCAACCTCCAACTCGTGGTAAATCTTTTGATCATGACTTTCCTGACCCCATGTATCAACGCCATACTGGTTCTCTTCAAAGAACGGGGCCAAAAAACCGCAGCTTTGATCATTGGTACCGTAATAATTTACGCTATCCTTATGGGGAGTCTGGTCAATCACATCTGCCTTGCCCTTGGAGTTACCTTTACTTAATTAAACTTACTAATCTGTTTGACTTATATGGTTTTAAAACAGGAGATATAGCAATGCTGAATGAAAAGCAGGAAGAAATCCTTGAATCAATCTGGTCTGTTGGCGATAGACAAAATAATACCATATCGGCTGTTAGAAAAAGATGCACGGTAGACTTCTCTGACGCTGACCTTGATGACCTTGAGCGCCAGGAATTGATCATAAGGGACAAGGACAATATAAATCTGGCCAATAAGGGGAAATCGATTGCCGAGGTAATTATCCGACGACACAGGCTGGCAGAGATCCTGGTTTCAAGCATTCTGAAACTCAAGCAAGCTGACATGGAAGATATTGCCTGCAAAGTAGAGCACAGTCTTCTGCCTGAGGTTGAGGAGTCAATTTGTACCTTGCTGGGTCATCCCGAATTCTGTCCTGACGGCAAAAGAATTCCCAGAGGAAGATGCTGTTCCGGCAAAAGCAAAGTTATTGACAGCAGCGTTGTCAGTTTAAAAGAGCTGACCCCCGGCGAAAGAGGCAAAATTACCTACATAAAGCCTGACAGCCACTCCGGCTTCCATCAGCTTATTTCATTCGGACTCCACCCTGGTGTAGTAATTACCGTGCACCGAAAGAATCCGGCATTCTGTATAAAATTCGAGAATACTGAACTAGCCCTTGATGAAAACGTTGCGGCAAATATTTATGTCTGGAAACTGACGAATGGAGAGTTGTGAATAAAAGAAAAACAAAAGTTGGAAATAGAATCCCCGGGAAAATTCCCGGGGATTCTCACTCAATAGGCAAAAACGTGACTTATTTTCTTACTTGGTTTCCGTTGCTGCTTTCTGGCGGGCATCAAGCTCTTTTTTTACTACTTCACTGATATCAAGAGCTTCATCAACATAGAGCAGACCGGCGCGTGAGTCAATAATCATGGCATAGCCGTTTTTCTTACCCACTTCCTTGATAACTTTCTGCAACTCATTCAAAACCGGGCTCATCACCTGTTTTTCAAGCTGCTGCAATTCAAACTGGGCGTCTTCGGACTTAAGCTGCATTTCCCTGACTCTTTTCTGATAATCCCGTTCTTTCTCCTCCTTTACTTCCTGGCTCCATACCGTACTCTTTTTTTCTATTTCAGCCCTGAGAGCATCAACCTCTTCCTGTTCCTTCTGGAATTTCTGCTGGAACTCACCTACTTTTCCCTCAAGAACCTTTTTGACTTCCTGGCCAGCCTCTGAGCCCAAAAGTACATCCTGGATGTTGACAGTAACAATTTGTTTGCCGCTCTCTGCGGCCTCTACTTGAGAGCTTGCAAGGCCTGTAGCGCCAAGCAGCAGCAGCACAGCAGAAAAAACTACTAAAATTTTTACACGCATTTGCTTTATCCCTCCAAAATAAGATTTCCGGGCGCGAAATTCTCTGCCAAGAGAAAATTCATCTCCGTTTGTCATAAATTGCAATTTTATAAAAATTCATTTTTTTGCTAACAGACAAACCGGGGTGGCAATGCCTGAGATGCATTGCCACCCCGGTTTGTTAGGCTAACTATAATGCAGTATTATAAGTTGTGCCAGTCTAATTACCTAACCACAACAAAGTCGTCTCTCCGGTTCTGGGCCCAAGAGTACTCATCATGCCCATGCAGCAAAGGTTTTTCCTCTCCATAACTTATAGTGTGCATGCGATCCTCGTTAACCCCAAGATTCATCAGGTATTTCTTTGCACTGTTGGCTCGGCGTTCTCCCAGGGCCATGTTATATTCATTGGTTCCCCTTTCGTCACAGTTTCCTTCTATACGGACCCTGGCGCCTTTATTCTCATTCAGATAGGTAGCATTCTTTATAATTCTAGCACGTTGGTCTTCTCTTATATTTGACTTATCGAAATCAAAGTAAATAGGCAGGAGTGGTGCAGATGTTCTTCCTTCAAGAACCTCAGGTTCTTTTTCCATTGCAGCTTGGGCTTCTAGTGATTCTTCCTTTGAAGCCATACTTTCTTCATAAATTTTTTCATAGCCGGTCTCGCCCGGCTTCATTGCTGTTTCTTCAACAGGCGCACCCATTTCTTCTTCAGCAGATACTTTCTTTTTGGCACAGCCGCTCATACCAAGTGCAAGCACTAAAGCAACAACAGCGAACATCATCAACAACAACATCCTCTTCATCTTTCTCCTCCCAAATTGGTAAATTATTTAAAAACAGGCATTACATTAAAATTAAATCCGATGTTAACTTTCATGCATATAGTATATTTAAAATAAATTTTCCAGAAATATCCCTTAGGTAGATATAATTTTTAAAAAATCCAACAAAAATCTGTCCTAAACAATATTTTCCATAAAGAATTTAATCTATGCAAAGTATTACAATGTATCAAATTAGCCAATAATTACAAAAAAGTATTATAAAATACAATTTCAATATTAATTACAAAGCGTTATAAAAATTTTCCCCCAGTCCCAATTAAAGCTTTTCATAATTGTAAGAGTAATTTTATATTAATAGATAATTCAGGATAATTACCTCATAAATAAATTCCATTAAACCAGTTTATCATGCAAAATAAATATCACGACACGCTCACTGATCAGGAAACCCTCCTGAACAATATGCTTGCCCAAAGTCCTTTTGGTGCCTTTTTCGGCATTTCCCAGAAGATATTTGACCAGGTCTGGTCCAACCTCACAGACGACGACGGCAATTCTGCAGTTTATATCACCATGGAAATCGGAGCTGATTTGGATGTTTTCAATCCGGTTAAAACTTATCTGCAACAAAAAGAAATAGTTGGCAGCAACAATGCTGTGTTGAGTTCATTTTTGAAAAAATTCCTTAACGGGCCCTACAAATTGCCGAATTATGGTGGCGGACTCGGGATTTTAGCAGGAGATACCCTGAAAAGTTTTGCTGCATGCAAGATCCCGGTTGCAGCGATATCCCTGCTATACAAGAAAGGATATTTTGCTCAACTCGTTGATTCAAGAATCGGTCAAATCAGCTGGTCAGTGGATTGGTCACCTGGAGATACTCCCGGTCTCTATCTGCTAAAGAATCCGAGTTATCCTGACAAACCACTCTATATTGAAATTCCTTTCTTTGACGAATATGGCAAAACAGTCATGGCCTATGCCCAAGTCTGGATGAAGCTTGAAGTTAATGAAACACTCGATTTTTTTGTCCCCGAATTTCTGCTTGATTTTTGTTTGCCAGAGTCTCCGGAATGGATTCGCAATGCTGCCAACCACCTTTATGACAGCAGTTCTGAAAAAATGAAGGCGGTACAACGTCGCATGCTGGGTGCAGGAGTCATGCCTCTTATGGATATTCTCGGACTCACGTCAAAACGGATACATCTCAATGAACAACATGGGGTAGTTTCAGTGCTTCATCTGATTGCTGATTTTCTTCTAAACAAACTTGGTCCCTCCTATCAGACAACCGTTAAAGACTCAGATATACTGGAAGCGGCACAGGCGGTTGCCCAAAAAGTCATCTATACCATCCACACCCCTGTAAAAGCAGGACATGACCGTTTTAACAAATCCCTCTATGCGGGCCTGAGCCACATTGTCTGCAGGCGGATCCTCGGCCTTCTGGCTGGTGACAAGGAAAATCCAGAGCTTTACAATTTTACTGAATTTGCCATGCAAGTGAATCGAGCAGTCAACAGTGTCAGCAGATTGCATCGCGATGTCACCAAAAAACAATTTCCCCAATTTGCGGAAAAAATAACCGCCATTACCAATGGTGTTCATCATCTTACCTGGATAAGTGATGCAAAGGCTGATGTTTTTGACAGTTTTCAAGAGTTTAATAACTGGCGTCAAAACCCTGGTGTGTTCATTAACGCAGAAACTCTTTTGACTAATAAAAAATTCCGCACTTACCTTGAACAAGCCTGGAACCATGATACCGAAATACTCATTCATTACGTAAATGACATGCTTGTCCAGCACCGTCACCAGATAGAAGAAACCTGGATTGATCCGCCAAATTTTCTTTCCCATCTGCATGAGGAGGATATACCACTCATGCCATCCGTATTTACTATTGGTTTTGCCCGTCGTTTTTCAACCTATAAACGCGCCGACCTAATTTTTGACAACATCAAGGAACTGACTGACATAATCACGGAGCTAGACTATCCTGTAAATTTCCTCTTTGCCGGCAAAGCACATCCTGCGGATGAACCAGGCAAATCACTTATCAAAATTATCCTTGATGTGCAGGAAGAACTGTATGAGCGAAGCAAGGGTTTAGCCAAACTAGTATTTATTCCCAATTATGATATGTCCATTGCCAAGATGATGGTTTCTGGCGTACATGCCTGGTTAAACAGCCCCAAGCGTCCCCTGGAGGCAAGTGGAACAAGCGGCATGAAAGCTGCCATGAACGGCATACCTAACATCAGCATCCTCGACGGCTGGTGGATGGAAGGTTTTCATGATGGGAAAACCGGGTGGAAATTCGGCCTTGACACCCCTGTTGATCTTGAACCGCTGAGTGAAGAACCCTCAGCACTCCTTTATGAAGAGGATTCAGCATCTTTTTATGAACTTTTCCCGCTGGTGCTTAAAGAATTCTATGATCCTAAACTCAGAGCAAAATATATAGATAGATGCATCAACAACATATTCCTCAATATCCCTATATTTAACACTCATAGAATGATTGCAGAGTATTGCCGTAATTATGAACTGAATCTTGCGCCGCAAGTAGACAAAAAAATTAAATATTTCCAAAAACTCTATCAAAGTGAAATATGAATAATCTTTTTATGTTACGCGGTATTCATCAGGCTCTTTACTCCCAGCTGATTCGTGATTAAAACCTGTGGGCGGGAAGCTTTTTGCATGGCCGGCATAAACAGATTCTTATCAGTTAAACATAACATCCCGGAGTATACACTTCTGAAAACTTCCGAGAAAATTCCCCGTGCAAAGCCTTCCGAACATTCACAAATTGCTTTTCATTTCACCGGGACTATTAATCATTGTTGTTCTCTTTGCTGCAGGAATTTGTTGGGCGGAAATCTTCCCCCTGCCATCGGGATTCCTGCTGAGTGGAATCTTGTTGTTGTCATGTTTTCTCTTCATTATCTATAAAATTAGGGCAATACAGTCCAAGGTTGTTCTCTATTCCCTTCTTGGACTCCTTTTTTTTCTTCAGGGACTTTATAATGCTGAAACGCATCTCACCCCTCCTGCTGAACCTACCCATATCTATAATCTTATTGGAGACCAACAGTCAGTAAGTCTTGACGGCATTCTCCTTAAATATCCATCTGTTACAAATACATCCTCTGGTCCGGAATCCAAACTTCTTCTACAGGTAAAAGCATTATATCGGCCATCTGGACCCAGCCGTCAACTGCCCAAAGACACCGAGGCTTCAGGGAAAATTCTATTAACCCTGAAGGGTTTGTTGCCAAAAGACATAGAGCCCGGTAGCCGTGTTCTTGTCAAGGCAAATGTATCCCGTGTAAATACCTATTCAACTCCAGGTTCCTTTGACTACAAGAAACATCTTGCCAACCAATCAATTCTCATCAAGGGTTGGATTCAATCACCCGATAACATTTTGAAACTTCACACGGTTGAATCATTTCCTCTGCTATCCGGTATAATTACCTTAAAGTACCTTCCGGAACGGATTCGATATGGGATAGCAGGTTTTCTGGACAAAACACTTACGCAGCCTGCAAGAGGATTGTATAAAGCTATTCTGATCGGCGACAGAAATGATGTGCCACCAGCAGTTCTTGAGAACTTTACCGGGGCCGGCTGCCTTCATATTCTGGCAATCTCCGGGATGCATATGGGTCTCATGACTCTTGTGATTATTGCTGTCATTACCTGGATATTGAAACGTTCAACCTGGCTTTTACTGCATGCTCCTGTTCTTAAAATTGCCGTTTCCCTTGCCCTGCTTCCAATGCTGATTTATGCACTCATCGCCGGTTTGAATCTCCCGGTGCTGCGTGCTCTGCTCATGAGTCTTGTATTCATCCTGGCAATTCTTTTTGACAGGCCGGGAAATCTTCTCAACCATATCCTGCTTGCTGCCCTTCTCATCATGGCATGGAGGCCAGGAGCAATTTTTACCGCCTCATTTCAGCTTTCCTTCAGTGCAGTAATTGCCATTGCCCTAATTTATCCGTTCCTGTATCGCTTTATCTACAAAGAGACCCAGGAAGTTTCTTCCTTTTCAGTAAAGCGAGGTCCAACAGCAGAAAACTTTTCAGCTTCTATATTTAATAAACTTTCCGGAACCCTTCTTAAATGGCTTTTGGCAGGAGTTGCACTAACAGCAGCAGCCATGGTTGGCACTTTTCCCCTGCTCCTGTTCCACTTCAACAGGTTTTCCCTGGTTGCACCATTTTCCAATTTGCTCGTCGAACCTCTCATCTGCTTCTGGTCCCTTATTGTCGGACTTGTTGCGAGTATATGCATTCCGCTTTTCCCGGCTCTGGCAAAAATACTCTTTGTTGGTGGCAGCTTTGGGCTGATTATTGCGGAGAGAATATGTCATTTTTTTGTTTCATTGCCCTATGCTTTTCTATGGCTTCCGACTCCAGCAATCGTGGAAATCATCCTCTCTTATCTCTTTTTAATCAGCTCTGTTTCTGCATTGCACCTGTCAGGCAGACAAAGACGCAACTCCCTTAGCCTCGCACTTTTCTTTTTATGCTCTCTGGTGGGAGTACCTGCAGTAAAGACTATTGCAATACAGCCTTCCGGATCTGCGTCTGTAACCGTTCTGGATGTGGGACATGGCTCTGCAGTTTTCTTACAACTGCCGGAAAATAAAAACATTTTAATTGACGGCGGCGGCTCTGGGGATGACCGATTCAATATTGGCGAACGTGTTATAGGCCCTTTTCTCTGGAATCAGAAGCTGAGCCATCTCGATGCAGTAATAGTCACCCACCCGCATGCCGATCATTATAATGGCTTACCATTTATTCTGGCCCGCTTTCACCCCAGAGAATTATGGATTAGCGGCATTCCCGGACATGACACGGAGTATGGGAAACTGCTTGATCAAGCACGACACTTGGGCATTGAAACGAAAATTGCCAGAGATGATACCATTCTATTTCAGTCCGGCTCAACCCGCCTTGTCTGTATTTACAGCGGCCTGGAACCAATTCATGGGACTGACACCCTCAGGCAGAATAGATCAGACAATCCGAACGATTCAAGTCTTGTACTCCGGCTTGAAACCAACAACAAATCCTTCTTGTTTCCGGCAGATATCAGTGCGGGATTGGCAGAAACACTTATCGGTGAGGGAAAGGTGTTAAAGGCTGATGTATTGTTGGCGCCGCATCATGGCAGCCCTGCCTCAATGAGCCAGGATTTCATCAAAACCGTTGCGCCGGAATATATTGCCATTTCTGCAGGCCGTAACAATCCATTTAATTTTCCGGCCAGATCACTTTATGACCTGCAGGAAAAAGGCATTGAAGTTTTCTCTACCGGCAGAGACGGCACCATCACCTTCAATTCAGAAAATGGTGCTATTATGGTTAGCAGCTTTCAGGTGAATTGATATCTTAAGCTGCCTGCTTCCTGTTTTCTTTATACCTCTGTAAAATCAATTGGCGGTCTTTTCAGATACCCGACAAACTTCTGCTTTTCAGTGGAATACATGTAGGCGTCTTCTGGACTTATCCAGGTTTTCTTCAGAAGATCCATGATAGCATCATCCAGCGTCTGCATGCCGTATTTCTTTCCTGTCTGCATGGCTGAAGGGATCTGGTAGGTCTTGCCCTCCCTGATCAGATTTCGCACAGCTGCGGTACATATAAGTATCTCCACTGCAGCCACCCTGCCCTTTATGTCCTGCCGTTTAAAAAGTGTCTGTGAGATCACGGCACGCAGAGCATCAGCCAGGGTTGAACGAACCTGTTCCTGCTGCGAGTAAGGAAAAATCTCTATCATTCGATCAACTGTTTTTGAAGCGTTTAAGGTATGGAGTGTAGCAAAAACGAGATGTCCGGTCATGGCTGCCTCCATAGCAAGGGCAACGGTTTCCAGGTCACGCATTTCACCGACCAGTATGATATCCGGGTCTTCGCGCAATGCTCCACGCAGGGCGGCAGCAAAGCTCCTTGTATGGGTTCCTACTTCCCGGTGATTTACAATGGCTTTCTGCGGCATATGCACAAATTCTATGGGATCCTCAATGGTGAGGATATGATGCTTGCGGGTCCTGTTCGCTTCATCAATAATAGCTGCCAGGGTGGTAGATTTACCGCTGCCTGTAGGTCCTGTCACAACAACCATACCTTTGGGCAGTTGTGAGAGCTTGCCAATAACGGAAGGCAACAAGAGCTGGTCACATGTCAATATTTTACTGGGAATTTCCCGAAATACTGCGCCAATGCCGTTTTTCTGCTCAAAAAAGTTACACCGATACCTGGCGAGGTTAGGTATTTCATAACCAAAGTCCATGTCACCTGTTTCTTCAAAGACCTTGATTTTTTCTTCAGGACATATCTCATAGAGCATGGCCTTTAAGCCTTCATTATCCATGATCTTGTATTTCACAGGCTCCATATCACCCCGGATCCTCAGGATGGGTGGCATGCCGGCCATCAAGTGAAGGTCCGAGGCTCCCTGTTCATTCATCAGTTTAAAAAAGGCATCAATCTGAGCCATCTACAGTCTCCTTTGACTTGCGTTTTGAAAAAATTTTCAGTCTCCTCAAAACAATCCGCGGTTAAATATACATAAAAGTCTAAAATCAATCAATAATACTTTCTTTATATTATAATTGTCTTTTTTATGTAAGTTACGATCTCTTGCGGATCGTCCATCAGTTTGATAATTTTCATGTCATCATTATCAACATTGCCGCTTGCAAGAATTTTCTCATGTATCCAGTCCATGAGTCCAGACCAAAAATCTGATCCTACTAAAATAATGGGGAATGGCTTGATCCTTCTGGTCTGGATAAGCGTGATTGCTTCAAATGCCTCATCAAGTGTCCCGAATCCTCCCGGCATACAGATAAAAGCCATGGCATACTTGATGAACATAACCTTGCGGACAAAGAAATATTTAAAACTCAGAGGCAGGTTTGTAAAAATGTTGGGCTCCTGCTCAAAAGGCAAATTGATATTTAGTCCGATGGAATACCCCCCTGAATCCGTTGCCCCCTTATTGGCTGCCTCCATAATCCCGGGTCCCCCTCCTGTGATTATTGCATAGCCCTGTCGTGAAAGTTCACCTGCAATCTCCACTGTCAGCTTATAGTCCGGATCTTCAGGCTTTGTCCGGGCCGAACCGAAGAAAGATACAGCCGGCCCTTTAATGCCAGACAGGGTATCAAATCCCTCAACAAACTCGGCCATAATCCTGAACAGCCGCCATGAATCTCCTGCATTAAAGTAATCAAGCCAATACTGGTGCTGCGGATCGGTGGTGCGCCTGCCTGTTTCCTCATAGCCACCGTTATTTATACGCCTGTGAATCAATCGTCACCTCATTTTTTTCTTTAACGCTATTGCCTGCAGGGCTGCACCGGCAGCCCTGTGATCCGGTGTGATTTTCAAAACAGCCTTAAACATTGCTGCAGCTTTTGAATGAACACCCAGTTTGTCATATACCTTTGCGGCGAGATACAATGATTCCTCATTTTTTCCCCGGTGCATACTTTCTTTCAAATCCTCCAGGGCGGAATCATAATCAGCCATTCTATACTTAATCACGGCAAGACGATACCAGTGTTTCCATTGCCTGTCATCAATATTTACCGCCTGCTCACAGAGGGAAAGGGCAATATCATCACCCTGGTTTTCCAGGCCGTATAATTCACCCAGAATACTTAAAGCATTTGCATCATGTGGATTATGCCGGATAGCACGCTGCAGGACTTGAACAGCCTCTTTATTTCTGCCGCTCCCCTTATATGCTTCGCCAAGGTAGCGCAGCAGTGCATTCCTGCCTGGTATCTCGGAGTTTGTTTCCTCCATTATATTTTCTTTTTCCAGGAGGGCAGCAGCTTTTATATAGCGGCCGGTTCGGCAGTAAAGCTTGGCCAGTTGCAGGAGAAGATCGTATATATGATATACTTCGGGCTTGCGCCTGTAAGCTCTTAAGGCCTGCTCAAAATACGAAATTGCTGTCTCGTCTTCCGCAAAAATCAAACTTGTAACACCGAGGTTATACAGTGCCATGTAATGCCCGGGATCGGTGTGCAATGCGGCTTCAAAAAATGGCTTAGCTTTTCTGGGCTTGCTCATCTGGGCATAAGCCTCACCTAGACTATTAAGCAAATTGGTGTTTGCAGGGTCCATATCCAAGCCTTTTCTATATTCCTTAATGGCCCGGACCAGATCTCCCTCCCCATAATATATGTCACCGCTGATATTCTGACTTATTTCGTCAAAAATGATTATTGAATCCGTCCCGAAAAATCCTGCATGCAAAAGAGCCTTACGTGCATTTTGCGGAATGTCTGACTTCTTGAAATCAATGCAGGGGAAGCATGCTATGCCAATTGAATACGTAGTACCAAGATCTGCCGGAAGTTTTTTCTTAAGTTTACGGGCCCATGAGAGTGCCTTTTTTGCATCCGCATTTCTCAATAACACGAAGGTTTCGTTCTTACTTGCGGTTACTGCTTCTGCCCGCGGTGCAATTAATGCCAGCAAACGTTTTGAAAAAAAATCCTCCTCCAGTTCCCTGTCCTGACTAATCAGCAATATTGCAAACACCTCAGTATCAGCCCATTGTTTCCTGAGTTTTGCCAAATCAGAAGGTTTTGTTTTTTTTAAGGGATGGCTCTCGGGATTACTGATGGAACTGTAAGTACAAAGAGCATAAGGCCCCCGTCGACTCGCCTTGCGCAGAGATTGCCAGGTCTGCTCAAGCAGAGCATGAGCAGAAGGCCTGCTTTCAGCTGTATTGGTCGTGATAACACCTTTACATGCCAAGCTGTTTATGCCAATATGAATACGTTGAAAACCCTCGCGCCTGAACCAGCTAAGTATATTTTTCCCAAGCTTCTTGGCCTGAGCCTCATCAATATTTTCTCCTAAAAATCCAAAAACACCGTTCCCCAGGTGATGTAACACCTCCTGTCCAAGGAACGATTCAAGGCAATAGGCCGCCCTGACAATATGCCGCAAGGCCATTTCCGCATTATTGGCGCGCGGGTGTATCTCCAGCAATAAAAGAGATATAGTGTGCAGATTTGCCCCTTTGTTTGCATGCCCGATATTTTTCTGTGCTTTTATGAGTAAGTTTTCAAGTAAATCCTGGAGATGACGTCCATTGAACATTCCTGTGACAGGATCAAAGGCCTGTTCTTTTTGTAAAAAAAACTCCCGGGAAATAATTCTGCTGCGGTCGCTTAACCATTCTTCAGAAAGTACCCCGGCAAACTGTTCATCAACTCCTTCGACAACCGCTATACCGATTAGGGACTCAGCGGACCAGACAGGCAAAAACAGAATCAGGTTTTCAGGCGCCAGAATAGAGCGCTGCCGCTTTATTGCACGTTTAAAATATTGTAACCAGTAGTGGGGTTTGTTTAGTCCATGAAAATCAGCAATGCTGTCAATTGCCGCATTGAGAAATGTCACAGGTCCATAGGCAAAAGGGATCAGCTGAAGAATGGTTTGGGAAAACTGATTTTGAAAATGGTTGAAGTCTTCTGCACAAAGGTCCTGTGCCTGCCATTCGAACGGATAATGGCCCATTAAGAATTCACTCCAAATACTTGGCCCAAAATATTTGCAATTATTTGAACTTCATCATCTGCAACAGTCCGCATGTCAAGGATGTACCGGTCTTCTACAATTCTGCCGATTACGGGCAAAGGGTTCAGGCGTAAATTCTTCTCTAATTCATTGACCGTTCTGTCCAGTGGCTCTAATACCACCCCTCTGCTTTCAAGATCCTCTTCAGGCAAGGCCCCACCACCCACCCTGGAGCCTGTTACTTTGACTGCAATGCTGCATTTATCAACCAGATGCTTTTTTGCCTTGCGCACCAGAAGCTTGGCACGTCGTTCCATTATGTCTGGCGTAGCTGTCAGCATTGCTAGCGTAGGTATTTGGGAAACCACGGTTTCAGGGTCATAGTACAAGCGTAAAACATTCTCCAGGGCCGCCAGGGTAAACTTGTCAATACGCAGGGCACGATTTAACTGATTTTTCTTGATGCAGTCTATAATGTTGCGTTTCCCGACGATGAGTCCGGCCTGGGGTCCCCCTAGAAGCTTATCTCCACTAAAGGTGACCACATCAACACCGGCTTTAACAGTTTCCTGCACCGTAGGTTCCTTCCTGAGACCATACCTGGACATATCGACAAGGCAGCCGCTTCCCAGATCTTCCATGACCAAAAGTTTATATCTGCCTGCCAATTCAACCAGCTCTTCTGCCGACACCTCTTTGGTGAAACCGACCATCTTGAAATTGCTGGCATGCACCTTAAGCAGCATTGCTGTTCCTTCTGATATCGCACCTTCATAATCTCTCAGATGCGTCCGGTTTGTGGCCCCAACTTCCACCAGCTTGGCGCCACTTTTTACCATCACCTCCGGAACCCGGAATGATCCGCCTATTTCAACAAGCTGGCCCCGTGAAACTATAACTTCCCTGCCCTTTGCAAGCGTATCAAGGACAAGAAGTACTGCTGCAGCATTATTATTGACAACCAAGGCGGCCTCAGCGCCTGTCAGGTCACATAATAGCTGTTCAACAAGACTGTATCGGCTGCCTCGCTTACCGGTCTTCAGGTCAAACTCCAGGTTGGAATAACGGGTGCCGGCCTCAACAAGGGCTTCACATGCGCTATGAGAAAGAATGGAGCGTCCTAAGTTGGTATGAATTACAACTCCGGTGGCATTGATTACCCTCTTGAAATTAGGTCCCAGCTTTAACTGCACTTTTTCATGGATTTGCCCAATCAGTTTTTTCTTTGACAGATCTTTTTTGCCTATCTTTTTGCCCTTCAGGATACTTTGCCGCAAAATATCCAGCTCCTCGCGGATTGTTTGTTTTATCAAAAGCAACGGAGCATCAATACCAGGAGACAGCCACTGCAATACTTCATCTACCTGTGGAATTGCCCGTAAAAGATTTTGCCTGGCAGGTGTTGAGGCCCTGCTCTTTCTATTTATATTTGCTTCCATGCAAAAACCCCGCACTGTAGTTTTAATGTAAGATGAACGAACTGGTGCATCTATAAAACCTAAAATTTAAATATGATTGACTGTCACTTCGAAAATGGCCATACAGCTTTTAATTCAAACTGTCAAGCAGCGCTCCTGGGGAAAATACCGGCAATTGCTTCTCCACAGTTACCGCATTTACCATCATCCAGGTTCTGCGAGAGGATGGAAAAACCCATTCTTGTAATTATAGTTTCGTGACAGCGCGGACATATGGTGTTCTCTCCCCCCTCACCAGGGATATTGCCTACAAAAACATATTTCAGTCCTGCTGACAATCCGATTTGCCTGGCCCGCTGCAGAGTGGATGCAGGGGTTGCGCTACGATCGGTCATCTTGAAAGTTGGATGAAAACGGGTAACATGCCACGGCATTTCTGGATCAATCCCCTTTATAAATTGGGCAATTTCCTCTAATTCACTATCAGAATCATTCCAACCCGGTATAACCAGGGTTGTAACTTCCACCCAGACACCAAGTTCCTTCATACGCCTTATGGTTTCAAGCACCGGTGCAAGTTTTGCGCCGCATACTTCGCGGTAAAACTTGTCGGTAAAGGCCTTCAAATCAATATTGTTCCCATCAAGAAAAGGAGCTATTTTTTTTGTTGCTTCAGGGCTGGTATAGCCGTTACTCACAAATATATTCTTTATGCCTCTTTCATGCGCAAGTTGGGCGCATTCATAGGCAAATTCAAAAAATACCGTTGGCTCTATGTAGGTATAACTGATACTCTGACAGCCGTACTCCTGGGCCGCAGATACAACCTGTTCAGGAGTTACATCGTTGCCTATTATCGCCCCTTCATGCAACCGGGGATACTGCGAGATATCATAATTCTGGCAGTGGGAGCACCGGAAGTTGCAGCCCACCGTGGCGATTGAATAGGAAAGTGTGCCGGGCAACAAATGAAAGAGTGGTTTTTTCTCTATGGGATCAACATTCTGGCTGATCAATCTGCCATAAACCAGGCTGTAGAGTACCCCTTCCCGATTCTCCCTAACCTGGCATATGCCCCTCTTCCCTTCCTTTATATGACAGTTATGGGCACAGAGAAAGCATTCAACATTTTTTTTCTTTTCATCAATTACCCGTTGAAAATCAGCTCGCTTCATGGCACCCCCCATCTCTCATCATTTGTTCATGGAGTGAAACTTGATATTCTCCAATAAATCCCTCTATCAATAAATGGGCCCAAAATATCTGCCGTTTATGGTGAAATATCTTACGGCAACATCTTTTTTTACGAGGCCTGCATTCTTTCATTATCTCAAATATATAATATTCCATTGAATTTCATAAAATATCAACTCAAATCAGTATGCATTGCTTCTTTTTATCATGTTAATTTCTCCATCAACATGTTTTCTGTGCCACTGATCACATGATTTTCTTCTCTATGATTGGCTTTCATATTTTTTTTAAAAATCCCCCAACTTTCCATTGACAATTTTTTGATAAGGTAATAGGTTGTCGCGTTTCCGGGCGCTGAGCAGGAAAGGCGCCTGGGAGTCCAAAATTGGATTGACAATTTTACATCTTGTGGTAAAGTTTTAGTTTCCTCTTTTGCGAAGTAGAGCAGCGTAATTTGAGCTGTTAGGGGGGCTCTGGCATGATCGGGTCACCGGCCGGTAATATGAGGTACCGGTTGCGCATTGATCTTTGAAAACTGAATAGCAGAGACAAACGGGTCTTTGTAATTTTTTTATTTTATTCTTAGCAAGATAACCAGCTTTAGCCGGCTGGTTACAGGATATCAAACTGGAGAGTTTGATCCTGGCTCAGAACGAACGCTGGCGGCGTGCTTAACACATGCAAGTCGAACGAGAAAGTCCCCTTCGGGGGGCGAGTAGAGTGGCGCACGGGTGAGTAACGCGTAGGTAATCTACCCTTATAACTGGGATAACATTGGGAAACTGGTGCTAATACCGGATACACTTCTTTACTGCGGGGTAAAGGAGGAAAGGTGGCCTCTTCATGAAAGCTACCGTATAGGGATGAGCCTGCGTACCATTAGCTAGTAGGCGGGGTAACGGCCCACCTAGGCAACGATGGTTAGCGGGTCTGAGAGGATGATCCGCCACACTGGAACTGGAACACGGACCAGACTCCTACGGGAGGCAGCAGTGAGGAATATTGCGCAATGG
>Ga0209742_10000104_pt1 | contig 46745 bp, 42 predicted proteins | sample DeeMarSeWOR38_10_FD_187462 | JGI IMG/M metagenome (GOLD analysis project Ga0209742, IMG submission 187462) | Marine sediment microbial communities from White Oak River estuary, North Carolina - WOR-3-8_10 (SPAdes) (version 2) | ecosystem: Environmental > Aquatic > Marine > Intertidal zone >...
TTTTCCCTATTGCTGGCGGGGCCGACGAGACTCGAACTCGCGACCTCCGGCGTGACAGGCCGGCGTTCTAACCAAACTGAACTACGACCCCGCAATATTCATTGTCTATGGTGGGCGGAACAGGGCTTGAACCTGTGACCCCCGGCTTGTAAGGCCGATGCTCTCCCAACTGAGCTACCCGCCCTCCAGAAATAGAAGCGTTTAATTACCAGCTAGACCTTAACTTAGTCAAGCAAAAAACTTTAATAATCCCTTTATTCTTAATGGGGAACATTATGAACTGATGCGGTAATGTCAGCACTTACCGACTCAATCGGCACTTCGATAAAAAGTGTTGCCCCCTCTTTCACGACCAAGGCTTTCTGCAGCACTTCATCCATATGATCGACCAGTTCAACCTTTAAGAGCTTACGAACACGCATTGGCACCTCTTTCAGATTACGCTCGTTCTCCATCGGGATCAAAACATGTTTAATGTTTCCACGTCTGGCAGCAAGGAGCTTCTCGGTCAATCCGCCGATCGGCAGCACCCTGCCCCGCAGCGTAATCTCCCCGGTCATGGCAATATCTCGTCTTACAGGAATCTTTAAAAGGGCAGAAACCATGGAAGTTGCCATGGTAATACCTGCAGAAGGTCCATCCTTGGGAATAGCCCCCTCAGGAACATGCACATGGATATCAAGCTTCTGGTAGAAATCCGGCAGCAAACCTAAGCGTAGTGCCCTCGAACGCACATAACTGAGAGCGGCCTGGGCCGATTCCTGCATGACATCCCCAAGTTTGCCTGTAATAGTCAGCTTGCCCTTTCCGGGCATCAGCGTTGTTTCTATCTGCAGCAACTCACCACCGACCTCAGTCCAGGCAAGACCGGTAGCCAGGCCGACTTCATCCTTTTCTTCCGCCAGACCGTAACGGAATTTCGGGATACCCAGGAATTTGTGTATGGTTTTTGCAGTGATCCTGTATTTTTTGTCCGTCTCTTTTTTCTTTAATCTTTCCCTGGCAACCTTGCGGCAAACAGAGGCAATGTTGCGCTCGAGATTACGGACGCCTGCCTCCCGTGTATATCGCCGGATTATCTCCTGAATGCTCCTTTCATTGAAAGAGATGTCACTGGGCTTGAATCCGTTGGTCTCAAGCTGTTTCGGAATAAGATACCCCTCTGCTATCTTGAGCTTGTCTTCTTCCGTGTAGCCATCCAGCTTGATGATCTCCATGCGGTCCTGGAGTGGCGGCGGTATCGAATGCAGGTTGTTCGCCGTTGTCACGAAAAAAATATCGGAAAGATCATACTCCAGGTCAAGGTAGTGATCATTGAAGGAGTGGTTCTGCTCAGGGTCGAGGACTTCCAGAAGGGCTGAAGCCGGATCACCCCGGAAATCCATGCTCATTTTATCCACCTCATCAAGACAGAAAAGGGGATTTACGACTTTGGCCTTCTGCATTGACTGGATGATTTTCCCAGGCAGGGCCCCGATATAGGTTCTCCTATGTCCGCGAATTTCGGCTTCGTCACGGACGCCGCCCAATGAAAGGCGAATATATTTCCTGTCCATTGCGCGGGCAATCGACTTGCACAGGGATGTTTTGCCAACACCGGGTGGTCCAACCAGGCAGAGAATCGGTCCCTTGATTTTTTTTACCTGGGCCTGAACCGCCAGATACTCGATTATCCTTTCCTTGGGTTTCTTTAAACCATAATGATCCGCTTCAAGGATTGCCTCTGCTTCATTAATATCAATCTTTGACTTCGTTTTCTCAAACCAGGGCAGGCTGAGAATGCAATCAATATAATTTCTGACCACTGTTCCTTCAGCTGACATTGGCTGCATGAATTTCAGCTTCTTAAACTCCTGGGCAACCTTGGTGGAAACATGCTTGGGCAGCTTCTTCTTTTTAATGGCATTTTCAAGTTCAGCCAGACCGCTGCCGTCCTCTTCTCCGCCTCCCATCTCCTGCTGGATAACCCGCATCTGTTCATTAAGATAGTAATCTTTCTGGGTTTTTTCCATCTTCTTCTTAACACGTGTGCGGATATTGTGCTCAAGCTTGGCAATCTCCATTTCCCGCTGGATAAATTCCAGGGTCATTTCCAAGCGTTCCAGCACAGAGAATACCTCGAGAATCTCCTGCTTCTCATTTGTCTGCAGGGGAAGATGCGAAACGGACACATCAACAAACCGGGATGGGTTATTGATTGAACCAAGGGATTTCAGTACCTCTTTTGGAATCTTTTTGTTTGTCTTGATGTACTCTTCGAAGGTCGCACGTATTTCACGCATATAGGCTATTATTTCCGGGCCTTCCTGGTCTGTCTCCGGCGACTCGTCAATTTCTGCGGCCATGAAGTTAGGCTGGGGCTGAAAGGAGATTATTCTCCCCCTTCTTTTCCCTTCCACAAGGGCCTTGATAGTGCCATCAGGTAATCGCAGCAACTGCATGACCACCGCAATAGTGCCAACCAAATGCAGTGCTTCGGGAAGGGGTTCATCCTCATTGGCGTCCACTTGGGTCACGAGAAAAATCTCGGTTTTTTTGGACATTGCGTTTTCAAGGGCCTTGATGGACCTTTGGCGGCCAACAACCAACGGTGCCACCATATGCGGAAAAACAACGATATCCCGCAAGGGCATTAAAGGGTATACTTTATTCGCTACTTCTAATTCATTCATAACTGATTACGCTTAAGCGCTTTTCTTTTTCTCCTGGTTCTCAAATAGGACTACAGGGTAGTCACCATTAACAATAACCTGTTCACTGATAACACATTCCCGGGCATCAGGTTCTGATGGAAGTTCATACATTACATCCAGCATGGCTGTTTCCATGACAGAACGCAGGCCCCTGGCACCAGCCTGTCTCTTCAGGGCTTCTTTGGCAATGGCCCGTAAGGCGCCTTCAGTAAAACGCAAACGGATGTTGTCAAGCTCGAAGAGTTTTTCATATTGCTTGGTCAGGGCATTTTTGGGTTCTCGCAAAATGCGGACCAAATCATCTTCATCGAGCTCATCCATTGTGGCAATAACCGGCAGTCGCCCCATCAATTCTGGAATCAAACCGAAATGCAGCAGATCTTCAGACTGAACGAGGGCAAGGTAATCACCAATTTTCTTTTCGGCCGAACTTACGACCCTGGCTCCAAATCCCATGGATTTCGTACCGGTTCGCTTCTTGATCACCCGTTCAAGGCCGACAAAGGCACCACCGCAGACAAACAGTATGTTGCTGGTATCAATTTTCACCAGCTCCTGCTGCGGGTGCTTGCGACCACCTTTTGGCGGCACACTTGCTATTGTGCCCTCAATTATCTTAAGCAGGGCCTGCTGCACACCTTCACCCGAGACATCCCTGGTAATGGATGGACTGTCGGTCTTTCGTGCTATCTTGTCAATTTCATCAATATAGATAATGCCGCGACTTGCCTTTTTCACATCATAATCAGAAGCCTGCAGGAGGTTGACCAGAATATTCTCAACGTCCTCGCCTACATACCCGGCTTCTGTGAGAGTAGTGGCATCAGCCATGGTGAAAGGGACATTGAGAATCCTGGCTAGTGTCTGGGCCATCAGGGTTTTCCCGCTACCCGTGGGGCCTATAAGGATGATATTGCTTTTCTGGAGCTCCACATCGTTCTGATCACCCCGGCTCAATGCGTCAATACGTTTGTAATGATTGTGAACTGCAACGGCTAAAACCCGCTTGGCATACTCCTGGCCAATTACATAATCATCCAGGTGCTTCTTGATTTCAATCGGCTTCAGTATCGCAGGTTTTTCCGGGGCGCCGCTCTCATCAGCACCTGCCCCTTCCAAAACGATCTCATTGCATAATTCAATGCATTCATCACAGATGTAGACAGCAGGTCCTGCAATCAGCTTGGCAACATCTTCCTGGCTTTTGCCGCAAAAGGAACAATAACAGGTTGTATCGTCACTATCGCTGTGCTTCTTTGTCACGCTTCCGTCTCCTCGTCTGGTTTGGCCCTTTTCTCAAGCACCTTATCTATAATACCATACTTTTTCGCCTCTTCTGCACTCATAAAATAATCTCGCTCTGTATCCTTCTTTATCTTGCGGATATTCTGGCCGGTATGCAGCGCGAGTATCTTATTCAAATCATTTCGCATCCTGAGGATTTCCTGGGCATGAATGTCAATGTCTGTAGCCTGGCCATGAAAGCCCCCCATGGGCTGATGGATTAGAATCCTGGAGTTAGGCAGTGCATAACGTTTCCCCTTTGTTCCGGCAGCAAGGAGAAGTGCACCCATACTTGCGGCTTGCCCCATACAGAGGGTCGCAATATCGCAACGCACATAACGCATTGTGTCATAAATTGCCAGACCTGCTGTTACAACACCACCTGGCGAATTCACATAAAAGGTCATGTCCTTATCCGGGTCCTCTGCCTCAAGAAAAAGCATCTGGGCAATTATTAAACTGGCTATTTCATCGGTAACAGGTGTGCCAAGAAAAATTATACGCTCCTTGAGAAGTCGCGAATATATGTCATAAGCCCTCTCGCCACGTGGGCTCTGCTCAACTACCATAGGAATAAGGTTCATACCTATTCTCCTGCTGATTCTTTGTTTTCAGGGTTTTCGGATGCTGCCGCTGTTTTAGGGGTAAATCTCGCCTCTTCGCGGAGAAATTTAAGAATTTTCTCATTCAAAAGCTCATTGATGAATGGCAGCATATCATCACGACTCTTGAAAAACTTTCGCACCTCGGGAATTGTCATGTTGTATTGCTTGGCGATCCTGGCAAAACCATTGTTTATATCTTCCTCCAGAACTTTTATATCTTGCTGCTCAGCAATTTTTTTCAGGATAAAATCCCCTCTTACCCTTTTGGCCGCCGTCTCCCGGTAACGCTCTTCCGCTTCCGCACGATTAATACCGGCAGCCTCAAGAGACAGCCCACCGCGTTGAAGTGTATCCTCTGTCTGTTTAATGTATTCATTTATTTCATACTGCACAAGTCGTGAAGGCACTTCAAACTCATTTGTCTCGATCAGTTTCTGCATGATCCTGTCGGTAATTTCACCCTCCATGGCCTGCTCCTTATCAGCAAAAATCTTTTCGCTGATATGTTCCCGCAGTGCTTCAAGCGATTCAAATTCGTCACTGACATCCTTGGCAAACTCATCGTCGAGTTCGGGCAGTACGCGTTCTTTGACATCATTTACTCTTATTTTAAAATCAACTTTCTTTCCTGCCAGGACAGGATTGGGTGAACTGGCATCAAAGTCAACTTCAACTGATGCTTCCTCGCCAATGTTCATACCGACAAGTTTTTTCTCGAATTCCTCTCCATGCCGTCCGGAGCCAATATCAACGTTAACATTCTCACCATGCACCTGTTTCATCTGTTCGCCATTATGAAAACCGTCAAAATCAACAATGGCGATATCATTTTCCCGGGCAGCTCGTTTCTCAATGCTCCTTAATGGGGCCAGTTCCCTGCGCAACCTATCTATCTCTGCATCAATTTCAGCATCACTTACTTCTACTTCCTCCTTTTCTATCTCCAGCCCCTTGTATTCTTTTAATTCAAACTGTGGGCGGGTATCAACCTCCGCTTCATAGGAGAAACTCCCGTCTTCTTCAAATACAGGGGTTTTGATCTCAGGGTGAGCAACAACATCAAGGTTTTCCTTTTCAACAGCATCAAAATATGTTGCCTGGACCAGTTTCTCCGCAACCTCTGCCCGCACCTGATCCCCATAAGTTTTTTCAAGGATATGACGAGGCACCTTGCCACGTCTGAACCCCTTTATTCTTGCATCATTCTTGATCTTTCTGAAGCCAGCATCAAGCTCTTTGGACACTTCCTCCTTGGGAAGTACGATTTTCAATTTCTTGGTCAAGCCTCCGACCTCGTTCACCGTTATCTGCATCAATTTCCTTCCTTTTATCCTTCAAAGTTAAATTTAGCTATTTTCAAATATCTTTTCCCGACAGCAAAAAGATATTCAGATACCACTTTCTCCTGGTGCGAGAGGGGGGAGTTGAACCCCCATGCACGCAAGTGCGCTGGATCCTAAGTCCAGTGCGTCTACCAGTTCCGCCACTCTCGCTTTAACCTTTAATTATTAACCAATTAAACATTTTCAGTCAAGGAAGAGACGGCTTTAATGACTGCCAGGAGGCATTTATTTTACAGTTGGGACGGCCCGTTTCTTGCTGCCTTAAACTGCCCATGACAGGAGCTGCGCCGGATTACAGAAAAGTAAAACAAAGTTACTCACCGCTCCATGTAACCGGATGTCGTGCCCGCTTTAATTTGCTCCGCCTCTTTTTGTTTTCCTCTTGTTTTTTTCTAGAGGCGATAGTCGGTTTAGTACTGCGACGGGGTTTTATCTCAAGGGTTGACTTTGCAATGAGATCTGCCAGCCGTTCAAGAGCATCTTTACGGTTCAGGTCCTGGGACCTGAAACGGCTTGCATTGATTATTAAAACACCCTGGGAATTTATACGGTTTCGAGCAAGTGTCATCAAGCGGCGCCGGACGCTATCCGGCAAACTTGCGGAATGAACAACGTCGAAACGCAGCTGTACCGCGGTGGCCGCCTTGTTGACATGTTGACCTCCAGGTCCAGGAGATCGTGTGAACTTGAAGTGAATTTCGCCTTCGTCAAGCTCTATTGCTTCTGTAATCTGTAACATCACAAACCAGCAATTGCCTGTTGTTATGAACTAGACCAACCCATATTTCTCTTTTAATTTTTTCTGAACATGTTCAGGGACCAGGCCGCTCACATCTCCGCCATGCTGGGCGGCATCCTTAATAATACTTGAACTTATGAATATCCAGCGAAATCCCGTCATGAGGAATACTGTCTCCACATGCCGCTCCAGTCTTCTGTTCATGAGCGCCAGCTGGAACTCATATTCAAAGTCGGACACAGCCCGCAGTCCCCTGACAATCGATTTTGCCCCTTTCTTGTAGGCATACTCTACCAGGAGCCCCGAGACAGCTTCAATTTCTATATTCTTATTGGTTCCGTTGAAGCATTCCCCGATCATCTCCAGCCGCTCCTCCAGGCTGAAAAGTGAGGTTTTGCTCGGATGCCTTGCTACGGCAACAATGACCTTGTCAAACAGTTCCAAGGCTCTGTTAATAATATCCAGATGCCCCATGGTAATCGGATCAAAGGTTCCTGGATAAACAACTATTCGTTCTTTATTCTCTGGCATAGGGCTTCTCCCTGGCATAGACTGTTTATTTACGGGTTTACTCTCCTGTAGAACCAGAAACCTGTATCTCCATAACGTCGCTGGTCAACAAGGTTTAATCCTGCAATCGTGGATACCATTTCTGTGACCGCATCCTCTTCAACAACAACAAGGGCGTCAGAAGAAAGAATTTTCCCCTCTGCTATCTCCTGCAGCAGCTTTTCAGCCAGCCCTTTCCGGTATGGCGGATCAATAAAGATAATGGAAAATAATACTCCAGGAAGTTGCTTTGTTAAAAAATAAAGGCCTTTCGACAGATCCCGATTCAAAACGACTGCCCTGTCAGAAAAGCCACATGTTTCAACATTTTTATTTATAATTCGCACGGCCTCAAGATTACTATCAACAAACACCGCCAGGTGTGCAGACCTGCTCAATGCCTCCAACCCCAGAGCCCCTGTGCCGGCAAAAAGATCCAGCACCGTGGCCTTTTCGATCTCTCTGCCAATGATGCTGAAAAGGGCTTCCCTTGCCCTGTCGGCAGTCGGACGGATAGCTGCTTTGCCTGAGTATTTTGCACTACTTATTGCAGGTGTCTGCAAGCGCCGTCCTCTTGCTGTGCCACCGATAATTCTCAATTACAGATAATCCCTTGCAACAATTTCCGCTATCTGCACTGCGTTTAAAGCCGCCCCTTTCAGGATATTATCTGCAACAACCCAGAGATTAATACCATTGGCTATTGATTCATCCTCACGTATCCTGCCAACAAGGGTTTCAAATTTGCCTGCAGAGTCAAGCGCCAAGGGATATATACTGAGGCTGGGCTCGTCAACCAGCTTCACTCCAAGTGCTTTGGCAAGAAGCTTTTTCACTTCAGCGGCAGATATCTTTTTCTCGGTCTCTATGTTTACAGATTCAGAATGCCCATAAAATACGGGTACCCTTACCGTAGTTGCGGTAACCCCTATGGATGGATCCTCGAATATCTTGCGCGTTTCATTCACCATTTTCATTTCTTCTTTGGTGTAGCCGTTATCGAGGAAGGAATCGATATGGGGTAGGCAATTGAATGCAATCTGGTGCGGATAGACCTTTCTCTGGATCGGTGCGCCTGCAGCATAAGCCTTAACCTGCTCTTCAAGCTCTGCAATAGCCTTTGCCCCCGTACCTGAAACCGCCTGGTAGGTCGAGACCACAATACGTTTAATCCGTGCCACATCATGAATGGGTTTTAATGCCACAACCATCTGGATTGTGGAGCAATTGGGATTGGCTATAATTCCCCTGTTTGTATACTGGGCTATGGCATGCGGGTTCACTTCCGGAACTACCAGGGGTATATCGTTATCCATACGGAAAGCGCTGGAGTTGTCGATAACCACAGCACCAGCCTGGGCTGCAGCTGGTGCAAATTCAAGCGAGCGTGCAGCACCGGCAGAAAAGAGGGACACGTCGACACCATCAAATGCGTTCTTTGACAGGAGGCCGACTTCAATTTCCTTGTCCCGGAATTTTAACTTCTTGCCCACTGAGCGCTCCGAGGCCAACAGCCGCAACTCTTTGACAGGAAAATTTCTACGCTCAAGCACTTCAAGCATGGCCCCGCCGACCGCACCGGTGGCCCCTGCAACCGCTACATTATATTTACGTTTTTGCTCGCTCATAATAAACTTTTTTTGCTTTGTGATTTTATTTCAAAAATTCTACATTCCACATTCTACATTTTACTATAACGCCCCGGCAACCAGGTCCCCTACTTCCCGGGTACCGTATCCCATCTTTCCTGCTGACAGACTTTTCAGTTTCTCAGCAACCACCCAGCGGATAGCATTTTCAATGGCCTGGGCCGCTTTAATCTCACCGAGATGATCCATCATCATCTGAGCTGCTCCAATGGCTGCGAGAGGATTGATTACATTCTTGCCGGTATATTTAGGGGCTGATCCTCCGATCGGCTCGAACATACTTACACCGTCGGGATTAATATTACCACCAGCCGCGATCCCCATGCCACCCTGGATCATTGCTCCCAGGTCTGTAATAATATCGCCAAACATATTATCCGTTACAATGACGTCAAACCATTCAGGATTCTTCACCATCCACATGCAGGTGGCATCGACATGGGCGTAATCGGTTTTTATATCCGGGTACTCCTTGGCCACCTCATAAAAAGCGCGCTCCCAAAGATCAAAAGCGAATGTAAGCACATTTGTCTTGCCGCAGAGAGTCACCTTTTTTCTCTTGTTTCGTTTACGGGCGTACTCAAAGGCAAAACGAATGCAGCGCTCAACACCCTTCCTGGTATTAATGGACTCCTGAATAGCCACCTCGTCAGGAGTTCCCTTTTTCAGGACCCCACCGGCACCGGCATAAAGCCCTTCCGTATTTTCCCGAACCACGACGAAATCTATATCCGCGGGCCCCTTATTCTTGATGGGGGTTTCCACATTGGGATACAGAATTACCGGACGCAGATTAATGTACTGATCAAGGGCAAACCGGAGGCTTAAAAGAATACCCTTCTCCAGAATTCCCGGCTTGACATCAGGATGACCGATAGCACCGAGAAAAATGGCATCATGTTTTTTTAATTCCCCAACAGCATTTTCCGGCAGAACCTCACCGGTGCGGAGATAGCGATCGCCGCCATAATCAAAATCTGTCAATTCAAGGTTAAAATTAAACTTTCCTGCTGCTGCCTTAAGGACTTTCAGCCCTTCAGCAGCCACTTCCGGCCCGGTACCGTCACCTCCCATAACTGCAATCTTATAAGTTTTGCCCATTATCTCCGTGTCCTGTTCTTTTGTTTTTAATTTATCAGAAATATCTTCTTTAATGTTTATCTTGTTACTTGTTCTCTGCTTCTTTCTGCAAGTAGACCAGTCGATTCAGCGCATTAAGGTAGGCCTTCCCTGCTGCAGTGATAATATCCGGATCCAGACCATAACCGATCACCACCCTGCCTTCATCTTCAATCCGAACAAGCACATCCCCCTGGGCGTCGGTTCCACCGGTAATAGAACTGACAGAAAAGAAAAGCAGCCTGCTGTTTGTCCCGGTAAGCTGGGCAATGGCACGGTACGTTGCATCGATCGGTCCGACTCCGATCGCTGCGCCCTCCTTCTGCTCACCATCTATTTTCAGACGCACTGCAGCGGTAGGCAGCTTCATACTGCCGCTCATAACCCCCAGGGAAACCAGCTCAAAAACCTCGGGAATACGGATTATCTCATCCATGATGATGGCTTCAACGTCCTCATCGAAAATCTCCTTTCTGAGGTCAGCCAGGTTTTTGAATCTGGCAAATACTCGGTTTAATTCCTCATCCGTTAAAGAATATCCCATTACCTCGATACGGTCCTTCAGGGCATGTCGGCCAGAATGTTTTCCCAGAACCAGGTTGCCCTTGGTTAAACCAATGTCGGAAGGATTCATAATCTCATAGGTGGTTCTTTCCTTGAGCACACCATCCTGATGAATACCCGATTCATGGGCAAAGGCATTAGCGCCCACAATAGCCTTGTTGGGCTGAACTGGCATTCCTGTAATAGTGCTCACCAGTCGGCTGCTGGGATGTATATTTTCCGTAACAATATCCGTATGGACATTTAACAGGTCCGACCGGGTCCGAATGGCCATAACAATTTCTTCCATGGCTGTATTGCCAGCTCTTTCCCCAAGTCCGTTGATTGTACATTCCACCTGGCGTGCACCATTATTAACCGCAGCAAGCGAGTTAGCTACAGCGAGGCCCAGGTCGTTATGGCAATGGATACTCAATACTGCCTTGTGAATATTCGGTATATTCTCAATGAGATAACGAATCTTCCTGCCAAATTCATCAGGCAGGGCGTAACCAGTAGTATCAGGAAAGTTCAAGGTAGTTGCCCCGGCATCAATTACAGCGCCAAAAACCTGGCAGACAAAATCAAGGTCACTGCGGGATGCATCTTCGGCTGAGAACTCTACATTTGAAGTATACCTGGCAGCGTGTTTGACCGAGGCGATTGCCAGTTCAAGCACCTGTTCCCTGTTCATCTTGAGTTTGTGGCGCATATGGATATCCGACGTTGCCAGAAAGGTATGAATCCTGGAATTCTCACCATTTTTTAAAGCCTCCCAGGCACGATCAATATCCTGTTGGCTACAGCGCGCCAACCCGGCAACCTGCACACCTCTAATATTGTCCGCAATATTCTTGACACACTCAAAATCACCGACAGAGGCTATGGGAAAACCTGCTTCGATGACATCAACATTAAGTAATACAAGTTGTTGGGCCAGGCGGAACTTTTCCTGCATATTCATGCTGGCCCCAGGCGATTGCTCTCCATCCCGTAATGTTGTGTCAAATATGTAAATTTTCTCTGACATTGCTTGTCTCCTTAACTCGCAAAATCATAACCGCTGATAGTTTCCATCCCCGTTGTAAAAATCTTGAAAATTTCTAAAATACAACAAGGAATGCCAGGATATGTATCCTGGCTATTTGGTTGCCGCTTAGGCGCTAAATGTATTAATGATTCTTATGAGTTTAAATGGTATTTTCCTGCTTTTCAACACTCTCTTCAGTCCTGTGCAGCACTCTGTAAACCGAGCTGAATGGACCTGACAGGACATAAACAATCCCGATCACGAAAAGTGTCACTTGCGGTTCGGCGGCCACAAGAATCATCAGCAGAACCAGAGCAACCGTTACCTGAAAGCTCTTTTTCCTTTTAGCTGCCGGATGCTTGAAGCTCATGTAACGAATGTTGCTCACCATTAGGTAGGAAAGCAGGTAAACAAGGATAAGTATGGAAAGGTGCTTTACCGATTCAGTTGCTCCAAGAAATCTGGAGAAAAGCACTGTAGTCGCTATCATGCCTGCAGCAGCTGGGCAAGGAAGCCCGAGAAAATCCTTGGGAGATTTCTCCAGTGACAGAGAATTAAAACGTGCCAGGCGCAAAGCAGTAGTCGCCACATAAAGAAACGCAGCCAGCCAGCCATAACGACCATAGGGCTCCAGGGCCCAAAGATAGGCAAGCAGGGCGGGAGCAACTCCAAAAGATACAAGATCGCTTAAAGAGTCATATTCCATCCCAAAAATACTGGTAGTTTTGGTCAGTCTTGCAACCCTGCCATCAAGTCCGTCAAAAATACCGGCCACAATTATTGCCACGGCGGCATTAAAAAAGTTTCCGTTAATCGCTGATATAATAGCATAAAATCCACTCAAGAGGCTCGCTGTGGTAAATAAACATGGCAGGGGATGGATCATACGCTGGCCCCGGGGGTCCAACTCGTTTCCATCGTGCTTTTCTTCCATTCCGCTCATTCTGATATAACCCAACTGTATTTATTTTTTACTGTGTATACTTAAACAAAAATTTAATTAATTTTTTAATATAACATAATTAATGAATAAAAATCGCTAAAATAATTACACTAAATAACCGATTATCGTTTCGCCCGCCTTTACCCTCTGGCCGGATCTCACCTCAACTTGAAGCTGCTGAGGCAAATAAATATCAACCCTGGATCCAAACCGGATGATCCCAAACCTGCTCCCCCGTTCAACCCGGTCTCCTTTTTCCACCCAGCAGACAATCCGGCGTGCCACAAGACCAGCAACCTGCACAACGGCATAGCGCAGGTTTTTCTTCGTGTTGAGAATAAGCGCGCAATGTTCATTTGCCAGCCCACCCTGGTCGGTGTTTGCTGCATAAAAACTTCCAGGTGCATACACTATTTTTTCCACCTCTCCGGCAAATGGCAGCCTATTGACATGAACATCAAAAATCGACATGAAAATGCTGATCTTGTAGGCATGCTCGTTAACAAACCTGTCATCAAAAATTTTTTCAACCAGGATAACCTTGCCGTCAGCTGGAGAAATTACAACATCTTCATCATCAGGCGTGATACGTTCAGGATCCCGGAAAAAATAGATCACAAATCCCGTTATAAAAAGAGACAGCAATGCCACGAGATTATAGCCAATTAATGCTACAATCACGGTCACAAAGGCGGTAAATGCGATAAAAGGGAATCCTTCCCGTGCAACTGGTATTTGAGGCTTTTTCATAACGTCAGATCTATTTGCAGGAGAGATTTTGGGCCTTGGCTTATATGCCAAAACGTTTCATCATTCATCAGGAGATACAAAATTCTGAGACATAAACTTCTTCTGCGGAAGAAACCTCAGAGTTGAAACATTACCCTGCTTGTCAGTGATTAAACTTAGACCACTAGAAGATTTACGGACCAGCTGTCTTCTTAAAACTTTCTGGCCCGTGCCATGGCAATAGTCCCGGTACGAACTATTTCCTGTATACCAATAGGCTTGAGAATATCTATAACTGCCTTGATCTTGCTCTGCGGTCCGGTAATTTCAACTGCATAACTTTTCGGGCTGACATCAACGACTTTACCCCGGAAAATATCTATCACCCGCAGGACTTCCGCACGGGTATTTGATTCAGCCTTCACCCGGATAAGCACCATTTCCCTCTCGACAAAGTCTGATTCACTGATATCAACAACCTTGATAACATCAATCAGTTTATGCAGCTGCTTGGTGATTTGCTCGATAATGTGATCAGGCCCACTGGTGACCAACGTAAGACAAGAAACTGCAGGGTCCAAGGTTTCCGCAACACAAAGACTCTGTATGTTAAAACCGCGACCGCTGAATAAACCTGTAACTCTTGATAGAACACCGGGCTTGTTTTGCAATAATACAGAAATGGTATGTTTCATTTCGCTTTCCTTTTTTTAATTCATACAATCTGACGCAGGAATTCGTCCGTCAAACGTTTACACCAGTAGCATTTCGGTTGTTGCCTTGCCTGCTGGCACCATTGGGTACACGCCCTCCTCCCTGGCAATAACAAAGTCCATAACAACTGTGTTGTCCGTGGCCAACGCTTCCTTGATAACAGGCTCAACCTCGCTCATCTTCGTAGCCCGCAACCCGACAGCACCATAAGCCTGCGCCAGGGCAACAAAGTCAGGTGCCACCTCGAGCCCTGTAGCGGCATAACGCTTTTCATAAAAAAGTTCCTGCCACTGCCTGACCATTCCCAGATAGTTATTATTCAAAATAGCGATTTTTACCGGGCATTTATACTGTCGGGCCGTTGCAAGCTCCTGGATATTCATCTGGATGGAACCGTCACCTGCAACATCGATAACAGTCCTTCCCGGTGCAGCCATCTGGGCACCTATTGCCGCTGGAAACCCATATCCCATAACTCCCAAACCACCTGATGTGAGGAAATGCCTTGGCTTGTTAAAATGATAAAACTGGGCTGCCCACATCTGGTTCTGTCCGACCTCGGTTGAAATAATGGCATCACCCTGGGTCATTTCGTGAAGTTTCTGGACAACGAATTGGGGCTTGATGATTTCGCCTTCTTCAATATATCCCAAAGGATGTTTACGTTTCCAGTTGTTGATTTCATCAATCCAGGGAGCAAGTTTTTCCTCCTGCTCTTTCTCGTTAAAGTCTTCCTGGACATCAAACCATCTGTTCATGGCAGTCAGTGCGTGTTTACAATCCGCCACAATGGGAATGTCCACCTTGACATTCTTGCTGATCGAAGTCGGATCAATATCAATGTGAATGATCTTGGCATACGGGGCAAAGGCATCTATCTTGCCGGTCACCCGGTCATCGAACCTTGCGCCTACCGCAATCAGGAGATCGCATTGCGATACGGCCATGTTGGCATAATATGTACCATGCATTCCAAGCATTCCCATCGACAGCTTGTGCGTCCCCGGGAAACCTCCCAGGCCCATGAGGGTCATGGTGGTAGGGATAGTCAGCTTGGTAGCCATTTCGGTCAACTCCTCATTGCTGTTCGAGGCAATGACACCGCCACCGGCATAAATAACCGGCTTTTTTGCTTTCAGTATCTCTTTGCAGGCTTTCGCTATCTGGCCGGGATGCGGTTCATAGGTTGGCCTGTATGTCTGCATCTTGATAGGTTTTGGTTCATCAAAGCTAATTTTACTGTTTACCACATCTTTCGGCAGATCGATGAGAACCGGTCCCGGACGACCTGTCCTGGCAATATAGAAGGCCTCCCGGATTATTGAGACAAGCTCATTGGGATCCTTGACCAGATAATTATGTTTGGTGCAAGGCCTGGTAATGCCGACTATATCAACCTCCTGGAAGGCGTCATTACCGATAAGTGCAGTCGGTACCTGACCGGTAAAAACAACCAGTGGAATGGAATCCATATATGCCGATGCTATCCCTGTTACAGTATTTGTTGCACCAGGGCCTGAAGTTACCAGAGCCACCCCGACATCACCCTTCACACGGCCGTAAGCATCAGCGGCATGGACTGCAGCCTGCTCATGCCGGACAAGGACGTGGGTTATATCTGATTTCTCCAGTTCATCATAAAGATCAATTACTGCTCCGCCGGGAAAACCGAAAACAACTTCAACACCCTGTTCCTTGAGACATTTGATAATCGCCTGTGCACCTGTAATTTTCATAAAAGCTTCCTTCAATTCTTGATTTACTCAAAATGTGCCCTTAGGCTCCAAACTGGGGCACTCTCCAAGACCTGAGGTATATGTTTCCTGTAGGCCTGATTCCAAAACCAATACTAACGAAAAAATTTTCAGAAAAAAAGATGAATATATCGCACCACCGCTTTACTTGTCAAGCCTATGTTGAAGCAAAACAACGGCCCGAAAGACTTTTCAGATAATTATTTTTCTGATTAATTCTGCCCCTGCTGATTTTTCATGAGAAACGGGGAAAAATTCCCGCCTGTCTTCCTTTTTCGAGAAAAAACTCAACTGCAGCCAAACCCTCTTCTCCCAGGTTTTCCGAAAAGGTGTTTACGTAAAGTCCGATATGGTCGTTGATCACCGAATCTTCCATCTCCTGCGCATGTTCCTTGACATATGGCTGGCAAAGCTGAGGATTCTTGCGTGCCCAAACTATACTGGCATGTATAGCCCGGTCAACTTTCCCAATGAGTTCATCCCCAAGCGATCGCTTAACGGCAATACCGCCGAGGGGAATGGGGTATCCTGAGCTCTCCTCCCACCAGGCGCCAAGATCGGCTAGCAATTGAAGTCCCCTGCCCTTGTATGTGAACCGGCTTTCATGAATGATTACCCCGCAGTCAACCTTGCCGGATTCTATAGCCGGCATAATTTCATCAAAACGCATCATTACAATCTTCTTCCAGGCCGGGACGTACAATTTCAGCAGCATTGCCGCTGTAGTAAACCTGCCTGGCACCGCCACGGTCATTTTTGCAAAATTACCTGGGGCAATCTCCCTGCCTGCCACTAATAAAGGTCCGCACCCGCGTCCGATTGCGGCGCCCGATTTAAGCAGAACATAATCAGCCAGCACATGACCAAGGGCATGAAAGGAGAGTTTTGTTATGTCAAGCTTCCCTTTCATGGCCCATTCGTTCAAGGTTTCCACATCTTCGAGCATTTCGGGTTGCAGATTCCAGCCCGGATGGGATATGTACCTTTTGACCAAACCACAGAATATATAGGTGTCATTCGGGCAGGGAGAAAATCCTATGGAAAGTGTTTTCATATGATTTCAAGGTGCTTTGTGAGTGTTTTTATACTCTGCGTCTGCCAGAAATGAAACATTACTTTTCCTTCGAGCCGACTTTCAGATAATCGTGCAGCAAAATCCGCGTCACCCTACAGATTTTGGCAATTGCCTGATCCAGCAACCAGGTATCCATGTTGCGGTCTTCCACAGTATTACTGACACAACGCAATTCAACACATGGGATATTAAAATTTTTGCATACCATTGCCACACCAGCACCCTCCATGTTTTCACATCCGGCTCTAAACTTTTTCCGCAGAAAATCACCCCTTTTTCGTGTGCCGCTGCAGCAATTGACTGTTACAAAGTTAGCAACCTTATAGGGAATGGAATTGACTTCTAGAATTCCCGCAATTCTTTCAGATATTTGGTTTTCTAGGGCAATGGGGCTGTTTGGCTGTATAATCCCAGGGGCAAAGTCCAGTATCTCATCCTGCATGCATATGCCGAAGTCACCAACGATCTCTTGCCTGGCAAGACAGATATCGAGCAGTTCCAAACCGCTATCAAAATATGCACCTGCCACGCCAATATTCAGGACCCCATCCACCATGGAACCTTGACCTGCGAGATAACTGCCCAGGTTTGCAGCGGCAACAACCGGTCCGACACCTGTAACCAGCAGTTTCATTCCCCCTTGATTTGCATAGTAATGCTGCAAGGGTTCAATTTCTTGGTCAGTTGCAACCGCAACAAGCAGCATATACACTCCATCCAGGTTATTATCATTTAATATAGCACGTTAGGAAAAGTTAGGGTATTTTCGCTACTACAGCAACCTAATTTATAAAAGAGTGGAGATTCCGAAAGGAGATGGAAACTGATTTCAATATCGCATCCTACTTTTATGATCTCCCTGCAGATCAGATTGCACAATTTCCGGTTCAAGAACGAGACCAGTCCAGGCTCTTTGTTTTAGATACACGAAATGACACCCTGCAGGATGCAAATTTTATAGATGTTCTGAACTTTTTTCAGCCTGGTGATCTCCTCGTTGTCAACGACACCAAGGTCTTCCCGGCCCGTTTTGAGGGGTGCAAATCTACCGGTGGCAAAGTTGAGCTGTTCCTCCTGGAATATCCTGACTTCCAAAAGGCTGAACTGATTGAAGAGAATACCGGCCAAGGCTTTAGAAGAAGACTTCAATGCGTCAATGTTTCCGGCTTACTTAAAAGTTCCAAAAAGCCTAAAGCTGGCTCACGCCTTTTCTTCAGCCCTGTTCTTGAAGGTGAATTACTTCACTTTTGCCATGATGGCAAGGCAATGGTAGGATTATTTTTTGATGTTACGAACGGAACAGTCCCGGAAGAAATTATACAGAAAAGCGGCAGGATCCCCCTGCCGCCCTATATACAAAGAGGAGAGAAGGATTATCCCGCTGACCGTGAGCGCTACCAAACCCTTTTTGCCCAAAAGTCAGGTGCAGTTGCCGCCCCTACCGCTGGTCTGCACTTTTCAAGAGCACTTCTCGGAAAAGTGCAGCAAATGAATATAGATATTGCACCGATCACTCTCCATGTCGGTTACGGCACCTTTGCACCTGTACGGGTCAAGGATATTCGCAAACACGAAATCCACGAAGAGTATGTAGAGATCAGCTCCAAAACAGCGGAAAAGATCAACAGGACAATCGCATCCAGCAAAAAGATCTGGACGGTTGGGACAACTACGGCCCGGGCACTGGAGTTTGCAGCTGACGAGACTGGACGGTTAACGGCCAGGAAGGGATGGTGCAACCTATACATTTATCCGGGATATGAGTTTAAGGTTGTCAAAAACCTGATCACAAACTTCCACTTGCCCGGGTCATCACTCCTCTTTCTTGTGGCTGCTCTGGCAGGCAGATCACGCATCCTGCGGGCTTACGAAGAGGCAAAACAGCTTGGCTACCGTTTCTACAGTTACGGTGACGCCATGCTTATCATCACCTGAGATCAGCAGCCATTCTCATACGCAGATCTTGCTGCAGTGCCGGATCAGGTTGTTGCAGTGCAAACTTCTTTGCTCGCTTTATTTGTGCTGGAGTCAGACGGACTGTCCTTTGATTTTTCAGAAACAGAGGCTGTTGTAGTGCCAGTTGCTGCAGCTCCAGTCCCCTCGGAGGACTTGCAGCTGTATCCATCGGCATACCAACCGGACCCCTTGAGTTGAAACGAACTCCTCGAAACCAGCTTCTTAACTGCTCCTGCGCAGTCTGGACACGAAGTCAATGGATTTTCAGTCATTCGCTGGAAAACTTCAAAAACATTACAGCACGATGTACACTCATATTCATAGATCGGCATAGTCCCTGCAAACTCCCACGTTATTGAGCATAAAAATTTGAAAATAAAATCCTCTAGTCAGGCAATAGCATTTTGATATTGCCTGAGCTTCTGCTTTCAGGAGTGAAATGATAATTTCGATACTGTTTTCTGTCAACTTTTCAAAAGAAAATTTCTTAACAGATAAACATGCTGCCAAAATTACCAAGTCTAGAAGAAATCTGAAAATCACTTTCGTTACATCTATAGCAAAAACTAGAGTGTAGCTTATTATTTATTAATAGATCTATTGAATTGCAATATATTCAAATGATACTCTTATTGAGGAATTAATTTGTTTTACTTCATTTTAACAATATGTTGCACATCATCACTTTATATCATATATAATAATTTCCACTTTGATTTATGTGCAATAAAATTGTATTGTATGCGAGAAACAATTTATATTTTACAATACGAATAAATGTAATTTTACATGGAGGATCATTTATGGGTAAAACTCTCGTTGAAATGGCTGCAGATATCATTCAGTCACAGTGTAAATCAACTAGTATGACCATGGAGGAAGTAGCACTTTCGCTGCAAAATACATTTAAGACTTTGCAGGGGCTTCAGGCTTCAGAAATCCAAGCATCTCAAGAAGGCATCTTTGATACGGCGGCAAAAACAAAGTCGTCAGTTACCCTAACACCTGAAAAGTCTCTCCAGAAAAACAAGGTGGTCTGTCTCGAATGTGGTCAGGAATTCAAGATGCTCTCACCCAAACACCTCAAATCGCATGGCCTTACCAGCAGGGAATACCGCGTAAAGTATGGCTTTTCCCTCCGCCAGCCTCTTTGCGCCAAATCTCTGTCAGACAAACGAAAGAAGGCCGGAAAGGAAAGAGGATTACCTGACAACTTGAGAAAAGCAATAGCGCAAAGAAAAAAACGCAAGCCGAAGTCTTCTGCGAAAAAGAAATAATCTAAAAAGTCTTCCAATAGCATCTTTGCTGCATATACATCAGCAAAGATGCTATTATTTATCTCACATCAGCAAATCATCATTTTTTAATGATAAGGACTCATAACTGGACAGTTGTCCTTTAAAGTTGTATTTTCTCCTTTCGATTTACCCGTGTTGTTTTTTTCCTGAATAAAAAATGCAGCAATACTTGCCCAGCGCACAAGTATTGTTATTTTTTAAGCTCTCTGATAATAACTTAACAAATTTCATAACATCTATGATTGGCATATTCGATTCAGGGGTCGGGGGCATGACTGTTGCCCGTGCAGTTGAAACTATGCTCCCTGAGTTTCAACTTGTTTATTACGGGGATTTGGCAAGGACTCCCTATGGCAGCAAGAGCCCTGAGACCATAGCTCGTTACTCCATCAACAACACGGAGTTTCTTCTCGATCACGGGGCCAAGACAATTATCATTGCCTGTAATTCTGCAGCCAGCATCGCTTCTGATATGCTCCGTCAAAAATTTGATGTCCCAATTTTTGAAGTCATTACTCCGGCTGTTGATCGTGCAATCTCAACCACTGTTTCCGGAAATATTGGTGTGATTGGAACGCGGGCCACGATTCGTAGCGGCATCTATGACGAAAAAATAAGGCAAAAAGTCCCACAATTCCGGGTCTTCTCGCAATCATGCCCCCTTCTTGTGCCCCTTGTGGAAGAAGGATGGCTGGATGCCCGCGAAACTAAAATGATTTTACGAAAGTACCTGGCCCCCCTGAAACAGAAACATATAGACACCCTTGTGCTTGGCTGCACACATTATCCCCTGCTGAAAGATCTCATTCAGCGTCGTATGGGAAGAAACAACATTGGGCTCATTGATTCCTCAATAGAAGTTGCGTTAGCATTAAAGATATATCTTGAAGAAACACCAGCATTAAGGGATATCCTCTCGCGCGGTAAAGATAACAGGTATTTTGTCTCAGATATAACCCAAGCCGCCGTCAACACTGCTGAAAAGATTTTTGGCCGGCATATAAATCTGGAAAAGGTATGATAATTTTTATGTCTAGTGCATCCTACTTAGACAGTATTCATTCAGCTTTCATCTATTGCTCATACCGAATGATTCGTTATGCGCTCCTGCTCTTTATTGTTCTCATTCCTGTGAGCCCGGTTTCAGCGCAGGAGATCGACCCGCTGGATATCGCAATGAAACTGCAAACAACCTATGAAAATGCTGCCAATATTGTGGCCCAGTTCAGTCAAACAACGACTATGAAATTCAGCCCGCGGATAAGGCAGGGAAACGGGAAGATGATCTTTCTCAAGCCTGGACGCATGCGCTGGGACTATATAACCCCTGATTACCAGGTACTGATAAGTGATGGCGAGACGATTTCCATGTATTTTGAAAAAAGCAGCCAGATGATAATAAGCAATGCAAAAGACTACCTGCAGTCAGATGTTACATATTCATTCTTTGCCGGCACAGGTGACATCCTGAAGGATTTTGATATCAGCGTCCCAGGTTTTGAAAACGCTCAGCCGGATACCTATCTTATCAGACTCATTCCAAAGTCAACACACCCACAGGTTTCATCGATGCATGCCTGGATTAATAAGGAAACTTTCCTTATTGAACATCTGCAGATAATCGACCATTTTGATACAGTCACCAATCTTTATTTTACAGATATTACTATTGATGCAGACTACTATGACAATCGCAAAATCGGGGAAGATCTGTTTTATTTCACTCCACCGGCAGACACCGAGATAATTGAACAGTTTTAACAGTTTTATTGATTGTTTATCTTGAGCGCAAAAAATACACCCCCCGCTGTTTCTGAGCCCACGAGAATATATCTTGTATCCATGCCGTGGGCCCTCTTTAACCGGCCATCCATACAGCTTGGTACATTAAAGGCCTACCTTGCAGCCAATACCAATTGGCTCATTGCTGATACAACACATCCTTTCCTTGAAGTCGCGAACATACTCGGCTCGGAACTGTACCACTGGATAAGCCAGAATCCCTGGGTCAGTGAAGCCCTTTACGTACCTCTGCTCTTCCCGGAGAAGGCTGCCGCCGCCGAATCACTGGCAACAGGGTATGTAAAAAAAGCCGACAAGAAGATACAAAAAAGATTCCATTTTAAGCGGATCACTAAATGTTTGGAACGTCATTTAGAGCACTGGGTTGATAGTTGCGACTGGCTTCAATACCAACTGGTTGGTTTCTCGGTCTGTTTCAATCAACTTCTTGCATCGCTTACAGCCGCCAGATTTATTAAGGAGAAATCTCCTCATGCTGCCATCGTTCTGGGCGGATCATCATGTGCGGCAGATGCCGGCAGGTCTCTTGTAAAGGTTTTCAGATTCATTGATTATGTCATTGGAGGCGAGGGAGAAACTGCACTGATGGAGCTTTGCGAATTTATCTCCGGACGCAGCAGTCTTCCTCCGCTTCTATTTAAAGCCCCGGAAGCGGACTATTCCGCTCTCGAACCGAATACCCTTTATGCAAGCCCCCAGTTGTCTGCACTGGATGCACTGCCTGTCCCTGATTATGATGATTACTTTGCCGATCAGAAGAGGTGGTTTTCTGATAAACCCTTTATTCCGGTCATCCCAGTGGAGTTTTCCAGGGGGTGCTGGTGGAACAAATGTTCCTTTTGCAATCTCAACCTGCAGTGGTGCGGATACCGTTACAAAAAAGCTGCTCAGGTGGTGCATGAAGTTACGACATTGGCTGCACGATATGATTGTCTTGATTTTACCTTTGTCGACAACATGTTGCCACCCAAGGAGTCCCTGCATTTTTTCTCAATGACTGCAAAACTGCCCTCAGACTTTTCCTTTTTTGCTGAAATTAGGGCAACAGGAGCGAAAAAAGCCATCAATGAGACTTTTGCCCTTTACCGCAAAGGTGGGCTTTCGACAATACAGGTTGGGATTGAGGCGCTTAGCTACAAACTCCTGCAAAGAATGCAGAAAGGGACCACGGTTATTGAAAATATTGCCTCCATGCGGTCTGCCCTTGAAAACGGCCTGGAACTTCAAGGTAATCTTATTATTCATTTCCCTGGCAGCAGTCCGGAAGAGGTCATGGATTCTCTAGAAAATCTTGACTATGTTTTCCCCTACACTCCGTTGGCTCTTGCTTCGTTTTTCCTTGGTATTGATAGTCCAGTGTTTCAAGCTCCAGCAGCCTATGGGATCACGGCAGTCGTCAATCATAAGAATAATATCAAACTTTTCCCCGGTGATGTTCTTCAGGAACTAAAACACCTGGTGCAGGACTATAGAGGAGATCGTATTCACCAACGAAAACTCTGGAAACCTGTTATACAAAAGGTTAAACTATGGAAGGAATATCATGCAAAACGAAAGATGAGTGCCCTGAAAAAACCACTTCTTTTTTTCCGCGATGGGGGAAATTTCCTTCTTTTACGCCAGGAACTGATTGACGGAACCATCCTAAACCACAGGTTGAAAAATACTTCCCGGCAGATTTATTTATTCTGCACACACATACGAACTTCGGCCGAAATATTTGACAAGTTTCCTGGACTGCCCGATCAGAAAATTCTTTCTTTTCTTTCTGATCTAAAGAAAAAACGACTTATTTTCTCAGAGAGTGATAAGTACCTTGCTCTTGCAGTCCACTACAGGGATTAATATAGGGCAAACAAACATACTAAATATTTTGTCCTGCTATTATCCAACATTACAAATAAAAACCAAAATTGCTGAAGGGGAATATATGTCAGACAATAATAAAGCTTCTGAAACTTTTGCCGATTTGTTCAAAGATGCTGGGGTTGCTCAAAAACAACTTTCTCCCGGGCAAAAGATACGGGCTGAGGTGGTTGATATAGCCCAGGATGCTGTTTTTCTTGATGTGGGTGAAAAAAGTGAAGGCTTTGTGGACCGTAAGGAACTCGAGGATGAAAACGGCAATGTTGCTGTGAAGCCTGGCGATAAACTGGATGTTTACTTCCTATCCAACACCCGCAATGAAATGCAGTTTACGACCAAGATCGGCGGAGGCGCCAGCTCACGTGCTCATCTTGAAGAGGCATACCGATCCAGCATACCCCTTGAAGGTTTTGTTAAAAAGGAAATAAAAGGCGGGTTTGAGGTCACTGTGGCAGGCAATTTGCGCACATTTTGCCCATATTCACAGATGGATCTTAAACGAATCTCAGACCCTGAGGAATTTATTGGTCAGCATATGCTTTTTAAGATATCTCAATTCAGTGAAGGTGGTCGCAATATAGTTCTATCCAGACGCATCATCCTTGAGGAGGAAAGAGAAAAAAAACGTGAGGAATTAAAGGAAAATCTCCAGGAAGGCATGACGGTTAGAGGGAAGATCACCTCAATAAAAGATTTCGGGGCGTTTGTTGATGTTGATGGTATAGAAGGACTCATCCCGATCTCTGAGATCGGCTGGTCCAGAACTGAGGATGTCAGTGAGGTACTCGCAGTAGGGCAGGATGTTGAAGTGGTAATCCTGAAACTTGACTGGAAAAATGAACGCTATTCTTTCAGTCTCAAGCAGGCTCTTCCCGATCCCTGGCAGGAAATCTCCCAAAGATTTCCGGTTGGCTCATCCCATTCCGGGACTATAGTGAAACTGACAAAATTCGGTGCCTTTGTGAGTCTTGCAGCAGGGATTGATGGTTTAATCCATATTTCCAAGCTTGCTGGAGGCAGACGAATAAACCACCCCAGGGAGGTCGTTGCGGAAGGTCAGACAGTTGATGTGAAAATAGAGGATATGGATACTGATCAGAAACGGTTATCCCTGGCACTTTTGGGAGATATGGCAGAAGAACATACTGAAACTGCAACCGGACAGGATGAAACTGCAGAGTATATACAAAAACGCGACAGGCCTGCTGATAAGGGATCCATGGGCACACTAGGAGAAATTCTCAAGGCGAAACTGGAAGAAAAAGAAAAGAAATAATCCTCATCCATTCAGGGTAGCTGAGCATGTTTGATCAAATGGTTTCAGATTTGAAAAACGGTATTTTTCCAGAGAAGAGCCTACTCCGTAAACGTTTCGACGCTGCACTGGTGAAAAAAATGGGAATTATACGTACCCCTTATTCATTCTGGCCTATTGACAGGAAAATAAATCCTCCCGCAAAAGAACTTCTGTGGGCTGCAATTCTTTTGGATGATATTGAAAACTTCAGAGTAGTCGAAGCTGTTATCGCCTCAGAACTCGAAGAGAAACAGAAAGCTAAAGGGTTGTCTGAAAGTTTTCATTCACTTTCCGGAAAAGTCAACCAGCTCATTCAAGAATATATTAGTGAGTTTGTCGATTTAGCTCCAACAGTAATATTAAGGGACAAACTGGAGCGAAAATTGAAGCAGTTCCTTCACAAAGAATAGTTGTTACCAGAATGTCCGTGGGATATTTACGACTCATGTTGCCGCCGGCGAAGGAGGTTCATGAACATGTATTCTGCTTTTCAGCAGTAAAATGCCTCCTGTGACAATCAAGCCTCCTCCGAGCCAGGTAAACGGGTTTGGCATCTCCCCCCAGATTAAGTATCCGTATATGACAGCCAGAAACACTGATGTGTAGCTGGCCGAGGCAACTGCCGGCGCCCTGTCATGCTGATACGCCAGAGTCATGCATAATTGTCCGAGACTGGCGAATAAGGACACACAGAGTAAAAATAACCACTGGGTAGACGTTGGCATGACAAGATTGGACAAACTCCAGAACCCGGAAAAAAGACATGTCAAAATTGTAAAATTAAACACTATGACCAGGGGGTATTCCGTTGCGTTAAGACGCCTGACCAGAATATGAGCAAGGGATGAAGAGCCCGCTGCAGCTATTGCGACCCAGGCTGCTACGGACCATGAAACACTGGGCTGGAATATCAAGGCCACTCCACCGAGACCGGTGATAATTGCAAACCAGCTGACCATAGGAGTCTTTTCGCCCAGCATGAATGGGGCAAGCAATGCTATGAACAGCGGCTGCGTTCTTCCCAGGAAAATACATTCGGCAAAGGGCATATGGGTCAGCGCATAAAAAAAACCGGACATTGCCGCCATGCCGAACAGTGTCCGCAAAAAAAGAAGTTTTCTTGCTTTGACTACAAGAGGTCTTTGTCTCAATCTGATAATAAGTAAAAGGAAAGGCAATGCAAGGAGACACCGGAGAAAGACGAGTTCAGGCAGCGGCAGGGATTGACCGATTGCCTTGACAAAGGCAGACATGGTGGCAAAACAGCCTGATGCCAGCAGCATATAAAAGATACCCATAACAAAAAATTAGGTGCACTTGTATTTTCTTTGTCTTACCGTTTCAAATAGAATTATCCCTGCAGCCACTGATGCGTTCAACGAGTCAAGTGAACCCTGCATGGGTATTGAAATATGGAGGTCGCAATTTTCTGCAACAAATGGGCGCAGCCCTTTCCCTTCACTGCCAATTACCAAACATGCGGGAACCGTTAAATCAACATCATAGACAGGCCTTGCCCCATCCTTCGCTGCGCCGAATATCCAGATGCCAGCCTCCTTGAGCACATTAAAGCAGTTCACAAGGTTCGTCACTCTGCAGATATTGAGATGAAACACTGAACCTGCTGATACCTTGATCACTGTTGCTGTAATCGTGGCACTGCGGTCCTTAGGAAGAATAATGGCGTTTGCGCCTGCTGCAACAGCTGAACGGATTATAGCCCCAATATTATGGGGATCCTGGATGGAGTCCAGTGCGAGGAGCAGCGGGGGGCTCGGCGCTTCTTTCAGACTGTTCAACAGCTCATCAAAAGCGATAAATGGAAAAACAATTCGGGCGGCAATACCTTGTGAACTCTCCTGTACTGTTAATTCATGATCTTTTCGGAAAACTTCCACAGTTTTCTCAGAACCAACGCTGACAGCAATACCATTCTTATGCGCCAGTCCCATTACTTCTTCCATCCTTTGACCTGACCTGCTTTTAGTAATAATAATTTCTTTTATACAATGTGGGCATTCCTGCAGGGCTTCCAGGACAGGATGAATACCCCATATAAGTTGTTCTTTTGAGGTCTTACTGCCGTGTTTCGACTTTTCTGTGGCTCTGCCACTTTTGTAATACCTATGTGTAAAGGACGAAGGCATTGGATTTATAAAAAAACAAGATTTAGTGGCTCACCTGACAAGCCTCGCCTTTTTTTACTTCGTTCTGCAATAATGATGGCCTTGAGCACTTCAACTGCCTGATCCACTTTATCATTAACAATAACATAATCATACAGCTCAAGGCTTTTCAATTCCTCTTGTGCATTTGCCAGTCGTGTGGCGACAGCATCCCTTGGATCCGTCCCCCTTCCGGCCAGTCGTTTTCCCAGCTCCTGTATTGAAGGCGGCGCGATAAAGACAAAAACACCTTCATCTCCCAATTTTTCCCTTAACTGCAGGGCACCCTGCACATCAATATCAAGAATTATATCCTGCCCCTGTTCCGTCAGTTCCTGAACTATCTTGCTGCTGGTACCATAGAGATTCCCATGTACTTCAGCCCATTCGAGAAAGAGAGCCTGTTCCCGCATTGCTTCAAAGCCGGCCTGATCAACGAAAAAATAATCAATACCTTCTTGCTCCCCTGATCGGGGTGCTCGTGTGGTATGGGAGACAGAGAAGGCAATACCCTTAACTGTCGTGATTATTCTCTTGAGTATTGTTGTTTTCCCGGTACCGGATGGAGCCGAAATTATGAACAGATTTCCGCGTCTCAATGATATACCCTAAAACTCATCTGCAGGCGGGGACTGAGGACCTGATGCCGGGACAAAACGCTGCGTTATGGTTTCAGGCTGTACAGACGAAAGGACGACATGATTGCTGTCCAATATAATAATGGAACGGGTTCTCCTTCCTTCCGTGACGTCTAGGAGCCTATTGTTTCTTTTCGCCTCGTCTTTTAATTTTTTCATTGGGGAAGAGTGGGGATTAACCACAGCTAATATTCTGCTTGCAACAATCGAATTGCCAAACCCTACATTGATCATTCTAACATCCATACCTTACTCCTACTCCAAGTTCTGAACCTGCTCACGTATTTTTTCAAGATCGTTTTTCATACCTACGATCATGTGGGCAGTCTCTGCATGATTAATCTTTGATGCTATTGTATTGACTTCCCGCAAAAACTCCTGCACCAGGAAGTCAAGCCTTCTGCCAACTGGCTCAGCAAGATTCAGAAATCCATAAAATTGTTCAATATGGCTCCGAAGCCTTACGATTTCCTCACTCACATCGGACTTGTCAACAAGGATAGCGACTTCCTGGGCTAGGCGTACTGGGTCAATATCTATTCCGGACAGAAGAATGTCAAGGCGTTCTTTCAAGGCGGTCTCCCTTTTCTCTATGACCTGGGGTAAAGATTGCTCAATCTTGTCTATCTTCTCCTGAAAGGTATCCAACCGATTCAGCAGATCCTTCCGGAGTGTCTCGCCTTCGCTCTGTCGCATTTTCTGGCATTCTTCAAGAGCTGAAACCATAGCTTCCCTCAGAACCGGCCAGAGATCCTCAAGGACTTCTCCCTTAGCCTCTTCATCAATTTGCGTAATAATATCACGGTATGAAACCAGTAGAGCCAAGTCCGGTTCTCCTGGGATCGAAAGGTCCTCGGCCAGCTCCTTTAGGCAGGCAATATATTGTCTTGCCAATGGCAAATCAACCTTGAGTCGTGCTGTTTCAATGCCCTCACCATAAAACGTAACATAAATATCAACCCGTCCCCGTATATGGTAGGAAGAAATTTCCTTTTTTATCCTGTCTTCCCAGCCTATGAATTGTCGTGGCAATTTTATGCCAATGTCAAGATAGCGGTGATTGACTGCACGAAGTTCAACAATCCAGGAATCACGACCGTTGCTTGCTTCTCCCCGGCCAAAACCGGTCATACTTAAAGGTTTTCCCATGGCAACTCCTTTTAGTCTATTACGCGAATGTAGCAATTTTAAAATATCTACAACGACGAATTCATAATATTTCCACTTTCAGTGGAAATATTATCATATTGCTGCTAGCCCTGACTCTCAATTAATAGAACAAGCTTTTCTGCCAGACGCTCTGCAGAAAAAACAAGCGATTCGAGGTCAAGAAAATCAAGTACATGATGGTCAAAGAGAACCTTGGTTTTTGCCTCAAAACCATCATCCGGCTCCTTTTCCCAAAAAAGGAGGTATTGGGGCACCATGGGCAGAACAGGAACAATCAATGAAGATGTGGCGCTGGAACTTAGATCGTCCGGGCCCTCATAGCCATCAAGCTGACCCCCTATTTCTTTTAAGAGAAAAGCTGGTTTACCAGATAAATGTTCGGCAATTTTATTTTCACAATAAGTAGCCAGCGTTTTTACCTTGGAAATGGAATTGGGAAGGCTTTCCATGCCAACCCAGGTATTGTCAGGTTTTCTGCCGCCGCATGAATGCACATAGTTATAAAGGAGAATCTGGTCCCGGGGATCAACAACTTCGTTACTATCCATAAGCATTTTCATCTTTCCCAGCATAACATCCTGCCCGAGATAACGAAGATATAGAAAATCAGGATTATCATTACTCCATCCCGCACCGAGTGGTTTGCCTATTGAACCAAAATCGAGGGTGCTGACTTTTTCCTGAAGGTGCCGAACCAGCGCCAGATCGTGCTCTGCAGCTACCTGTTCTGCAAGCTCATTCATATCCTTTTTTCTGCCTGATTTTTTTGAAACAATACCTTGCAGATCAATATACGGACACAGGGTGATCTCTGCCCCAGCTCTTGAAACGGCTGCAGAAAAAGCTAAACATGTCGGGTGACCACATTCTCCGCAGTTTGTTTTAGGGGTTCTTTGTAATATATCTAAAGGATTCATAATCGGGTGAAAGTGTTTTAATTGCGGCAGGCAAAGGTTCGTATATTAATCAGTGTGATGTAAGGGTCCTTTTTTACATATAAACAACTTACAGCTTCTCCCTTTAAAAAACACATATAAATCAAATGATAGAGATATTTTATCTATTTTTTTAGGATTAACTAAATTTATTCATATCCCCAAAAAAAATCGTTGACAGACTGTAACGAGAGTCTTATTTTGAGTAATAATTAAAAAAAAATTCACAACGGTTCAATTACAACAAAATATTTTAACGCCTGACAGAGAGTTTACGTCCTCCCAATCCACTTTAATCAGCAGACGAAGCCTTGAAACACTGTCCTGAGTGCCATAATCAAGCGAGCGAGAATGCTGCGCCACAGAATCATGGAATTGCCATAGTAGGCAATATGAATGTGGGCAAATCCAGTTTGTTTTCCCGCTTATGCAAGACCGAGGCTGCCAGCATGAACTTTCCCGGAACAACAGTTTCGCTTTCTGCCGGAAAAATAAAATCGCTGGATGCAACTGTATATGATACCCCGGGGATCTACTCAATTTTTTCTGTCAACGAAGATGAAGTTGTGTCGCGTGATATTTTACTCCCGCAAAAGTCTTTCACCCCTATTTCAACTATTCTTCTGGTGGCTGATGCTAAAAACATGAAGCGTTCCCTGGCGATAGCCCTTCAGTATGCCGAATACGGGCTCCCCATGCTCATCGATATCAACATGATTGATGAGGCTGCTGCCCGAGGAATTGAAATAGATTATGACAAACTCTCAGAAATACTGGGAATTGATGTTTGCACGACCATCGCCAGGGAAGGAATAGGAGTGCGTAAGGTCCTCACCTATCTAAAATCTCCACGCATCCCTAAAAGGCTGGTCATTTACCCGGATTGGGTCAACAACTTTATCGATATTATTGAAAAGATACTCAAAGTTCAAGATATCTCTCCCCGTGTCATTGGACTTCTGCTGCTTGCCGGAGACAAATCCATCGAAGGATACTTGGCCAGGAAACTCGGTCCCGAACTTCTTACGGAACTTAGAGACTTGGCAGTAGATTATCGCAAAGAAGATGCGGAGACTTTCCGGGCACTCATTGTAAATCTCTATAATAGAAAAGCAGAACAGATTGTTAAAGAAACCCAGGAAATTGAACCTCCACTGAAAAGCCTTCAGCTTGTCACTTTCGGTGACTGGTGCACGCAGCTTCATACCGGGGTGCCCATTGCCTTACTTGTACTTATTCTCACCTATCTGTTTGTAGGCAGTTTTGGAGCCACATTTTTAGTAGATACGATCAACGGGGTAATTTTTGAAGGTTATATCATTCCATGGACTGCTAAAATCATTGAACCCATTCCCAGCCAATTCTTTCGGGACATGATTATCGACCCTGATTTTGGAATACTGCCCTCCGGTGTTTTCCTTGCATTCGGTCTGGTAATGCCGGTACTTTTCTGTTTTTATCTTGTTTTTGGAATTCTGGAGAGTTCCGGCTATCTTCCCAGGTTGTCCATTCTTCTTGATAAGATTTTCAGAAAAATGGGCTTAAACGGCAAAGGCGTGATTCCTCTGGTGATGGGTTTTTCCTGCATCACCATGGCTATACTCACCACCCGGCTGCTGGACACAAAAAAAGAAAAGAACATTGCCACGTTCCTCCTGTTGCTCGGAATGCCCTGCGCACCTCTTATAGCGGTCATGCTTGTTATATTGGAAACAATGCCATTCAGTGCAACCCTGACAATTTTTGGGATTTTATTTGTCCAAACGTTTATTGCCGGTTTTGTAGCCAACAAGATATTACCCGGGCAGGGCTCCCCTCTTATCTTCGAGATCCCGCCCATAAGATTTCCAAAACCAACGCAGGTCATCAAAACGGCGGCCAATAAAACATATTTTTTTATAAAAGAAGCAATACCTGTGTTTATTTTCGCCTCCCTTCTTGTCTTTTTATTTGAGAGAATCGGAGGCCTTGATATTCTTGAAAGATTATCAAGACCACTCATTCACAATCTAATGGGGTTACCGGAAAAAAGCGTTCAGGTTTTTATCAAGACCCTAATCAGGCGTGAAGCAGGGGCGACAGAACTTGAACACTTAAAAGGTGTCTACACCAACCTGCAGCTGGTTGTGAATCTCCTGATCATGACTTTCCTCACCCCTTGCATTAATGCCATAATGGTTCTCTTCAAGGAACGGGGGAAAAGAACTGGAGCCTTGATACTTGCCACTGTAATTATTTACGCTATCCTGATGGCTAGCTTGGTCAATCATATCTGCCTTGCCATGGGCATTACATTTTCTTAAATTCTTGACTATAGATCACTCGAAGGAGATTTTATTACAGGAGAGATGAAATGCTGAATGAAAAACAGGAAGAGATCCTTGAATCTATATGGTCTGTTGGCGACAGACAGAACAATACCATAGATGCCGTTAAAAAAAGATCGTCTGTTACCTTCACAGACGCAGACCTAGATGAGCTCGAACGCCAGGAATTGATTATCAGGGATAATGACAGAATCACCCTGGCGAACAAAGGGAAATCGATTGCTGAAATAATTATCAGAAGACACAGGCTTGCTGAGATTCTTGTTTCCAGTATATTGAAGCTGAAACAGTCGGACATGGAAGATATTGCTTGTAAAGTTGAGCACAGCCTACTCCCCGAGGTTGAGGAGTCTATCTGTACACTTTTGGGACATCCGGAATTCTGTCCTGACGGGAAAAGGATACCAAGAGGGAGATGCTGTTCAGGCAAAAGCAAAGTTATTGACAGCAGTGTTGTGAGCCTCAAGGAGCTTGCTCCCGGTGAAAGTGGCAAAATCACCTATATAAAACCTGACAACCATTCAAGTTTCCATCAACTCATTTCATTTGGGCTTCATCCAGGTGTAATTGTGACAGTTCATCGAAAAAACCCTGCTTTCTGCATAAAATTCGAAAATACGGAGCTCGCGCTTGATGAAAGCGTTGTCGAGAATATTTATGTCTGGAAACTGACCAACGATATTTCCTGAAAGGAGGGAGGTTGCGCCTGTTTATAAAAAACAAAAATCCCCGGGAATCTTCCCGGGGATTAACTTACAAAAGCAACTCTTCATTCGGTATAATCTGATTACTTAGCTGCCTTTTTCCTATCATTAAGCTCTTTTTGGACTGCATCGCTTATATCAAGTGCTTCATCCACATAAAGCAGTCCGGCCCGGGAATCCATTATCATTGCATACCCATTTTTCTCGCCCACTTCCTTGATAACTTTCTGAAGCTCATTTAATACCGGGCCCATAAGTTGTTTTTCCATCTGCTGTAATTCAAACTGGGCATCCTCAGTTTTGAGCTGCACTTCCCTGACTCTTTTCTGATACTCTCTTTCCTTTTCCTCTCTAACCTGTTGGCTCCAAACCGAACTTTTTTTCTCAATTTCAGAACGAAGTGCATCAACTTCCTCCTGTTCTTTTTGGAACGTGCCCTGAAGCTCTGCAACCTTTTCTTCGAGCTCCTTTTTAACCTCCTGGCCCGCTGCAGAGCCCAAAAGCACCTTCTGGATATCGACTGTGGCAATTTTATTGCTGCTCTCTGCTGCGACTGCATTAGAGCTGGCAAGACATGCAACACTGACCCAAATGGCCACAACAAGACAACTACTGAAATTTCTCAAATTCATTTTCTCAATACCTCCAAAATTATCACCCAGAATACTTTCTTGCTGAAGAAAGCTCTTTAACCGTTTTTATTAAATAATCTTTTTCATTTCAAACTGCCATCTTGTTGTTGCGCAGACAGAGAAACCGGGATGGAAACTGACTGCTGCAGCTTTGCATCCCGGTTTAACGAATCAATTTTTCGTCAGAAATAAGCTGGTGAACCAGTTGGGACTACCTGACAATTACAAAATCATCTCGACGATTCTGGGCCCAAGAATATTCATCATGCCCACGAAGCAAGGGTTTTTCCTCACCAAAGCTAATGGTATGCATGCGAGCTTCATGTACACCGAGGTTAATCAGATATTTCTTGGCACTGATTGCCCGTCTTTCACCAAGTGCCATATTGTACTCATTGGTTCCTCTTTCGTCACAATTTCCTTCAATCCGAATTTTGACTGCCTGATCCTGTTTTAAGAATGAAGCATTTTTCTCGATCCGAACCCGCTGGTCTTCCCTTATGTTGGACTTGTCGAAATCAAAGTAAACGGGCAGCAGTGGCGCTGAGGTTCTCCCTTCAAGAAACTCTTCCTTCGCCATTTCAGCACCCGTGGCTTCTAGAGATTCCTCCTGTGCAGCCATTTTTTCTTCATATATTTTTTCAAAACCAGGTTCACCCGGTCTCGGTCCGCCAGGCTCTTCAACGGCTCCTATTTCCTCTCCAGTCATTTTTTTCTTGGCGCACCCGCTGACATTGAAAGCAAGTCCCAAAGCAAAAGCAACAAACAGCATCAATAACAACTTCCTCTTCATCTTTCTCCTCCCTAATAGGCAAATTATTTAAATAACGACATTACGCAAAAAATAACCCCATTCAGAATTTTGAACCTTATATTCTATTTTTAAAAATTTTTCCATAAATAACCATAAATATATATATATTTTTGAATAATCTAGTAAATACCTTAGACAGACAATATTTTCCATGCGGAATTACTCCTGCAACATACGTCAAAGCACCTAATTTACCCAGCAGCAACAAAACACTTAATTGGAACATGCTTTCAGGAAATATATTTTTTGGTAATAATTCACTTTTTTTAAATTTACTCTCCATGCCAAATTAATGCTTTTCATAAATGCAAGAGTAAATTTATATTAGAGTTCACCCAGAATAATTAGCGTGTAATTCAATACCGGAAATTACAATTTGCCATGCAAAATCAATACCATGACACCCTAGTTGACCAAGAAACCATCCTTAATAATATGCTAGCCCGAAATCCTTTGGGTTCCTTTTTCGGCATTTCTCAAAAAGTTTTCGACCAGGTGTGGTCCAACTTTACATCATCAAACGGAAATTCTGCCATCTATGTAAGTATGGAAATCGGCGCGGATATTGATGTTTTCAATCCAGTTAAGACATATCTGCAGCAAAGGGAAATAATCGACAGTAGCAGCCCCGAGAAAAGTGCTTTTATTAAGAAATTCTTAAATGGGCCTTATAAGATTCCCAATTATGGCGGGGGACTTGGGATACTAGCCGGGGATACTCTCAAGAGTTTTGCTGCATGCAAAATTCCAGTCGCGGCAATTTCACTGCTTTACAGGAAGGGTTATTTCTCTCAACTTGTCGACTCCAGAATTGGACAAATCAACTGGTCCATTGAATGGTTTCCGTCAAAGACTCCCGGTCTCTACCTCTTGCAGAATCCGAATTTTCCCGGAAAACCTCTTATTATCGAAATCCCCTTTTTTGATGAATATGAAAAAACGGTCATGGCCTATGCCCAAATCTGGATGAAGCTGGAGATCAATGAAAATCTTGATTTTTTTGTCCCTGAGTTCCTGCTTGACTATGGCCTCCCTCAATCTCCCGAATGGATACGGAATGCATCCAACCATCTTTACGACAGCAGTTCAGAAAAGATGAAAGCTGTTCAGCGACGAATGCTTGGAGCGGGTGTAATGCCTCTGATGGATATTCTTGGCTTTACCTCAAAATGTATACATCTCAATGAACAACACGGTGTGGTTTCTGTTCTGCATCTCATTGCAGATTATCTTCTACAGAAACTTGGCCCCAAATATCAAGAATTTATTAAGGATTCTGACATATTGGAAGCTGCTGAAGTGGTTGCCCAGAGGGTTGTCTATACCATACATACTCCTGTAAAAGCCGGGCATGACCGTTTCAACAAGTCTCTTTATGCGGGACTAAGTCACTCTGTATGCAGACGCATTCTCGGCATGCTGGCCGGAGATAAAGAAAATCCATCTTTGTATAATTTTACCCAATTTGCCATGCGGGTAAACAGAGCGGTAAACAGTGTAAGCAGACTGCACCGTGATGTCACCAAAAAACAATTTCCCCAGTTTGCAGGAAAAATAACCGCCATAACAAACGGGGTTCACCATCTTACGTGGATCAGTGATGCTAAGGCAGAGATTTTTGACAGCTTTCCCGAATTGAAGAATTGGCGCCAGAATCCTGGGGTTTTTGTAAATGCGAAATCGCTCCTCACAAATAAAAAATTCCGCACGTATCTCGAACAGGCATGGAAGAATGATACGCAAGTGCTTATCCAATACGTAAATGATATGCTAGTTCAGCACCGGCACCAGATAGAGGAAACCTGGATCGACCCGCCAAATTTTCTGTCCCTATTACACGAAGAGGATATTCCCCTCCTCCCACACGTATTTACCATCGGCTTTGCCCGACGTTTTTCAACCTATAAACGTGCCGATCTTATTTTCGATGACATCAAAACCCTCTGTTCCATTATCTCTGACCTTGACTATCCTGTGAATTTTCTTTTTGCCGGCAAAGCGCACCCGGCAGATGAACCGGGGAAATCTATCATTAAGATTGTTCTTGACGTGCAGGAAGAGTTGTATGAACGCAGCAAGGGGTTAGCCAAGCTTGTATTCATCCCTAATTATGATATGTCCATTGCCAAAATGATGGTCTCCGGCGTGCATGCCTGGCTGAACAGCCCTAAAAGACCCCTGGAAGCGAGTGGCACCAGCGGGATGAAGGCTGCCATGAACGGCATCCCTAACATCAGCATATTGGATGGATGGTGGATGGAAGGTTACCATGAGGGAAAAACAGGATGGAAATTCGGTCTCGATACCCCGGTTGATTCTGAACCATTGAGTGAAGAACCCTCCGCACTTCTTTATGAAGAAGATTCCATCTCATTTTATCAACTTTTCCCTGAAATACTTAGAGAATTCTACGATCCCAACGAAAGACCCAAGTACATAGATAAATGCATCAATAATATCTTCCTCAATATTCCAATATTCAATACCCACCGGATGATCGCTGAATACTGCCGGAATTACAGCCTTTCACTTGCTCCCCAGATCAATAAAAAAATCAAGTTGTTACAAAAGCTCTATACGAGTGAAATTTAAAGCTTCTTTCATGATAACTATGCCTGAACAATAATTGCACATAACATACTTTTAAGAATTGCCAATGCCCCGCGCCGCCAATAGCCCCCCTCGCTTAATCTTCTTTTCCCCAATATTTTTGATAATAGTTCTTTCCTTTGCTGCGGGTATCTGTTGGGTGTCTAAACTTCCGCTGGACAGTAATTTTTTCTCGTGCATCTCTGCATTAATGATTGGCCTCATATTTTGGCTTTATAAATATTGGCCAGGATGGCCCAAGATTTATTATTGTTTCCTTTTCGGTCCCCTTTTTTTTCTTTTGGGTCTGCAACATGCCACGCTTCAATCAGAAGCGCCAGCAGATCCTCAACACATCTCTAATCTTATTGAAAATAGGCAGGTTGTCAGTATTGGCGGTGTCTTAACAAAACACCCTTCCATTTTCCAGGGAGCTTCAGGACCGGAAACCAGGCTTATCATGCAGGCACATACCCTGTATAGTGCTTCAGGACGACAAAACAAATCTCTCTGCAAGACATCCGGACTCATACAGTTAACTCTGAACGGATTGCTTCCACATGATCTGACGCCTGGCGATCATTTTCTTGTCAGGGCAAAACTCTCCCCGGTATATACTTTCTCCACACCCGGTTCCTTTAATTACAAGCGACACCTTGCAAACCAGGCCATACTGGTCAAGGGATGGGTGCAATCACCTGAAAATATGGTGAGGTTTCATCCCCGGAATTTTTCTGTTATCAAGTCAGGGTTGCAGACCGTTTGGTACCTTCCGGAGCGAATTAGACATTCCATTGCGATTTTTCTGGACAATACACTTAAACAACCTGCTAGAGGGCTCTACAAGGCCATCCTGATCGGCGATAGAACTGATGTGCCGTCTTCAGTATTGGAAAGTTTCACTGCTGCTGGCTGCATTCACATTCTGGCAATTTCAGGGGTACATATGGGGTTGTTGGCACTTGTTATTTCAGCAGTCCTGACATGGTTGCTGAAACGATCACAGTGGATACTACTTTCTCACTTGCCTATACGTAAAATTGTTGTCGTCACCGCCTTGCTCCCCTTACTTCTTTATGCCCTGATCGCAGGCCTTAATATTCCGGTCCTCCGTGCCTTTCTGACGGCGGCAGTCTTATTACTTGCTATCCTTTTCGACCGCCCCGGAAACTTACCCAACCATATCCTTCTGGCAGCATTTCTTATCATAGTATGGAAACCGACAACGATCCTTACCGCTTCGTTCCAGCTCTCATTTTCTGCCGTTATTGCCATAGCCCTTATTTATCCACAACTTTATAACCTTATCATTCGCAAACCGCCTTCCACTCGCTCCTCGAATCCAGCACAAAGTACTACTTTACGCCTCATGCCATCTGCTATAAACATTACTATAAAAATTTACTTACTCAGATGGTTCCTGGCAGGCATTGCCGTCACAACTGCTGCTACACTCGGTACTCTGCCCCTCCTCATTTTTCATTTCAACAAGTTCTCACTTATTGCGCCCATAAGTAATTTACTTGTCGAGCCACTAATCTGTTTCTGGGCTCTAATTATCGGCCTTTTTGCCAGTTTATGCATCCCCATTGCACCCTTGCTTGCGAAAATCCTTTTTGTTATCGGTGGTGTCGGCCTCAGCAGTGCAGAAAAAATATGCACTTTTTTTTCATCACTGCCCTATGCCTCATTATGGCTTCCTACCCCATCATTATTGGAGACAACCCTCTTTTATGTTTTTTTGGTAAGCACTGTCATTTCATTCCGCCTCGGGAAAAAGGGAAGAATTTTTTCCCTTGGGTTGGCCAGTATCTGTTTATTCGCGCTTGGGGCTGTTCTCTCTATTACTTCAATAAGTAAACAGGTATCCAAAACTGCTTCCGTATCCATTCTAGACGTGGGACACGGGTCTTCACTCCTGCTGCAGTTGCCTCACAATAAAAATATTCTAATTGATGGAGGAGGAGCAGGAAATGACCGTTTCAATATCGGTGAACGTGTTATTGCACCCTTTCTCTGGAAAAACCGTATCCGTACCCTTGATGCTGTCATAATCACCCACCCACATGCAGACCATTACAATGGCTTACCATTTATCTTGAGCCGCTTTCGTCCGAAAATCATATGGATAAATGGTATACAGGAATATGAGAAGGAATATCGGCAACTGCTCGACCTTGCTGCGCAACTCGGCAGTGAAACGAAAGTTGCCCGAACAGATGATATTTTGTTTCAGGAGGGTGAAATCCGCCTGCAATGCATTGCAAGCGGATTTCCTGTTCAGTATAAGAGAAAAACTGAAACTGGCTCAACGCAGTACAAAATTTCCAACCCCAATAATATGAGTCTGGTGCTCAGGCTTGACGTTTCAGATAAATCCTTCCTTTTTCCTGCAGATATAGATGCCGCAACAGCCAACATTCTTGTAACCCAAGGGCGAAATGTGGCTGCAGACGTGCTGCTGGCACCACACCATGGCAGCAGTTCATCGATAAGCCAGGACTTTATTGGATCAGTTGATCCGGAATTTGTTGCAATTTCTGCTGGACGCAATAATCCGTTCAACCTTCCCGACAAATCCTTCTTCGAATTGCAGAAGAGGGGGATAGAGATTCTCACCACCGGGAGGGATGGTACATTGACATTTACTGTGAAAGAAAATGCACTAAAGATAAGCAGGTACCAGATAAACTGATACCTGCCCTGCTCTAAGATTTAGTCTACACCTCGGTGAAATCGATGGGCGGCTTTTTCAGGTAGCCGACAAACTTCTGTTTATCAGAGGCATATATGTACGCATCCTCGGGACTGATCCAGGTCTTTTTCAACAAATCCATGATGGCATCATCCAGTGTCTGCATGCCGTATTTTTTTCCTGTTTGCATGGCAGAGGGTAGCTGAAAGGTCTTAGCCTCTCTGATCAGGTTGCGGACTGCCGCAGTACAAATGAGAATTTCCAATGCTGCAACCCGCCCCTTGATGTCTCGCCTTTTAAACAAAGTCTGCGAAAGAACTGCCCGCAAGGCGTCAGCCAGCGTGGAACGCACCTGTTCCTGCTGGCTGGCTGGAAAAATCTCTATCATACGGTCCACTGTCTTGGAGGCATTCAGGGTGTGGAGCGTTGCAAAAACAAGGTGGCCGGTCATGGCTGCCTCCATGGCCAATGCAACGGTTTCCAAATCACGCATCTCGCCTACGAGAATGATATCAGGGTCTTCTCGCAAAGCACCGCGCAGGGCTGCGGAAAAACTCCTGGTATGGGTACCCACCTCCCGGTGATTGATAATAGCTTTCTGCGGGACATGCACGAACTCAATCGGGTCCTCAATGGTAAGTATATGATGTTTTCGTGTCCTGTTAGCCTCATCAATTATAGCAGCAAGCGTAGTTGACTTACCACTGCCAGTTGGACCAGTCACAACAACCATGCCTTTGGGCAACTGTGACAGCTTACCGACAACAGACGGCAGTAAAAGCTGTTCGCAGGTCAATATTTTGCTGGGAATCTCTCTGAACACTGCCCCGACGCCATTTTTTTGTTCAAAAAAATTGGCACGATACCTGGCCAGATTTGGTATTTCATAACCGAAGTCGACATCGCCGGTTTCTTCAAAAACCTTTATTTTCTCTTCCGGGCATATCTCATAGAGCATGGCCTTCAAGCCCTCATTGTCCATGACCCTATACTTAACGGTTTCCATTTCGCCCCGAACCCTCAGAATAGGCGGCATACCTGCCATCATATGAAGGTCGGAGGCTCCCTGCTCATTCATCAATTTGAAAAAGGCATCAATCTGCGCCATTTCCTGTCTCCTTTGAATACGGTTATTGGGGGAATCCGCTGAAATCGCCTACAGGGCAAATATACAAGAAACTCTTTATTAGGGCAATTATAGTCTTATTTTTTATTATCAATTCAAGCAATTATTCTCCTGACACATCAAATGACAATTGTTTTTCTTAAATATACAACGATCTCATCTGGATCATCCATAACATTAATGATCATGACATCATCATTGTCCACTCTATTCGCGGCCACCATCTTCTCCTTTATCCAGTCCAGCAAACCGGACCAGTATTCCGTGCCGACGAGAATTACGGGAAAAGGTTTTATTCTTCTAGTCTGAATCAAAGTGAGAGCCTCAAACGCCTCATCTAATGTGCCGAAGCCCCCAGGCATACAGATAAAGGCCTGGGCATATTTGATGAACATCACCTTGCGGACAAAAAAGTATTTAAAACTTAAGGGCAGATTGGTAAAAATATTTGGCTCCTGCTCAAAGGGCAGATTAATGTTAAGCCCAATCGAATGGCCTCCGGATTCCGCCGCCGCCTTGTTGGCTGCCTCCATGATACCGGGGCCACCACCGGTTATAATAGCGTAACCCAACCGGGAGAGTTCACTTGCAATCGCTACGGTAAGCTTATAGTATGGATCTTCCGGCTTGGTCCGCGCAGAGCCGAAGAATGATACGGCCGGCCCCTTTATGCCCGACAGGGTATCAAATCCTTCTACAAATTCTGCCATGATCCTGAAAAGCCGCCACGAATCACCTGCATTGAAATAATCAAGCCAATACTGGTGCTGCAGATCTGTGGTGCGCCGCCCAGTCTCCTCGTAAGAGCTGTTATTTGATCGTCGCCGCTGCATCTATGAATTCCTTCTCCCTAAGTTATCACTATTTTCCTAAGTTCTGATGCTGCAGCCTTATGTTCTGGAGCAATTCTCAAAGCAGTTTGAAACATTTTAGCAGCCTTTGCTTTTGCATCCAGCTTCACATAAACCTGCCCTGCAAGATAAAAGGTATCCGGATTTTTCCGATCCCTGCGCAAACACTCCTTCACGGCCTCCAGAGCAAGCTCATACAATGCCATTTTATACCTTATCCAACCTAAACGATACCAATGTTTCCAATGTCTGTCATCTATATTGACCGCCTGCAGGCAGAGAGACAATGCAATATCATCCCCCTGGTTTTCCATGGCGTACAACTCTCCCAGCATACTCAGTGCATATGCATCATGCGGATTATAGCTGATTGCGCGCTGCAGGGCCATAATTGCCTTTTTATTACTCCCTGTTCCCATATACGCCTCACCAAGGTAACGCAATAATGCGTTCCTGCCCGGCGTCATACTCCCTGCTTTACCTGTCACCTTTTCTTTCTCAATAAGCTTTATAGCTTTTTTATACCTGCCGGTCCGGCAGTAGAGTTTACCAAGTTGCAGAAGGAGGTCATTCCTTTGGTTTGTTTCAGCTGTTAGTTTTGATACGGCTAAGGCCTTTTCAAAGTATTCAATAGCCCGCTCGTTATCCCCGGGAGACAAATAGGTAATGCCAAGATTGAATAGCGCCATATAATGCTTGGAATCCGACTGTATGATCGCTTCAAAAAATGACCTGGATTTTTTGGTTTTGTTCATCTGGGCATATGCTTCGCCTAAACTGTTCAGCAGATTGGCATTTTTGGGCTCCAGCTCCAAACCCATGGTGTACTCCTTGACAGCCCTGACAATATCTCCCTCTCCGTAATAAATGTCACCGCTGACATTCTGACTTATGCCATCAAAAACGGTCACTGTGTCGGGGCCGTAAAAACCTGAGTGCAGCAGGGCTTTGCGGGCATTATGCGGAATATTGGATTTGCAGAAATCAATACAGGGAAAATACGCTATGCCTATTGAGTAGGTTGTACCCAGATCTTCTGGCAGTTTTTTCCTGAACTTACTCGACCAGGAGAGTGCCGTGGAGGCATCAGCATTGGCGATGAATACAAAGATTTCACTCTGATCTATTGTTACAATCTCGACCAGGGGCTCTATCAATGCCAGTATGCGCCTTGGGAAAACCTTTTCATGCAGTTCCCTGTCCTGACTAATAAGCAGTATCGCGAATTTGTCATACTCAGACCAAAGCCTCCTAAGTCTTGCCATTACAGCAGGTTGTGTTCTTCTGAGAGGGTGCGCCCAGGGCCTACTTATAGAACTATACGTACAGAGCGCAAAAGGACCACGCCTGCGTGCCTTACCCAGGGCACTCCATGTCTGCTCCAGAACTGTTGAGGTGTCGGGAACTACCAATTGCTCATTAGGTATCGTCTCCCCCGGTCCATTGATTGTATTGATGCCAATATGGATACGACTGAAACCTTCACGCCTGAACCAGCTCAGGATATTTTTCCCAAGTTTTTGGGCTTGTTCCTCATCCATATCCTGCCCTAAAAGGCCGAAAATACCGTTTCCCAGGTGGTGCAGCACATCCTGGCCAAGGAATGACTCCAGATAATAACCGGCCCTGATAATATAATTGAGAGCCTTTTCCGCATTATTTACCCGTGGGTGAATTTCCATCAGCAGCAGGGATGTATTCCCAGGAGATGCCCCATTCCCTGTTTGCCTGTTACTTGCCAAATATGCATTCTGAACTTCTGAAAGAGCATTATCAAGCGCATATTGCAGATGACGATCGTTCAACATTCCTGTAACAGGATCATAGGCCAGCTGTTTCAACAAAAAAAACTCGCGGGATATTATCCGGCTTCTATCGCTTATCCATTCTTCCGAAAGGGTATCAATGAATTGTTCATCAACCCCCTCAATTATTGCCACCCCAATAATTATTTCAGCATTCCAGACGGGCATAAACAGTACTGGTTTCTCTGAAGCCAGCACAGAACGCTGCCGCTTTAAAACCTTCCTGCTGTATTTTATCCAGTATTTTGGCTTTTTCAGAGTGTTCAAGTAATCGCCAGAGTCTGCCGCCGAGTCAAGAAATGTCACGGGGCCATAAGCAAAAGGGATTTGCTGCAGTGTGGTGTTGGAAAACCGGTTTTGAAAATGTATGAAGTCTTCGGCACAAAGGGACCGTTCCTGCCATTCGAACGGATAATGTCCCATTACAGGTTCTCCCCGAAAACCTGCAACAGAATATTTGCAATCACTGGAACTTCATCATCAGCAACGGTGCGCATATCAAGAAAATACCTGTCCTCTTCGATTCTGCCGATAACAGGAAGCGGGCTCATACGTAAATCCCTTTCCAGGTCATTGACTGTTCTGTCAAGTGGCTCAAGCACGACCGCTCTGCTTTCAAGGTTTTCTGCAGGCAGTGCCCCACCTCCCACGCGGGACCCGGTAGCTCTTACCGTGATACTGCATTTGTCTGCAAGGTTATTTTTAATCCTTTTTGTCAGGCGCCTGGCTCGTCTCCCCATAATCTCGGGAGATGCAGTCAACATTGCCAGGGTTGGAATATTTTTTACTGCAGTCTCATGGTCATAATACTGGCGCAAAACGGTCTCCAGGGAGGCCAGGGTAAACTTGTCTATCCTCAAAGCCCGGTTTAGCTGATTTTTCTTGATTCGATCAATTATGGTGCGCTTCCCCACTATAAGACCAGCCTGTGGTCCTCCTAATAGTTTGTCGCCGCTGAAGGTTACCACATCGACCCCGGCCTTGACTGTCTCCTGCACGGTTGGTTCTCTTCTGAGCCCAAACCTGGACAGGTCTATGAGACATCCTGAGCCCAAATCCTCCATGACCAGAAGATCATAACAGCCAGCCAGTTTAACCAGTTCTTCTGCCGACACCTCTTTCGTAAAACCGATCATCTTGAAATTGCTGGCATGTACTTTCAGCAGCATGGCGGTCTCTTCATTGATCGCCCCCTCATAATCTTTCAGATGCGTGCGATTCGTGGCTCCCACCTCTACAAGCTTAGCCCCGCTTTTGGCCATTACATCCGGAACGCGGAAAGAACCGCCGATCTCAACAAGCTGGCCGCGCGAAACAATAACCTCCCTGCCCTTTGCGAGTGTGTCGAGGACCAGAAGCACCGCTGCCGCATTATTATTGACAACCAGGCCCGCCTCCGCACCTGTCAGGTCACATAAAAGTTGTTCAACAAGACTGTAACGACTTCCTCTCGTTCCGGTTGCCAGGTCGAACTCCAGGTTGGAATAACGGGTAGCTGCCTCCACAAGTGCCTCCCGTGCACCCAGTGGCAGAATTGAACGTCCGAGGTTGGTATGAATTACCACGCCGGTTGCATTGATCACCCGCTTGAAATTTGGGCCCACTTTTACCTGCAGTCTTTTCTGGATCTGCACCAGCAGATTTTTCCTGGAAAGGTCTGCTTTGCTGATCTTCTTGCCTGCCAGGATATCCTGGCGCAGAATTTCCAGCTCTTCCCTGATAGACTGTTTTACTAACAATGCCGGTGTATTGCAATCCGCAGACATCCATTGCAGAATCTCATCAACCTGAGGAATTGACCTGAGAAGGTTTTGTCTTGCAGGTGCAGAAACACTGCTTTTCTTATTTTTACTGGCTTCCATGCAAGGACCCCGTACTGTTTGATTTACTCCGGATTGGAATTGCTCGACATACCATGAATATCAAATCACAACATGAAGAATCTCTTTTCAGCTGTTTTGGAAATGGGCATACAGTTTTTCCCGGGAACTGTCAAGATGCGCTCCTGGGGAAAATACCTGCAATAGGCTCGCCGCAGTCACCACATTTTCCGTCTTCTAGGTTCAGTGCTAAAATCGAGAAACCCTTTCTTGCAATGACTGTTTCATGACATCGTGGGCAAAGAGTGTTCTCACCTTCCTCACCTGGAATATTGCCAACGAATACATATTTAAGCCCTTCGGCTAAACCGATTTGTCTGGCCCGTTGCAAGGTTTCTGAGGGTGTTGCACCACGATCAGTCATCTTGAATGTCGGATGAAATCGCGTGACATGCCAGGGCATTTCCGGGTCAATCCCTTTTATAAACTGCGCTATTTCCTGTAGTTCTCTGTCCGAGTCATTCCAGCCAGGGATGACCAGAGTAGTAACCTCTACCCAGATGCCAAGCTCCTTCATAAGCCGTATTGTATCCAGGACCGGCGCAAGCTTTGCCTTGCAGACCTCACGGTAAAACTTATCAGTAAAGGCCTTGAGATCTATATTGTCGCCATCAAGGTATGGAGCAAGTTTTCGGGTAGCCTCGGGACTTGTATAGCCATTGCTGACAAAAACATTCTTTATGCCTCGTTCATGGGCCAGTTGGGCGCATTCATAGGCAAACTCAAAAAATATCGTTGGTTCAATATAGGTATAACTTATACTCTGGCAGCCATACTCCTGGGCTGCGCTTACAACCTGTTCAGGCGTGGAGCTGTTGCCAATTATTGCGCCATCGTGTAATCGGGGATATTGCGAAATGTCATAATTCTGACAGTGGGCGCAGCGGAAATTGCAGCCGACCGTTGCAATTGAATAGGAAAGCGATCCAGGCAAAAAATGAAAGAGCGGTTTCTTTTCTATAGGATCAATATTCTGGCTGATCAGCCTGCCATAAACCAGGCTGTAGAGAACACCGTCCCGATTCTCCCGCACCTTGCATATGCCTCTCATCCCCTCTTTTATCAGGCAATTATGAGCACAAAGAAAACATTCGACACTCTTTTTTTCCTTATCAACAGGTCGTTGAAAATCAGCTCTCTTCATAACGCCACCTCTTAAGGATGATAAGATTTCTGGAGTAAACCTCGCCGTGTCACACTATAGCATATTCAATAAGATTTATTAAATTTTTAAATCTTGCCAGTATAACATCACGTCCTATCTTTTCCTGTCATCACAGAGTACTTCACTTTCAGGTTGAATCAACCGAGTGATTTCTCTTCGCCAGAAAGGCTTTTGCATTTTTTAAAAAAAATTTCAACTTTCCATTGACAATTTTTTGATAAGGTTATAGGTTGTCGCGTTTCCGATCGCGGGGTATCAGT
>Ga0209742_10000105_pt1 | contig 45742 bp, 42 predicted proteins | sample DeeMarSeWOR38_10_FD_187462 | JGI IMG/M metagenome (GOLD analysis project Ga0209742, IMG submission 187462) | Marine sediment microbial communities from White Oak River estuary, North Carolina - WOR-3-8_10 (SPAdes) (version 2) | ecosystem: Environmental > Aquatic > Marine > Intertidal zone >...
TCCCTCGACGAACCGGATGGACGGTTCGTCAACGGGGGCCGCGGCCGGCTGTGCCGGGCCGCCCGAACAACCGCCGGCGGCCAGGACACAGGCGACCGCGAATGCCAGCTGGTTTCTGTGCACGGCTCCGCATCCTCGATCTTCCGGGAACTTCATTTTGCCTCAGCCGGTCCCCTGCATCGAGGCGACTCGCGGAGCCGCCCCGATGAATGCGGCGAGTCGCGATGGACTTTTGCGACCGCGTACGTCTATTCGTACTGTGGTCATGGCAGCATGCGGGTAGCGTCGTGGGTCAATCGTGAGCCTCCTGAAGAGAATTGCACCGTCCGCGGGTTTCGCCTCGGCGCGGGTCGACAGCCTGCGGGCAGCCGGCCTCGCCATTGCCGCCGTGGCCGTCCTCTTTGGCGCGCCCCCGGTCGAGGGAGCCGGCGTCCGCGAGCGCGACGAGCCCTGGAATCCGCCCCGGATCGTGCCGCTCGCCGAGGGCGAGGCCCTCCCGACCCCGGAGGAGCTCGAGCGCCGCGGCGCGCGGATCGGGCAGATCCTGATCGGCATCCACGACGTCTTCGATCTCAACGATCCGCGGGAGAACAACTGGGTCTACCGCGTGGCGAACGTCCTTCACATCGAGACGCGCCAGGCGACGATCCGCAACCAGCTGATCATCGCCGAGGGAACGCCGCTCATTGCGCGCGAACTCGAGGAGTGCGAGCGCATCATTCGTGGCCGTCGGTACATCTTCGACGCGGTGGTCCGCATCGCGCGCTACGACCCGGAAACCAACGTCGCGGACATCGAGGTGTCGACGCGCGACGTCTGGACGCTGAACCCGGGGATCAACTACTCGCAGACAGGCGGCACCCACAAGACGAGCTTCTCGATCGAGGAGTACAACCTGCTCGGCTTCGGGCAGAAGCTGCAGTTCGACTACAAGAGCGACGTCGATCGGACGACCAGCGAAGTCGAGTGGCGCAATCCCCACTTGCTCGGCAGTCGCTGGTCGGTGGCGACCAAGTACTCGGACCTGTCGGACGGCGAGACCAAGTTCCTGGACATAGAGCGGCCGTTCTACGCGCTCGACACGCGCTGGGCACTGGGCGGGACGGGCCTGGACGATGAGCGCGTGCAGACGCGCTACGACCTCGGGGAGGAAATCGACGCCTTCCGCGTGGGGAGCCGGTTCTTCGACCTGCGTTACGGATGGTCCGAGGGACTTCGGGACGGACGGGCGTTGCGCTGGCGGGCCGGGCTGCGCTACGACGAGAAGTCCTATGCGCCAGAACCGGGCGAGACGCCGCCATCCACGTTGCCGGAGGACTACGAGTTCGTCTATCCGTGGCTCGGCGTCGAGTGGGTCGAGGACGCCTACGACAAGGTCCGTGACCGCGAGCAGATCGGCCGGACCGAGGATGCCTATCGCGGGTTGTACCTGTCCGCCTCGCTGGGCTATGCGAGCGAGGCGGCAGGCTCGAGCCGCGACGCGCTGCTGTTCGCGGCCAGGGCCTCGCGCGCGAAGGAGTACCTCCCGGGCCGCGAGTGGGTCCTGAGTGCCGACCTGAGCGGGCGGCTCGAGTCCGGCGATCTCGTCGATACGATCCTGGCTGCCGAGGCGCGCCACTATTGGCGCATCGATCGACACCAGACGTTCTTCGCCAAGGCGATCGGCACGATCACCGAGCAGCTCGATCCCGACCGGCAGCTGCTGCTCGGGGCCGAAGAGGGCCTGCGCGGTTACCCGATTCGCTACCAGACGGGCACCTCGAGCGCACTCGTGACCCTCGAGCATCGCTACTTCACGGACTGGTACCCCTTCCGCCTGTTCCACGTCGGCGCTGCCGCGTTCTTCGATGCCGGCCGTACGTGGGGAGAGACGCTCACCGGCGTGCCGCCGCGCGGCTGGCTCGCCGACGTCGGCATCGGCCTGCGGCTCGGCAACTCGCGCTCGGGCCTGAGCAACGTCGTGCACGTGGATCTCTCCTACGCCTTGAGCGCGGTGCCGGGCGACAGCCGCTACCAGATCACGATCGAGACCCGACGCGGGTTCTAGGAGCCGCGGATCGTCGCGGCTGCCGTTCGGTCGAGAGCACGCACACCAGCCGATCGCACCCTGAGCGACTCGCTGCGGGCCGCCGTCTCCCGAGCTTCCACGCTGCCTGCGCTTGTCCGTAATGCCGGCCTCGGGACCGCGCGCTAACGTAGCGGTCCTACCCAGGGAGCGACGGTCATGACCTACGCCATCCGGATCTATCAGCACGGCGGCCCGGAGGTGCTGAGGCTCGAGCAGCTCGAGATCCCGAGCCCCGGTCCGGGTGAGGTGCGCATCCGCCAGACGGCGGTCGGCCTCAACTTCATCGACATCTACGACCGGACCGGGCTCTATCCGGTCGCGTTGCCGGGCGGACTCGGCCGCGAGGCGGCGGGCGTGGTCGCCGAGGTGGGGCCCGGCGTCCGGCAGCTGCGCGAAGGCGACCGCGTCGCCTACGTGCACACGAGCACGGGCGCGTACGCGAGTGATCGCGTCATGCCTGCCGAGCGGGTCGTGAAGGTCCCGGACGGCGTTTCGGACGACGAGGCGGCGGCGGCGATGCTCAAAGGGCTGACGGCCTGGTATCTGCTCCGACGGACCTACCGCGTGAGGAAGGGGGATACCGTGGTGATACTCGCGGCTGCGGGCGGCGTCGGCCTGATCGCCGTGCAGTGGGCGAACCACCTCGGCGCGCAGGTCATCGCGGTCACGGGATCGGGCGAGAAGGCCGAGCTCGCGCGGGAGCACGGGGCGCACCACACCATCCTGCTCGGGCGCGCGGATCTCGCGGCCCGGGTCCGCGAGATCACGGGCGGGAAGGGCGTGCCCGTCGTGTACGACTCGGTCGGCAAGGACACGTTCTTCGCCTCGCTCGACTGCCTGCGCCCGCTCGGGATGATGGTCACCTACGGCAACGCCTCGGGCCCCGTGCCGCCGATTGCACCGCTCGAGCTCGCCAAGCGCGGCTCGCTCTTCCTGACTCGGCCGACCCTGTTCCACTACATCGCACGGCGGCGGGACCTCGTCGCGGCGGCCCGCGAGCTGTTCGGCGTGATCGCGGCAGGCGCCGTCAAGGTCCGGATCGGCCAGCGCTTCCCGCTGTCTGACGCCGCCGTGGCACACGAGGCGCTCGAGAGCCGCCGGACGACAGGATCCACCGTCCTTACTCCTTGAGCACGCAGGGCGCCTTCCGGGCAGAATAGCGGCCCGTCGCGCCCCATTCGGGCGCATTCACAGTCCCGGTCGAGGATCGATGAAAGCGCTGCTCACGCTGTTCCTGATCGTGTTCATCGATCTGCTGGGGTTCGGCATCATCGTGCCGCTGTTCCCGTTCGTAGCCGAGCGCATGGGCGCGGATCCCTGGCTCATCACCTTCGGGGGCGCAGGCGTCTACGCGCTGGCGCAGGTCATCGCCACGCCGTTCTGGGGGAGGCTCAGCGATGCGATCGGCCGCCGGCCCGTGCTGCTCGTCAGTCTCGTCGGGTCTGTGGTCGGCTACGTCTGGCTCGCCTTCGCCGACACGCTCGGCATGCTGATCGGCTCGCGCGTGCTGTCCGGCCTCATGTCCGGCAACATCTCGACGGCGTTCGCGTACGGCGCCGACGTGACCGACCCGAGCAGCCGGGCGAAGGGACTCGGGCTGATCGGCGCCGCCTTCGGCCTGGGGTTCATGTTCGGGCCGCTGATCGGTGGCCTGCTCGGCGGCGACGATCCTGCGACCATGAACTTCCAGACTCCCGCGCTCGTTGCCGCGGGCCTCAGCACGCTCGCCTTCATCGGTACGTTGGTGTTTCTGAAGGAGAGCCTGCCGGTCGGGCAGCGCAAGCCCTGGGGTGAGGGCGGCCGGGGGTTCCGCTCGCCGCTGGCGGCGGTCGCGCACGAGCCCGCGCTGCTCGGCGTCATCGGTGCCGTGTTCCTCGTATCCATCGGTGGCACGATCCTGCAGACCATCTTTCCGATCTGGGGTCACGACGTGCTGGGGCTCTCCCCGCGCGACGTCGGTCTCGCGTTCTTCGCGATGGGGCTCGTCGGCGTCACGGTGCAGGGCGTGGTCGTCGGCCGGCTGGCGTCCCGTTTCGGCGAAAAGCGGGTGCTCTACGGATCGGCCCTGGCCCACGCCGTCGGCTACGTCACCATGGGCATGGCGAGCGATCACGTCGCGCTCGCCATCGGCGCGGCGTGCTTCGCGGCCGGCCACGCAAGCTTCAACACCAGCGCCTCGAGCCTGGTGAGTCTCGAGGCAGAGCCGCGCGAGAAGGGCGCGGCGCTCGGCGCAATGCAGGCCGCAAGCGCTGCCGGCCGCATCGTTGGTCCGGCCTCGAGCGGGGCGATCTACACGGCCATGGGAACGCACGCACCGTTTCTCGTGGGCGGGCTGCTCCTCATTCCAGCGGTCTGGCTGTTGCGCTGGTCGCACAAGGGCGACCGACCCCACTAGGGGACATTCCTATTTTTCTTTTCTCCGCAAGTCATTGAATCGTGGCGAGCACGGTGATGAGTGCGCCGGGTCGCAGCCGCTGGCTGCCACCGGCCCTGTCAGCGTTCATCAACGAGTTACGCGAAAAAGGAAAATAGGAATGTCCCCTATCTCTATCTCCAGGCGATCCAGTCGATCTCGAGGCGAAACGGCCCGGCCTGCCTGTCGGAGATCATGAAGCCGAGCGAGCGGATGCGCGCCGGATCCGGGGCGCCGACCAAGGGCACGCGGCGGCCGAACGCCTTGGCTTCGAGCCGCTCGATCGGGATCGTCACCTCGGCCCACGCGCCGGCCGTGGTCTCGATCGGCGCCTCGTATCGGAAGGCGCTCGGACCGTCGGGCGTGCGGACGTTGAAGCGGTAGCGCTTGCCGTCGCCGCGCACGCGCAGCACGAACTCGCGCGCAGCCGCCGTGCCCCAGTCGCGCGGAAGACTCCGCACCGAGGCGAAGCCGCCGTTGTTCTCGAGCGAGACGTTGCCCGAGAACACAGCGATCCCCGGCTCTTCGACGACGAGTCGACTGCTCGACACGCCGCCCATCACGGCGTCGTCGATGGGCGAGAACAGCTCCGCCTCCGCGGCGGTGTCGAAGTCGAGCAGGACATGGAGTTCGTCGGCGGCAACGGTCATGGCGCTCATCCAGGCCAGCAGAAAGATCGCGCTCGATGCGATGGCAGGCAACGGAATCGTCGACTTCCTCAGTCGAACACGACGACCTGCCGGATCGTCTGGGCCGCCGCGAGCCGGTCGAAGCCCTCGTTGACGTCCTCCAGGCGCAGGTGCTCCGACAGCAGCGTGCCGCCGACATTGGCGCGCATGCCGGGCTTGCACAGGGCAGGGCGGCCGCGCCTGCACGGAGTGCAGCAGCCGCAGCCGGGGACGAAACAGGTCACGACGTGATCGCCCGGGCGCAGGTCTCTCACTTCCTCCCCGACGGCCTCGACGACGCCCGCCCCCTCATGCCCCATGGCCATGGGCAGGGCCATTTCCGACAGGATCGCGGCGCGGGTCTTCATGGCGATGACGGGAATCCTCAGGGTATGCTCGCAGGCTGCACGGCAACCGCCGTGCCGGAGGATTATTGCATGGAGGTCTCGCCGCCCCCCGCCCCGGAGACGCGCGATGCGTATGCCATCGTGCGCTCGATCCCGACGCGCTGGATGGACAACGACCACTACGGCCACGTCAACAACGTGATCTATTACTCCTACTTCGACACCGCGGTGAACGGCTGGCTGATCGAGGCCACGGGCACGGACATCCGCGAGCTGCCGCAGATCGGCATCGTCGCCGAGACGAGCTGCCGCTTTCTCAAGGAGCTCAGTTTCCCCGAGATCATCCACGCGGGGCTGCGCGTCGAGCGGCTCGGCCGGTCGAGCATCGTCTACCAGGTCGGACTGTTCAGGGAGGACGACGAGCAGCCGGCCGCCGTCGGGCGCTTCGTGCACGTTTACGTCGACGCGGCCGCGCGGACGGTCGTTCCCGTGCCCGACGCCATCCGCGCCGCTGTCTCGACGCTGCCGGCCGTGGATGCAGGTCCGTCGTGAGCGCGAAGTTCTGCATCGGTCGCCGCCGCTTCCTGACAGCCGCCGGGGCTGCCACCGCCGCGCTCGCCTTGCCCGTCGTTGCCCGCGCGCAGCGTACGGCCGCGATCGACGTGGCCGTGATCGGCGCCGGTGGTGCCGGTCTGTCGGCGGCGAAGGAGCTGCTCGCAGCCGGCCTGAAGGTGGAAGTGCTCGAGGCACGCGAGCGCATCGGTGGGCGCGCCTACACCGACACCTCGAGCGTCGGCGAGCCCTGGGACCGCGGCTGTTCCTGGCTGCACGCCTCGGCGGTGAATCCGTTCGTCGCCTACGCGCGCGCCAACCGGTTCGAGGTCTTCCCGGATCGCTACCCGCAACGTATCTACGAGGGTTCGCAGCCGATGAGCGAGGCGGCCACCGCCGGACTGCGCGCCCTCCGGGAGCGCATGGCGGCCGAGGTCGCGGCGGCCGGCCGGCGCGGGCTCGACGTCCCGGCGGAGGCCGCCATGACCCTCGCCACCCGCCAGGATCCCTGGTACCCGGTTGCGGCCGCCGGGCTGACCGCCTGGGAGGGCGTCGAGCCTTCGAATTTCTCGGCCCTGGACAGCTTCCACTTCGACGACTCCGGCGAGGACCTGCTCATCCCGAAGGGCTACGGCACGCTGCTCGGCCACTACGCCCGCGACGTCGAAGTCCGGCTCCGCACGCCGGTGTCGCGCCTGCGCTGGGGAGGGCCGGGCGTGTCGCTCGAGACGCCGGCCGGAGCGGTCGCCGCCCGCGCCGTAATCGTCGCAGTGCCGTCCGCGGTGATCGCGCAGGGCGCGCTCGTGTTCTCGCCGTACCTGCCGGCCGAGGTGCTCGAGGCGCACCACCACCTGCCGCTCGGGCTCATGAACAAGGTCGCGCTTCGCTTCAAGAAGGACGTGTTCCCGACCGAGTCGAGCGAGATCGTCCGGCAGCGCCACGAGGACCTGCGCGGCATGACCTACATCACCAACCTCTGGGGCGAGCGGGTCTGCGTCGGCGCCTCCGCCGGCGCCTTCGCCCACGAGCTCGAGGCGGCCGGCGAGCAGGCTGCGCTCGATTTCGCGTTGGGCGAGCTCGTCGGCATGTTCGGCAGCGACGTCCGCAAGCACGTCGACAAGGGCGCGGCGACCGCCTGGTCGTCCGACCCGTTCAGCCGCGGCGCCTACTCGCACTGCCTGCCGGGCCGATTCGGTGCCCGGGAGATCCTGACCCGTCCGCTGGCCGGCCGGATCGTGTTCGCGGGCGAGCACACGGAGCAGTCGGCCTACGGCACGCTGCACGGCGCACACCTGAGCGGGCTGAGAGCGGCGCGACAGGTACTCGACCTGCTGCGCAGGGGTTGACATGGCGGACGGGGAACTGACGTCGCTCCTGAGGGAGATCCGTGACGGACAGCGGCTCGCACTGGAGCGACAGGCGGCAGCCATCGAGATCCAGCGCGCCCAGTTCGATCTCGTCCGGCAGCAGACCGAACGAAACGAGCGCATCCAGGCCCGGGCCGAGGCTCTGCAGGAGCGCAGCGCAGGCATGATGAAGGCTGCGCGTGTGGCGATGGCCATCATCCTGCCCGTCGCCTTCGCCCTGGTGATCTACCTCAGCTGGCTGATATTCCGGTGAGCGTCTTCTCCAGTACGACGAAGTACAGGTCGTCGCGCTTCGGCAGGCCGAAGCGGGGGTCGCCGTAGAAGAAGGGCGCCGTCTCCCCGGTGCGGCGATAGCCGCGCCGCTCGTACCAGGCGATCAGCTCGGCACGCTGGGCGATGACCGTCATGCGCATGCGCCGTGCGCCCCAGTGCTCTGCGACCCATCCCTCGGCGGCGGCCAGCATGGCCCGACCCGTGCCGCGTCCCTGCAGGACCGGCCGGATCGCCAGCATGCCGAGCCAGGCCGAGTCGCCGTCGCGCCTCAGCACGACGCTCGCGACCAGCTCGTCCCCGGCATCGCGCAAGAGCAGGATGCGCTGCCCGGGGTCGGCGACGATGGCCTCGATCTCGTCAGGGCCGGTCCTGCGCCCGTCGAGCAGGTCCGCCTCGGTGGTCCAGCCCGCCCGGCTTGTCTCGCCCCGGAACGCGGACTCGACGAGCGCCACGACGTCTCCGACGTCGGTCGTCACCGCCGGCACCAGCCGCATCGACCTGCTCACGTGAAGCTGAGCGTCTGTTTCCCCTGGCCGATGGCCAGTGCGCCGCTGCGGACCACTTCGAGCAGCTCCGCGTGCTGCGAGGCCTGGCCGATGAAATGATTGATCTCTGCCTCGCTGTTGGTCATCGCCACGATGAAGCTCGGCAGGGCGCCGGAGAGGACCTTGCCGTCCATCTCGGTGACGAGCCTCGCCAGGGGGTCGATGCCCCGTTCCGAAACCCGGAACTTCAGCAGCGCGACCTCGCGCTCGAAGTGCTCCCCGCGGGTCATGTCGCTCACGGCGACCACGTCCACGAGCTTCTGCAGCTGGCTGACTATCTGGTGGATCACGGCGTCGCTGCCCGTGGTCACGAGCGTCAGTCGGGAGACCGTCGGCCGGTCGGTCGGGGCCACCGACAGCGACTCGATGTTGTAGCCGCGGGTCGAGAACAACCCGGCCACGCGGGTGAGCGCGCCGGCCTCGTTCTGCAGCAGGATGGAGATGATGTGGCGCATGATGGTCTCCGCGCGGCCGGGCGGGGCCCTCCCGCACCGGGCGCCGGGCGAAATGGACGGCGCAGGGCGTCGCTGCTAGTCTCTCTTGCAGTGCACCATTCCGCAAGGGTCGCGTCGTGAGCCTGCCCAACGAGCATTTCGAGATCCCCGGTGCCGAGGCGCACCCGCTCGCGGGCGCGAGCATGACCGGCGCCGAGATGATCGTGCAGGTGCTCGCCGACGAGGGCGTGAGCACCATCTTCGGCTACTCCGGCGGCGCGATCCTGCCGACCTACGACGCGGTCTTCGTCTACAACCAGCGCGAGCAGCAGGCCGGCCGGCGCGGCATGCCGCTGATCGTGCCGGCCAACGAGCAGGGCGCCGGCTTCATGGCGGCCGGCTACGCCCGGGCCAGCGGGCAGGTCGGCGTGGCCATGGTGACCTCCGGACCGGGGGCTACCAACATGGTCACCCCGATCCGCGACAGCATGGCGGATTCCGTCCCGATCGTCGTGATCTGCGGCCAGGTGCCGACGGGCGCGATCGGCTCGGACGCGTTCCAGGAGGCGCCGGTGCCCTCCATCATGGGCTCGGTGGCCAAGCACATCTTCCTGGTCACGGACCCGGCGAGGCTGGAGGCGACGGTCCGCACGGCGTTCGAGATCGCCCGCACCGGACGCCCGGGGCCGGTCGTCATCGACATCCCCAAGGACGTGCAGAACTGGAAGGGCACCTTCCACGGCACGTGCAGGCTGCCCGTCCCGGGCTATCGGCAACGCCTGGCGCGGCTGCACGCCTCGCAGCTCGACGCGCGGGACTGCGAGGAGTTCTTCCGCATGCTCGGCGAGGCGCACCGGCCGCTCCTCTACGCGGGCGGCGGGGTCATCAACGGCGGCGCGGCCAAGGCGCTCCGGGAGTTCGCGCAGGCATTCCGCATTCCCGTCGTGACGACGCTGATGGGTATCGGCGCCATCGACACCCGCGACCCGCTCGCCATGCGCATGCTGGGCATGCACGGCGCAGCGTTCGCCAACTACGCGGTCGAGGACTGCGACCTGCTCATCGCCGTCGGCGCGCGGTTCGACGACCGGGTCGCCGGCGTGCCGGCCAAGTTCGCCCGCGGCGCGCGCCACATCGCCCACCTCGACATCGACGCTTCCGAGATCAACAAGGTCAAGCGCGTGCACTTCAGCCACGTCGGCATTCTCGCCGACACGCTCGTTGCGCTCATGGACCACGGCCGGGCGACGGGCTTCGGCCGCGACTGGAGCCGCTGGCACGAGTACTGCGCCGGGCTGCGGCGCACCCACGCCATGAACTACGATCGCGACAGCAGCCTCATCCAGCCGTACTACGTGATCGAGGAGATCAACCGGCTGACGAAGGGCGAGGCCATCATCGCGACGGGCGTCGGGCAGCACCAGATGTGGGCCGCGCAGTACTTCGACTTCGCGAGCCCGCGGCTCTGGCTCACTTCCGGCAGCATGGGAACCATGGGCTTCGGCCTGCCCGCCGCGATCGGCGCGCAGTTCGCCCATCCTGACCGGCTGGTCATCGACATCGACGGCGACGCCAGCATCCGCATGAACCTCGGCGAGCTCGAGACCGTGACGACCTACGACCTGCCGATCAAGATCGTGGTCCTGAACAACTTCGGCGACGGCATGGTCAAGCAGTGGCAGAAGCTGTTCCACAAGGGACGCCTGTCGGCTTCCGACAAGTCGCTGCACAAGAAGGACTTCGTCAAGGCGGCCGAGGCCGACGGGTTCCCGTTCGCGGTGCGCCTCGACCGCAAGGCGGACGTACCGCGGGTCGTGAGGGAGTTCATCCGCTTCCAGGGCCCGGCATTCCTCGAGGTCATCATCGACCCCGACGCGGGCGTCTACCCGATGGTCGGACCCGGCCAGTCCTACGACCAGATGATCACCGGCGACTGGATCCCCTCGCGCAACGCGGCCGAGGTGACTCCACCCGACTCCTCGGAGATGTTCTGACGAAATCACACTGCGGCAACCGCTGATCGTCAGCCTCTGCGCCGGCTGCAAGACTGGTGCTCGTACAGGCCACGCAGTTCGTAGGAGGCGGGCCATGAAGCACGATGCAGCCGTCCTGTGTGCGATGGTCGCGGCCGCGCCGTTCGTCGCTGCCAGCGTCCCGGCGGTCGCGGCCGAGGCGGCCCGCGGCGCGGAGCCGATCGAGGTCATCCGGCCGGCCCTGGTCGTCTATCCCGATCGCGTGGCGCTCGGCAAGAAACTCTTCTTCGATCCCAGGCTGTCGCGGTCGGGTTTCATCTCCTGCAATTCCTGCCACAACCTCAGCACCGGCGGCGCGGACAACCTCGTGACCTCCGTCGGACACAACTGGCAGCGCGGTCCGATCAATTCCCCGACCGTGCTCAACTCGAGCATGAGCGTCGCGCAGTTCTGGGACGGCCGGGCCGCGAATCTCAGGGAACAGGCCGGCGGTCCGATCGCCAATCCCGGGGAGATGGCCTCGAGCCATGAGCTGGCGGTCGAGGTCATCGCGTCCATCCCCGGCTACGTCGAGGAGTTCACGGAGGTGTTCGGCTCTCCCGGCATCGACATCGGGCGCATCACGTCTGCGATCGCCGCCTTCGAGGAAACGCTGGTGACGCCGGGCTCGCGGTTCGACCTCTGGCTGCTCGGCGACGATGGGGCGCTGACGACGCAGGAGCTCTACGGTTACCAGCTGTTCAAGTCGGGCGGTTGTGCCGCCTGCCACTACGGTCCCGCCGTGGGCGGCACGTCGTTCCAGAAGATGGGCATCGTCGAGGAGTACCACACGGACAATCCGTCCGTCGGGCGTGCGGCTGTGACCGGCGAGGCGATCGACCGGTTCAAGTTCAAGGTGCCGACGCTGCGCAACGTGGAGCTGACCTATCCCTACTTCCACGATGGTGCCGCGGCGACGCTCGAGGAGGCCGTGGCCATCATGGGCCGGCTGCAGCTCGGCCGGGACTACGGCGAGCAGGAGGTGGCGGACATCGTCGCCTTCCTCAAGACGCTCACCGGCCGGCAGCCGGAGATCCTCCTGCCGGTGCTGCCGCCCTCGAGCAACGCGACGCCGAGGCCGCGTCCGTTCGAGTAGCCGAGGCCTGCCCGCACGGAGCCGCCGGCCGGGCAGCACTGCCGCGTGACGCCGCGGGTCGCGGCCGGCATGATCTCCCGGACACACAGGAGGAACGCATGCGCTACCTGCACACGATGGTCCGGGTGTCCGACCTCGACCAGTCGCTCGACTTCTACTGCGCCAAGCTCGGGCTCGAGGAAGTCCGCCGGTACGAGAACGAGAAGGGACGCTTCACGCTCGTGTTCCTGGCCGCTCCCGGCGACCGCGACCGCGCAATGGTGGAGCTGACCTACAACTGGGAACCCGAGGACTACCGCATCGGCCGCGCCTTCGGGCACCTCGCCTACGAGGTGGAGGACATCTACGCCCTCTGCGACAGGCTGCTCAAGTCCGGGGTCACTATCAACCGGCCGCCGCGCGACGGCCGGATGGCCTTCGTCCGCTCGCCGGACAACGTCTCCATCGAACTGCTGCAAAAGGGGGACGCGCTTCCCCCGCAGGAGCCCTGGGCATCGATGCCCAACACGGGCGAGTGGTGAACAGGAGGAAGAGGGGACTGTCCCCGCAGGGGACTGTCCCCTTCCGGACGTGAAGATCCAGGCCTGGGTGCAGCGAGAGCCGTCGAAACCGCCGCGGCTCGAGACACTCGATCTCGACGAGCCGCGCCCGGACGAATTGCTGGTCCGCCTGGAAGCCTGCGGAGTCTGCCACACCGACCTGTTCGCGCCCCGGCGATTCCCGCTGCCGGCAGTCTTCGGCCACGAGGGCGCCGGCGTCGTGGAGCGGGTCGGAACGACCGTCCGCGGCCTGCGTCCCGGCGACCGCGTCGTGCTCACCTTCGGGTCCTGCGGAGCCTGCCGGAACTGCGCCACGGGGGCACCGGCCTACTGCATGACCGGCCACGAGCTGCAGTTCGCGGGCGCGCGGGCGGACGGCTCCCCGACCCTGGGCGGCGACGACGGGCCCGTCCGCGGCGCCTTCTTCCAGCAGTCTTCGTTCGCAACCCATGCGCTCGCGACCGGGCGCAACGCGGTCCGCATCCCCGACGAGTTGCCGCTCGACCTCGCCGCGCCGCTCGGCTGCGGCATCCAGACCGGGGCCGGCGCGGTCCTCAACACGCTGGCGTGCCCGGCGGGGGTGAGCCTGGTGGTGTTCGGCGTCGGCTCGGTCGGGCTGTCGGCGGTGATGGCCGCCCGCCTGGCCCGCTGCGAGCCGGTGATCGCCGTCGACCTGCGCCCGGAGCGGCTCGCGTTTGCACTCGAGCTCGGCGCGACCCACGCACTCGACGCGCGATCGCCGGAGCTGGTCGAGGAGATCCACGATCTCACCGGTGGTGGCGCCCGTTTCTCGCTCGAGACCGCGGGCACCGAACAGTCCTTCCGGGCCGCCATCGACTGCCTGGCCAGGCTCGGCACCTGCGGGCTGTGCACGGTGCCGCGGCTCGGCGAGCCGATCGAGTTCCGACCGTTGTCGATCCTGAAGGGACGCACCGTGACCGGCGTGCTGGAAGGCTCGAGCGTGCCGGACGAATTCATTCCGTACCTCGCCCGGCTTCATCTCGACGGCGAGCTGCCCTACGACCGACTCGTCTCGTTCTACGACTTCGGCGACCTGCCGCGGGCGCTCGCCGATGCCGAGGCCGGACGGGTCGTCAAGCCCGTACTCCGCATGTGACGAAGGCGCCGTGACTCGCGCCGCCTCAACTCGCGATGTAGCGTTTCAGGGCGTCGATCTCGTGCTGCTGCGCCTCGATGACGGCACGCACGCAGTCGCCGATGGAGATCATGCCGACGAGCGTGCCGCTCTCGACCACCGGCAGGTGCCGGATGCGCTTGGCCGTCATGAGCTCCATGCAGTGGCGGGCGCGGTCGTCGGGCGTCACCGTGATGACTGGCGAGCTCATGATCTGCCACACCGCGGTCTCGAGCGAGTTGCGCCCGAGGAGCACCACCTTCCGCGCGTAGTCTCGCTCCGACACGATGCCCGCGAGCTCGGACCCGCGCAGGACGGGCAGGGCGCCGACGTGGTGCTGCGCCATCAGCCCGATCGCCGTCCGCACGGGATCCTCGGCCTCGACCGTGTACAGTGCCCTGGCTTTGCCCTCGAGCAGTTCTCCTACGCTGCGCACGTCCCCCACCCCCCTGTCGTCCACGCGTTCGGCCGAGTGTAAACCGGCGAAAGTACTTCTGCTCCCCGGCGGGCGCCCAGCAAGGCCGGCATGCTCCGGCGCGATTCGCGACGACGAGCTTCCGCCGTCGGTGGGGAAGTCGGCGTCGCCTGCGTTTGGGCTACACTCGGGACGCTGCCGGCGCGCAGCCGCTTCCATCGACCGACAGGAGCCCGATCCATGCCCACCGTCCTGATCACCGGCGCCGGACGCGGACTCGGTCTGGAGTTCGTTCGCCAGTACGCGGCGGACGGTTGGCGCGTCCTGGCCTGCGCGCGCGATCCCGGCGCAGCCGGGCTCGTGGAGATTGCCGCGAAGAGCGAGGGTCGCGTCACGACGCACGCGCTCGACGTCGGCGACCACGCGGCGATCGAGGCGCTCGCCGGCGAGCTCGACGGCACCGCCATCGACGTGCTCCTCAACGTCGCGGGCACGATGGGTGCGGACAGCTTCGCGAGCAGGGGCATGGGCGCGCAACGGTTCGGCAGGTCGGACTACGACGACTGGCTGCAGACCTTCCGCGTCAACGTCTTCGGCCCCATGAAGATGGCCGAGGCGTTCCTGCCGCACGTCGCGGCAAGCGCGGGCAAGACGATCGTCACGCTCACTTCGGTGGTCGGCTCGATGGCGAGCAACCTGATCGGCGGTCTCTACGCCTATCGCAGCTCGAAGGCGGCGGCCAACGCTGTGATGAAGTCGATGTCCGTGGACCTGAAGCGCCACGGGATCATCGCCCTGCCCATGCATCCCGGCTGGGCGAAGACCGACATGGGCGGGCCGAAGGCACCCGTCGAGCCCGTAGAGAGCGTCGCGGGCATGCGCCGCGTCATCGCCGCCCTGGCGCCGGAGGATGCGGGACGCTTCCTGCAGTACGACGGCACGGAGTTGCCGTGGTAGCCGCGGCCGGGCCGATGCAAGGGGCGCCGGAAAGCCTGGAGGAGTTGCGGCTGCGCCTGCGCGACTTCGTCGCCGAACGCGACTGGGAGCAGTTCCACAGCCCGAAGAACCTGGCGATGGCGCTGGCGGTGGAATGTGCCGAGCTCCTCGAGCAGTTCCAGTGGCTCACGCAGGAGCAGAGCACCCGGCTCGACGTGGCGCGCCGGGCGCGCGTCGAGGCCGAGCTCGCCGACATCCTGGTCTACCTCGTGCGCATCGCCGACCGGCTCGGCGTCGACCTGCTCGCGGCCACCGGCCGAAAGCTCGCGGAGAATGCGCGCAAGTATCCTGCAGAGCGCGTGCGCGGCAAGGCGCTCAAGTACGACGAATACGACTGACCGGGCTCAGTCCTCGCGAGCGTAGTAGCCGTCGAACAGCGTCTGCCAGGTCTCGCCCCCGTCCTTCGACGCCTGCCAGTGCTGCCGGACCCGGCCGTCCTCGAGAGGCGTCCAGGTGATGCGCTGGCGAAGCGTACCGCCGTCCGATGCGGGCGTTTCGCCCGCGAGCACCATCGAGCCGTCGACGAGCCCGCCGCTCAGGTACAGCGGTTCGCCGGCGTCGTCGATCCACACCTGGTGCCAGCGGCTGTCGTTTCGGTCATAGAAGTTGAGCGAGCGGCCCTCGCTGCCGCGGGCTCCGGTCCAGTGCTCGGTCAGCGCGCAGCCGCCGAGCGTGGCCTCGATCCTGTTGTGTCCCGCGAGCCGGTCGTCCGGCATGCGGACCTCGAACCGGCCGAGCCAGAAGTCGAACTGGCGATGCTCCGGCGCATCGCAGGTGGGCCGCGGCGGCGGCTCGGTGGCCGATGCCGCGGCACCGGCCAGGAGCAGCATCGGGACGGCGAACGGTCTCATGGGGAAGCCTCCCGTGGTCGCTGGGATTTGCCCGCAGGTCACGGCTGCAGCCAGTCGGCGCGGCACCCGTCGTAGGAGTCGGGAACCAGCCGAGCATATTCCTCGGGAAGCACCGGCCGATAGGGCGGGTCCCAGCCGAAGGGCTCGGGCGAGGGTGCAAATGCCGTGGCAAACGGACCGCCTTTGCCCCGGCACAGGTGCAGCGCACCGCCGGTGGTCCCGAAGGGTCCATGCGGGATGCCCGCGGGACGCCAGAAGTAGCAGCCCTCGCGCATCACCCCGCAGGGAAGGTGGACGTCGCCGGACAGGGCGAACTGCTCCTCGCACACCGGGTGCGTCTCGATCGAGTCGATGGACCAGTAAGGCGCCAGGCCCGCGAGCCAGGTCTTGTCTCCCGTCAGCGGATCGTCGAAGAGCAGCTTGTGCACGGTCCCTTCGTGACGGAAGCCCTCGCTCGCCATGTGACGGCGCGGGCCGCGCATCGCCGTCATGCGGCGCGTATCGACGCCCGGCACCACGCGTGCCGGGTCGAAGCAGCCAGGCTCCGCGGCGACGGGCTCGCCGGAGAAGAAGACGATCACCCTCGCCCCGTCGGGCGCGGCGAGCCGGCGCCTGACGAAGCCTCCCGGGATAAAGGCATAGAAATGCGGGCCCAGCCTCCTCCCGTCGAGCTCGAGCGCGCCGTCGAGCACGAAGATCTCCTCGTCGACGGACAAGGCCTGCTCGTCGACGCACCAGCCGGGAGGATAATGCAGCAGCAGGCTGCAGGCGCCGTCGTCGGGATCGCGGGACAGGACCTGGCAGCCGACGCCCGGCCTCGAGTCGGCCCCGGGCCAGGCCGTGAGCCGTGGCAACCACCGGCTGTGCATGAACTCGATGTGCGGTCGGGCCATCGCCGTCGCCCCCTCCTTGAGTCCAGCAGCGTCGTCGGACCCGCGCGGTCGCACTCCCTCGCGGGTCAGTCACTACTGCCCGGCTGCTCGCGGGCCGCGAAGGCCGCCTTGCCCGCGAGGACCAGGTCGTGGATCTCCTGCGCGCGGCCGCCGGCCTGCGCGATGATACCCGGCTGCGCTTTACTCGAGGCCGTCGCCCACGTGCGTCGCTGGTCCGGCGACAGGCGATGCACTCTCACTCCCTCCGCCTCGAGCCTCGCGACCGTCGCCGCCGCGGCGCCGCGCGTGTCGGCCCGCGCCTGCCCCGCGCTGCCGAAGGCCTCCTCGAACACGCCCTTGTCGTGCGGCGTCAGGTCGTGGAACCAGGGCCGGTGGGCCACCAGCACACGGACCTCGAAGGCGTGCCGCGTCAGCGTGCAGTGCGGCGCCTCGCGCGCGAGACCGCGCGCCGCGTAGGCAACCACGGTCGCCACGCCGCCGTCGATCGTGCCCGCCTCGAGGCCCGACAGGAGTCCGGGCGCGGCGGGTGCGGGGACGAGTTCCGCGGACAAGGACGCCACGAACGCCTGCGACGCCAGTGAAGGCACGGCTGCGAGGCGTGCACCCGCCACCTGACCGGGCTCGAGCCAAGGCTCGCGCGAGTACAGTTGGGTCCAGCCAACGTCCACCCACTGCAGCAGCCGCAGGTCGCGCTCCGCGAACAGTCGACGGAAAGGCTCCAGCAGGACCTCGTCGAGGACGTAGTCCGCTTCCTCCGGCGAGTCGAACAGGTAGGGGACGGAAAGAATCGCAACCTCGGGTACGGCAGCGGCGGCCTCCGCGAGCGTCAGGCTCGCTATCTGGATCCGGCCGCTGCGCGCCTCCTCCAGGGGATCACCGACCGTCGACGCTCCATCGCCCTCGACGGTCAGCAACTCGAGCCGGAACTCCGGCGCCCAGACCTCGACGTTTGCGACGAAGCGTTGCCAGTTGCGCTCGTCGACAGAACCGGGCACGCCGTGCGTGGCCACCCGCACCTCGTTGCGGGGCCGGCGCGTCTCGCGTCCGCCGTCGTCGGGACTCTTCGAGCCGCAGGCAGGGAGCAGCAGGGCGGTGCACAAGGTTGCGACGAGTCGAATCATGGGAGCCGGGTTCAGGAGGCCGGACGGCCACTATACCGGAAGTCTGCTTCGTATGTTCCCGGGCCCAGGCCGCGGCCAGGGCAAGCGGTCACGAGGCGACCGTCCGGCCGCTCATGCCGATCGCCATGGGCGAGCCGGGGCGGTCCCTTTGCAAACGCCGCGGGCGGCGTGCAGCCTACGGGACTCGGGCGGTACGGGGAGGCGGGGATGGCGGGAGACTTCACTCGACGCGACTTCCTGGGCATCGGCGGAGCCGCCGCCGCGGGCGTACTGGTCGCCGGTGTGGCCGGCAGGGCGCGCGCCGCCGCGGATGCGGCCACGCCCGCCGCCGCCGGACCATTCGCCGCGGCACGTGCGGCTTCGTCCGGCGCCGGCGAGGAGTGGACCCGCGGAGGCTTCTACGCCTGCGCGCTGCAGACCTTCAACGACGCCGTGCACCCGGATGGAACCCGGGACGCGGCACGCGCACGCATGCGCCGGACGATGGCGCGCATCGACGAGCAGGTCGGTGCGACGAAACGCTGGATCGGGCGCGACTTCAAGCTCGCGGTGCTGCCCGAGTACGTGCTGACCGGCCCGCCCTGGGGCGAGGCCATCGACGAGTGGGCGGACAAGGCCGCCATCGCGCCGGACGGGCCCGAGTACGAGGCGCTGGCCGCGATCGCCGAAAGGCACTCGCTCTTTCTCGCGGGCAACGCCTACGAGACGGACCCGAACTTCCCGGGGCTCTATTTCCAGGCGAGCTTCTGTCTCGACCCGACGGGCAGGGCGGTGCTGCGCTACCGGCGCCTGGTGTCGCTGTTCGCGCCGACCCCGCACGACGTCTGGGACCGGTATCTCGACCTGTACGGCCTCGAGAACGTGTTCCCGGTTGCGCAGACGGAGATCGGCCGGCTCGCCGCCATCGCCTCGGAGGAGATCCTGTATCCGGAGATCGCGCGCTGCCACGCGATCCGCGGCGCCGAGATCTTCCTGCACTCGACCAGTGAGGTGTTCACGCTCACGCCCTCGCAGAAGAAGATTGCGCGCGCTGCCCGCGCGATGGAGAACATGGCCTACCTCGTCTCCGCGAACACCGCCGGGACGTCCGGGATCGGGATTCCGCCGCAGTCGCCCGACGGAGGCTCCGAGATCGTCGACTACATGGGCGACACGATGGTGACGACGGGCCAGGGCGAGAGCATCAACGCGCATGCTCGCCTGCTCGTGGACGGCCTGCGCAGCTACCGCCGCCGCCCGGGGATGGGCAACTTGCTTTCGCGCCAGGCGCTGGACCTCTTCGCCGAAAGTTTCGCCGGCGCCGACCTGCGCCGGCGAAACGGGCTGCTGCGCGGCGGCAAGGTCGTCGTGCCCGACCGCAACTACTTCCGCGAGCGCCAGGCCGACACCATCGGCCGCATGGTCGAGCGCGGCATCCTCGGGTAGACCGCCATGCCGCTCGCCCTGGTGCACGACCGCTACGGCGAACCGGAAGACGTCCTGCGCCTCGAGGATCTCCCCGCCGAGACGCCCGGCGAGGACGAAGTGATCCTCCGGATGGAGGCCGCCGCCATGCACGTGGCGGACCTCCGTACCGTCCAGGGCACGACCGGCTTCGGACTGCCGCTTCCCCGTACTCCCGGGTTCGAGGGGATCGGCATCGTGCTGCAGGCCGGGTCGGGCGTGCGCCGGTTCCGCCCGGGCGATCGCGTGTTTCCGCCGTCAGGGTCGGGAACCTTCCGCGAGGAGCTGCGTGCCAAGGCGTCCGGCTGCATGCCGGCGCCCGAGGGTGACGCGGCGCAGCTGTCGCTGCTGACCATCAACGCCCCGACGGCCTGGGTGCTGCTCCACGGCTGTGCCCACCTCGAGGCGGACGACTGGCTGATCCAGAACGGCGCCAACTCGAGCTGCGGGCGCTATCTGATCGCGCTGGCCAGGGAGGCCGGAGTGCGAACGGTCAACGTCGTGCGCCGTCCGGCGGTCGCCGCCGAGCTCGAGGCGCTCGGTGCGGACGTCGTGCTGCTCGACGGCGACGACCTGGCTGCACGGGTCGGGCAGGCGACGGGCGGCGTCGCGCCGAGACTCGGTATCGACTGCGTCGCCGGCAGCGCCACCCACCGCATCGCCCAGTGCCTCGCGCCGGGGTCCGTGGTCGCCTGCTACGGCGCCATGAGCGGTGAGCGCTGCGAGATGGACTTTTATCTGATGTTCCGCAACGACCTCACGTTGCGCGGGGTCAGCTTCCGGCGGGAGATCAACAAGCGCACCCGCGCCCAGGTCCAGTCGATGTACCGTGGTCTCGCCGAGCGCGTCGCCGACGGTCGCCTCCGGGCTCGGATCGCGGCGACCTACCCGCTCAGGGAGTGGCGGAAGGCATTCGCCCAGGCGGCCCTCACCGGCGAGGAGCGCGACGGCAAGGTAGTGCTGCTGCCATAGGCGGCAAGCTCCCGACGAGGCGAGTCAGCCCGATCGCCCGCCCGCGCGGCTCAGCCGCCCCGGAGCCGAGCCAGGAAGGCGTCGACCGCCGCGCCGTATTCGCCGACGAAGACGGACGTCGTCGGATCCGCCATCACCTGTGTCCACCACCTGCCCAGGGCGGGCAGTGCCACCGGATCGGTCGCATCCAGCGCCGGGACTATCGATCGCTGCATGAGGACGACCATCGGGACCAGGGAACAGTCGGCGATGGAGAATTCGCCCGCTGCCCACGGACCTCCCGGCATCAGGCCGTCGAGCTTTCCGAGCACGCCGGCGTAAGCCGCCTTGCCCGACTCGACGGCCGCGGCATCCCGGCTGGCAGGATTCATGTGCTGGAACAGGGCCCGGCTCTCGGGATAGACGTACAGGTCGGTCACCCGGCTGATGGTGCGCGCATCCGCGCGGCCGCCCGCATCCCCGGGCAGGAGGGTCGGATTCGGATAGAGGTCCTCGAGGTACTCGCAGATCACCTGGGACTCGATCACGCAGCGGCCGTCGTGCTCGAGCGTCGGCATCTTGCCGAACGGGTTCTTCGCCAGGTATTCCGGCGACTTGATGCCGCCGGCCGGCATCTCGACAGGCAGCTCCAGCTTCTTGTAGCGAGCCGCCAGCACGACGCGGGCGACGTAGGGAGAGGCGAGGGATCCGTAGAGCTTCATCATGATCGGTTCCGCCTTGCAGGGCCGGGAGCTTGCCGCCAGAGGGGCGGGCGGCACTATGCGGCGGCGGGTCCGCCGCCGTCAACGCATGCCGCGATGGCGCGAGGCGCTCGACTGCCAGTACGCTTGGTGCTCCCGGGCCCGCCGGCCGGGACCATGGAGTTCCGCTTGACGGAGATCATCGCAGGCATGCCGCGCGCCGCGGTCGAGCGAATGCTCGCGGCCGAGCGCGATCGCTTCACCGGCCTGCATCCGAAATCCCGGGCGCTGGCCGCGCGCGGGGCGGCGCACTGGCTGCACGGCGTGCCCATGCACTGGATGAACGACTGGGGCACGCCCTTCCCGGTGCACGTGGCCGAGGCGCGCGGCGCTGCGCTCGCGGACGTCGACGGCAACCGTTACGTCGACTTCTGCCTGGGCGACACGGGTGCGATGTTCGGTCACTCGCCCGCACCGGTGGCGGAGGCGCTGGCTGTGCAGGCGGGGAAAGGGCTGACGACGATGCTGCCCGGCGAGGATGCCGTGGCCGCCGGCGAGCTGCTGGCCGCGCGCTTCGGGCTGCCCTGCTGGCAGATGGCGCAGACGGCCTCGGACGCGAACCGGTCCGTGATCCGCTGGGCTCGCGCCATGACGGGGCGCCCGGCCATCCTGGTGTTCGACCAGTGCTACCACGGGATGGTCGACGACACCTTCGTGTGTGTCGACGGCCATCGCGTGGTCAACCGACCGGGGCTGGTGGGCCAGGCAGCCGACCTCGCTGTGAACACCCGTTGTGTCGAGTTCAACGACCTGCCCGCGGTGGACGCCGCACTCCGGCGGCGCGACGTAGCGCTCGTGCTGGCGGAGCCGGTCATGACCAATGCCGGCATGGTGCTGCCCGAGCCGGGCTTCCTCGAGTCGCTGCACGACCTGGCGCGCCGTCACCGCACGCTGGTCGCCATGGACGAGACCCACACGCTCTCCTCCGGAGTCGGCGGCTACTGCCGGGTCGCGGGACTCGAGCCCGACTTCCTGGTCGCCGGCAAGGCCATTGCCGGCGGCTATCCCTGTGCCGTCTACGGTTTCACCGGCGAGGTCGAGCAACGCATGCGCGGCGTGCTGGCGTCCAAGCCGGCCGGACACTCGGGCGTCGGCACGACCCTGGCGGGCAACCCCATGGCGACCGCGGCCCTGCACGCCTGCCTGGAGAGCGTGATGACGACCGCCGCCTACGGGCGGATGATCGCGCTCGCCGAGCGGCTCGAGGACGGGCTCGAGCGCCTCATCGAGCAGGAGGAGCTGCCTTGGCACGTGCAGCGTGTCGGGGCGCGCCTCGAGGTGGGCTTTACGCGCAGACCACCGCGGACCGGACGGCAGTCCGTGGATGCGTTGCCTTCCCTGCTGCCCGAGGCGGTGCGCCTGTACCTGCTCAACCGTGGGGTGATCATCACCCCGTTTCACAACATGATGCTGCTCTCCCCGGAGACGCCGTCGGCCGCCGTCGACCAGCTCGCCTCGGCCTGGTCACAGTGCGTGACGGATCTGCGGATCGCAGCGAGGGATTGAGCCATGCGCGCCGACCCGGTCGAGGCGGAACGATTCCTCGAGGCACATCCGACCGTCGAGGCCGTGCAGGTCGTCATCACCGACGCCGGCGGCGTGGCGCGCGGCAAGAACCTGGCGCGCGAGGAGCTCACGACGCTCTATGCGCAGGGTCGCAACGTCGCCGGCTCGATCCTCGGGCTCGACATGCGAGGCGAGGACGTCGAGGAGACCGGGCTCGTGTGGTCTGCCGGGGACGCGGACAAGACCTGCTGGCCCGTTCCGGGCACGCTCAAGCCTGCTCCCTGGCTCTCGCGTCCGACCGGCCAGCTGCTGATGACCATGCACGAGGCGGACGGCTCGCCCGCGGCGGCGGACCCGCGGCACGCGCTGGCACGCGTGGTGGACCGCCTCGTCGCCGACGGCTACCGGCCCGTCGTCGCCGTGGAGTTGGAGTTCTATCTCGTGGAACCCGACGGTGCCGGAATCCGACCCGCAACCGGGTTGATGACGGGCGAGCGCTCCGCACGCCACGACGCCTACGGGCTCGGCAAGCTCGACGAGATGAGCCCGCTGTTCGACGACATCTACTCCGCGGCCCGACTTCAGTCACTGCCGGCGCGCACGCTGATGTCCGAATACGCACCTGGGCAGTTCGAGGTGACGCTCGAGCACCGCGCCGACGCGCTCGCCGCCGCCGACGAGGCGATCCAGTGGAAGCGTCTGGTCCGTGGAGTCGCAGCCCGGCACGGGCGGATCGCGACGTTCATGGCGAAACCCTTCGGGCATCTTGCAGGCAGCGGCATGCACGTGCACGTGAGCCTCGCAGGGCCCGACGGGGACAATCTCTTTGCGAGCGCGGATCCCCGCGGAACGCCGTTGCTCGCGCAGGCAATCGGCGGGCTGAAGGTCACGCTGCCGGAGGCGATGGTGCTGTTCGCGCCGAATGCCAACTCGTACCGCCGCTTCCGGCGGCTGTCGTACGCTCCCGTGGCAGCCACCTGGGGCATCAACAACCGGTCGGTGGGCTTTCGCATCCCGTCCGGGCCGGCCGCGTCCCGTCACGTCGAACACCGCATCGCGGGCGCCGACGCCAATCCCTATCTCGCCGTGGCAACCGTCCTCGCCGGCATGCACCACGGCATCACCGGCCGGCTGGATCCGGGTGCGCCGGTGACGGGCAACGGCTACGATCTGCCACGTGATGCCGGCCTGCCGCTCGACTGGAGTGCGGCGCTGACGCGCGCCGGGGAGTCGACATTACTTAAGGAGTATCTGGGCGGAAATTTCGTGGACACGTTCATTGCGATCAAGCGTGCGGAATGCGAGCGTTTCAACTCCGAGCCGACCGAGCTCGACTACGCCTGGTACCTGAGACTTGCCTGAGATGACCAAGCCGAAGACGAGCAAGGGCGCGGACACCCGCGACGTGAACCTGCGCCGCATGTACGTAGACTGTCGCCACGGGCAGCTGCACCTGCGAAGCGCTTTTCCGTCGAGCGGCGGCTTCGACGAGCTGACAACCCTGGTCTGCCTGCACCAGAGCCCCATGTCGAGCCGCGTCTTCGGCAGCTTCATCGAGCGAATGGGCACCGATCGCTCGGTGTACGCGCCGGACACACCGGGCTTCGGCGAGTCGGATCCTCCGGCCGCTCGGCCTTCCATTGCCGACTATGCCGGATCGGTCTGCGACTTCATCGACCAGATGCGTCTTCGCGAGGTCGATCTCCTCGGCTACCACACGGGCGCCGCGATCGCGGCCGAAGTCGCGATCGCCCGGCCGCAGCACGTACGGCGCCTCGTGATGGTGGCCGTGCCCGCATTCAACGAGGCCGAGCGCGAGGCGTTCCGCCAGGCGCCGTGGCCCGTGCCGGCCCGCGAGGACGGTGCACACCTCCTCGAGGAGTGGCAACGAAGCCTGCGATGGAGGGGACCGGGCGTCTCGCTGCAGCAGCTCGCGGAAGGCTTCGCGGAGAAGCTGCGCAGCGGGCCGCACGCGTGGTGGGGTGCCAATGCGGCGATGGGCTACGACGCCGCCGCCCGGTTGCCGCTGGTCACGCAGCCGGTTCTGGTCCTGCGTCCGAACGACGACCTCTGGGAAGTCACGCCCCGTGCCGGGGCGCTGCTGCGCCGCGCGGAGTTCGTCGACCTGCCGGAGTACGGCTTCGGCCTGTTCGACGTCGCAAGCGACGTCGTCGCAGGCCTTGCGCGGGAGTTCCTGGACCGGGAGGACGCCGCGGCGTTGGCACGGCGCGCCTGATGCAGTTCACCGTAACTTATGTCAATTCAAAGACTTGAGTGCGTGACGTGATACCCGGGATGTGCTGAGATAGCCACACAGGCCTTGCCCGGCCGGCCCGGTGGGCAGCGCCCGATACGAAACAAGCAACGCGCCAGCGAAAGTCGCGACGGACGCATGGCGTCGGCCACGGGGATTGGCCATGGACGAGGAAACGAGATTCGAGGAGCACGGCGAGGACGCGCCGGGCGACGACGAGCACGCCGGTTCCACCGGCATCGAGGTAAGCGAGCCGCTCGATGTCGAGAGCATCGAGTTCAACGACGAGTCCGGCTCGTTCGTGACGAAGGTCCGTGCGAGCACGGGCGAGCACGAGCCCTCCCGCCGCGGCGGCCCGAATGGTGAGCGGCACGCAAGGCGGCGGGAGTTCTCGCCGGGAAGTCACGCGGACGAGGTGGCTGGCGGCGCCAGGACGGAGCTCGAGCGCCTCGAGGAAGAACACCTCGAGCTTGCGGCCGAGCTGGCGAGACTCCGGGCAGATGCCGCTGCACGCGAGGAAGTGCTCGGCGAGGAACTGAAGCGTCTGCGCGGGCAGCTTGCCGAGCGCGAGCAGGAGCTTTCCGATCAGGTGGCCCAGATCGCGTCGCTGACGCTGACCTGCGACGGCCTGCGCTCGCGTCTGGCCGAACGCGACGAAGATGAGCACAAGGTCCCGGCGCCGGGCACGACGGCTGCGCACGCGCGGGAACCGAACAAGGACGAACGCGCGAGCCTCATGGCGCGACTCGAGGAGCGGGCCAATGCGCTGAAGGTGGCCCGGGAGGAAATCGAGGAGCTGCGATCGGAGCGCGACCGGCTTGCTGAAGCTCTCACCGAGCGCGGTGAGCAAGTGTCGCAGCTGCTCGGACAGGTGACTCGCGCCGAGGTGCGCAACAGCTTCGGGATGGATTTCCGCAGCGGGCTGCGCCGCCTGCTCGGGCGGGACACCGGGCACCCGGCGACCGATGCCCGCCCGGTTTCGGCCGGTGGCGGCCCCGGAGAGGAGCCGACCATCGTTGTCGGCGACGGCGCGTCGGGACGAGCGGCCGCGTCGGCGTCCGGCAGGCCCGGGAGGGGCGCCGTCCCGCAAGAGGTGCGCCCGGCACCGCGACGGAAAGCGGAGCAGCAGCCCACCTTTCAGCGCTTCCTGCTGTCGCTCGACGATCAGCACGACGAGGTCTTCGAGATCAGGAAGCCGAGGTGCTACGTCGGTCGTGGCGCCGAGGCCGACGTGCGAATCGTCCACGAGACTACCAGCCGCCTGCACGCCGTGCTGTACCAGCTCGGCGGGGCGACCATCGTCGAGGACGCCTGCAGCATGAACGGCGTGTTCGTCAACCGGCAGCGGGTCCACCAGGCCGCGCTCCAGGATGGCGATACCGTTGCCTTCGGCAGCGCCCGCTACCAGTTCCGCATCGGTTCCGATCCCTCCCGGGACCACTGAGCCGAAAGCACGGCCCGCCTGGCCGGACTGAGAACCGGCCCACGGAACATCTCCGCTCCGGTGCCGATACTGAGGCTGTTCGGCGCAACGCCGGTCGTGTGCCATGCCATGAATAAACATGGGTCGCTGCCGCCAGTGGAGGTCGATCCGGACGCCACGGATCGTCTGCCCACGCCCGACTTCGGTCACGGGGACCCGGAAGCCACGGGAAGCTGGGCCGAGGGAGACCGTCCCGGCAGTCACGACGAGGACGACGTCACCCGCGAGATGCGCAAACTGCCGGCAGGTGCGCCACGGGCCGAACCGCCCACGACCGAGGATGCCATCGCCGAGCTCAACCGCATCCTGCGCGAACAGGCCGCGACGATCGCGAGGCTGGAAAGTGAACGCGGCACCACCGACGTCGCTGGCGCGCCGGCCGCAGCGATCGGTCCGGATGAGCGCGGCGCCCTCGAGGAACGCCTGCAACGGGTCGAGCGCGAGCGTCTCGACTTCGCCACCGAGCTCGACGAGCATCGGGCCGCTTTCGCGCGGATGGAGGACGAGCTCGGCGTGGCGCGTGAAGCCGCCGAGGCGGCCCAGCGGCAGCGCGAGGCCGCGGAACAGGCGCGGCAAGCGGCGGAGCAGGAGCGGGATCGCCTGCAGGCCGAGGTCGTCGCAGCCGAGGCCGCCCGACGGCAGGCCGTCGCGAGGGCAGACGAGGTCTCGGCGGAGCTGGCGACGCTGCCACGCGTTCCGGCCGGGGACGCCCTGGAGCAGGAAAGGCAGCATCTCAAGGATCGCATCGCGGAACTGCGCAACGCGGTCACCGTGGCCCGCGAGGAAGTCGACTCGGTCTCGCGCGAGCGGGACGAGCTGAGGAGATGCGCGGGTGCAGGCGGCGACGAGCTCGAAGACCTGCGCGCGCAGCTCGCGGCCCGCGGCCAGCAGGTCGAGACGCTGCTCGAACGCCTGCGCAGTGCCGAGGCCCTCAGGCGCTTCCGCGCGGACTTCCGGGCCGCGGAGCGATCGCGGAACCCCGCGCCGACAACGGCAGGCCTGTCCCCGGCCCAGGATCGGCGGGTGGAGGAACGGCAGCCGGAGGCTGCGGCTCGGCCCTCGGCAGACGGTGCCGGCCCGTCCAGCGTCATGGACGAGGATCCGGTGGCCCTGCAGTGGCGGCTGTCGATGCTCGCGGCCGAGCTCGCTCGGCGCGAGGAGCGCATCACCGAGCTCGAGGACGAGGTCGGCAGGCAGAACCGCGTCCTCGACGGCATTCGCGAAGGACTCGGGCTCGCGCAGGCGGCGGATCCACAGCCCGGACCGGCAGAGCCCGCCGCGAAGGCGCCCGAAGCGCGCAGGGAGCCGCCGAGGCTGCAGCGCTACCTGACGCGCCTCGACGGCAAAAACTCCGTGGTCCACGTCATCTCCCAGCCGCGCGTTTCCGTCGGACGCAGCTCCGGAAACGACCTGCAGATCCGCGAGACCTACATTAGCCGGCATCACGCGTCGATCCTGATCGGCCCGGATAACGCCATCGTCGAGGATGCGGGAAGCAGCAACGGCGTGTTCCTGAACGATCGACGCGTGCGCCGGGAACTGCTGCGGGACGGTGACATCGTCGCTTTCGGCAAGGCACGCTACCGGTACCAGGTCCGCAAGCCGGAGCACGCTCCGGACTGATCCGGCGCACCCGGACTTATCAGGCGACCGTCAGGATCTGCCGGCGTCGCAGGATGTGCGCCAGGATCCCCAGGGCGCACAGGTTCAGCACGGCGATGGTCGCGGCGAAAGGGTAGGCCGTGCCGTCGGCGAGCCACGCAACGAACTGCGTAGCACCTGCCCCGATCAGCAGCTGGAAGAATCCGAGCAGGCCGGAGGCGGCGCCGGCGATCTCACGCGCGGCGGTGATCGCGCCTGACGTCGAGTTCGGTGCGGACAGGGCGTTCGCGCCGCAGATCAGCATCCCGGGAAGGAACAGCGCGAGCGGATGGGTGATCCCGGCGACGGTCACGGCGACCAGCGCCGCAGCGCCGACGAAGGCGAACCCGGCGCCCATCCGCATCATCCGTATGCCGCCCAGGCGCTGGGCCATGCGCGCGGTGAAGAAGAATCCTGCGAACGCGGCGAAAGCCGGCAGGAAGAACAGCATGCCGTAGCTCGACGGGCGTACACCCATCACCTCGATCGCGACGTACGGCGCGGAGGTGATGAACGTGGTCACCGCACCCATCATGCAGGAGCCGAAGAAGACGTAGGCAAGATAGTCGGGCATGCGCAGCAGCTGCCTGTAACTCGAAAGGGTCCGGGGGGACGGGCCGGCCGAGCGGGTCGCCGCATGGGTCTCTGCGGTTCGCGCCAGCGTGAAGTAGAGCACCGACGATCCCATGACAACCCCGAGGCCAAACGCGGCGCGCCAGCCGATCCACTCGACCGTGATGCCGCCGAGCGTCGGTGCGAACATGGGAACGACCAGTACGGCCGTCGCCGTCGTCGCCATGGCGCTGGCCGCCCGGTCGACGCCGAAGAAGTCGCTGATCGCCGCCCTCGCGACGGCCATCGCGGCGCCGGCGCCCCAGGCCTGCACGATCCGCGCTCCGATCAAGAGCGGGATGGAAGGCGCTGCCAGCCCGGCCAGGCTGCCGGCCACGAACAGCACGAGCCCCGCGAGGATGACGGGACGCCGCCCGAAGCGATCGGACAGCGGCGCGACCGTGAGGTTACCGAGGGCGATCGCGACGAGCGACAGGCTGACGAGCAACTGCGTCGTCGAGGTGCGGACCGAGAACTCGGCGGCGATCGCCGGAAGCGCCGGAAGCAGCACGTGCATCCCGAAGGGGCCGAGCGCGCCGATGGCCGCGGAAGCAACGATGAGCCGCCGGCCGAGTTCGCGCCGGTCGATGGAGGCGGTCTGCGGGGTCAAGCCCCGCATCTTGCCGGTGCGGACCTCCCGGCGGCAAGTACGGCTTCTCGCGAATCCTGCTAATGTGTTTGCGTTCCCCAGCGACCCCCTTCCGATGGACTACGGCTACATCGAGCGCATCCTCAAGGCGCGCGTCTACGACGTGGCGATCGAGTCGCCGCTCGACGCGGCCCCGCGGCTGTCCCGGCGGCTGGGCAACCAGGTGCTCTTCAAGCGCGAGGACCTGCAGCCGGTTTTCTCCTTCAAGTTGCGCGGCGCCTACAACAGGATCGCGCACCTGTCGCCCGGGCAGGCTGCCCGGGGCGTGATCTGCGCCTCCGCGGGGAACCACGCCCAGGGCGTGGCGCTCGGCGCCCGCAAGCGAGGCATCCGGGCGATCATCGTCATGCCGCAGACCACGCCGGCCATCAAGATCCAGGCCGTCCGGGACCTCGGCGGGGAGATCGAGCTGCACGGCGACGACTACGACGCCGCCTTCGACCGTGCCCTGGAGCTCGGGCGCGCCGAGGGGCTCGAGTTCATCCACCCGTTCGACGATCCCGAGGTCATCGCCGGCCAGGGCACCATCGCCATGGAGCTGCTCCGGCAGAGGCCCGAGGGCATTCACGCGATCTTCGTGCCGGTCGGTGGTGGCGGGCTCATCGCCGGCATCGCCGTCTACATCAAGTCGCTGTACCCGGAAATCCGGATCGTCGGCGTGGAGCCGGCGGACGCGGCCGGCATGCACGCATCGCTGCAGGCGGGGCACCGCGTCGCGCTCGACCGGGTCGGCATCTTCCACGACGGCGTCGCGGTGCGCCGCGTCGGCGAGGAGACGTTCAGGCTGGCCCGGCAATACGTGGACGAGATCGTGCTCGTGTCGACGGACGAGACCTGCGCCGCGATCCAGGACATCTTCGAGGACACGCGCGCCATCGTCGAGCCGGCCGGCGGACTGGCCGTCGCCGGCATGAAGAGGTGGGTCGAACGCGAGGCCTGCCAGGACCGCGTGCTGGTCGCGATCAATTGCGGCGCGAACATGAATTTCGACCGGCTGCGGCACGTGGCAGAACGTGCCGACCTGGGTGGGGAGCGGGAGGCGCTGTTCGCCGTCGAGATCCCGGAAAAGGCAGGCACCTTCCGCCGCTTCTGCGAGCTGCTCGGCAAGCGCGGCGTCACCGAGTTCAACTACCGTTACGACGACCCGCAGCGGGCGCAGATCTTCGTCGGCCTGGCCCTCTCGGAGGGACGCGCCGAGCGCGAGCGCATCCTGCGGGCGATCGAGCTCGCAGGCTTTCCGGTCATCGACATGACGGACAACGAGATGGCGAAGCTGCACGTGCGCTACATGGTCGGCGGCCACGCGCGCGGCATCGAGCACGAGCGGTTGTTCCGTTTCGAGTTTCCCGAGCGGCCCGGGGCGCTGCTCAGGTTCCTTCAGGCCGTCGGGTCGGACTGGAACATCAGCCTGTTTCACTACCGCAACCACGGCTCGGACTACGGGCGGGTGCTGGCCGGCATTCAGGTCCCTCCCGGCGAGGTCGCGGAGTTCTTCCGGCACCTCGACGATCTGCAATACGGCTACGTGGAGGAGACGGAAAACCCTGCCTATCGCATGTTCCTCGGCGCCTGAGAGGGCCGTGCCGACGGCGCGGCCGGCGTCATCGATCTGTCGTCGGGACGGGCGAGAATCCCGATCGGAACCTGAAGTCACCATGTCGCCAAGGAGATCCATGGCTGATTCGGAGTGCAGCCGCGCCCCGGCGGCGCAGGAGATGGCCCGCCCGATGCTCAGCCGTCGCGGTCTTCTCAAGGGCGGGGCGGCGCTGTCGCTGGCCCTGGCCCTTCCGGCTTGCCTCGGCCGCGAGGCCGGCGCCGCCGTGCTGTCCGCACACCGTGGCGACGGCATCGTGGTCGCGGACGGCTACGCCTGGGACCTCGTCCTGCGCTGGGGCGATCCTCTGTTCGATCCGGCGGACGCCCTCGATGCGGGCGCCGTCCAGAAAGGCGCTCTGCTGCGTGACGACCCGCAGCGGGCGGCGCGCCAGTTCGGCTACAACTGCGACGCAGTGCACTTCTTTCCGATCGAGGGCTCCGCAGCGCGCGGCATTGTCTGCGTGAACAACGAGTTCACGAACGAGGAGCTGTTCCTGCCGGGACTCGAGGACCTCGAGACGCCGGCCTCCGAGCGCGTCGCGAGACTAGTCCGGCAGCACCCGCAAGTCGTGCGGCTGACCCAGGCCATGCACGGCGTCAGCATGGCCGTCATCGAGCGCGACGCCGCGGGCCGCTGGCGGCACGTGCCGGGGTCGAAGTACGCCCGGCGCATTACGGCCTCGACGCCCTGCGAGATCACGGGTCCTGCCCGGGGCCATCCACTCATGCGCACGAATGCCGATCCGGACGGCGCACGGGTCCTAGGCACCGTGGCCAACTGCGCGGGCGGCCGCACGCCCTGGGGAACCTTCCTGTCGGCCGAGGAGAACGTCGACTACTACTTCGGCAACGCGGAGGCGCTCGAGCGGGCAGGCCCCGCGCTGCGGGAGGCGTACCGGCGACTGGGGCCCTGGCGCACGAGCCGTCACGCCTGGGATCTCGTGGATCGCCGCTTCGACGCAGGCTCGGAGCCGGGGGAGTGCCTTCGCTTCGGCTGGGTGATCGAGATCGATCCGTACGAGCCGTCGTCGCCGCCGCGCAAGCGGACCGCACTCGGCCGCTTCATGCACGAGGCGGCGACGCCCGCGTTGACGAAGGACGGCAGACTGGCCGTGTACCTCGGCGACGATGCGAAATTCGAGTACCTCTACAAGTTCGTCACCGCGGGTCGCGTGGATCCGGCCGATCGCGCTTCGAACCGGGATCTGCTGGACGCGGGGACGCTGTACGTGGCGCGGTTCGACCAAGACGGCACCGGCAACTGGCTGCCGCTGCGGCACGGCGTGGAACCGCTGACATCCGGCAACGGCTTCGCCGACCAGGGCGACGTCGTCGTCAAGGCCCGCGCCGCCGCCGACCTGCTAGGTGCCACCCCGATGGACCGGCCGGAGGACATCGCCGCCGACGCAACGTCGGGAACGGTCTACGTCGCGCTGACGAAGAACGAGGAGCGACGCCCGCAGCAGGTCCGCGGCGTGTTCCGTGGGAGGGAAGTCGAGCTCGGGCCTAACGCGGCCAACCCGCGCGGCCCCAATCCTTACGGGCACATCGTCGAGCTCGTCGAGAACGGCGCTGATACGGCCGCCGAGTACTTCACCTGGAAGATACTGGCGTTCGGAGGCGGACGGGCCGACGGGGCCGCCTTCGGCTCCCCTGACAACGTGGCGCTCGACGATACCGGCAACCTGTGGCTGGTGACCGACGGCACGCAGCCGGGCGGCGGCAACAATGGCTGCTTCGTCATCGCGACCGTCGGTCCCGACGCTGGACGTGCATGGCAGGTGCTGGCGGCACCGGCAGGCTCGGAGGTCTGCGGTTGCGAATTCACGCCGGACGGCCGGGCGCTGCTCCTGACGATCCAGCATCCCGGCGAGGGGGGGACGCTGTCGCGACCTCTCAGCGCTTGGCCCGACGGGCCCGGCCACGCGCCGCGTCCGAGCCTCATCGCATTGCGGCGCAAGGACGGCCGGCCGCTGGGCGTCGGGCCTGCCTCGTGACGCGTACGGCGAACGATCGCCTCCTCGACGTGCTGTTCCGCTGCACGGGCAGCTCCACGCAGCAAGAGCGGGGACGAAATGGCGGCCGCGGCTGCTAGAATCCCGCCATCGGGGCCACGGCGACCCGGCCAAAGATGCTGGCCCAGTTCCTCATCCTGCTCCTGCTGCTTGCGCTCAACGGCCTGTTCGCCATGGCCGAGCTCGCGGTCGTCTCCTCGCGCCGGATCCGGCTCAAGCAGATGGCGGACGCCGGCAGCAAGGGAGCGCGGGCGGCGCTAAGGCTGCTCGAGGAGCCGACCCGTTTCCTGTCCGCGGTCCAGATCGGCATCACCCTGATCGGTGTGCTGGCCGGCGTGTACAGCGGCGCGAACTTTGCCGAGCCGCTCGAGGCCTGGATCTCCAGCTGGATGCCCTGGCCGGAATCCGCCGACACCGTCGCCTACGTGGTCGTCGTCGTGGGCGTCACCTACCTGTCGCTGATCATCGGGGAGCTGGTACCCAAGCGCTGGGCGCTCAGCCACCCCGAGTCGTTCGCGGCCGCGCTCGCCCCGCCCATGCAGCGGCTCGCTCGCGTGAGCGCGCCGCTCGTTTGGCTGCTGCAGCGGTCGACCGAGCTCGTGCTGCGTCTGCTCAGGATCCACAGGACCACGCGCCACGCGATCACGGAGGAGGAGGTGCGAGCGATGATCGCCGAGGGAACGCGCGAGGGCGTGTTCCACCTCGAGGAGCACCGCATGATCGAGGGGGTGCTCAAGCTCGCCGATCGCAACGTGCGCAGCGTCATGGTCCCGCGCGGCGACGTCGTCTGGCTCGACGTCGAGGACTCGCGGGACACCATCTGGAAGCTCGTCAAGGGCAGCGGCCACTCGCGCTTCCTGGTCTGCCGTGGCGAGGTCGACGAGCTCGTGGGCGTGGTGCGGATGACGGAGCTGGTCGAATGGGCGGGCGAGGCGGACGGCTCGGATCTGGCGAGGCGTGCGGAGGCGCCCCTCGTGGTGCAGGAGACCACGACGGTCCTGCGACTGCTCGAATTGTTCCGCGAGGCCGCGGTTCACCTCGCGGTCGTAGTCGACGAGCACGGCTCGATCGAGGGAATCGTCACCGCCACGGACGTCCTGACCGCGATCGCGGGCGAGCTGCCGGACGTCGGCGACGTGGACACGCCCGAGGCCGTGCGCCGGCCGGACGATTCGTGGTTGCTGGACGGTCGCCTGCCCATAGACGAGGCTGAGCGCCTGCTCAAGCGCAGCGACCTGGCCTCCGGCGACGACTACACGACGATCGCGGGATTCGTGCTCGCCCAGCTCGGTCGCCTCCCGGTCACCGCCGAGACCTTCGAGTGGAAGGACCTGCGCTTCGAGGTCGTCGACATGGACGGCAAGCGCATCGACAAGCTCCTCGTGCAGCGCACACCGGCCGCCGCCGATCCGGCAGGGGACCCGCAGATCTGACCTGCTTCCGCCGCGGGCCGCTACCGCGGCATCCTGACGCCGACCGGCCCGGCTCGTGCTACGGTCAACCGCGTCGCCTCGGCCGGGGCCGATCCAGTAGCATGTGCGCTCCCTGAGCCAGGAGGTCCCTGTGAGCCGTATTCCGGTACCGGTGCGCGAGCGCCTGATCTTCGCCATGGACGTCCCGGATCCCGATGCCGCGCGACGGCTGGCCGAACGGCTCGGCGACTCCGTGCAGTTCTACAAGCTCGGGCTGGAGCTCTGCATGGCGGGAGGTTACTTCGAGCTGCTCGACTGGATGGTCGGCCGCGGCAAGAAGGTGTTCGTGGATCTCAAGTTCTTCGACGTCCCGGCCACCGTTGCCGCAGCCGTCCGCAACCTCACCGCCCGCGGCGTAGCCTATGCCACCGTTCACGGCAACCAGGGCATCATGGAGGCGGCCGCCGCCGCCAAGGGCGACGTCAAGGTCCTGGCCGTCACGGTGCTCACCAGTCTCGACCGCGGCGACCTCGACGACCTGGGTTTCGAATGCGACGTGGAGAAGCTCGTGCTGTCCCGCGCGCGCCGCGCGCTCGAGGCCGGCTGCGACGGCGTCATCTCCTCCGGGCTCGAAGCGAGGCTCCTGCGCGCGGGCGTGGACGACAGGCTGATCGTGGTGACGCCCGGTATTCGCCCGGTGGACAACCGGCCGGTCGACGACCAGAAGCGCGTCGTCAACGTGGAGCAGGCTTTCGCCAACGGTGCCGACCACATCGTCGTGGGGCGCCCGATTCGCGACGCGGCCGATCCCCGTGCCGCTGCAGAAGCCATGCAGTCGACGATCGCCGGCCTGTTCGGAGCAGCGCCATGACCGCAGCCCTCGCGAACGACCTGCTGCTCCGTGCGCTTCTCCGGCAGCCGACCGAGCGTACGCCCGTGTGGATGATGCGCCAGGCGGGGCGCTACCTCCCCGAGTACCGGGCCACGCGGGCGCGGGCCGGCAGCTTCCTGGCCATGTGCACGAACCCGCAGTACGCCTGCGAGGTGACGCTGCAGCCGCTGGACCGCTTCCCACTCGACGCGGCGATCCTGTTCTCGGACATCCTGACGATCCCGCACGCGATGGAGCTCGGCCTCGAGTTCGAGGCGGGCGAGGGACCGAAGATCCGCCGGCCCGTACGCAGCACCGCCGACGTCGACGCGCTGTTCGTCCCCGACCCGTCGAGGGAGCTTCGCTACGTCGTCGACGCGGTGTCGCTGATCCGCCGCGAGCTCGGCGGACGCGTGCCGCTCATCGGCTTTGCGGGGTCGCCGTGGACCGTCGGGACCTACATGGTGGAGGGCGGGAGCAGCAAGAACTTCGCGCACATCAAGGGAATGATCTACGACGCGCCCGGCCTGTTGCACCGCATGCTGGATGTCGTGACCCGCGCCACGATCGACTACCTGAACGCGCAGGTGGAGGCCGGCGCTCAGGCGGTGATGGTCTTCGACACCTGGGGCGGCGCACTGAGCCCGGCGCGCTACCGTGAATTCTCGCTGAACTACATGGCGCGCATCGTGGAGGGGCTCACCCGCGAGCGCGAGGGACGGCGCGTCCCGGTAGTACTCTTCACCAAGGGTGGCGGGGCGTGGCTCGACCGCATGGCCGACGCAGGCGCCGACGCGCTGGGCGTAGACTGGACCACCGACCTGGCAGAGGCGCGGCGGATCACCGGCGGCCGGGTGGCCCTGCAGGGCAACCTCGATCCCTGCGTGTTGTACGGATCGCCCGAGGTGATCCGCGAGGAGGTGGCCCGGGTGCTAGAGAGCTACGGGCCCGGACACGGCCACGTGTTCAACCTCGGGCACGGCATCCACCCGGACGTGAAACCCGAGCATGCCGGCGCGATGGTCGCGGCGGTGCACGAGTTGAGCCCGCAGTATCATCCGGGAAGTGAATCGTGAGTCGTCAGTCGTGAGCCGTGAGCCGTGAGCGGCAAGATCGTGGTCCTCTGACGACTCACGGCTCACGACTCACCCATTCCACAGGGGCCTGCCAATAATGGACATCGACAAGATCACGATCGGCGAGGACCCGCCGCGCGACATCAACGTCCTGATCGAGATCCCGCAGGGGGGCGTGCCGGTGAAGTACGAGCTCGACAAGGAGTCGGGCGTCCTGCGCGTCGACCGCTTCCTGCACACGGCGATGTACTACCCCGGCAACTACGGCTTCGTGCCGCACACGCTGTCCGAGGACGGCGACCCCGTGGACGTGATCGTCGTCGGCCAGGTGCCGGTGGTGCCCGGGGCCATCATCCGCTGCCGGCCGGTCGGCGCGCTGCTCATGAAGGACGAGGCCGGTCCCGACGAGAAGATCGTGGCCGTGCCGGTCGACAAGCTGCACCCGTTCTACAGCGGCGTGAAGTCCTACAAGGACCTGCCCGTCATCCTCACCGAGCAGATCGCCCACTTCTTCCAGCACTACAAGGACCTGGAGAAGGGCAAGTGGGTCACGATCGTGAACTGGGTCGGCCCGCAACAGGCGGAGCGGATGATCACGAGCGGCATCGGGCGTGCGGCCGACCAGGGGGACGCCGTGGCCTCACGGCTCGTGGCGGGGCGGTCCCGCCGCCGTGCCCGGCGGCGCTGATCACCGGCCGCCAGGGCGCGGCGCCGGCTGCCGCGCGCCGGCTCAGGCGGCGACTTTCTTGCGCAATTCGTCCCGCAGCTCGCGCCGCAGGATCTTGCCGACGTTCGTCTTCGGCAGTTCGTCGCGGAAGTACACGGCGCGCGGGACCTTGTAGCCCGTCAGCTCCTTCTTGCAGAAGGCGACCACCTGATCCTTGGTGAGCGCAGCGTCCTTCGGCACGATGAACAGCGCCACGACCTCGCCCGACCTCGGGTCGTCCTGTGCGACGGCGGCCACCTCGAGCACCTCCGGCATCTTCGCCACCACGCCCTCGATCTCGTTGGGGTACACGTTGAAGCCGGAGACCAGGATCATGTCCTTCTTGCGGTCCTCGATGTAGGTCAGGCCCTGCTCGTCCATCCGGCCGATGTCTCCGGTCCGGAGCCAGCCGCCTTCCAGCATGACCTTGTCCGTCTCCTCCGGCCGGTTCCAGTAGCCGCGCATGACCTGCGGTCCGCGCACGCAGATCTCGCCGACCTGCCCGACCGGCAGCTCGTTGCCGTCGTCGTCGCGGATGGAGATCTCCGTCGACGGCAGGGGGTAGCCGATGGAGCCAGTGAAGGACAGCTCGTCGACGCGGTTGCAGGTCGCCACGGGCGAGGTCTCGGTCAGGCCCCACCCCTGGCAGATGTCGCGGCCGGTCACCTGGCGCCAGCGCTCGGAGACGGCGGCCTGGACCGCCATGCCGCCGCCGAGGGCCACCCTCAGGCCGCTGAAGTCGAGGCGCTCGAACCCCGGCGTGTTGAGCAGGCTGTTGAATAGCGTGTTGACGCCGGTGATGAACGTGAAGCGCACCTTGGCGAGTTCCGCCACGAACGCGGCCATGTCGCGCGGGTTGGTGATCAGCACGTTCTCGCCGCCCGTGTAGACGAACGTGAGGCAGTTCGAGGTGAGTGCGAAGATGTGGTAGAGCGGCAGCGCCGTGATGACCACCGCCCGGTCGATCTCGCCGAGGTTGCCCCAGGAGACGATCTGGATCGTGTTGGCCACGAGGTTGCGGTGGGTGAGGACCGCGCCCTTCGCCACACCGGTCGTGCCCCCGGTGTACTGCAGGAACGCCACGTCCTCCGGGTCCACGTCGACGGGGTCGAGACGCAGCGAGGCGCCCTTGTTCAGTACGCCGCCGAACCGGACCGCGCCGGGCAGGCTCCAGGCCGGCACCATCTTCTTGACGTGGCGCACCACCAGGTTGGTGATCAGGCCCTTGGGGAAGGCGAGCATGTCGCCGATGCCCGTGACGATGACCTTCCTCAGGGGGGTGCGGCCGACGACTTCCTGCAGTGTCGCGCAGGCGCCCTCGTAGATGAGCATGACCTTCGCGCCCGAGTCGTTGAGCTGGTGCTCGAGCTCGCGGGCCGTGTACAGGGGGTTGGTGTTGACGACGGTGAGGCCGGCGCGCAGCGCGCCGAACACGGCGACGGGGTACTGGAGGAGGTTGGGCATCATGATGGCGATCCGGTCGCCCTTCGCGAGGCCCGCCTCCTTCTGCAGCCAGGCGCCGAAGCGTCGCGACAGCTCGTCCATCTCGGCGTAGGACACCGTGCGCCCGAGGCTGGTGAACGCCGGGTGCGCCGCGTACTTGCGGCAGGACTCCTCGAACATGTGCTTTAGCGAGCGGTACTCCTCGGGGTTGATCTCCGCCGGAACGCCCTCCGGATAGTGCTTCAGCCAGATATGCCTGTTCATCTCGACCGTCTCCGCGGTGTCCTATCGGGCACGCCGCCGCCTGGGTGGGGCGCGCCCGTCCATGCTCGTTCGATTTATATCACCGCGCCCAAGCTATCGCCACGGCGCGCGGCGCGCATCGGGCGGAGCCGCAGTCGCGACCTTCCCCGGAGCCCTGGTTCAGCGCCCGAGCAGCGGCTCGAGGACCGGCCAGACGTTGTCGAGCAGGACGGGCTGGGCCTCCGGGGCCGGATGGATGCCGTCGTCCTGGAACATGTCGTCCCGCAGGGCCACGCGCTCGAGGAAAAAGGGAACCAGGGCGACCCCGTAGCGGTCTGCAAGGCTGGCGTATACGGCGAAGAACTCGTCCGTGTAGCGCGGGCCGTAGTTGGTGGGGATCCGGATGCCGGTCAGCACCACGCGGGCACCGGCTTCCCGGCTCTGCTCGACCATGGAGGCGAGATTGGCCTCGAGCTCGACGACCGGCAGGCCCCGGAGGCCGTCGTTGCCGCCGAGCTCGATGAGGACGACGGCGGGGCGATGCAGTTTCAGCGCGCGCGGCAACCGCTCGAGTCCGCCTACGGTGGTCTCCCCGGACACGCTGGCGTTGACCACCCGGTACTCGTAACCTTGCGCGTCCAGTCGCCGCCCGAGCAGGGACACCCAGCCTTCGCCGGGCCGCAGGCCGTAGCCGGCGGACAGCGAGTCGCCCAGCACCAGGATCACTGGCCGGTCGTCCGCCGCGGCCGTGCCGGGCAGGGCAAGGGACAGCCCCAGCAGGGCCAGGAACAGGAACGAACGCATGGAACCTAGGACGGTGCTCGAGGCGAAAAAGTTGCGCAAGGAGGTTAGCAGCCCGGAAGGAACGCTGACCATCCTCGACGGCGTGGACCTCGCGGTGCGGGCGGGCGAGTCCGTCGCAATCGTAGGCGCCTCCGGCGCCGGCAAGTCGACGCTGCTGGCCCTGCTCGCAGGGCTCGACCAGCCGAGCGCGGGCGAGGTATGGCTGGACGGGAGCGAGCTCTCTGTACTGGACGAGGACGGGCGGGCGGCGGTGCGCGCGGAGCACGTCGGGTTCGTGTTCCAGTCCTTCCATCTCGTGCCGTCGCTGACGGCGCTCGAGAACGTCATGCTGCCCCTCGAGCTGGCCGGTCGCAGGGACGCCAGGGAGGCCGCGCGCGAGGTGCTGGGCAAGGTGGGCCTGGCTGGACGCCTCGGCCACTACCCGCGCCAGCTCTCCGGCGGTGAGCAGCAGCGCGTGGCGATCGCGCGGGCGTTCGTCACCAGCCCGTCCGTCCTGTTCGCCGACGAGCCCACGGGCAACCTGGACACCGTCACGGGCGAGCGCATCAGCCGGCTGCTCTTCGACCTCAACGAGGCCTCCGGCACCACGCTCGTGCTGGTGACCCACGACCGCGAGCTCGCGGCCCGCTGCGACCGGGTCATCGAGATCGACGCCGGCCGGCTGGTTTCCTGACGTGCGCGCGCTGCGCTTCGCGCTGCTGGCCCTGTCGCGCGACTGGAAGTCGGGCGAGCTCGTGGTGCTCCTCGCCGCGTTGCTCGTCGCGGTGACGGCGCTCACCGGCGTAGGCTTCTTCACCGACCGCATCGGCCAGGCGGTCGGGCGACAGGCCGCCGAGGTCATCGCCGCGGACCTGCGCCTCCAGGCCAGCAGGCCGCTGCCCGACGACTACCTCGGGCTCGCGGCGCGCCGCGGACTTCAGACCGCGCGAACGCTCACTTTCCCGAGTGTCGTGTTCTTCGGCGACGTTTCCTCGCTCGCATCCATCCGCGCGGTCAGCGAGGACTACCCGCTGCGGGGCGTCGTGAAGATCGCCGACGAGCCCTTCGCCCCGGCCCGGGAGACCCGCGACACTCCGGCGCGGGGCGAGATCTGGCCCGACTCGCGCCTCCTGGCACGCCTCGGTGCGTCGGTCGGCGACACCGTCAGCGTCGGCGCCGCCACCTTCCGCGTCGCCCGCGTGCTCGATTACCGTCCCGACCAGGGTTCGGCATTCGTCGACCTGGCGTCCTCGCTGCTGATGAACATCGAGGACATGCCCGGGACGGAGCTGCTGCAGCCCGGCAGCCGCGCGACCTACGCGATCCTCTTCGCCGGCGAGCCCGCCGCGGTGCGCGCGTTCAAGGCCGAGCTGGAGTCTTTGAAAAGGCCGTCCGAGCGGCTCGTCGACGTCGCCGAGGCGAGCCCGCAGATCCAGTCGTCGATGGAGCGCTCGGGACGCTTCCTGAACCTGTCGGCGCTGATCACCGTCCTGCTCGCCGCGGTCGCGGTGGCCATGGCCGCGCGCCGCTACGTCAGGCGCCACCTCGACAACGTGGCGCTGATGAAGTGCATGGGGGCGTCACAGGCCTTCGTGCTGCAGGTGACCGTGCTGGAGCTGCTCGTGCTCGCGTTGCTGGCAGCGGCGGTCGGCACGGCGCTCGGCTACGCGGCGCAATCGGGCCTGGCCTGGCTGCTGCGAGGCCTGATCCGCACGGACCTGCCCGACCCGACCGCTGCGCCGGCCCTGCTCGGTCTGGTCACCGCCATGACCATCCTCGTGGGCTTCGCGCTGCCGCCGATGCTGCAGCTCGAGCGCGTGCCGCCGGCACGGGTGCTCCGCCGCAACCTCGAGCCGCCGCCGTTGCGTTACGCGGCCGCCTACCTCATCGCCGGCGCGGCGATCGTCGCGATGCTCTTCTGGCTGATCCGCGATGCCCGGCTGGTGCTGTTCGTGGCACTCGGCACGGTCGGGACGCTCGGCATGCTTGCCGGCGCAGGATGGCTGCTCGTCCGGCTCGCCGGCCGGCTGCGGGGCGGGGTCGGCGTGGCGTGGCGCTACGGCATCGCGAACCTCTCGCGTCGCGGCAGCGAGAGCGTCGTGCAGGTAGTGGCCTTCGGTCTCGGGCTGATGGTGCTGCTGCTGCTGGCCGTCGTGCGGCAGGACCTGCTCGAGACCTGGCAGACCAGCCTGCCCGTGGACACCCCGAATCACTTCCTGATCAACATCCGCAGCGACCAGGTGGAGGAGTTCAGGCAGTTCTTCGTCAGGCGCGGGTTCGAGGAGCCGACGCTCTTCCCCATGATCCGCGCGCGCATGACCGCCATCAACGGCACGCCCATGGACGAGTTGCCGCTCGGGTCCGACGAGGGCCGCAACTTCGCCGAGCGGGAGCAGAACCTGAGCTGGGCGGAGCGGCTGCAGGCAGACAACAAGATCGTCGCGGGCCGCTGGTGGACGGAGTCGGACCGCGGCCGGAAGCTGGTCTCCGTGTCGACGGAATACGCCGAGGCGCTGGGCGTGGGCGTCGGCGACACGCTGTCCTTCGACGTGGCAGGTGAGCCGCTCGAGGCGCAGGTGGCGAGTATCCGGGAGGTACAGTGGGACTCGTTCCGTCCCAATTTCTTCCTGGTGTTCTCGCCGGGCACGCTGGACGGCATGGTCGGCACCTGGCTGACGGCGCTCAGGCTCGACGAGTCAGGGCGGCGCTCGCTGGTCGAACTGGTACGTCAGTTTCCGAGCGTCTCGATCTTCGACGTGGATTCCATCCTGTCGCAGGTCCGGCAGGTGATGGACCGCGCTGCGCTCGCGGTGCAGTACGTGTTCCTGTTCACGCTGCTCGCAGGCGTCACGGTCCTGCTCGCGGCCGTGCAGTCCACGCGCGACGAGCGGGCCTACGAGAGCGCCATGCTGCGCACGCTGGGCGCGAGCAGGCGCGTCGTGCTCGCCGGCGTGGCGACCGAGTTCACGGCGCTCGGCGTGCTGTCCGGGTTGCTGGCCGCGGTCGGCGCCACCGTCGGCGGTTGGGTGCTGGCCACCGAGCTGTTCAACCTGAAGTACCACTTCGACCCGACGGTGTGGCTGGTCGGCACCGTACTCGGTGCGGTGCTGGTGGGCGGCACGGGAACGTTGGCGGCGCGTTCGGTGATCCGCCAGCCGCCGGTGTCGACGCTGCGGCAGGTCTGAGCCGTCCGGCGGCGGCCGTTCGCGGAAGTGCCTCGACGTCTCCCGCGCCGCTCCGGCCGCCCTTTCCTGCTCAGGATTTCCCTTCAATACGGGCGTTTCTGGCGATGCTTTCGGCCCGATCCGGCCGCTGGCACTGCTTTTAGTACGACGGGGCTATTCACACCGTGGCCGGTAGCTGTGTACCACATATCGCAGGAATGTCGGGGACCGGGATGGACATGGGACGAGCGACCGACAAGCCGATGGCGAGGACATGCGAACCGGCGCGTGGCGCCCGCACTGCGCGGTGGCGCACCGGCGCGCTCGCGACGGGCCTCGTGCTGCTGGTCGCGACGGCCTTCATCGGCGGGGCCTGGGCCGGATGGAGTCAGGCGCGCAGGGCATCCCTCGACGATCTCGCTGCGCTGTCGGCCTCGGTGTCCGAGCAGGCGGAGTCGATCGAGCGCGCGCAACAGGTCGCGAACGAGCAGGTGAAGTCACTTGCCTCGAGGGTGGGCCGGATACAGGCGCGCATCACGCGGCTGGACGCGCTCGGCAAGCGCCTGACCGAGGTGGCCAGCCTGCGTCGCGGCGAGTTCGACTTCGACGCAGCGCCGGCGCTGGGAGGTCCCGAGTCGGGACCGGCGACTGCGGGACGATTCACGGTGGCGCCGATCGAGGAATTGCTCGGCGGGCTGGAGCTCGCGGTCCAGGATCGTCAGCGACAGCTCGGCGCGCTCGAGACGGTCATCCGCTCGAGGCGGCTGGCAAGCCTGCTGCTGCCGACCGGCCTGCCGGTCGAGTCCGGCTACATCTCGTCGGGTTTCGGAAGCCGCGTCGATCCTTTCACCGGTTCGGAGGAGCCGCACGAGGGCCTCGACCTCGCGGCGGCGCCGGGCACGCCGGTCCTCGCGGCCGCGACGGGGATCGTGAGCTACGCCGACCACGGCGGAAGCTACGGGATGCTCGTGGAGATCACGCACGGTGGCGGCTATGTGACCCGCTACGCGCACAACGCGTCCATCCTGGTTCAGCCGGGAGAGACGGTCAGGCAAGGCGACACCATCGCGCTCCTAGGCTCGACCGGGCGTTCTACCGGACCCCACCTGCACTTCGAGGTGCTTCGCGACGGCGAGCCTGTCGACCCGCTGCAATACCTCTCGCGCTGATCTCCCTGGCAACGGGCGATCGACGCGCTTTCCTTGGCCACGCCCCCGTTTTCGTCGTATGTTCTCCCGTCGAGGGTGCGCGATGCGAAGGGGGGCGACATGGTGAGTCGACTGGGACTGGCGGGTGTGCTGGCGCTGCTCGTGGGCCTGCCCTGGCCCGGGCGCGCGGCCGATGTCCCGGAAGACATCGTCCAGCTGTCCGAGGATACCTACGTGATCCGGCGGGACGAGCGGCCCATCTACAAGGCCGGCAGCGTGTCGAAACAGAAGAAGAAGATCGTCGACGACGCCCGCGAGTTCGCGGAGAGCCGCGGCAAGCTCGCGGAGGAAATCGCCTTCGACGAGGAAGAGCACCTGCTGAACGAGTACTACGGCACGCACTCGTGGGAATACCGGTTCCGCCTGGTCGACGGGCCCGGCGGCGCGCCCGCGGCGACGGCCTCCGCCGCGCCCGCACAGGCGTCGCAGCCGGCACAGGCCGCCGACAAGGCCGTGGCCTCCGGTTCGGCGCCGGCGACCGCCGGCGCTGCGTCTGGTGCTGCTGTGGCGGCAGCTGCGACGACGGGCGTCGACGGGCCGGTCGACCCGGGCGGCGCCGTGGCTCCCGCAGCCGGCACGGCGCCGGAAGTGGATGAAATCTACGACCAGCTCATGAAGCTCGACGAGCTGCGCCGGAAGGGGATCCTGACGGATGCGGAGTTCGAGACGCTCAAGCAGCGGGTCCTGACGGCGGACTGAGGCGCGCGACGCCCGGGCTGCGGCCCGTGCACCGGTCTCATCGCCCGAGCGCCGAGAGGCCGACGTGCCCGACGGCCACGGTCTCACCGCGCCACGTGTAGCCCTCGATCCGCAGGACATAGGAACCTGCTGGCAGCAGCGAGGAGTTGAGGGCGAGGCGCAGCTCGCCGTTCGAGTCGCGCTGCAGCCGCTCCGCGTGCAGCACCGCGGTGCCGTCCTCCCGTGCAATCGCGATGCGGAACAGCTCGAAGTCTTTGCCGCGCACCGGAATGCGGAGCTCGACCCGCTCTGGGACATCACGACCCCCGAGCGCGACGCGACCGCCCCGATCCGGGTCGGCCAGCGCCGTCCGTGTCGTCGAGGGGGGCAGCAGGAAGCCCTCCGCCGCCCTGGCCTCCAGCAGGGCCATGCGGTCCTCGGCGATGCCGGCCCTGACGGCTGACCAGGCGGTCGCCACCGCCAGGAGGGCGATCACGACGGCGGCGCCCATGGGTACGCGCCGGTCGTGCCACCAGGGCGGCCTTTCCCCGAGCCGCTCGGCGTCCAGCAGCCGGGAGACGCGGGCAAGCTGTACCGCGAGACCGAGCTCCTCCGCCATCGACGGGTGCTCGCGGACCGCGTCCTCGAAGCGCCGCGCGTCGTCGGGCGAGAGCAGGCCGGCGAGGTACCGGGCGGCGAGAAGCCGCCGTTCATCCGTCGTTTCCGTCATGGCGCGATCCGTTAACCCGCGGCTCACCTGAGCGACGTTTATTCTATGCGTCGATCACGACAGGAGAATCCCATGCGTTTCACGAAGCGCGGCTCCGCCGCAGTGGCTGCCGGTCTCGGCATGGCCATCGCCAGCATGAGCGTGCCCGCGGAGCCGGGCCGCACTGCGCTGACGGTCTACAGTTCCGCCCAGCCGGGCGCCATCCCGGCGGACTGGTACCGGCCACTGCCGGGCCGGGGATCTCCGCCGGCCCAGAACCTGCCAGGCTATGCGGTGGTGCGGGTGGACCGCGACATCGGTCTCGAGCGCGGACGTTCGGTGCTCAAGTTCACGGACGTCGCCGCCCTTATCGACCCGACCACCGTGACGTTCCAGTCGCTCACGGACCCTGCCGGCACGCGGGTCGTCGAGCAGAACTTCCAGTTCGACCTCGTCAGCACGCAGAAGCTGCTGTCGCGCTACGTCGACCGGCAGGTGACGGTGGAAAGCCCGCAGGGTGACGGCGTGTCCATTCTGCAGGGCATCCTGCTGTCGGCGCACGACGGCCTGGTCGTCCGCAGCGACGACGGCCAGGTGCACGCGTTGAACCAGTGGTCGGGCGTCCGTTTCGGGGAACTGCCGGGCGGCCTGATCACGCAGCCGACGCTCGAGTGGGACGTGGCGGCTGCGAAGGGGGGCGAGCACCGCGCGCGGGTGAGCTACCAGACGGGCGGCATCACCTGGTGGGCGGACTACAACCTGCTGTTCGTTCCCGGAGCCGACGCCAATTCGGGCTTCGTCGACGTCGGCGCG